>Ga0335070_10010198_pt1 | contig 10985 bp, 10 predicted proteins | sample Lox_Sample_13_FD_206722 | JGI IMG/M metagenome (GOLD analysis project Ga0335070, IMG submission 206722) | Soil microbial communities from Loxahatchee National Wildlife Refuge, Florida, United States - Lox_Sample_1.3 | ecosystem: Environmental > Terrestrial > Soil > Wetlands | place: USA... | reverse complement strand
CCGTTCCGGGGTGAAGAAGATGAATTCCATGGTTTCATCCAGCCGGTCAACCTGTTTCCCTGGCCGCCAGGAGGTAAGGAGTCGGGAGGAACGAACTTGCCATCCGGATCCCTCTTACTGACTTTGTTCCACGGTGTAACGGATAAAAGCCAATGTCTCGTTTATATCGTCCGACGGAATCTCGCTTTGCGGGTTTTGCCGTCCGGACCAGGCCCGATCGATCAAGGGAACCCATCGCTCGCCCAGCGTCTCCCGAGCCCAATCGATTGCGATGGGTTTCGAGACGGAGATTCCGTGTTGGAGCGTGTAAAGTATACGACATAACGTCAGTACGATGTACGACTGATAGCCACGCGCGTCCATCTGGGTGGGATCCTCCGGGATTTTCGCGGCCCATCCGTGCAAAAGGGCCAGCGTTGCCTGCCGCAAATCATCGGGTGTCACCGGGTCGATCAGGGTATGGGGCGCAGGTCCCGCCAGTGTGATCCCGTACTCCCACAGGTTGGAGCGCAAGATCACCCAGCCACCCCACCAGGCACGGCGGAGGCTGTCACTGTCGAGGCGCATGCTCTTTAAAAGCTCTCCCTCGCCCCGGTCGATGTGCACGTGCAGGGCATGAACCGGGTCATAGCAGCGCAGAGCGGCACGCGGAATGTAGGAGCCTTCCAACTGCGTGGCGCACCACGAGTCAAGCGTGGACAAATGCGCATGCATCTCCTGGAGGGCTGTAAAGCGGGCAGCGGGAAGTTCAGCCTGCGTAACGACGACGAAATCCACGTCGCTGTGTTGATCGAAGCCGCCACAGGCAAGCGAGCCGTACAGGTAGAGACCGATGAATTGCTCCTCCAAAATGGCTTGCGCCTCTGCCAGAAGCACATTCAATATCGTGTTGACTTCCGGGTAGGGCGTGGGGAATCGTTCCGGCATGGCATACTTCCTCGACCTGAGGTGATGCAAAGATCCGTTTTGCTTCGATTATCCTGTCAGCCTTAGAGTGCTTTGTCCTTCACCTGCCCATCCTCCAGAACCCACAATCGATTGGCAAACTGCTGGATGAAATAGCGGTCGTGGACGACGGCCAGCACGGTGCCGGCATACCTGGCCAGAGCCTGCTCGAAGCGGGCGCGTGAAGGAATGTCGAGGTGGTTGATCGGTTCGTCGAGCAGCAGGAAGGTGCATCCCTGAGCCACCAGCAAGGCCAACTCCAGGCAGGTGCGCTCGCCGAAGCTCAGGCTGCGTGCCTGGCGCAGCGGGTCGTCGCCGCTGAACAGGAAGAAGTGCAGGAAATGCCGCGCCTCGGTCTGGTTGAAGGTGCCGGCCGACTGGATGGTTTCGAGCGGGGACCGGTCCAGGTCGAGGAGCTCCTGTTCCTGGGTCATGTATCCGAGCTTGATCGACGCCCCGAGCCGCACGGACCCGGCGACCGGTTCCAGCTTCCCGGCGATGGTGCGCAGCAGGGTGGTCTTCCCGCAGCCGTTCGGACCGGTCAGCGCCACGCGCTCCCCGGCGCTGAGGTGCAACCGGAGCCCCTCCAGTAGCGGCGCATGGCCGGGGTAGCCGATGGACAGGTCGTCGGTCACCAGGATATCCCGGCTCTGGTGCTCGGGCTGAGTAAAGTCCAATTTCAGCTGCCAGGAAGGTTTGGGCTTTTCGACGATCTCGTCCGACTCGAGGAAGCGTTCCAGTTTTTTCTCGCGCGCCAGAGCCTTGACCGCCACCTTCTTGGCGACGCGCCGCACCCCGGGCTGGCGCGAGGTGGTGGACTGTTCGACCTGTCTGGCTTGCTCTTTCGTCCGGGCGATATCCTGCCGGATGCGGCGGATCTCGGCCATCTGGTCGCGATAGGCGTCCCATTGTTTTTCGCGGGCGGCCAGAAACTGCTGCAGGTATTGGCTGTAATTTCCTTTGTATTCGCGCAGCGAGCCTGTCTCCGGGTCGAGGTCGAGGATGCGGCTGACGGTGTTGTCCAGGAAGGCGCGGTCGTGCGAGACGATCAGAGCGGAACCGCGAAAATTCCCCAGCCAGTTTTCCAACCATTCGAGCATCCGGATGTCGAGGTGGTTGGTGGGCTCGTCCAGCAGGAGCAGGTCCGGCTCGTCGAGCAGCAGGCGGGCGAGCATCAGGCGCGTTTTCTGCCCGCCGGAGAGGGTGCCGACCGGCTTGTCGACCGGCAGCCCGGCCAAGCCTAGGGGCACAAGGATCTCCCCCGGCGCGCGCAGGCCGTAGAGCTGTCGGATGGCTTCGTCATAACGCGTCTGCAAACCCGCGTCGGAAGGATGTGCAGCCAGCTCAGCTGCCAGCTCGGCGACTTCAGCTTCCGGGCTTTTTCCGGGGCGGCCGGACGCCTTCCCTGGTGCGGATGCCTCGGCTACGGTCAGGGCCGGGTCGAGCTCGAAGCCCTGTGGCAGGTAACCGATGCGCACGCCGGGGCGCGTCCGGGCGATCGTCCCGGAGTCGGGTGATTCAAGTCCGGCCAGGAGGTGCAGCAGCGTGGACTTGCCGCAGCCGTTCGGGCCGATCAGCCCGAGGCGGTCCCCGTCGGAGACGCTGAAGGAAATATCTTGTAATACGGTGTGGATGCCGTAGGATTTGGAAAGATGGTGGGCAGTCAGCATGGAGAGTTCCCTGTAAACAAAGACCGGGGGCAAACGCCTCCGGCCGGAATCGAAACCAGCGGGTCACGTACCCCGAACAAAAGGTTGGATGTCTACAGGTTCTCTGTCATTCCTTGTGCTCCTGAAAACATACGGCAGTGAAATTATATCAGATTTTCATCGCGTACACTCGGTAGCGCCGCAGCGGCGTGGCGCCCAGCTTCTTGATGGCGTTGACCATCGCCCAGTTGTCCTCCAGGACGTAGTTGATCTCCATCCAGACGTCCGGGGCGTAGAGCCGCTCGTTCATGGCACGGTAGATCAGGCTGTCGACCGCCTTGCCCTGGTACTCGGGGATCACGCCCAGGGCGAACATGCGGTAGCGGCGCAGGCGCGGGATGCCCCAGAGCAGCTTGATAAAGCCGAAGGGGAACATATGCCCGTTCAGGCCCTTAAGCAGGCTGTTGACGTCCGGCAAGGTAATGGCGAAGCCAATTTGTTTACCCTGGGCGTCCTCGGCGAAGAGCACGCCTTTGGGCTGCAGGATGGGCTTCATATCGTGGGCCATGGCGCGCACCTCAGCCTCGGTCACCGGTGAGAATCCCCAATTGTCGATGATGCTGGCGTTGGACAGCTCGATGACGTTCTGGACCTCCTGCTCGTAGTGCTTCATGTCGATCTGGCGGATGCGGATGCCGTAGCGCTTCTGCACCGCGTCGGTCAGCTTGAGAATGCGCTCGGGGATCTTGTAGCCTTCGGCGGCCGAGACGTACCAGCAGAGCAGGTCTTTGACCTTTTCCAGCCCGAAGGCAGTCAGGTGGTCGTTATAGTAGGGTGGATTGTAGGGCGCCATGACGACCGGGGATGGCTCGAAGCCCTCGACAACCGCGCCCCACTCCTGCGAGACGAAGGACCACGGCCCGCGCATGGCGGTGCACTTCCGGATCCGCAGCCAGTCGCGCGCCGCCTCGAGCAGCATGCGACCCGCGGCCGGGTCGGGGATGCACTCGTAATGGCCGAACAGGCCGATGCGCTCCTTCCAGAAGTCCACTGCCAGGTTGTCGATGAAGGCGGCGATGCGCCCGACCGACCGGTCCCCATCCTCCAGCAGGAAGAGCTGCCGCTCGCAATGCTGCAGCAGCGGGTTGCGGACCGGATCGAGCTGGCCGCGCTGCTCGTCGCGCAGCGGCGGGACCCAGACCGGGTCGTCCTTATACAGACGGTAGGGCAGCTCGAGGAAGGCGGTGAGGTCTTTCTTGGTTTGAACGGGGCGGATGTGCATGCGGGTCTCCTCCAAAGATAATGGGATTATCCTAGCAGATTTCGGCAAGGGCGTAAAGTGGTCTGGGGTTAAAAAACACCGGGCTGGCAAAGCCCGGATGGAGGGAACCACAGATAACCACAGATAACCGCAGATAACCACAGATAAACACAGATGAGTATGGATGAGGGGGGATTCTTTCCGAATCTAGCAGAACATCACTTCTTATCTGTGTTCATCCCATTTGCACCTGCACTCCCCGGCACCTGCGTCCGGGGCAGGTGTGCAGCAGGTGCAAGTGTCTGTGGTTTCTATGACTCATGAGTTAGGAAGCGAATAACCAAGAAGATATGGATGTGCCTAATTCCTAGCCAGACAAGCCATGGAAGAACTTCTGCATCTGCTCGAGCGCGCCGTCGATGGTCTCGACCGAGGTGGCGTAGCACAGCCGCAGGTAACCCTCGCCGTTGGGACCAAAATCCGTCCCCGACAGGACGGCCACCCCGGCCTCGTCCAGCAGACGGCGGGCAATTTCGGTGGAGGACAGGCCGAAGGACTTGACATTGGGGAAGGCGTAAAAGGCGCCCTGCGGGATGCGGCAGCTGACCCCTGGCAGCGCGTTCAGCCCGGCGACGATGCGATCGCGGCGGCGCTGGTATTCGGCCACCTTGGCCTCTGCCTGGTCCTGCGGACCGGTCAGGGCTGCGATCCCGGCGAACTGGGTGAAGGTGGCGGTGCAGCCGATCGAATGGGTCAGGAGCAGCTCGACGCGCTCCGCTAACGCCTCCGGCATGACCATGAACCCCAGACGCCAGCCGGTCATGGCGTAGGTCTTGGAGAAGCCGTCCACGATGATCGTACGTCCAAGCATCCCGGGCAGGGAGGCGATGCTCGGAGCAGCCCGACCGTCGTACGCCAGGCGGGCGTAGATCTCGTCGGAGAGCACCCAGGCGTCGAATTGCTCTGCCTTGGTCGCGATGTGCTCCAGGTCGGCCTGGGGGAGCACACCGCCAGTCGGATTGGCGGGTGAGTTCAGCACGATCAACCTGGTACGCGGACCGACCCGGGCGTCGAAGGCCTCCAGGTCGAAGGAGAAATCCTTGTCCTCGCGCAGGGGCACCGGGACCGGCACGCCGCCGGCGACGGCGATCATGGCCGCGTAGGTCGGGAAACCGGGGTCGGGGTAGATCACCTCGTCGCCCGGCTCGACCAGGGCCAGGGTCGGGAAGAACAGCCCCGGCTTGGCCCCGGGCCCGACGACCACCTGGGAGGGTTTCAGGTCCAGGCCGCGCCTCTGGCCGGCATCCCGGGCGATCGCCTGGCGCAACTTAACCAGGCCGGCCGGCGGGTTGTAACGCGTCTGCCCGTCGCGGATGGCCTGGATGCCGGCCTGGCTGATATGGTCGAAGGTGGCGAAGTCCGGCTGGCCGATTTCCAGGTGGAAGACCTTGCGCCCCTGGGCTTCGAGCGCCTGGGAGCGTGCCAAGACGGCGTAGGCGCCCTCGGATTCGAGCCGGGATACGCGTGCGGTAAATGTGTCCATATGGCCCCGTTCCAATGCAAGGAATTTGGCCGATTATACTGCGCAATGTAGAATAAAGGAGTATTCGTTCGGGGTGGATAATTCTGGAAACGCCACGATACTCACTTCAACTTTGGAAACCTGTGAGAAGATATAACGGCCTTGAGCTCAGCTGCCCTGTGGCTCAAGCATCGCTCTGCCGCTTCCGCCAGACGGCCGGGTCAGCCGCAGCAAGTTGTCAGGCGGCGTTTATGGATACGATTATGATCGGCCCCGCTGATCCTTTTTCTTCACCAATCACTTTGAAACCATTTCCATACACTTCAAGATCATGTGGATTCTTGATCCCAAAGTCCCATGACACATCCAGACCAAAATCAATTCTGGAATGCAGTCGAACAAGTTGTTTCCATATTCCCCGCGTGTATTTCTCAGGGACCATATCCAAGACAAGTTGCGATCGATAAAACCTTTCTCCGATTTTCTTTAAAACCCTTGCGGCCTCTTGTGGAGGGAGCCACATGAACAATCCTTCGGCAATTAGGAGGAAATCCATGTTTCCATTCATAGTTACTATATCAATCCATGAAGTATCTAAAACTGAACTAGCAATAACTTCGTATTCGAGATGATCCTTCAGGATCTCTTTTTTCAGTACGATCACTTCTGGAAGGTCTAATTCAATATATTTACACTTTTCATTTTCAATCCGCCAGTATCTTGTATCAAATCCGCATGCGAGGTTGATGACCGTGCATTTTGGATTATCTGCAATGAAACGATTGGCAGCGTTGTCGAAAACTTTCGCTCGCCGAACGCCTGATTTTGCATCTCGCGCTTGAATTCCTTCATACATTCGCTTTCTCTTGATGATCCAACGCTTCTCTTCTTCTGATGATATAGAGATCAGCCTTTCCAAACAGAGCACTGCCATTGGGTCATTGAATACAGATTTATTCTTCTCTGCTTCAATGGCGCGACAAATCAATAAAAGAATCGCTGTTCGCGATACCTGTGATAGGTCCATAATCAATCTCCTTCTCCTTCGTCAGCACGCCATCGAGCGCACTTGGTGACCGCCTGATTACCAGATCCACGGCAGCAGCCGTTTGGTCCGTTTGACATAGGCCTCCCATTCCTCGCCAAACTCACGATGGAGCAGGCGCTCCTCGTCCGAGATGCGCCAGAGCAGCGTCGCCAACAGGATGGCATCCGCGGCGAGCCCGATCCAGGAGCGGAAGACCAGCGCGCTGCCCAGCACCAGGACCAGCAGCCCCAGGTAGCGTGGGTGGCGGATGAGGCCGTACAACCCGCGTGTGACCAGGCGGTGGCCGGGTTGGATGGTGATTTCCGGGCTGTACTGCCGGCCCAGGTCCAGCACCGACCAGAACATAATGCCTCCACCTAAGATGGACAGGATCAGCCCTGCGATTCTCATTCCCTGGCCCTCCGGGAGCACGGCGAACCCACGCCGGTCACAGTATCCCAACGCCACCAGCAGTGCCAGCCCGAGCAGCTGGATCACGATCAGGTAAGTAGTCTGTCGGGCGACGCGCTTCTCCTTCTGGTCATTTCGCTCCGGGATGACCATTCCCTGCCAGGCAGCCAGGATGGCACTGACTCCGCCGAAAATGGACAGTCCCAACCTGGCGGGGTCGGAGAAAAAGCCGCGGGCATCCCCCAGGCCCCAGCCCGCCAGCGGAAGCCCCACGTAGAGCAGCACAGTCAGCACGAAGTGCAGGAGGCCGTGGGCGTAGTTCAACTTTGGCTTGTTCATGAGTTCTCCTTTACCAGATGCCCGGGAGAAGACGATAGCGCACCCGTGCGGCGTAGTCCTTATATCCGGGCAGCTCCGTCTGCAGGGTTTTGTCCTCCAGCGCCGTGCGCAGCACGAACAGTGCTCCGATCAGGGCGGCTGGAGCCAGCGCCCAGCCGGATCCAAGCACCAATGCGACGCTGAGGATGAAGACGATCACGCCCAGGTACATGGGATGGCGCACCAGGCGGTAGGGGCCGCGCGTGACCACCCGCTGGCCGCGGTCGTCCTGGATGCGCACCCAGCGCGAGAGGAAGGTGTTTACCACCGTGGTCCACCAAATCCAGGCGCCCGCCAGGACTCCTGCCACCCAGCCGGCAGTTTGCAGAAGAGGGGACAGCGGCGCCCAGCGGAAGCGCCCGGCGTCCAGCCCGGCCAGGACCAGCATAACGAGCAGAAGCACTGTGTAAACGGACAGGATGGCGCGGTCCCAGCTCTTGACGTTCTCTTTCCTCCGGCTGCGTTCGGCAAGCTGGCCGGGGTCGTTGCGAACGGCCCAGAGACCGTAGAAGGCCAGGAAGGCGCCGAAGGCCAGGCTGAAGGCCCAAGCCTGGAGCCAGTCTGGCCGCCCGGCCGAGAGCAGCAGGAGTCCGATCAGGAAGGCCAGCAGGGCCAGCAGCCGCAGCAGCAGCGCGGCAGGCGAGATGTGGCGGGGAGCCGGCGGTTTGGGGTCGGCGACGGTCATTTTGTCCTGCTTTCATCCGGCTGTGTTTCCGAGCCGGTAGTGGTAGATATGTAGCACGTTAGCCAGTAACGGGATGTGGCGCATCCAACGGATATGCTCCAGGCGCGGCTCGGGGCGATCGAAGTAGCCCCACTTGCCGAGCAGGCGGATGCCCGGGTGCCAACTTTCCAGTTCCTCGCCGCGCTTCAGCCCCCAATGATAGCGGGCGCCCATTTTGGTCAGGGACATGCGCAGGTTGTTTGCCCGCACCAGGAAGGGGGAGAAGGCGTCGAAGACCAGCTCCGCCCCCGGGAACTGCGCCTGCAGGCTCAGCACCAGCGACCTGACCTGCTCCGGCTCGAAGTACATGAAGACCCCCTCGGCCAGAAAGAGGAACGGGCGCGGCCGGTGGCGGCTGACAGCCTCCCGCCAGGCGGAGTCGAAAACGGAGCAGCCCAGCAGGTGATAGCGCACGTTTTCGCCGCCCAGGAATTGCCTGCGCAGCTCGATGGCCTGCGGCAGGTCCAGGTCGTACCACTCGACGCGGCCGTTGTCCACGCGCTCGAAGCGCGCATCCAGGCCGCAACCGATATGCACCACGACGGCCTCCGGATGACCGGTCAGGAACTCGCGCGCCAGGCTGTCGAACTCCCGGTTGCGCAGGATGATGGTCACCTTGTCATCCTCATCCATCCTGATCTGCTTGATGCGCTCGAAAGCAGGGCCCATCTCCTGGACGAATGCCACGGCTTTTTCGTCTTTGATCAGTGCGTCGGGGCGCTGCGATTCCAGGGCGCGAATATAGACCGTCGCCAGCAAGGTTTCCGCCACGCCGTCCAGGGTCGGTCTGACTTTTTGGGACATATTAATATCCTCCTCGATCAGGCAGCGATAAGACCGCCGGTTCACCAAATCCCCGGAACCAGGCGATAGCGCACTTTCTCGACGTACTCCTTGTACCCGGGCAGTTCTTCCTGAAGGGTCTTGTCTTCTAGCGAGGTGCGAATGAAGAACAGCACGATGTTGAGCACTCCGGGAATCAGCGCCCACCAGGATCCGAGCAGCAGGGGCATGCCCCAGGACATCAATAGGATCCCGGCATACATGGGATGACGCACGAAGCGGTACGGACCGCTGGTGACCGTGGTGTGGCCGCGCTCGTCCTGGATGCGCACGAAGGTGGACAGGAACGTGTTGGTGGCCATCACCCAGAAGGTCAGCGCCAGGGACAGGGCGAAACCGATCCCGCCCAGGATTTTCACCCACAGCGGCGCGTCTGACCAGGTGAAACGGGCATCCAGCCCGGCAACGACGAACGTGCCGAGGAGAAAGAGCGTGTAGAACACGCCGATCACCTTGTCCCAGGATTTGGCGTTCGCTCCGATCCGGCCGCGTTCATTGATCACCTCTGGGTTGTGCCGCAAGCTCCACAGCCCGTTGGCCAGGATTCCCGCCAGGTAGAGGGCCAGGAAAACCCAGGCCTCCGGCCAGTCCAGGCGGCCGGCGAAGGCGAAGAGGATCACACCGAAGACCACCAGCATTCCCAGCACCGTGGCGATGCGGCTGATCCCCGAGCGGTCCAGCTTGGCCTGCGGGTCGATTCTTGTGTCAGACATGGTACACCTCCGATCGGAAGGAATAGATCAGGCTTGTGGCCCGGCGCGTTCCCGGAGGGCGCACGAAAACAGCCTCCCGGGTGAATCCAGGGAGGCTGTTGAGAAACCAAGACTCCGAACGGCACGAGACCGTCCGGCAACCCCCCTGGTCGAGTTTTGGCACTGCGCGTCGTAGGGGAAGAACTCCCAGCCACTTTGAGCGAAGCCTTAAGCCGGCCTTGCCTGGTCTACCCCTTGGCGTCTTTGGACGTTTCGGGGCAGCGGCCTGTGTCTCACGCAGACGCCTCACCTAACGAGGGTCGATGAATTTTTCAATTATCATTTTATGCCACTCTTTCACGGAGTCAAGAGCCAATTCTCTGAAATTTACGGGCAGTCGTACCAGCGTAAATTCTCGAAAGGGGATGAGTTGAGTGGTGTGGAGCATAGGTAGAAAAGCTGGGAGCGCCCTGTTGTACATAATGCAATAAAATTGTATAATACTCAACAGGATGGCAGAAATCCAATCCCTGGCGCGCGGGCTGAAAATCCTCAACCTGCTGGCGGTTGTACCGGAAGGGATCGGGGTGACCGAGCTGGCCCGGGCGCTGGGCGTCGACAAAGGCAGCGCCTCCCGTCTGGCAACCACCCTGGCGCGCTACGGCTATGCCGAGAAAGACGAGACCACCCGCCGCTACCGCCTGGGCCCACAGGTCATCAGCCTCAGCCGCAGCCTGCTGCTCAGCATGCCGCTGCGTGAAGTGGCCAAGCCTTTCCTGCGCCAGCTGACCGAACGCACCGGCGAGTGCTCGCACCTGGCGGTATTGATGCAAGGTAAGGCGTTGTACATCGACCAGGTCGAATCGCCAGCCACCCTGAGGGTCAATGTCCAGGTGGGGCAGACTGCCCCGCTGCACTGCACTGCCCTGGGAAAAGCCCTGCTTGCTTTCGGCGAAATTGACATTCCCGATACTCTGGAGACCTTCACCCCGCGCACCTTCACCGATCCCGAAGCATTGCGCAAGCACCTGGAAAAAATATGCCGCCTGGGATACGCCGTCGACAATGAAGAATACGATCCCGGCGTGCGCTGCGTGGCCGTGCCGGTGACCGATTTCCGCGGCAAAGTCGTCGCCAGCCTGGGGATCTCCGGCCCAGCCACCCGGGTGACGGACGGTCGTCTGCCGGAGCTGGCTGCGATCGTCGTCGAGATCGGCAAGGCGCTCTCCGAGCGCATCAGTTTCACGCGAAGCTAGAACGCCTGGGATTTCATTCCGGGCGTTTTGTACGAAAATCGGAGGTGACAGTGGCTGAGATGACCAGACCCTCACAGGATGAGTTGACCCGCCAGCGCTCCGAACGCGCCGCAATCCTCCATCAAGCCGGCAGCCTGAGCGCCGCATTGGAGCAGGGTCTGCTTCCACGGCGGGTCGGGCTGACCCTGTCCGAGGCGTTGGTGCTCGGCCTGCTCCAGCAGGAAGTAGGCACCTTCTTCTGCGTGCTCGGCCACGGGTCGACGGAGGTGGGCGAAGT
>Ga0335070_10010196_pt1 | contig 10986 bp, 10 predicted proteins | sample Lox_Sample_13_FD_206722 | JGI IMG/M metagenome (GOLD analysis project Ga0335070, IMG submission 206722) | Soil microbial communities from Loxahatchee National Wildlife Refuge, Florida, United States - Lox_Sample_1.3 | ecosystem: Environmental > Terrestrial > Soil > Wetlands | place: USA... | reverse complement strand
GCTATTATTATCTTTTTCTTCTACTACTTCTTCGTTTCATTCTTCTACGATCCCAAAGAGATGATTGCTGTACTTAAAAACAAACGGGCCTCAATTGTGTCTCCACCAGGCGAAAAAGATGAACATTATATTGATAAAAGCCTTGAGTCCATATTTCCTCTTGGAGCTCTATACTTAATCTTTATTGTTTTCATACCAACAATTGCCTTTCGATTTTTGCCTTTGATCTTGGGGGGCACTGTTCTAATCACAGCTGGGGCAATAATCCTTGATCTTATCGATGAGGTACATATAAGAGGGCAAGGAGGCAATCTTCTAAAAGTGGCCGAGCTGCATGACGTCCCAATGGCAGGACTTGTTAAAAGCCTTCTTGCACAGAAAGGTCTTCCTTGCTACCTGAGGGGTTATTATCACCGGGCTCTGCTCTATTTTTTCGGCCCTTATATTGAGATTTCAGTTCTTGTCCCGGAAGAGAAAATTGCTGACGCAAGGGAAGTGATAGAGAACTATTTTAAGGCAAACATACTCACTGTTCAGTCGAGCAAGGTTTCAGGCGTTTAGATTCCTACGCGTTACTGCGGTGCGTCCAACACTTCTTTACATTATTTCTCAAGCCGTCATTCCAGCCCCATATCGAGTACGGGATAAACTCCAGCGGGAATTCAGTTGAGAAAGAGCGGATTCCCCCGTGTCAAGCACGGGGCAAGCTTAGTCAAGCCCGGAATGACAAACGAAATACCGGCAGCCAGGCATCGGGGTGAGGGACTGTTTTAATCGGGCTTCGGCCTAAGGTAAGCTCCCCAATAACTCATGCCCACAAAAAATGCACCACCGATGATGTTTCCTATGGTGACAGGGAGCAGGTTCCTCCACAGGAAATTGACCCAACCAAGAATATTCGGATCGACTCCCGGAACGCTGCTGAACCCCGCCCCATTCATCAGCAATATTCCCGTTGGGATGAAGTACATATTGGCCACGCTGTGCTCAAACCCGATGGCAACGAAGGCCATGATCGGAAAGAAGATAGCGAATATCTTCCCTATAATTTGGCGAGCCGCAAGAGCCATCCAGACGGCCAGACAGACCAGCCAGTTGCAGCCAATGCCACGCCATAGCGCCTCGCCAAAGCTGAGAGCGGTTTTGTTATAGGCAATCTTTACCGCCGCAGCACCCAGCGCTCCGTCTCCGGTCTTCCAGAGCCCCGAAAAGTAAAATACCAACACAATGATAATCGAACCGATGAAATTGGCCAGAAAAACAACTCCCCATCTTTTCAACATGGTGCTGAAAGTGATCTCTTTCATCATGACACTCGAAACCATCAAGTTGTTGCCAGTGAATAACTCCGCACCCGCAATGACCACAAGCATCAGGCCCACGCTAAAAGCAGCTCCTCCTAAGATCTTGGTGAAGCCGATGCCCCATTTGGCTGCCATATCAAAGGTGACGGTCGTTGAGAGCAAACCTCCGAAACCAATATAGGCCCCTGCCAGAATTCCCAGGACAAATACCGTGAGCCAGGGAGAGGTCGCCTTCGCAACCCCCACGGTTTGAGCGACCGTCTCGGCGATCGTCTTGGGTGTCTTGTCCTCTAATGCGGGCACAGGAAATTGCCAGGATTTCATAAAGCTCTCAAACCGTCCGATGGCTTTCTTCTCTTCGGTGACCTTCCGCCTCACGGCCTTCTTAACAACCTCGACGATCTCCTCCGGCCGGAACGGTTTGGCCACATAATCCATGGCGCCCCGCTTCATCGCCTCGGTGGCCCGTCCGACAGAAGGGTAGCCACTGATCATGACCACGGTTGAATTCGGCGAACGTTTGTCAATCTCCTCCACCACATCCATTCCGTCGAAACCGGGCATCATCCAATCCACGAGAATCACGTCAAACGTTGATTCCGAGACAAGTTTGAGGCCTTCTTGCGGGTTCGCCGTGGTGACCACTGCGAAACCTTCCGCCTCAAATATTTTTCGACACGATTTCAGGACAATTTCTTCATCATCGATCACCAGCATCTTCTCAGCCATGATTCTCCTCCTCTAAACAAACACCGCTTCACCCACCGGCTCCTGTGGGGAAGGATTTCTTAAGATATATCTTTTTAACGACCTCCTTAATAGATTTCATAAATTCGTCTGGTTTAAAAGGTTTTGGAATAAACTGGATGGCACCCAATCTGAGAACATCGGCGATGGTCTCTGGAATAGGATAACCGCTCATCACGATGATCGGTATGTCCGGCCAATTCTTCTTAAACTCTCGCATAAGGAAGATACCGTCGTGTTTAGGCATCTTTACGTCCATAACCACAAGATCAAAATCATAAGCTTTGATTTTTTCCAGTGCCTCGTCGGCGCTGGGCACCGTAGTCACCTCGAATCCCTCTGCCTCGAGGATACGCCGACAGCTCTTGATCACAATGGCATCATCATCTACGACTAATATCTTCATCTCTTATACCCTGCTCCTCTACGGGTAGCCAGACCTTAAAGGTGCTGCCCTTTCCAACTTTACTCTGAACCCATATCGTTCCTCCATGGCGTTCGATGATCCCATACGACACCGATAGGCCTAAACCCGTGCCATGTCCAATCTCTTTGGTTGTAAAGAAAGGATCGAAAAGCTTATTCAGGTTCTCAGGGGGAATACCACAGCCCGTATCCGTACATAAAATTTCAATACCAGCTTGGCCGGGATGGCTAGTGGATACGCCATTACCACTCGTGACAGTAATACTTCCACCTGGGTCGGTGGCATCGAGGGCGTTGATGACGATGTTAAGTAGCACACTTTGCATCTGATTTCTATCCAAAGTGATCATCGGTAGCCCTTCCCCTGGCTCAAAATTTAAACTAACGCCTTTGATCAGGGCCTGATTTTCGACAAGGGAAAGGGTAGAACGGATAAGCCGATTGACGTCTGTCGGCTCGCGGTCGAGTTCTGTCTGGCGTGAGAAATCGAGCAGTCCCTTGACAATCTTTCGAACCCGCTCGGTCTCCTGGCCGATCGTCTCGAGATCGGCACGAACATCCTCTGGAATATCCTGCCGGCGAAGCAACATGTGAGTAAAAGTAAATATCCCGGTCAGAGGATTGTTGATCTCGTGTGCCACCCCGCCTGCAAGCTTGCCGATGCTCGCCTGCTTCTCCGATTGCAGAAGCTTTGTCTCGCTTTCCACCCGTTGACGCTTATCCCTTTCCTGGAGGGAAGTCAACATTTGCTTGAAGGTCTTTTGAAGAACACCCAGTTCGCTCTTGGAGATCGGTCCAATCTCTGGAAAGAGGTTCCCCTGAGAAACCTCATTGCTCGCCTTGATGAGCTGTTTGACCGGCCGACTCATCTTGCCGGCAATGACGTATCCCAAACCAATGGCTAAGACCATTCCGGCCACGGTGATAAATATGAAGAGTGAGAGGGCCTTCCATCGGACATCCGCATACTTTGCTTCCAGCACTCCAACATAAAGCATGCCAATCCTTTGGCCGAAGATGTCCTCGATCGGCTCATAGGCAGTAATATACCAATCGTTCACAACGAAAGCACGGTCTATCCACTTCTTCCCATCTGTCAGGACGTGTTTGGTCACCTCTTCGGAGGCCACCGTTCCAATGGCTCGACTTCCGTCGGGTGAAAGAACATTTGTGGAGATACGGATATCCTTGAAAAAGATGGTGGCGGTTCCTATGCTCTGCCCTTTATAAATCTCGTGTTGAAAAACAGTATCCCGCACCCTGTCCACAATCTCTTGGCTCCGGTTCAGGAGAACTCCCCCATAAAGAACGCCAAGGAAATTACCTGCGTCGAAAACTGGGACAGCGGCAGCAAGAGCCATTCCGGACAGTTCTTCACCTTCAGGCCTCGGCACGGCCCTTTTGGTGGGAAGCAGCTTGATTCTGGCCCGATTGGCAAGTTCAGGATTCTCCGCAAACAAAAACTCCTTGCTCAGGGGTACAGTCCCGGCGACGGCGATCCGCTCCTGAAGTGCTAAGTCGGCAATTGGATTTTTAGGACTATTTCCTTTTGGTATGGAATTGGGTCCGATACGGCACAGCGTTTTTCCTTCTTTTGTGACAATTCCCGCGAAATCCAGCTCCGTCTGCTGTGCTATATTTGTCAACAAAGGGATAATTTTATAGGCATCCTGTCTTTCGAGGGCTGATCGGAATACGGGTCCCAACGTGGTAATGTTGAGGGCAACTTTCACTCCCTTGATTCGGCTGAGATAAATATCTCGTGCGGCATTGAGGTCCAACCGGACGCGGTTCGTTGCTTCGTTGCGGACGGCTTTATAAAGAAGCTGACCTCCGACTAAAAGAGCAACTCCACACACGAGGAAAGAAATGCCGAGAAAACTGAGGATGAGTTTAGACCGAGTGGAGTAAAACACAATGCTCCCGAGGCCCAAAGGATCATGAGGGCCGTTTTGCTAACTCAGAATAGTAACGGATAGTCAACCGCCCGGATTATAACAGTTAACCGAATACTTTTAAACCCTTAAATTACAATATTCACTTTCCTCAATGATATCTGAAGGATTTCTGTCCATCAATGAAAAAAAGAGGCTTACTTGTGTTAAGATTGAATAGAAAAAAGATGTCGGGTATGCTAAATAGAGGTCAATCTAGTTTAAGGAGTCTCGTATGAAAAAAAGGAAAGAGATCGGCTTCGTTGGAACAGGCAATATGGCTGAGGCATTAATCGCTGGTTTGCTGAGAGTCAAATTTACAGCCCCCGAGCACATCATGGTTTTCGATACGGATATGGCGAGACTCCGGTTCGTCCAGAAGAAATACGGGGTCAGGAACGCTTCTGACAACAACCATCTCTCTTCCCGATGCGATCCAATCGTCTTGTGCGTCAAACCGCAATCGATGAAGGAAGTCATTGAAGAGATGGCAGAGTCCTTAGATCCCTCCAAGCTCCTTATCTCGATCGCAGCCGGGGTGCCCCTCCATACGATTGAAACGTACGCCCGTAAACAGCTTCGGCTGATCAGGGCCATGCCCAACATCAATGTCCTTGTCCAAGAAGGGGCCTCTGCCCTCGCCGCTGGAGATCTTGCCACCGAGGAGGACCTCAAATTGGCCAAGGCCATCTTCGATTGCGTCGGGAGATCGATCATCATCCATGAACCTCTGATGGATACGGTCACCGGCCTCAGCGGAAGCGGTCCCGCTTATATCTTTTTGATCATTGAAGCGTTAACGGATGCAGGCGTCCATCTGGGGATGACCCGGCCCCAAGCCCTTACGTTGGTCGCTCAGACGGTGATGGGCTCTGTGAAACTCCTTTCCGAGACAGGAGAACACCCTGCCCTGCTCCGGGAAAAGGTGACTTCTCCTGGCGGAACCACGGCTGCCGGACTGTATAAACTTGAAGAAGGAGGTTTGCGGAAAATATTGATGAATGCGGTGATCGCGGCCACCCAAAGATCCAAAGAGTTAGGGGATAAGCTGAAACAATAAACGGACGGGTTGGAGTCGCCTCTTCTTCCGAAGTACGAGGGAGAAGGGGGGGAAGGAAGGACTAGACGGATTAAACCGATAGAATCTCGACAAAGCCTCTGGGTTGTGTTAGGGAACATCAGGAGCGATCAGGCATCATGTTCCGATATATTGCGATAGAAGGCCCGATTGGAGTTGGAAAAACAAGTCTCGCGAAACTTTTGGCAAAGGAGTTCAATGCCCGCTGTATTTTAGAAAACGTCGAAGAAAACCCCTTCCTCTCTCATTTTTATGAGGATCGCAAAAAATATGCCTTTCAAACCCAGATCTTCTTTTTGCTGAATCGTTACCAGCAGCAGAGGGAAATCGCCCAGCTCGACCTGTTCAATCAAATCACCCTTTGTGACTACCTCCTCGATAAAGACCGATTATTCGCCTCCATCAATTTGGATGACCATGAGCTCGCCCTTTACGAACAGGTCTTCGACCTCCTCAATGCACAGATCTCTTCCCCGGACCTGGTCATTTTCTTAGAGGCCAAGCCGGAAGTACTGCTTCATCGAATCAAATCAAGAAATGTTTCTTATGAGAGAGGAATGGATTTAGAGTATCTTAAGACATTGATGGAGGCCTACCATTATTATTTTTTCCACTACGATCAAAGTCCCCTGTTAGTCGTCGATACGAGCGAGATTGATTTCGTAAACCGGAGAGAGGACCTCGACCAATTGCTCCGGGAGATCAAACAGATGAAGAAGGGGACATGGTACTTTATTCCGATGAGGTCCAAATAATCTATCCCCATCTGAAGAAAATGGAAATTATCAGAACAGTCAAAGAAATGAAAGAATTTTCTTCCCGATCCAGACAGGCCGGGAAAACGATCGCCTTCGTTCCTACGATGGGGTACTTCCACGAAGGCCACCTCAACCTCATGCGGGAGGCCCGAAAAAGAGGGGATCTTCTGATCGTCAGCCTCTTCGTCAATCCCACCCAATTTGGACCGAGTGAGGATTTTAAGAATTACCCTCGGGATTTCGAAAGGGACAGAAAGATGCTAGAGGGGGTAGGGGTGGATATCCTCTTCGCTCCAGAAGCGAGCGATATGTATCCCCCAAATCATCAAACCATCATTCGTGTGGAGAAGGTAACCCAGAACCTCTGCGGAAGGTCGAGGCCGACCCACTTCCAGGGCGTCACCACAGTGGTCCTAATGCTCTTCGAGATTGTGATGCCCCATGTGGCGATCTTCGGGGAGAAAGACTATCAGCAGCTGGTCGCCATTCAACAAATGGCCAGGGACCTGCATATGAGTGTGGAGGTGTTGGGGATGCCGACGGTCCGGGAGGCGGACGGTTTGGCCATGAGCTCACGAAACACATACCTCCTGCCCCACGAGAGGAAAGCCGCGCTCTCTCTTTACCGTTCGCTACAAAAGGCAGAGGAACTTCTTCAACAGGGGGAACGAAAGGCGGATCGAATCCTCCTCGAGATGAACGGGATCCTTCGGTCCGAACCCTTAGTCAGGATTGATTATGTTCAAATATGCGATGCCCACACACTGGAGGATGTCGGCCGGATAGAAGGGGATGTGGTCGTTGCCTTAGCCGCTTATTTGGGGAAGACGAGGTTGATTGACAATCTTGTCTATCGAATCCTCTGAGGAGCAACTCATCTCGGCCACCCCTCACCCTTCCCCTCTCCCCTCCGAGGGGAGAGGGGAAGGGTGAGGGGTCGATAACGATTTAACACGTTTGTATTAGCCCTCCGGAGCGGGTTTTTCCGAACCTTCTCGGGCTTTTTCCTTCGCAGGCGCTTTTTCCGGCTTTTTCTTCTCACTCTCCTTTAGAGCGCCCGCGGGCGACTCCAAAAGTCCTTTGGCGCGAAGTTTCCTCTTTTCCTTCTTCCGCTTTCTTCTCCTCGCCAGCTCGCGATCCCTTTCTCTTCTTGGCATAAAACCTCCTTCCTTCCATAAATATAATCTAACGCAAAGGGCAAAGCGCATAGAGCATAGCGATTGGAACATAATCAAAGGCATGAAGTCTATCGGAAATAAATAAACGCCATGCGCTAACCGCTCTGCGCTATGCGGGTTGTACAAACGGGCAATCCGCATAAACGACCGATTTCTTCTATCGCCCGATGGGTCAGGGGGACGGCGTCGGAATCCTTCTCTGCAAAGAGAGGAGAGCCAACGGATACTTCCACCCGCCTTCTCCATCCCGACCACCCTCCATATCGAATGCCTACAGGGATAAAGGGAATCGAATATCCGAGCTCCGACTGGAATCTTAGGATCATCTGAAGGAGCCGACTTTTTCCTGACCCCACTCCGTTTCGAACATACGTACCTTCCGGAAAGATGACGATCTTCTCGCCCGCTCTCAACAAGGAGACAAGGACCTTAAAGGAATCTAACGTTCGAACCGACTGTGTTCGATCCACAGGGAGGCCGCCCAAAAAGGAGAGGTAGCCTCGGACCACCGGGTATTTGAAGAGCTCCTTCTTCGCCACAAAGTAAAGCAGGGGCTTGAAGGCGAGGCTGACGATCGGAATATCGGTCCAGTATTGGTGTTTGGGAAGAATGATCATCGGCCCGTGGTCAGGAAGCGTCGTTTTCCACTCGGTCTCGATCCGGTAAAAAATAGAAAAGACCATTTGGGCCATCTTTTTAGTTGCGATGTAGACAAAAGAATTCCTTTTCATTGCCACAAACCAATGTCAAATTCCAAATTTGAGTTTTAGTCATTTGGATTTATATGGGAAAGACCCTCATTATCCCCATCTCCCCTTGCCGGGAGAGGGTAAGGGTGAGGGGGAACATCTCTTGCCCACCCCCACCCCCATCCTCCCCCATCAAGGGGGAGGATGATGTCTGGTGATTTTCATGGCCAGTGGGTGGCTAGTTGGCCTTGAAAATAATAATAATTCATTTGGACTTTGAAACTTGTCATTTGAAATTCCCCTCAGGGGTTAATACGAATCTAAAAGGTCTTCTTTGGGGACCTCCGGAACCACTCCTAATTTCGTCCACGCCTCCTTCGCCTGTTTGGCAGCGTCCATCCCTGCCCTCAAGGCGTCGCGGTTCAATTTCTCTGTGCCTCTGGGCACCCGCGCCAACACCGCAGACTCAACGGCCTTTGCAGAGACGATGGGACTGAGTAGGGCCAGGGCTCCCAGAGCAATGATGTTTGCGACAACCTCCCTTTTGAACTTCTCTCTGGCAATACGTGTAAAGGGAACCTGGAAGGCCTTCTGAGTGGGAACCTGGGTGACGAAGGTCGAATCCACAATGAGCAAACCATCCGGCTTGAGATCTGGATAAAACTCATCGCAGGATCTTTGGTTCATCGCCAAGAGAAGATCAAGGCGCATCGCTTTAGGATAATCGATCTCTTCATCGCTCACAATGATCTCCGATTTGCTGGACCCGCCTCTAGCTTCAGGCCCATAACTCTGAGTCTGGGCCACATATTTTCCGTCATAGACTCCGATCGCTTCCGCCAAGATGATTCCCATCAGAATCAGTCCCTGACCACCGGAACCACTCAGACGTATTTCATATCGAGAACCCATCTCTTTTTCTCCCAATAATTTCTGCCCGGCTTGGTCGGCTTACACTTCCGTGGGTGAGCTCCAAATCCCAAATCACAAAACCCAAATTCCAAACAATTTCAAAATATCAATCTCCAATGACCGAAACAGGTTTTTGCTTTGAATTTGGAATTTTGAATTACGTAGAAAATACCTCCTCTCCCCTGGTGGGAGAGGATTGAGGTGAGGGGGGAATTAGCTCAATTGTTCACCCCCACCCCCACCCTCCCCCATCGAGGGGGAGGGGACTTAGTCATATTTTCATAGTTCGTGGGTGACGAACCCGCCATGTAAAATTTATTTGTTATTTGGTGCTTGGAATTTGGGGTTTATCCACGCACACGTAACACCTTTAAATTCGTCTGCCGATTCGACAATGAATCAAGTTTTTACAGCCCCTGCGGCTGCTTTTGCTCGTTCCCGAATCTTTTCGTACTCATCCTGATAAACCGGAAGCTCCTTATCCACCAATACTCCAATCATGATCTTATCCTGAAGTTCCTCGGGCTTCATCGCGGCGGCCTTTTCCACGGCGACAGCATGATCTCGTTGCCACTCCATCATCTCCACGGCTGTCCCGAGACGGTTCTGCCTTCCGTATTGGGTGTGGCAGTGAGCGATCACCTCCACCACGGAAAAACCCGGCTTCAAAATCGCCTTCTCGATCAAGCTATCTAAGAGTCTGGCATGATAGACGGTTCCCCTCCCCACGAAGACCGCTCCGGCAGTAACGGCTAACTCCGAGATCTTGAAATTCTGTTCAATATTGGAATAAACGGTGGTTGAAGATCTCATTCCATAAGGCGTGGTAGGAGAGGATTGCCCTCCCGTCATCCCGTAGATACTGTTGTTGAGAATGATGGAGGTGACATCGATATTTCTTCGTGCCGCATGGATGAAATGATTTCCACCGATCGCCACCGCGTCCCCGTCGCCCAAGATCACAATCACCTTCAGACTGGGTTTAGCCAGCTTTACTCCCGTCGCGAACGTCAACGCACGGCCATGGGTAGTGTGCAACGTGTCAAAATCCACATAGACGGGAAGCCTTCCCGAACATCCAATGCCTGATACCAGAACGACCTCATCCTTTTCAAGACCGACCCGATCGATCGCCCGGATGAGGGAACCTAACATGATTCCGATCCCGCAGCCCGGGCACCAGACATGGGGAAACTTCTTGTCATGGCGAAGATACTTGTGGATCAGTTTGGTAACTTCTCCCATCAGGAAACCTCCGTGATTCGGTTTAATATCTCGCCCGGCGTGATAATCGTCCCATCCACTTTGTTAAGGGCAAAGACCTTTGCGACCCCCCGGTTGACCCGCTTTACCTCCCGCGAGATCTGGCCCATATTCATCTCGGGGACAAGCAGGACTTTCGAGTTCTGGAGGACTTTTTCCACGGCAGATCTCGCAAAGGGCCAGATCGTCATGAGTTTAAGAAGTCCCACTTTGATCCCTTTCTCCCTTGCCTCAATCATAGCCCTCCTAGCGGACCGGGCCACACACCCGTAGGCGACGATCGTTATCTCTGCGTCTTCTGTTTGAAAAAATTCAGCCATTTGGATCTCTGAAAAATGCTGACTGATCTTTCGGTGGAGCCTGGCGATAAAGGGACCGATCTCATCGGGTCTCGACGTGGGAAAACCTCTGATGTCATGAGTGAGACCTGTGACGTGATACCGATAGCCCTCCCCAAAATTAGCCATGGCCGGGATGCCGCTGGGTGTATCTTCGTAAGGGATGTACCATTCGTGTGGAACCGTGGGTTTAACCCGATTAAAAACCTCTATCTCTTCTTCATCCGAAAGGACCATTTTCTCTCGCATATGAGCGACGACTTCATCCATCAGAAGGACAACGGGTGTCCGAAATTTTTCGGAGAAGTTAAAGGCCTTGACGGTCATCTCGTAACATTCCCGAACAGTCGACGCAGAAA
>Ga0335070_10010195_pt1 | contig 10987 bp, 13 predicted proteins | sample Lox_Sample_13_FD_206722 | JGI IMG/M metagenome (GOLD analysis project Ga0335070, IMG submission 206722) | Soil microbial communities from Loxahatchee National Wildlife Refuge, Florida, United States - Lox_Sample_1.3 | ecosystem: Environmental > Terrestrial > Soil > Wetlands | place: USA... | reverse complement strand
GGCGCAGGAGAACCTGGACATCGCAAACGGCAGGTATGCAGCAGGGGTGGGGAACCCCGTAGAGGTGACCGATGCTGAGGTATCGCTGGCGAACGCACGATTACAATATATCCAGGCGCTCTATGCTGATAAGGTTGCCCAGGCAAATCTCGAGAAGGCCATGGGGATGAGATGAGGAAGATACTCATTGTTGGCGCTGGTATTCTTGTCATCGTCGCAGCCGTTGCAGCATTCCTTCTCTTTGGGAACAAGGCAGGCGAGACGAAGTATAAGACCGAGAAGGTCACCAAGGGTGATATCATCACCTCCGTGACTGCAACAGGGACGGTGAATGCCGTGACCACGGTCCTTGTGGGTACCCAGGTATCCGGGACGATAAGTAAAATATATGTGGATTTCAATTCGCCGGTGAAAAAGGGACAGTTGATTGCCCAGATCGATCCTGCATTGTTTGAGGCACAGGTTGCCCAGTCAAAGGCGAATCTCGTTGCTGCGCAGGCAAACGTGGAGAAGGCCGACGCAACGCTTGCGGATGCAAAGAGAACAAGGGAGAGGAACGCAGAACTCTTCTCGAAAAACCTTATTGCAAAGAGCGATTTCGATACCGCGGACACGAATTATGAAACGGCAAAGGCATCGGTGAACGCGGCAAAGGCCGCAGTGGCCCAGGCAGATGCCGCATTGAAAAATTCACAGACCAATCTCGGATACACAAGGATAGTTTCTCCCGTGGACGGGACTGTCGTATCGAGGAATGTGGATGTGGGTCAGACCGTGGCGGCAAGCTTCCAGACACCGACTCTGTTTACCATAGCGCAGGACCTCACAAAGATGCAGATCGATACCAGTGTGGACGAAGCAGACATCGGCAAGGTGAAAGTGGGACAGGAAGTGGAATTCACGGTAGATGCATATGCGGACACCACCTTTAAGGGGAAGGTGGGGCAGGTAAGGATTGCCCCCATAACCGTACAGAACGTGGTCACCTATGACGTAGTGATCACCGTGGACAACCCTGATATAAAACTGAAGCCAGGCATGACCGCCAATGTATCCATCATTGTCGCGGAAAAGAAAGACACCCTGAAAATCCCCAACGCCGCGCTCAGATTCAGACCTGCGGGGATGACAAAAACGAAGCAGTCCCAGAAGGGCGCAGGCGTCTGGACACTAGAAAAGGGGAAACCCAAGCGTTTGCCTGTAAACATCGGCATAAGTGACGGGAATTTTACAGAGCTTTTGGCAGGAGAACTCAGGGAAGGTCAGGATGTGGTCATAGAAGAAACGGTGTCAAAAACAAAAGGACCGGCGCCTGCGGGTCCAAGAATGTTCTAACGTGTCTCTTATCGAAGTGCGTGAACTCAGCAAGGTCTACAGGCTCGGAGATATTGAGGTCAACGCGCTCATGGATGTCTCGACAACCATCGCAAAAGGTGAATTCGTGGCAATCATGGGACCCTCGGGCTCGGGCAAGTCAACCTTCATGAATGTCCTGGGTTGTCTTGATCAGCCTACAGGAGGACAGTATCTCCTTGAGGGCATTGATGTGGGCAAACTCAACAGAGACGAGCTTGCAGGCATACGGAACAAGAAGATCGGCTTCGTGTTCCAGGGGTTCAATCTCCTTTCACGGACATCGGCCATGGAGAACGTGGAGATTCCCCTGCTCTATGACGGGCACCATGCAAGGCAGAGAAGAGAGCGGGCCATGGCAGCCCTGAAAAGCGTGGGTCTGGAGGGGAGGGAGCATCACCACCCGAACCAGCTTTCAGGGGGCCAGCAGCAGCGGGTTGCGATAGCGCGCGCCCTTGTGAATGATGCGCCCATAATCCTTGCGGATGAACCTACCGGCAACCTGGACACGAAGACGAGCGTCGAGATCATGGAGCTTTTTGTAAAGCTCAACACCGAGTCGAGTATAACCATAATACTGGTGACTCACGAGCCGGATATCGCAACCTACAGCAGGCGCCAGATTAAATTCCTGGACGGTCGTATTGTGAGCGATGAAATGACGGGGAACGCATGATCAATCTTCCCTCCACATTCAGGATATCCCTGAGGGCGCTCAGGGTGAACAAGATGCGATCTGCCCTTACCATGCTCGGAATTATTATCGGGGTGGGAGCGGTAATCGCCATGCTTGCGGTCGGCACCGGGGCGAGCAGGAAGATAGCCGAGCAGATTGCGAGCATGGGAAGCAATCTCCTTATCATCCTTCCGGGTTCGACCACTTCCGGAGGGGTGAGGATGGGAGCGGGCACACAGCCCACCCTTACCCTTAATGACGCGGAAGAGATACAGAAGGAGAGTTCTGCAGTGGCCGAGGTTGCCCCTGTGCTCAACGGAGTCGCACAGATCGTGTACGGCCATCAGAACTGGTCAACCGGTGTGACGGGGACAACACCAGGGATGCTGGAGGTGCGGGACTGGCCACTTGCCTCGGGAAGACCCTTTACCCAGCAGGATGTGAAAAGCGCTACCAAGGTCTGTCTTTTGGGACAGACCGTGGTGGACAATCTCTTCGGGAGCATGGATCCTCTGGGCCAGATCATAAGGATTAAGAAGATCCCTTTTACTGTCATCGGTGTTCTGGCGACAAAGGGGCAGTCGGCCCAGGGCCAGGACCAGGACGATACCATCTATGTCCCAGTGACCACGGCACAAAAGAAGCTTTTCGGGACCTCTTTCCCGGGAATGGTAAGGACCATTATGGTGAAGGCAAAGAGCGCTGAAGACCTCGGACCTGCCGAAAAGCAGATTAATGAATTACTTAGACAAAGGCATCACATCGGCCCAAAACAGGATAATGATTTTACGGTCCGGAACCTGACTCAGATCATGCAGACCGCGGAGCAATCCACAAAGGTAATGACACTCTTGCTGGGTGCTATTGCGTCGGTCTCTCTTCTTGTGGGAGGAATAGGCATCATGAACATCATGCTCGTCTCGGTTACCGAGCGGACAAGGGAGATCGGGATACGCATGGCAGTGGGTGCAAAGACATGGGACATCAGGCTCCAGTTCATTATCGAGGCACTCACCCTGTCATTGATCGGAGGCATTATCGGAATTATCATCGGGGTGTCTGGCTCAAAAATACTCTCGTCCCTTGCAGGGTGGGCGACCATCGTCTCGCCCCTTTCTGTTTTTATGGCCTTCGGATTTTCGGGCCTGGTCGGAATCTTTTTTGGGTTCTATCCTGCCTACAAGGCGTCAAACCTCAATCCCATTGATGCATTGAGATTCGAATAACCTGCTTCTTTGCTCGGCATGTCAGAGGGCCAATCTTGAAACTTCACAAATTCGAAAGAGGTATCCGGCTCGAAATAGCAAGACTCAGAGTTATGTACTTGTCCGCAGGAGCGGACCTTGACAATAAATAAGAACAGTGTGTTGTTAGGTGTGCAGACCCCTATACAGTCAAGGAGGGCTATTGTCTTGCCTAGAGAGGCGGATGCCTCTTCCGAATAATGGAAAGTCATGAATACAATGGGCTAAATTGATTACTTCTTTTATCGTTAGCAAACTCTGTCTATTATCCGGTCTTGGCTTACGGCCAGTTGCTGAAACCGTGCTTCATTTTGTAGAGGAAATATCGTTCGAACCCTATCTTCATCCACTTGTACATGATTCCTTCCCTGAGATCCGAATCCTGTCTTGGGGGAACTACAGGGCTCGCCTTCATATAGACCGCGGTGCCTCCCATGTCCATAAGGCAGAGGACTTCCATTGGAATTTCGTCGGGTGGCACGCTTCCTGTAATGTCTGATACGATTGCGAGTGAAGCGGCCTTTGCCATCTTGACCGTCATATACCCCGTCTTGGGCACACCTGTAGGCACCGGCGTCTGTTCCGGGGGAGCAATAGCAACCGCGACTCCCACAGAAAAAATATTCTTGTATTTTGTATGCCTGTAGTTGCCGTCAACCGTGATGAAGCCCCTCGGGTTGCCAAGATGGGCCACGGCAGATACCCCTTTCATGGCAGGGGCCAGCATCGAAAGCCTGAAGGGGAGCTTCGTTCCGTCCTTCAGCCTCACCTCGCCAGGCACGATCTCTTCCACCGCGGTGTTCGCAATGACCTTTATGTCCCGTTTCGCGAACTCGTCCTCCATGATCCTCTTTGAGTTCATCAGGCCTCCTATGCCGAAATGACCCACATACGGCTCTGAAGTGATAAAGACCATGGGAACCTTGTGCCTCATCTTTCTCTTCCTGAGCTCTGTGTCTACCTCAAAGGCAAATTCATAGGGTGGACCTGAACAGCTGACCCCCTGGACAGAGCCTGTGACAAGCGGACCGGGGCTTTCGAGGAACTTCTCCCATGCCTCATGGGCCCTCTCTGCCTGATCAAGGGTGAAGATGCACTCTGTATGTCCTTTTTCAGGACCGAGCCCCGGGACTTCTTCAAACGCAAGATGGGGGCCGGTTGCTATGACGAGATAGTCATAGGGAATCTGACTTGCCTCTGTGATGACTCTGGAACCCTCAGCATCTACACCCTTGGCCTTTCCATGGATGAATGTGATGGCCTTCTTCTGCAGAATTGGTCTAATCGGTAATGTGATGTCGCCCGCTTTTCTCCATCCCATGGCAAGCCATGGCAGGGAAGGGTTAAAGACGAACCTGTCATCTTCGCTTACCACAGTAATTTCCGCCTTGTTTCGGAGCAGCCTTTTTATTTCTAAAGCTGCCGTAAGCCCGCCAAAAGAACCGCCCAGCACCACTATCTTTGCCATGTTACCTCTCCATTTGTTTTTATGCCTGTCTGTTTCTTGCTTAGAACATTCCGACCACTCCGTCTGCTTCGGCCATAATGTCAATAAGGCCCCCATAGTTAAGCCTTCTTATACCCTTTTCGATCTCGCTGTCTTTTAAGCCCCTCAGCCTTGCGTCATCATCCAGAACATATGCAATGCCGCAGAAGCCTTCAAGCCTCTCAAGCTGCGCGAAATACACACCGCTCTGAAGGAGCACCACGTCAGCTGCCATGTCTCTGGCCAATTTTATGCCCCTTTTTCCATCTGTTGTGTCAGGCGCACTCTTCACTATTACAAGCATCTGATCCTCCCTCAAAAAATCATCGTTGTTTTAGCTTCCAGCGTCAGTTCCGCGATCTTTGCAGCGCTCGCTATCTTCACCCCATCCACAATATCCGCAGACTCGAGGTGTTGTTCCCTCACTGATGCCTTATCTGCATACACCTCCACACCCATATCGATACAATCCTTTAAAGCACCTTCAAGATTCGTGAAGCCCGTACCCGTGTCGTCCTGCCCTTTTTTCGCAAGGAGGACACCGCTATCTACCAGGATCAGGTCAATACTCAATTCGCCCGCCGCACCTCCCATGGCATGCCTGACCGCCTCTGCCGCGTTTATGTCACCATAGGGAGACCTTTTCAATATCATCGCAATCTTGCCCATTTTCTCCTCCTCTATGCTCCGATGTTCAGCCAGATGTCTGTTTCCCCCATTGTCTTAAAAAGACCCTTAAGGGAACCCACCTCTGCACCTTCGATATAGTCATCCTGCGCCGCACGGCGGAAGTTTAAACAGCCCCCTCAGAGATAGACCTTCAACCCTTTTTGTATGAGCCTAGAGAACTCCTCTTCCGCATTGGTAATTCCCCTTGCCTTCTGCTTTTTCAGGAAGCAGTACACTCCGTCACCCGACGCAATGAGATTCACCGCGTGACCCTTTTCGAGTGCGGATTCAGCAGTCTTGACCGCAGTCAGTGTGTTTTCGTACGAATAGGGCGATGTGGACAGAAACAAGGTAAACGTTTTTGGCATATGCCCTCCTTTCTCATAATTAGATTGGACACCTCAAAACTTAGCCAAAATATCGCTCCATATCTTTATCGCGCTCAGAAGGATCAGACATGCGAGAAGCCAGCGGAGCACCTTTGTATCGGTCCGTTTTCCCGCACTACCCCCTATATACGCCATGGGCATAGCTCCTGCGAGAAGGGCAGCAGCCATGAGAAAGGGGACCTGACCTGTGGCAACCTTACCAGTAAGCCCGGCCCCTGATGATAAAAGCCCGATAGCGAGTGTGCTCCCAAAGGCGATGCGCAACGGTATCTTCAGCACATATAACAGCACCGGAATAATGATGAATGCGCCTCCCTGCCCCACAATCCCCAAAAGCACTCCTATAAGGAGCCCGGTCATGACCGCAAGCTTCCTGTTGAAACTCACTTCCCCGGCCTTCATGTCATCTGAACTGTAATCCCTTGGAATAAGCATCATTATTGCTGCGAGGATTGCGAGGAAGCCGAATATGAGTAATATCGGCGTGTCAGGGACCATCTTTGAGATCAGGGAACCTGTGAGGGAGGAGACGAAAAGAGAAACCCCTAGGGTGAGCACGAGGCCCTTGCTTATAAGCCTCTCCCTCTTATAAAAGAATGTGGCAGTAAAGGCAGAGAAAAACCCCTGCGCCATGGTAAGACCGGTTATCGCCTTTACGGCAATTGGCTCAAGGCCCAAAAGGGGTGGCATATAGAGCAGAACAGGGAACATCACGATGCCTCCTCCGATCCCGAGCAGTCCTGAGAGAAACCCACCCCCCCCCCCCCCCAACAAAAGAAAAACAAAAAAACAAATTTTTAAAAAAACAGAGCCCGCCACCAGTTGCGGTACCCGCCCCCCCCGGGATAATCAGGAATGTGAGAGGACCACGCAGTAAGATTACATTGAGAATGAGGAAGACGGTCATCTTCATGGAGTGATCTGGGCGAAGCAGTCATGACTCTTACCATAGACATAATCTATCGATATAAAAAAGAGTATAGCATATTCCGATAGGTGAGCTTTAGGTCCCTGAAAGCGCGGGTTATCTTTCTTTGCTGGTAAGAGCGTTCTCGATGCGTCGGTCCGGCACAAGCCAAACCAGCGCAACCAGAACGTAGAGACCTTGGGAGATCCACTGCGACCAAAACGCCGTTGGAATGGCAATGAGGTAAATGAGGGGCGATACCTTTCCTTTCCAATCACTGCCGACAGCCTTTTTTAAGAGGGAGTCAGGACCTTGTGATGCAATGATGAGTTGCTGCAATATCCAGTACGCGATAGCGGCCATGAGCAGAACGACACCATAGAAGGCCGATGGCGCCGCGGCGAAGTGGTTCTCTCCCATCCAACCCGTTGCAAAGGGAAACAGCGATAGCCAGAACAACAGATGCAGGTTGGCCCACAGTATCGGCCCGGTTACCTTGTTGCTCGTATGCAGCATATGGTGGTGGTTGTTCCAGTAGATGCCGACGTAGACGAAGCTCAACACATAGCTCAAGAATACAGGGATCAATGGCGCAAGCGCATCGATGCTCTCGCCATGAGGCACCTTGAGCTCCAACACCATGATGGTGATGATGATGGCGATCACGCCATCGCTGAATGCTTCTAACCTGCTTTTACCCATTCAGGCCTCGCTCCTGGTCTGTGAAAACCGCAGGCAAGAGTCATTTCCACTCCTTCATCGCCTTGAGAAATTTCCGTATCCTTTCCGCGTTCTTTCCCAGGTCACTCACTCCGACACGGGATTCAGACCGAATATCGGCCCGACTTCCTGAATCTTTCTGCCTGAGCCTGATTACAATGTCATCCCTGAACCCAAACCAGAAGGTCGTCGCAACAGCTTCAATGCGCCCCGTGGTTTTGTCAGCGTCGATAATCTGCCATCCCAAATGCCGTGCCACGGCAAGTGCCCTTTCGAAGGCCTGATCCGGAGGAACAGGAAGGATAAGAGGGATGATGTCCGGATATGCCTTCAGCTGCCGGGCGGCAACCTCCGCTCCCCCATACGCAGGAGAATTCTCATCACTCTGACGAAACCTGAGGATTGCAACAAACCCGGGGGGACTCGCAGTGTCAGTAGTGATGTCATGGATCCTCGGCACACTCTCTGCAACCTGTTTCCAGTGTACCATCAGACCTATAAGGGACGCGCCCATGATTACCCCCGGGAGGGCCCACAGGAACCCCCTCACAATAACGATGCGGAGGGACGCGATAAGCCCGATCAATGACAGGGCCGCTGCTGCGACCCCTCCGTAAGCTGCCCACCGGAGCACCGAGATGCCGGTCCGGTAGTTCCATAGCCCATAGTTTGTGCCGGGTCCAGAGAGGAGGGCGACAAGACCTGCCATCAGGGCAATGAAAAAACCTGTCCTCGCGATTAAGAATGGTTTACTTTTCGCTTGCATAGATACTCTCTTCCTCCCTTCGAGGTCGCCAAAATCTCCCCTAAACACGCCGACAGATCATTTTATGGGGGCCCGACTCTTACCTGAAAAGAGAGCGATACCCCCTTTGCTCATTATACCCGAAGATTGCGCTGGGGTCAGCAACATGTCGGTAAAGTGATAAAAGACCTTATGGAAGGTTTTTCCTCCGGGGGAGACGCCGTGGTTGTGGCGTACAGTTGCAGTGTCAGTTCCCCGGTTTATTCATGACAGATAGTAGACCCGAGAAAGGCGATATATAATAGTAGTGAGCAGATCCTCAGACTATAAGGAGATTTGGACCATGAAAATTCTCGTTATCGGTGGTACAGGAACAGTGGGTTCCCAGGTCGTGCGAGAGTTGCTCGCACACAAGGTGACGGTCAAAGTGCTTACGCGCAGCGCGGAGAAGGCAAAGGGCATCCCTGCGGGGGCCCAGGGCGTCATCGGCGATCTTCTCGACCCCCGCAGAGTGCGCTCGGTGTTCAAAGGACTGGACGGCGTGTTTATGCTCATTGCGGTGAGCACCACAGAGACCCACGAAGGCCTGATGGCCCTGAACGGTATGCGCATGGCCGGGGTGAAGCGCCTCGCATACATGTCGGTGCACAATCTGGAGCAGGCCCTTCATCTGCCGCACTTCGGCTCAAAGCTCCCCATCGAAAACGTGGTAAAGAGTTCCGGGATCCCGTACACGATCCTCCGGCCGAATAACTTCTTCCAGAATGACTACCTGTTCAAGGATGCCATGCTCAAGTACAACATCTACCCACAGCCCATCGGTGACATCGGTCTGTCGCGGGTGGACGTCCGGGACATAGCCGAGGCCGCAGCCATTGTCTTGACAACGACTGGCCACGAGGGTCAGACTTACAATGTTGTGGGCCCACAGGTGCATACCGGGAAAAGTACCGCAGAGGGCTGGAGCCGGGCCTTGGGCAAAACCGTTGCATACGGGGGAAACGACCTGGATGCGTGGGAGCAACAGTCTCTTGAGTTTCTGCCAGCATGGATGGTGTTTGACTTCAGACTCATGTATGCGTTCTTCCAGGACAAGGGGCTTAAAGCCACGCCGACCGACATAGAGAGCCAGACGAAGCTCCTCGGGCATGCGCCACGGAGCTTTGACGACTTCGCTGTGGAGACGGCTAAACTGTGGAGGGGGTCTGATGAAAAATCGTTTGAGAATGTAAACTTTAAACAGGAACACCGTGTGCGGAGAGGTCCCAGCCGGAGAAGAAGAATGAGCAGTTGATTGTTCCTAATTAAGAGTATCAGCATGGGAGTAAATAAATTGTGAGGAGGTCGAAGATGAAGAGGGTGAAGATTGTGTTACTGTTGGTCTTTCTCTTAATGCTGTTTGGGGCAGGGAGTTCATACGCCCAAATGTGCGGTTGCATGGACAGGATGGGGGAAGGCATGCAGCATGGCATGCACATGGGGGGAGAGAAACATCACGGGATGGAGGGAATGGGAGGAATGATGGGAATGAGAGGAGGGGACCATCCCATGTGGCAGCATCTCATGGGCCTTGGGCTGGATGAGAAACAGAGAGAAGCCGTCAAGTCAATCAAGAGCAAAGAGATGAAAGACATGATAAAGAAAAGGGCAGATAAGCAGATTGCGAAAGTGGAGTTGAAAGAGATCGTTGACAAGGATCCCGTGGACATGAGGGCGGTCGAGGCGAAACTGAAGCAGATAGAGGGGATCGAGACGGATATGCACCTCACCCACATAAGAACGATGGAGGAGGTCAAGGCATTGCTCACTCCTGAGCAGAAGAAAGAAATGAAGGAGATGATCGAGATGGGTCCGATGAGGGGAGGCATGGGCATGATGCAGGGCTGCGGCATGATGGGAGGAATGATGCAACGGGGCGGTATGGGAATGTCCCCTTCTGCTGAGAAACAGGAAGGAAAACAGCCCCCAATGGAACATATGCATCAGTGACATGTCATGAAGGGGGTGCCCTTCTTATGCAAGGGCATCCCTCTTCATTTCGCGGTTGACTGAAACTTTTTCTTCTCTCAGCTATGCCAAAGCTCACGTTTCCTGGATTCACTCAAGAAGCCTGACGAAAGAGATGCAAAAATCAGTTTGTCTTCAATGGGAACGTGTACGGGACTGCTATTAAGAAGTGCCCTCGATCTCAACAACGTCTTCATTGCTGAGCCGCAACTCTGCGGCACGCATCACGCCCTCTGCCTGCTTCTCGTTCCGTGCGCCCACGATCGCTCCTGTCACCGCAGGATTTCTGAGCGTCCAGGCAATGGCCACCTCGCCGGGAGTGCGGCCAAGGCGGCTGCCCACTGCACGGAGCCTTTCTGCGAGAGCCAGGTTCCGGGAGAGGTGAGGTTCGTTGAATTCGGGACTGCGTTTCCTCCAGTCGTCGGCAGGGAGAAGAGCGGCACGTTCCGCTGTCATTGCTCCGGTGAGGAGTCCCGAGGCCATAGGGGCATATACGATCACGCCGATTCCTTGTTGCATGCAATAGGGCAGGATCTCTGCCTCGATCTCGCGCCGGATGAGTGAATAGGGCGGCTGGAGCGAGGTAATGTCCGCGATCGCCTGGGCGCGTTTCATCTGCGACACATCGAAGTTCGATACGCCGATCCAACGCACCTTGCCCTCCTTCCTGAGCGCAGCCAGTGCTGCCCAGCCCTCTTCAAGCTCCGAATCTATCTCCGGGGGCCAGTGGACCTGGTAGAGGTCGATCACATCCGTGCGAAGCCTGCGCAGGCTGTCCTCACACTCCTTCC
>Ga0335070_10010194_pt1 | contig 10987 bp, 9 predicted proteins | sample Lox_Sample_13_FD_206722 | JGI IMG/M metagenome (GOLD analysis project Ga0335070, IMG submission 206722) | Soil microbial communities from Loxahatchee National Wildlife Refuge, Florida, United States - Lox_Sample_1.3 | ecosystem: Environmental > Terrestrial > Soil > Wetlands | place: USA: Florida... | reverse complement strand
AAAGGGATTCGAAGGGAGGAATGTTCCCACAATCAAACCAGTTTTCTAAATTACTGTTTTTATAAAAGATAAATTTCTTTCGTTTTCTCTCTTGACAGGAACATTATAGGATGTCCCCTCCTTACTTCTACGAATCAGCGAGACAAGGAAAATTTCCTGGCTCGACTGCGAAATGTTATTCAAAAGGGGGAAACAAGCTACTTTGCCGGTGATTCACTTTCAGAACATCGCAAAAAGCCTGATAGATGTTGGTTTACAAAAGTGTGACTTTGTGATATTAGAATAATCAGCAGAAACCCATCCTACCCCTATTCGATACAAGAGATTTATTTAGAAGGACTAACAAATGACAAGGGAAGATTATCCTGCACTTTTCTCGTCGAGCAGCAAAGCCTCTGCCAGTGCTCAAAAGAAGTATCTTTGTCTCATGCGTGCGCAGTTATTCTTGCTAACCGTTGCTTCCGCAACAGCCAGTATCGCTGTCGCGGTCGGTCCAAGTAGAAGTCGTCAAGTCTCTATTCTTACCGCAATTTTCCTCGCCCTCAGTCTATTACTGATGTGGATTCTTCGGGTACAGCGTTACGAAAGAATATGGTTTGACTGCCGAGCAGTTGCTGAATCTGTGAAGACGGCAACCTGGCGCTACATGATGCGGGTTCCTCCTTATGACTTGGATAATGATGGGGCCAATTTGGATACAAGATTCATTAAGGAGCTGATGGAAATTAGAGAAGCACGGCCCGGAATTGATTCACATCTCGCAGGATTGTCCTCCGGGGCGACCGAGATTTCGGAATACATGCGTAAAACCCGTGTTTTACCATTAGAAGATCGTAGAAAAATTTATCTCCGAGACCGGCTCCAAGATCAAAAGAAATGGTATGAAGACAAAACAAGGGCTAACCGGACATTTGCGTCGGTGTGGTTTTGGTCCATTAGTGCTATGCAAGCACTTGCTCTCATCTTGGCCATCATTAACGCTGCGGTTGGACCTTACTCAATCAATATAGTTTCAATCATCATGACATTAGCAACCGCTTTTGTTGCTTGGACGCAGGTAAAGCGACACGATGAACTCATTCAACCATATGGTTTGGCTACACAAGAATTGAGTGCTCTTGAGTCACTTGAATGTCATGTCTCTGAACCAAAACAATTCCAGGAATTCGTGACCCAGGTAGAGGAGGCCATTTCGCGGGAGCACACAATGTGGTGTGCACGGAGAAATGCCTTTCTAGAGACGAAGAAGGCAAAGATTTGTTAACAGACGGCAGAACTAAGGAAGCTGAGAGTTAGCATCTTCTTAACATTGGCGAAAATTGCTTGGTAATTGCTGTACAGTAGTTCTCTCCTGTGGGGTAGATTGAATTAGAGGGTATCTAACTTGCACATTGAGTAGGTCGTTAATCATGATCTCTTCGCTAGCTTCGGTTAAACCTCCTAATTCCCCTTGGCGGGAGCTCGATGCTCCGGCGAATGCTGGGGGTTATCTGTCGATCTATTATAGTGAAGACTTGAGCCGCCTTCCTATAAGATGGGTGACGAAGCCAGGAGATACCAAGAGTGACCCAAATCTCGAGACACTTACCTACGGCATGTTTTCTTTTTGTGGATATCAAACTCGCTCGGGCGTCATAAGGAGGAAATATCCTCATCTTTTCTTTGCGACTTTACGAAAAGGTGAACGCGGACTTACTGGCTATTATCACATCGGCTGGTTTGCTAAGGCGGTTTCTGATAAAGAACGGGATTTTTGTCTTGCGGCCGACGCAGCGCATTTTATTGAGAATCCCATCCCCCTAACTAACGTTGATGGTATTTGTGGAACGAACGTTTCGCGGCCGTTTCGAACCGTGCGTCTTCTATCCGGAGTGGAGTGCAAAAAAATGATCAATCTGATCTATCGTCGCCCCAATGCTATTTCAGCCTACTTAGAAGAGATCGAGCGCTTAGAAAGATTTAATCTAGTTCACGGTGGGTACCGCTACTTCAGACGGGAGCAAAAGGAAAGATTTTCATGGGATATCGCTGCCCGATATTTGAAGGAAGTTCAGCCATCTTCACAGGAGCTCGTTGCCACGGCTCGTGCTATCAGGTCAACATAGAGGTTACGAAAAAGATTGCCAATAATATTTCTTAAGGAGGTAATGATGGCCCGTAGAATATTTATCTCATATCAACATAAGGACCAGATGAAGGCGAAGGGTTTTAACCTCCTGCGCTGGAATAAGAATGTGAATCTCGAGGTTGTGGGACGGCATCTGCTCGACCCCGTCGATAGCAACAATGAAGAATATATCCGTTCTAAGGTCACTGAACAGCTTAAAGGCACCTCCGTGACAGTCGTTTTAATCGGAAGCGAGACCAGCCAAAGCGAATGGGTTAAATGGGAGATCGAAAAGAGCCTAGAAAAAAGTGAACCGAACGGGATTTTAGCCATCCGCCTCAATAAGAATGCACCGTTGGCGGAAAATTCACCAGTAGGCGAAGCGTTGAATGACGCTGGCGCAGAAATCATTGATTGGAAGCCAAACCAGTTCGGGGACGCAATCGAGCGTGCCTTCAGAGCGGCTGGGCGGATTCAAGATATTAGAAATGCCAGAGTCGGTCCCAAATCTTGTCAGCGCTAAATTCTGGCCATAGACACTCCAGGGTCTGTGGGCTCTGAAAGATTACCTCAATATCCCCGCTACTAATTACTCCATCCGATTACGTTAAGGTTTGGTCAGGTGATCGTTGTTACTCCCACCATTCGCACTCCACGAAGTAAGTACATCGATGAAGTATCCTGGGTAGTTTTGTATTCTTCTCTTGTGATACGAATCTTCTTTGGGTTCGGGCATTTTCTCAATTAAGGGAAGAATATGGCTCTTCCATAATTTTGACTCTTTCCTGGACAAAGGGCGACTTCTAACAGAAGGAATGCGCGCCGGGAATCTGCATCCGAGCAGTTCTATGCGAGAGCCAAGTGTTCCCAGCATAGATAGGACACTGCGCAGTTCCTCTATGGTTTTCTGACCAAATCCAATAATAATATCAGGAGAAAGTACCTGGATTTCTTGGCTCACATATTGCAATCCACACTCTTGCCACCAAATACTTGGAATAGTCGAGCTAGATGCATCTCTACTTGTACTAAACTTTACAAAATTTGTTACTGAAATTACGTCTTCAATACAGGTTGGCAAGTGATTGCCCCAGTTGACTGTATTGCGAGAAATTCCAAGAAGAGCTACAAGCGGAATGAAGCCCTCTGTATATGGCTTAATTGGCATTGGCCTGCCCTCAAGCATGCTACGGTTAAGACGGTCTTGAGCTTCATTGAGATCCATTACCCAGCGATTAACCCAATCTTCTGTCCAGGGGACATGGGGTGACAAATTTTGGTTGATAGCGTAGCAAAGAATTCTCGGTCTATACTCGAAATAATTCAAACCTATGTAGGGTATATAGGCTGGGAGATAAGTCTTCCGTCCATAAATGTCGGTGTGGACAGATAGCTCAATTTGGGATATAGGGGGTTGCTCCTGAAGGTTCTGCAGCAGTATTCGATGTGCAGACCGCCATTCTGAACTAAACACTCTTTGTCTTCCTTAAAAAAGCTTCAAGATATGGTGGGAAGAAAAATGTTTACTTCTGTTTGACCAAGGGACACAGTCTCCGCTCTTCCTGTAGCATAGTGCCACAAGCATTTACAGTACAACCAAATTGGCATTTTGGTTTTCTTTGACATTCCGAACATTGCGCTAAATTCCCTGCATGCACCATTCGTATAAGCTTAATTGTCTCAGAGTTTAACCAGATGTCATCTAGTCGAAGTCCATTGTTCCGCAGGTTCCCAAGAGTTAACTCCTTCACTCCACTTGCAGCAGTGCACGGGAAGACATCGCCTTTCGAATTAATATGGATTCGATTCACTCCAGACGTACATACTTCATGGCCAATAAGGACTGAAAGCCTGTGTATGCTTAGTCGTGTGCAATAACCTGCTTCGATTTGCAGACCCAGTTCTTCTCTTTTCGTGAGTAGACTTCTCTCAAATTTTTCCACTTCTTCTTTAGTGGGCACTGTTTTGTTATAGATAGGCCGTGCTCGACCGGAAGGAGCCAAAGCCATCACCCGAATATTTTTGGCACCAATCCTGTAGAGGTCCTCAGCTAACCGATCAAAACCTTTACAAGTCCCGCGCAAGGGAATAAAGTAGCAACTTAGTGGCAATCCTTTGCTTGCGAGTAGCTTTGCCGCATTAAACGTTTGATCAAAGGTTCCCTTCGTAGCAGTAACATAGTCATGGGTTTCCGCATTACCACCGAGAAAAGTTACGCTTATGGACTCAAAAAGAGATAGGACTTTACCATTCCCCCTTATTCTTTCCGCAAGTAACGTACCATTTGTATGAATGTGCAATGAAAGCTGAAGCTCATTTACGCAGAAATCGGCAATAGCTTCAAGCTTCTTCATATCATAAAGGGGTTCGCCGCCAGTTAAACCAACTTTGCGCAGGCCCATTCCCTTTGCTTGGGAGAGTACTTTCTTAATCTCTGCAATACTTAGTTCACTCGAGCAAACCCCTTTGACTGCCTGCGCAGAACAATGGCGACAAGCGAGGTTACATCGATGGTTTATCTCAATATCGATGTGTTCAAGAGAAAAGGCTGGGAGCTTACCGCGCCCTTGACTCACCTTTTTCGAGTCAATTTCTTTGTGCACTGTAGTTACCTCTATCGAGCTAAGAAAATCCCCACAGACAAGAAATGGCAATTAAATCAAGAACGCTCTATTTTGTCCTTCAAAAGCTGGAATTCTTTTTCTATTCGTTTAAGGCGCTTCTTTTCGGAAAATCGGGTTACTATCCCTCCCCACAAAGTAAACAAAAGCGTGACAGCACTTAGGCCTCCCAAGACCACGGCTATCCAAGCAATAGTGCCCGGCCAATCAATTTTACTTATAGGACTCTCTGCAGGAAATCGTCTTAAAAGTAAACTCACAATTGCACCGATAAGCGATAGCAAGCCAAACACCGTAAGAGTAAGAGTAACCAGCTTTGGGAATAGATCAGCACTTACCTCTGCTTGGATCCTGGGCGTCAGTTCATCTTCCACTCGATTCATAATTAGCTTAGGTATTCCATAAATCTGCTTGAATCCCCCACCGTACTCTAAAGCTATCTTCTCAAGATCCTGCTCTCGACACTCTCCTTCGAGGTCTTTCTTCTCGAGGCGTTTCCCTGCGCGGGGGCCCTCTAGTATCGGAGTAAGCGTCTTCAGATCGAGAGCCTCCATGCCTTTGCACTTACTGTCAACTACCTTTTGGATTGCCTCTCTTATAATTCTTTGCCATTCGTCATCAAGATAAAGCTTCCGAAGTTGGTCAAACTTTAATTTATTTCGATCATACTGCTTTATTATCAGCTGATATTTCCCTTGGAATTCCTTGATTTCACAGAGCTTAGATAGGCTATTATCTTCTAACCTATCTCTCAATTCGGCTTCAGGGTGAAGCTTAAGTAAATCCTGCGACAAATCAATCGGAATGACATCAAGGTTATGGGGTCGGCAAAGGTGATACTTGCTACTCCTTGTGAGTTCGTAGATTATCAATGTCCCGAACAGATTCCCCCTCTTAATTGGATACCTTGCTGGCGATAAATTGACTAAGGCTACCGCGAGATGCCCACGCCAAGTCGGATCTATTTTGACCATACTTTGGAAAACACCTTCTCTTACAAAATTAAATCTGGGCCAGACGGTCGCTGAATAATGCGGGGGCAATGCAATATTTTCTTCAGTTAATATAATCACAGTCTCCCCTGGCTCTATTTCATATGCCAAGCTTAGTTTCCTCAGTTCCTTGTCACGGAGCGAGTAAGCTTCATCACCGATTGAAAGATCATAAGAGAATGGGGTCACGTTTAACGCATCAAACGGTGTGATTAGGAATCTTGGTTTCTCCTGAGACATTGAAGGCACGACGACATCTTTATAAGTTTCGATTGGAACACGTGCAAACATGACAGATTTGTCCCAATTCATTCTTTCATGTTCCTTTAAATAGTCATCTTCTAGGTCCTTTGGAACATGTAATTCCAAGAAATCCTTCGAACTCAACATCCCCCCCATGGGAATCTCGCACACAATTTTCTCAAGCTTTTCGATCTTCAGGCGAAGGTCTTCTAGAAGTTCAAAGTATTCTTTTTTGTCATGCGAGTTGCCCATAATGGAATTATCCTCAGGAATTCGATGCACCACGTTCCCCATCAAAAAGCGCAAGCTGTCGATAATGTTCTTTTATCACAATAATATTGCGCTTCTTTCCAGGGGGACCAATTCTTATATAACCCTTCTTCTTTAACGCAACAAGAATCTGATTTATACCATTAACGCTTTTCTGGCTTAAGAGGTTCATCAGTTCTCGCCGCGTAGGGGGGTGGCCGCCATTTTGTCTGGAATATCGAATTATGATGCTGAAACATTTCTCTTGTAAATCTGTCAGTTCTTCCATTAATCTGCCTCAGCGACTTGAGCATATGTTTATCTTGAACATATGCTCAAATTATCTTTTTGTCAAGGCTTTTTTAAGAAGGTGCTGAAAAAGCACAGAGCGGAAAAGTGGGTAGGAAAGGAAGCAGGGGGACGTTCATGCGGAGCGTGCCTGGCACTTGGAAGGGGAAGCAGGGGCAAATCAGGGGAGTGAAGTATTTGAAAAATGCCACTTTACGAAGTCATGGTGCAGCTCTTCAAATGTGAATCAAGCTCATCTCACACTACTTCTTTCTCTTGCCTCGGTTCTTAGTCTTTGATTTCATAATAAATGTCTGGTGTCAGTGACGGTGTTGGACTTCAACGAGCTGTTGCCCAAATAATTGCTGTGCGGGTTCGTCAATTATGGTATAAGAGTGGGAAACTTGGGGCAGGAGGAGAGAGATTGTTTTTCAAGAAGAGAGTCCAGAGGGACGATGACAGGATCTGGATGACAACTGATCAGAAGTGGAATGGAATTGTTAACGAAATTTTAAAAGAGCGTACCGAAGACGTCTTCATCCTGATCGTGGCGCACTTCAAAAAGACGGCGGCTGAGTTGAAAAAACAGTTTCAGGCCAGGGGTCTTGCGTTCAAAGACTATGAAGAGCATTCCCATTTCGGGCGGTGGGAGAATACAGACACAAATCAGCCCGTGCTTATCATGGCCGAAAATATCTCTGAATTGGGCGATCCAATCAGGCAATTCGGGGAGAGTAAAAGAGTATTAGTCCTGGTTGCTGAGCACTACCCTTTGCCGGAGGGCGATGAAGCCTTGCTCTCTTTCCTGTCGAATCTACCGAGCCGGCCAACGATCCGATTTCATTCCGCTCTGGATGAACCTTTCTTCAAGATGTTCGGAGGGGAAGGGATGAGCAGTGCTATCAAAATGATCCAAACTCTTCAGCCGAACGAAAATGAGTATATCAGTCACCACTTTGTAACTTCTGCAATCCGAAAGGCTCAAGAAAATATAAAGAAGAAAGTAAGAGGCAACAACAGAGTAGATTCCATGGAAGAATGGTTTCAGTATAATTTGAATATCGGATGAATTTCAGCTGTGAGCTGGCTATTTTCATCCGTTATGTAAGGGACTCCATTGGCAACAATGGGGCTCTCCCAATGGATAGGGCCAATTTTCCTGTTTTCCCACAACCACGGCGTGCATGGGCATACCTGGATCTTAAGCCGCAACATGCGCGGCGGCTATCAGAGCCGCTACGTTCTCCGGTTTCGCGTTGATGGGCACTTCACAGCCAGAGCCCAGGATGAAGCCTCCGTCGTGCCCCATGAACTTGATCAGCTCCCGGCAGTATGCTTCCACCTCTTCCTTCTTGCCGAGAGTGAGCATGGACGCGCGCACGTCGCCCTTGATGCACAGGTAATCGGCTAGGACCTCCCGGGCCTTGCGGATGTTGGTGGTGCCGTCAAGTTCGACGATGCAGCTTGCCCTCGGAAGCTCCTTGAAGCGAGGGATCATCAGGTCCCAGTTGCCGTCGCAGTGGAGCACCGAAATAAGACCGGCCGCGCGGTAGCCCTCCACCATACGCTTGATGGAGGGGAACGAGATCTCGTCGAAGAGCTTGGGCGATATGAAGCTGGCGCTCGAGCGCATGGCGAAGATGGCCACACGATTCCCCTTGGCTCGTTTTGCGTTCGCGATGCCCAGCTTGATCATGAACTCGGTGCCGACATCAACAGCCTTCTTGACCTTCTCGGGCATGTTGAAGAGATCCCGGTAGAAGGGGCGCAGAGAGCGGCTGAGGGAGAAGATGTCGAACGGCGGGGCGACCCCGGTATGGAACATCACCGGCATCCCCTGCTGCTGCCAGTGTTTGATGTTCTTGCCGGTGTTCATGCCGGCCTTGATGAAGCCCCAGAGGACCTTGAAGCTTCCAACCCAGCCGTGCCACGGCGGCGACTGGATGGCCTTCATGAACTCGGTGTTCCAGGCGTTCCAGCCCTTCTCCAGGATCACGTCGTAGTCGGAGGCCCGCATGATCTCTTCTTCGACGAACTGGAAGGGCTCATCGGGACCCAGGTCCCGGCCGGGAAGCTTGACTTTCATCGCCTCGCTGTAGGCAGTGTCGAATGGGTTCAGCGGAAAGACCACGTCCGGCTTTCCGATTTTCGCGAACGTCTTATCGCAGGCCGCCAGCCAGGCCTTGTTGCTGCTGAAGAGCTCGGCCTGCGTGATGCCGGCGCACCGCCCGGCGAAGGTGATGATATGGGGATAGACGGGGATCTCCGGTGTGGGCTTGAGGGCTATCGCCCTGTCCAGTTTCTCGAAAGAGTCCATCTGCTTCACCTCCACCGCTTCTTTGGAAAAAGACATGGCAGCCATGGCATCGTTCCAAGGAGTTCCTTAACGATCGCAAGAGCTTCCTGTTCCTTCATGTTGGCCATAGCTTCCACTAGCTTGTGTATATCCTTTTGATTTTGATTTGATAATTTGATTTTGTTTTTTGATAAGAACGCGCTTTGGAATGAGTTGAATATACAAAAAAGGGATTTGTGCGTCAACAAGTATTTTTAGATATCTCTCCACGTTACACGCCATTTTTCCGATAAGGGAGAGGACTATTCCAAGTTCGGATTGCGGATCAGCGTTGGATGTTAGGTGAGTCGCACGGCTCAGTGGATGTTCGAATCCAAGTATCTCGTCGTCTTCTTTGTTGTGGTTGGTTCGAGTCTCGTCATAAGATTTCTCCTAAAAGGAAAAGGACCGCTTATATTCAGTCAGCGGTCCTTTCTCACTTTTCTTGGCAGTCTGGTCCCTCCGGCGTGACCCTTTCAGAGCACGGCAGCCTATCTGCAGTTGTGTCGGTGCTTCCTCCACGGAGTTTCACACGAGAAGTTCGCCGCGTCCTCGATGCTTCCAGTCCCTTTGTACCTAGGAACTGTCGGATAAGCACACAAAGGTCTCGTGCGACTGGGAGCCCACGTCGCGGGCACTTCCGAGTTGACCACGTTGGCACCTGTTCCCCGTGCTTTCGCGGTTATTGCGTCCGGCGCAATCCCTTCCTCGACCCATTTCACGAGAGCATCTACCAAATCGAACTGATCGCATGCAGGGCCACCACTGCTGTGACTCATGCCGGGTACGATAAAGAGGCGGGCCAGATCGTCTGTATGTTTCTTGTAATGCGCGGTGAGTGCCTCGTACCAGTCCACGGTGTCCGCCACCGAGAAGACAGGATCGGCTGCACCATGCACCACAATAAGCTTGCCGCCCTTTGCATGCATTTTCTTCATGAGTGGATCGGGCGGAGTCATGAATGACATCGATGACTCGGTGTAGGTAGCGTTAGTGGCATAAATCTTTGGGGCGTCCACATCCACATCGAAACCGGCACCGTTCCAGTTAAGGGCATAATCTAATAGTGTCGTACCGGTTCCGTTCAGGACGGCAGGATCCTCCGGTGGTGTCGAGAAGATAAAGCCGACAGCCACTGGATCGCGGGGGCCAGTCGAGTTGCTGAATTTCCAAGTGCGCCATCCGGAAGACCGAATGCCCACGTCCCATGGGAAATCCGTGTAAAGCGCCTCGCCGCTGCTGTTTCTTGCACCCTCATGCACGGAAGCGAGAACGGACTTTTGATCGAGTGAAAGGCATGTCCCATCGTGTGTCGCAGCCCCAGCACAGGTGGGGACGTCCAGGTCTATGTCGAACACAGACTGGCAGGCGAGGGGGTCGCTGACCGTGTTGTCCACGACTCCGTCGAGGGCGTCGCATTTCGCGAGAATCTTGTCCGACACCAACGCTGTATCTGCAGGAAGAAAACTGGTCGACACATCAGGACGCCCGTTTGCGCCCGTTTGCGAAATGGGGGCATACTGCTGTACTCCCCAGAGCTGGGCCACGGCAGCCTGAGGGAGGTTAAAGCCCGGGGAGCCTGCTAGAAAACCATCATACTGTTTGGCATACCGCGATGCGGCAACCATGGCATGGCGCCCTCCGTTGGAACTACCCACGATGTACGACTTGTCAGGAAGTTTGCCGTAGTAAGTCTCGATAAGATTCTTCGCCATCGGCGTCAGCTGAGCCACCGCGTTGTAGCCGTAGTCAAGGCGGGCCTGCGGGTCGATTCCGAATACTCCGCCGCTAATTGGATCTGATGTGTTCAGAGTGTGGCCGGCATCAGAGCTGATGACTGCAAAGCCCTTGAGGAGCCCGTTGCTGGTCGACCCTCCACCGAGAATACCACCGTAAGCAGGAGACACGATGCCGTCGGTACCTCCATTCCCCTGGTAGAAGAAACGGCCGTTCCAGTTCGTGGGCAGACGCATCTCGAAACCGATTGCATAGGTTTTCCCGTCGACAGGGCTTATGCGCTCGTTCATCTTGCCCTTAACGATGCAATGCTCAGGCATGGGACCAATGCCGGTAACAACTACCGTTCCTTCGGCAGCCAACGAGACAGACGTCAGTGTCGTGTTCGGATAGTTAAAGGCAGCGGTAAGACTGG
>Ga0335070_10010193_pt1 | contig 10987 bp, 12 predicted proteins | sample Lox_Sample_13_FD_206722 | JGI IMG/M metagenome (GOLD analysis project Ga0335070, IMG submission 206722) | Soil microbial communities from Loxahatchee National Wildlife Refuge, Florida, United States - Lox_Sample_1.3 | ecosystem: Environmental > Terrestrial > Soil > Wetlands | place: USA... | reverse complement strand
CGTCTAGAATCTGCCTTCCTAACGTTCCGGCTGCTTGGTATCCTACGAAAAGAAGGGTGGATTCTGGGCGCGTTATGTTTCTGACGAGGTGATGCTTTATTCGGCCTCCCTCGATCATGCCCGAACCTGCCATAATGACAATTGAACCTTTGACGAGGTTGATGGCTTTTGACGCTTCAACGGACTCTACAAGGTTTAATCCTGGGAAATCAAACGGTGATTTACCCTCTTTGAAAAGGGATTGCGTTTCTTCGTCGAGGTATTTCACGCATCGTTCGAACACTTTTGTGATTTCGACGGCCATAGGGCTGTCCAAGAAAGTCAAGACGTAGGGTATTTTTCCTTCACGTGCCAGCTTATTGAAATAGTAAATTAATTCTTGGGCGCGTTCGATAGCGAAGGTTGGAATGATGACGTTTCCACCTGCATTGATGGTATCGTTCACGGTTTTTCCAAGCTTATCTTCTGCATCTTGGAGAGTTTCGTGCAGGCGATCACCGTAGGTTGATTCCATGATCACATAATCGGCTCGGTTGAAGACTGAGGGATCGCCGATGAGAGGTTTGTTCCACTGTCCCATGTCCCCTGAAAAAATGACGTTCTTGGTTTCATTTTCGTCCTGAACCGTCACTTCGATCATAGCTGAGCCGAGGATGTGACCGGCGTCGTGGAAGCAGACTGTTACTTGATCGTTCAGTTGAATGGGTTGCTCATACGGAATAGCCTTGAGAAGAGGAAAACATTTCTCGACGTCCTGAACAGTGTAGAGAGGTAATTCGGGATGGGGTCCTTCTCGACCCTCCTTTTCATGACGTTCTTTCTTGAAGGCAGCGTCCTCTTCCTGTGTTCGAGCAGAATCCAGAAGCACGATCGGAAACAATTCTTTTGAAGCAGGCGTCAGCAGGATTTCCCCAGTGAATCCTTCCTTTACAAGTTTGGGTACGAGCCCCGAGTGGTCAATGTGAACGTGAGTCAAGAGTAGATGCTGAATCTGTTTGGGAGGAACAGGAAACGCTTGCCAATTTCTGTAGGAGTAATCTCTTTCCTGAAAAAGCCCACAGTCAACAAGTATCTCTAGTCCGCCAGCTTCGAGCAGGTAGCTTGAACCCGTCACTTGACGCGTTGCACCTAAGAATTTGATTTTCAAAAAACTCCCCTACAGTAGAGAGTCTTCTTTCTATCCTTATCTGTTCTTCGTCCTTCTTCGTTTGTGATCAGAGTTGGAAAAGATCCCTGTCAAAGTTGGTCAGAAACTCTGTTTTCCTTTTCCCAACCAACACGATGTCTTCAACGCGTAAATAGTATTCGCCGGCGTGCCAAAGCTTTGGCTCTATGGCCATCACCATGTTTGACTGTAGAACTTGATCGTAGTTCGGGTCGAGCCACGGCGGTTCGTGGACTTCTACGCCTATGTTGTGTCCTACAGACTTCATTGGCAGTCGCGCCCGCAAATAGTCGCCGTACCCTGATCTGTCCAGACTTTTCTCAATTGCTGAAAAGACTTCGTTGACTCGCATGTTTCCTTCTTTCATCTTGTCGACGGTTTCAACCACCGCGTGTTGAAGGGCTGTATAGCCTTTCTTGACTTCACTGCTTGCAGGTCCAAAATAGAAGCTTCTTCCAAAATCTGAACAGTACCCGTCAAGCACGAACCCGTTGTCAAAAGCAATCGAAGTCCCAGGCTTCAGACCTTCACCCACGGGTACAGTAACAAGAGCCGAGGATACTTTGGAGCCTGATTTGACGTAGCCGATCCATGGAGGAAATGAAACGTCAGATGCCCCTAACTGTCTGCCTTCATATTCAAGATCGATTCTAAGCTGCCGTTGCGTAGCCCCTTTCTTGATTTTCGGCACCACCAATTCAACTGCCTTGTCGGTGAGTTCAGCCACCTTACGAAGTTTCTCAATCTCACTTGAATCCTTGATCATCCTTACGTCATCCATTAGATGTTCAGCCTTTGAAAACTCGGGTTTCTTCAACGCCTTGTTCAATTCGATGAATACGGATCCCCAAACGTGATCGCCGACACCAATCTTCCTTCCATGCAAATCAAGATCCTTCAAAACCTTCCTGATCAAGGTTTCAAGCCGATCTTTGTCCGTGAACGATCTGGCATCTTTGATCCAAGTCTCGCGTATCATTTTCGCCCATTCATCGCCGACCGTCAAAATAGGCTCTCCTTTTCTAGGAACGAAAACAAGGTTTGCTGGATTTCCAAGGTCCGTCCAGTGTCGCCAATCAATAAGCAATCCTGTCAGGTACTGGAAATTCTGGCAGGAACCGTAAACAACCAGGTCTAAATCAACTTCTTCCATCTTCTCCTGAAGCCCAATCAACCTGCGTTTGTAGTCAACATTCATTTCAACATCCCCTACGAATCAAACAACTAAGCACCCAGAAAATATGTTTAGTCTCTTCAGGATATTTATGATTTCACAGAATTTGCATTCGTCAATGTCTTATCGTAATGCTCGCTCTTGCGTCGATTGACGTTCAAATCAACAAACTTTAGAAGAGAGGAGCAGACAAGTTTTGTTTTGAGAACCGTGGTTCCGCATGGAAGATTCTGAAAGAAAAAAGGACCAAGAGAAAGCTACGGGTCGAAGGAAGAAGTTCTGTCCACAATGCGGTTCCACAGACATTTTTTTCGCTCGCGGACTGCCCCAATTATGGTCAATCTGGGAATGCAGAAACTGCGGGTACTACGGCGCCTTCATAGTAGAGGACGGGGTGACGTCGCAGAAGATCCGTGAAGAATGGGCTCGAAAACACAAGGCGAACAGCAAAGCGAAGGCATCGGATTAACTTGGAAGTTTTCCTTCAAGACGTCTGTTTAATGCATCAAGCATTAATAATGCTACTGCCCATTGTTTGTTTGGTAGTCGGTTTTCTTTGGACGCGTATCTGGTCTACGCCTCAAGCGCCTTAGTTGTACTAGGCGCGATAGCGTTGGGGTTGTCTTCTGTCTTTCATTACAGGCTTAGAGGCTTGAACATGGTTTCCAAGGGTCCTGTAGCCAACGTGTTCAACCGGACGTTTGTGGTCTTTGATCCGTACTCGCAGAGGACGATTTTTCACAGGTTCTTGACTCTGTTGCCATTTTTGCCACCGATTATGGGGTTTGCAGCTGCTGTACTCTTACTAGTAATCATCAATGCGGGACTATTATTGACGCTTGCAATTTCAATCGTGGGTTTGAGTTTAATCGTGGTCGAAGAGTCAGTTGAGGCCCTAGAGGAGAGCAAGTTGCTCCTCTCGGCGATCGAAAGTAAGAGCAATTTCGGCGTGGGTGACGTTCGATTGCTGATTTCAACTAAGCAGAGGCTGCCGAGGCTGACGCGTTATTACCTGGTACTTTCTGCATGTTTGTTCTTACTAGCGTGGGTCTTGCCTTTCGTGTGGCTTCAGTTCGTGTGGGGTTTCGGGATGACTCTGGGAATGCTTATTTGGGCAAGTGCTTTCATTGCAGGACCAATCTACTTGGTAGCCGTTGCCCTGTATGCTCTTGCGCTAACGGCAATATCTTCCTTGGTTAGAAAGGCGAAAACAAGAATCTTGGGGTCCAGAGAAGAAGCAGTGTAGTCTGGTTTGATGCTCGTAGAGCAAAGTCTTGCCTAGCCAACCAACTGATCTTTGTCTCAGTCAAGAAAATCTGCAGATTCTCGTAGAGCGTGGTAGACTTGGATCAATCACAAACCGAAGGTTTGTACGTTCCGAGCCGTCGGGTCGGGATATGTTGAAATACGCGCGGTGCTATGTGAGTACCATGGATTACCGAAATCTCGGCAAATCTGGCCTCAAAGTATCACGGATCTGTTTAGGAACCAATAATTTCGGCGGACAGATCAATGAAGAAGCTTCCATAAAAATAATCAACAAGGCTCTCGACTGCGGGATAAACATCATAGACACAGCTAACATATACACGGGCGGCAAATCTGAAGAGATAATTGGAAACGCCATAAAAGGTCGAAGAGAAGAAGTCGTCATAGCGACAAAGGTAGGATTCGGAACAAGCGAAGGACCAAACCAGACTGGGCTCTCCCGCAAACGCATTCTTTCTCAAGTTGAGCACAGTTTGAGAAGCCTACAGACGGACTTCATCGACATCTATTATCTGCATCGCTTCGACCCAGAAACACCTCTTGAAGAAACGCTTCGAACCTTCGACACCCTCGTACACGAGGGAAAAGTGAGGTATATAGCGTGCTCCAATTTCTCAGCTTGGCAAATAGCCAAAGCCCAAGAGATCTGCGAGACGCATGATTTGGAGAAGTTTGTCGCAGTTCAGCCGCCCTACAATCTTTTGCAAAGAGACATTGAGAAAGACATTATCCCCTATTGCCAGCAAGAAGGACTAGGGATCCTGACATACACGCCGCTAATGGGAGGTTTTCTAACCGGAAAATACTCGAAAACTGCACATCCTCCGACGGGCAGCAGGTTCGAGTACAACCCGAGACTCTGGGAACGCGCGAAAAAAGAATCGAATTTTGCAGTTCTAGAGAAGATTGAAAACGTTGCCAATGACGTCGGCTTATCCGTATCAAAACTGGCTATTTCATGGATACTGAAAAACCCTGCAATAACAGCGCCTATCGTGGGAGCTTCAAGCCAGGAACAAGTCGAGGAAAACTGCAAGATAACCGAAATTACCCTCAACGAAGAAACCTACCAGAAACTAAACGAGTTGACAAAAGACCTAGACTTTGCCCTATACTCCTGAATGACTAACACTTGGGAAATGGACCAGAAAAACTGAAACTGCCGAGTCAGAACGGCGAGGTTATCATTCACTGGAAAGGACAAAGAGCGTTGGCATGTGAAAGACCGATTTGCCTTCCAAAAAAGCCAAGGTAGACCTCCTGGTGAAAGCGTTTATCTATCAAACACTTTCATAATAATTGATGGTGAGTTGGGTGAAGAAAACTGTTGAAGAACAGATGAGAACCCTGCTTACAAAATACACGTACCCACCCGTTGAAGTAGCAATTCCAATTCTCGAGACAGCTGGTCGGGGAGAGGAGGAACTTGCGTGTCAAGTTCACGAATTAGACTTATCCGTCTTAAGCGGTTTAATGAAGATTCTGAACCTCAAGGAAAAGAATATGAGAACTGTATCCAAAATGTTCGGGGTGTTGCTCAGTTATTATGGTCAAAAATACGAGCCCATTGAGTTGTCGGAAAACCGCTTTTCTTTGAGCATCTCAGAGTGCCCTATGCTACATGTTAGCAAGAACGTGAACACTGAAGTCAAAAGCAAGTTCTGCGACGTGCTCTGCTCCTCAACAGCTAAGGCTATGGCGGAGCTCGTCCTCGGCCAGAAAGGCAGTTGCAGCTGGGACAAAGCCTTAATCAAGGGCGGCCGCAAATGCACAGTAGCGTTTGAACTTGTGAAGACAAAATGAACCAATCAAGAAAGCTCTTGATTGCCATTCTCGCAGGAACTTCCTTCGTAGCTTCTTTTCTAGCTTGGCGAAACATCACGTCGCCGATTGATTTTAACGACCTCAAAACCGTGTTGACCACAACCACAGAAACGTTCGGAGGCCTGCTAGGCATAATAACAGCTGGACTCATGTTCACGCATGGAAAATTCAGTGAACTCGCAACTGAGCTCGACGAAAAATCACCCGACTACCTTTCAAGCACGTTATCCTTGGAAAAAGTTCAGACGATCGGAAACAACCTTCTTGTCCTGCGAAAATCGTTCTCGCTGCTCGAAACTCAAACAACCATAATAGAAGAGAAAAACCTTTACAGAAGAGTAGTTGAGAAAGCATCGTCGATGTGTGTGGACTTCGCGGTTCTGTCAGACCTGAAGTTGACACAACAGGGACTAGCGGAGACCGATCTGATGATTTCAGGGATGGATCCTCAGCTTTATGTGAATTACAAGAAAGAAAGAAATCAAGTCAAAAAAGAGTGGCAGATACTCGCCACGATAAAACAAATAGTGGACACATGGGAAGGGTCAAAAACACTAGTCCTAGAGAAACACGAAAAGAGAAGGTCACTTCAGCAAGACCTTAGGAACTCCATTTCCCTCCTAGTGTTGAAAGAAAGACTCGACAAGGACTCAAAGCACGTCCGTGCCGAAACTGAAGAAATCTACAACGAACTGGCAGAAGACATTGGCAAAATCGGCAGACAACTTCATCAAGATAGAATACCTCAATTACTTTCTCAGATGGAAAACGCAAACACTGTGCGAGGCAAATATTTCTATCTCGTTCTTGCCTTCATCGCGACACCTCTCTTTCTAAACCTATTCATACTACCACAACTATCGATAGGAACAGCATCATTCTTCCAACCCATCATTTCAATCACAAGTTCATTGTGCGTGATGGGAATAGCTTTCCTCCTCCTCTACATCAACAGAATGCTAAACGTCTAAACAGTCTCGCGCGCGCGTTTCTGCCGGTACCTGCTTTTCTCAGAGAAAAAGTCGACGACCCTAGTCTTCTTGTGGAATCTGGCATAGTGTTTGGCTCCAGCCGGAATTAGATATTCAGTGCCTTTCGTGCATTTCATGGGTTTGCCGTCGATGATCAAATCCATTTCTCCGTCAATCACCATGCCCCATTGGGGGTATCCATGTGTATGCTCGGGTACCGCTGCAGAAGACTCCATTTCAAAGAAGACGAGTTGAGTTTTCTCGCCCTGCAAGATCCACGCTCTGATGCCTCTGAACTGTATGTCTGCTTCTTGTAGAGATGTTATGACTTCAGGATAGCCTGAGTCCTGTCGATCTATATCCCGGTTCAAATCATCATCCTTCCTGTTCAATGTCCACTCCATTTTCTGCTGAAAGCTCTTTTCTTAAGCTTGTGTCCAAATTTGCTGCAAGTTATCTGTACCATGAAATATCGGCTATCGCGTGATTTTTGCCTTTTCCAAATGCATTTCTTCGAGTTTTCTGTATTTTTTCGCGCGCTCTTCGAAAAGATTTGATATGCTGGTTCTGTAGGCTTTGAATTCTCGGCATATTTCAGATTCTGCTTCGTCATCCAATTCCCTTGCGATTGAACCCTGACTTTTGGCCTTTTGAGCGTCGACATCGCTGATCTTTCGTTCATTGAACGCAATTGCTGCGTAATGTTTCTGGCGTCGGGCGACGGTTTCAACATCCTTTGCAAGCTTAGCGTAAAGCCGTGCTTTCTGCCTCTCAAGTTCCTTTCTATCTTTCGGTGTTATCCTAAGATTATCTTCCGTGAAGCCCATCCGAAACAGAGCCTCATGGATACCCTGCTTCGCACCAGCTGTGTTTCCTTTCTCTAAACACATCAGCGCATAATGCAGTGCGCCCAAGACTGATTGCTGGTCCAGGGTCGAATCCTTCGTCATTTTTCCACCATATCTCCAGATTCAAGCTATACCAAGTCGGAGGCATTTAAATTTTTCAAGATGGCACTGAGACTTTTTCTCTCTATATCTTTCAACGCTGGAAGCAGGGCTGATTTCTCGTAAGGCTCTCTGCAAGTTTCGAATAAGTGTCGATGATAGCTTCCCTCAAATCCGTTCTCTGGCTTTTTTTCTCCACTTTTTCCCGAAGGATTTCAGAGAGGTTTCCACATTCTATCCTTTTCTGGATTATGGAGAGATATTTCTTTTCGTCCGCTGACGCGTTCGCAAGAGCGATGTCGTAGTAATATTTGCAGACTTGCCGTGCAGTCTCTCCGTGTGGATGATGAACGCAGGCGTTGAGGCCATTCATCATGATGGTGTTGAGGTCCTGCACTAGGACTGTATGAGGGAGAAACTCTGGCTCCCGATTTAATAGTCCCCTCAATGCCGCTCTGATCAAACAAGACAATGCCACATCTGATTTGATGCATTCCTGTTCGTCCATTATTCGAATTTCGATGGCTCTTCTGTCGAACCTGAAAATCACTCCTCGGCTGTTCACCCATTCCTTGTTAAGTATAAGCTTGTCTGCTCCTGCTTTGGATAGATCGTGTGAGTACTTGCCTATGATGTTCGTTTTGTACTCGCTGAATGAGGATGTGTATTCTGGAATCACGTCGCCGGTTACTGATGGGATTTCTTTTTGGTTCTGCATGTAAAAGTACAGTCTATTGTCTACTCTTTCTCCAAACTTGCCTTCGTATATCGGTGAGGAAGCGCTGATTGCGGACAAGTATGGGCACATGTTTGCGAGCGTGTTGTTAAGCAAGATTGCACTTTTTTCGTTTGAGTATGGTAGGTTGAGGTGGAAGCTCTGAATATTGAGCCATCCATGCCGTCTAAGGTTGAAGATTTTGCTGTACGCCTCGTAGATTTGTCTGTGACGGTGGGGCCAAATGCCTGTTTCGTCGAGTTTTAATAGTGGATGCATGCCCGTTCCAAGCAGATGCGCATGAAATCTCCGTTGCAGAAAATCCTGAATTGTCAGTACGGCTTCCTGCATTGTTTCTTCAAACTCGACTGGTGATTTGAAGGGAGCGTTGGGCTTGAATTCCATAACGTGCAGCTGAAGCTCTTTGCCAAAGGTAAACTTTGGCTGTTCGACGAAGTTGACAACTCGGCCATGGAAATCCTTTATGACTTTGTCCACTATGGGCAATGCCTTGAGCGCATCATTCACTATTGAAAACTCGTGTTCTGGACCTAGGACTTCCAAAGTTCTATACGTGAAGACCCCACTCCTGTTGAAGCTGTTCCCACGATTGAATATAAAGCTACGATCAATCTGTACGACACTTCTTTCTTTTTGTTTATATTCGATTTCCTTATCTAGGTACGAATGTTGAGCCAAACAAGTCTTCCCTGAACGGCAATTGCGTCATTTTCAACTTAGAACTCATCGGTTACAGCAAGTTGTCCAGTTCCAGAGAAAAGATGTATCGTAGAGGAAAGCTAACATAGATGATACGTACATTACGCTAAAAAGGCAGTTGAATCAGTCTCCGACTCAGGGTGAAAGACCTACTTGGCCATTTCGATACTGAACTTGACGACAGTCATCATGGAGTTGATCAGCTCATTCATAAGCTTCCTCATCGGCTACTACGCGATGAAAGCGTACAGATCCTCTTCTTCAAGAGGACTTCTATTCCTTTATTGGGGCTTCATAATCCTCGGCGTTGGAACTCTTCTCAGAGTCTTCACGGCAACGTACGTCGGCGTAATAACCCGCTTGGAGGCGGGAACGTCGCTCTCAGGGCTCATAAACCTCACTGCTCTAATCTACAGCGTGACTCAGCTAATCGCATACGCGCTCTTCGTTGCAGCATATCTTTTCCAAACACGATCCCTCAATGATAAGACAACAATCGTGGGGTCAGCAGTTGGATCCGTTATTGCAGCAGTTTTTCCCATTTACCGTTTGTTCTTCATCCCATGGCTTGAACTGATAGCGATAACTATGCTTGCCTTCGTCACTGTCAGCACGTTCATCAACTGGCGAACAAGAAAGAACAACGAATCTGCGCTCGTGTTCTGGGGCTTCATGCTGATGACGCTAAGCCACGTCTTCTTCCTATTCCTACCCATCAACGAGCTATTCCTATTCGTCGGGGAGACAACTCAACTCGCCGGCTTCATATGCCTCCTAACCATGCTGGCCAAGGTGAGCAGGACAAGTGCGCAGTGAACACAAAGAGTACAGATCCAAGACCCGCATCTACGCTGACATCCTCAACTCGATAATGAAACACGGAGGAAGATCAGGTCCAACGAGAATTCTCTACGGCGCAAACCTGTCTTACGATCGGTTGATGAAACATCTGAACCAACTCATCGAACTCGGCCTCGTCGCCGAAGAAAAAGAGAAAGAAGAAACCGTTTATAAATTGACTGACAAAGGAAGAACCTTCGTCTTAGAATTCGTCAAAATAGAGAAATTCGCGGAAGCATTCGGAATAACCATCTGAACCATGTATGAATCGTCCATACGAATCATGCGTCACGCCTTTTAAACACGAAGCATTGGTTTTGTTCGAGGACAAGAAAATGTCAGCGAAAACATCTTGGAAGAAATGGACAATCGCCACCGTCGTCATCGTAATCGCTGCTGGACTGGCGGGAACACTATTAGCGTACCCGACATTCGGCATAGGTCAGCAACCATCACAACAAGCACAGACAACTTCAACCCCTACTGCTCAAGACTTCACGTTCAACGACACAGCCTGGAACAACCTTGACCAATTCCCAACGATGAACAATGCGCCTCTAAAAGGAGAAAACGTCACAGCAGAATGCAAAGGCTGGGCTTTCCAGAGAATCGACAACGAAACGATCAAGCAGTATACCCTAGAACTGAATATCACGATCGAACTGGGCGCGACAAGCAACCACATGGTTTCGATTGTCAACGTCACTGGTTCAATATCGATCAACAGTACATCCTTCAACACGGTTTACACCATACAGACCGGAGAAGGCATAATCGGAACGAACCGAGATGTCGCTTTGATCAAGGCGCAGGGAATCAACGGTCAAGACAACGTGACTTTGAAGTTAGAGGCACGATACTTCTACTGGGGCGGAAAAACATTCGCTTTCAGGGGCAGAGCATTACTCGAACAAACGGGACAGAAACCGATGCTGCTCCTCCTAAGATACGGCATCGCTAAAGCCCAATAAACCCTCTTTTCTTTCTTTCACTGTTCCATATCAGAAAGTATTATACTTGAAGTGCGCGCGCGTTGGTTTGGACAAGACTTTACCCCCTCAACCCAAACCTTGTTTCACGCATTCTCTCTCCCAGACTTGGAAAACTCTTTTAACGATGCCAAAGAATACTCCAACGTCATTAGTTAAGAAGGGCTCACTGTGGAGAACGAGATAAAAAGTCTACTAAAGCGGCTTACGGAAGCATCCGGGGTCTCAGGACATGAGACGGATGTTGGAAAGATCGTGTTCAATGAACTCAAAGGACAAGTCGATTCGATTGAGACCGATAATTTCGGCAACGTGATATCTCTCAAGAAGGCAAGTGGAAAAAACGGACCGAAAATCATGCTCGCGGGCCACA
>Ga0335070_10010191_pt1 | contig 10988 bp, 10 predicted proteins | sample Lox_Sample_13_FD_206722 | JGI IMG/M metagenome (GOLD analysis project Ga0335070, IMG submission 206722) | Soil microbial communities from Loxahatchee National Wildlife Refuge, Florida, United States - Lox_Sample_1.3 | ecosystem: Environmental > Terrestrial > Soil > Wetlands | place: USA... | reverse complement strand
GGTCCCGGGCGTCGAGCGGCTCCTCTCCATGCGATAAAAACGCTGGAATACTTTTTCGCGCAACTCCAGCGGTATGCCAGGACCGTTGTCGACAACCTGGATCTGGACGCCGTCGGCCTTCTGCGAGGCCGACAGATGAATGGCCGAATGTTTTGGGCAATGCCGGATTGCATTCTCCACAAGGTTTGAAAGCAGCTGCAGCAACAATTCCCGGTCGCCCAAAACGGAAAGTCCCGGCGCAATACCTGCCGTCAGCTGCTGGTTCTCTTCTTCGGCAACGGACTGGAAGATTTCCACAATCTCCGAGAGCGCCTCCGAAAGATCGATCGGTTGGAACCCCATGGCGCTGCCATGCGCCTCAAGCTGCGCGATGCGCAGGATCGCAGCAAAGGTTTCCAGGATGGCGTCCACATCGCCGGCGGAACTCTCAAGTGCGGCTTTGAGCTCGTCCGGCGAGCTCGGCCTTCTGTTGACAAGCTCGAGACGCTGTCGAAGGCGCGTGAGCGGCGTGCGCAGGTCGTGCGCGATATCGGTCGTCACCTGCTTGAGCTCGTCCATGAGCCCTTCGATGCGCTCCAGCATTGCATTGAGGCTCTCCGCCAGATGGTCGAATTCGTCCCTGCTGCCGCGCACCGGGATGCGGCGACCGAGGTCGCCCGCCATGATTTCGCGGCTTGCCTGGCTGATAGCCTCGACGCGCGTGAGGAGGCCGAGGCTCATGATGGTTCCGCCGGCGAGGGCGAGAAGGACCGTCGCGAGCGCGCCAAAGAGAAAGGCCTGCCCGGTCATCTCCTGCATCTCGTGAAGCTCGAAACTGTCGAGTCCGACAAAAAGAAACGCCCCGTCGGCGGCCACAACGCCGCGACCTCGCACCCCGTGCCGCGCCAGTGGGAACGGTCCGCCGTGCCGGCGCGATGGCCAATTGCTGATGCCAAGAGCGCGCGGCATTTCCGGAACGTTGCCCGCGAGGCGGTGGCCATTGCGGTCGCTTAGATAATAAAACACATCGCCCGGCGCTTCGCGCGCATACGAATTCACGGTTTCCCGCAAGCCCGCGAGTCCGCGCCCCTTGGCGTTGGTTTCGAGTTCCGCGATTTCGTTGTCGACGGTGCGATCGATCTGGGTCGCGACATAGCCGGTCCCGTACCAGTACATTGCGCCGGAGAGGATCAACACCGAAGCGCAGAAAAGGCCAGCATAAAGAAGTGTAAGCCGGAAACTTGTGGTGCGGAAGATTCTAGGAGATCGCATGGAGCAGATAACCCGCGCCGCGGACGGTCTGGATCGGATTTGCCGTGCCCGAGCGCTGCAGCTTCGAGCGCAGCCGGCTGATATGCGTTTCGACAATGTTCGTGCGCGGCTCGAAGTGGAAATCCCACACATTCTCGAGCAGCATCGTTCGCGTCACCACCTCTCCCGCATGGTGCATCAGATAAGCGAGAAGACGGAATTCGCGCGGCTGCAGCAGAATGGCCTCGCCTGCGCGACGCACCGTTCGGCTCAGCAGATCCATTTCGAGATCACCGACTCGCAGCACGGTTCCCGCAGGCGCCGCGAAACGACGGCGGCCAAGCGCATTGACCCGCGCGACCAGTTCGGCAAATGCAAACGGCTTGACGAGATAGTCGTCGCCGCCCGCATTGAGGCCGGCGACCCTGTCGCCGACGCCGCTCATGGTGGTCAGGAAAAGCACGGGCGTATGGATGTTGCCGGCTCGCAGGGTCCGCACGAGATGGAGGCCGTCGATGCCCGGCAGCATACGATCAACGATCAGGAGATCCCAGTCCTCGCCGGTGGCGCGGAACAGTCCGTCACGTCCGTCACCTGCGACAGACGTGGTGGGGCCTTCTTCGCAGAGCCCCTGCGACACATATTGCGCCGTCTCGACGTCGTCTTCGATGATGAGAATTTTCAGGTGTGATGCTCCGGCAACCCGGTCTGCTACCTAATCCGGGTCGGTTTTCCTGTCCAGCGGAGGATTGCCAATTCCCAATGTGAGAACAATGCTCCTGACATTCCCGGCAAGTATACTCGCCTCATGAAACCGTCCGGCTCGTCGTCCACAATATGGGAGTTGTAAATGAACGTTCGCGACGCTGACAGCGCAGCTGTGCTCAGCAAGGTGCCCGCTGTCACGCTCGGATTCTGGATCATCAAGATTCTGGCCACCACGCTGGGCGAAACCGGCGGCGACACCGTCACGATGACCTGGCTTGGCGAAACGACGGCGCAGGCGAACCCGAACGGCTATCTCATCGGCACCGGCATCTTTCTGGCGGCTCTCGTCGTTTTCGTGGCGCTGCAGATCGCGGCCAAGAAGTTTCACCCTTTCCTGTATTGGCTGACCATCATCGCTTCGACGACGGCTGGCACAACCATGGCGGATTTTGCCGACCGCTCACTGGGTGTCGGCTATGCCGGCGGATCGCTGATCCTGTTTGCCTGTGTGATTGCGTCGCTTCTCGTCTGGTACTTCGTAGAGGGCACCGTTTCCGTGGACACGGTAAATCGCCCTCCCGTCGAGATCTTCTATTGGATCACCATCACGTTCTCCCAAACGCTCGGTACGGCGCTGGGCGACTGGACGGCAGACGCATTGAAAGCGGACGATCCCGGCTACGGTTACTTGTTGGCGGCGCTGGTGTTCTTTGGAGCGTTGGCGGTCGTCGCGGGTGCCTACTACTTCACCAGGATTTCGCGCGTGCTCCTCTTCTGGGCCGCCTTCATCCTGACGCGTCCACTAGGGGCGACGGTCGGCGATTTCTTTGACAAGCCTCATAGCGACGGAGGGCTCGCCGTCAGCCGTCCAGTTGCCACCGCAATCATCGCCGGCGCGATGCTCCTTTGTATCCTGGTCTTCCCGCAGCGACCGGGAGCGCATCCACGGACGCAGGAGAGCGCCGCCTAGGCGCACACAGGGGAAAAAAAGAACGCGCTCGCCCGTAGTCCCGGAGCGAGCGCGTTTCAACACGTTCAGCGGTCTTCCCAACCACGCCGCGCGGCTTCGGAGTGCCCGCGCGAGTCGCCGAACCAGCCGCCATGACTGCGACCACCGCGAGAGCCACGACGGCCGTCATCCTCGTCGTAATCGCGACTGCGCGAAGAATAGCCACCGCGGGAGTGTCCCCGGTGCTCCCAGCCGCGCTCGGAGGCTTCGGAATGACCTTCCGGATCGCCGAACCAGCCGCCGTGACCTCGACCGCCACCACGCGAACTGCCGCGATAGCCGTCGTCGTCTTCGTAGTCGCGGCCTCGCGAGGAATAGCCGCCGCGCGAATGTCCACGATTTTCCCAACCGCGCTCGGAAGCTTCGGAATGGCCTTCCGGATCGCCGAACCAGCCGCCATGACCGCGACCGCCGCGTGAGCCACGACGGCCATAATCTTCGTCATCACGACCGCTGGTAAAGCGGCCCTCGTCGTCACGCTCGCGATAACTGCCGCGCTCTGACGATCTGCGGCCGTAATCGTCGTCATCCCGGCCGCGACCGCTGGTAAAGCGGCCTTCCTCGTCGCGCTCGCGATAGTTGCCGCGCGAAGAATATCCACGACGGCCATAGTCCTCGTCGTCGTCGCTTGTGAAGCGGCCATATTCGTCGCGGTCGCGGTAGTTGGATTGTCTGGGCATGCGATAGTCCTCCTGATACTGGGCGGGGTGGAGCGACCGGGGTTGCGGCGGCTCGAGCCGGTTCTCGTCGATCTCCGACATGAGCTGCTGCTTGCGCGTCTGGAGCTTCTGCCCCAGATCATTCATGTCGACGCCGGCCTTCTGAGCCGCAGCGAGGATCCCGGTCCGTGGTTTTTCCTCTTCGGCGACATGATGTTTGATGTATTCCGACAGAACGCTGACTTTGGCGTCATAGAACTCGTCGTCCGGTGAACCGGAAATCAGTTCCGCGATCATCATTTTGGCGCCGTCATGTTCAACCTGCGCCTCGTCGAGCAGTTCGTGCTCCACGTTCTTTTCGCGGCAAGCGGGATAAAAAATTTCTTCCTCGAGGAGCGTGTGGATGATGAGCTCCTTGCAGACCTGCCGAGCGAACTTCTGCTTTTCCTCGCAGGAATTGGATTTTTCGTATTGCGAAAACAAGCCTTCAACTTTGCGGTGGTCGGCTTTCAGGAGCGCAGCGGCGTTCTGCGCCGCAGTTGTCGTTTGGGTTGTCTGCGCAGCCTGGTTGCTGGCACTGGACTTCGGAGGCATAGCGTTTCCCGGGTTGGAATTTTCGGCGCGCAAATTTGCTCGCGCCCAACTTCGTAACCGCGCCATGGCGCCGCCGTTCCGCGCCAGAAAATAATTTGAGATTCGTCAGACTACACGGCCCGCGCCTGCTCAATGTTAGAGCGTGCAGAATGCGCTTGCGCTACTCGTGTGTGTTGCGCTTGCGATTTCTCGCCGTTCTTCGGCATAAGGTTCGTGAACTGCCACGGTGTCGTGCTATTCGGCGCGCAGGCGGGAACCTGCTCTCTCGTTGGCGACTGCGGGTTGAGCGAGATCATGCGTTCGAATTCGAGCGCGCCCAAACGGGCGAGAGCCGAAGGCACTGGTGTCATGGGTTGTTCCGCGGGGAGTGTTCGACGCTGTTTTCCGAGATCCACAGCGCGAAAAGCCAGGTCGCGATCGCGAAGAAGACGAGATTGGCGGGCACCCACATCAGAAGACCGGCAATCTGCTGATCCTCAAGGGGCGTGACCCCAAAGGCCGGCGCATTCTCGTGTGGCATGGTGCAGATGGCGCGCGGCGCGAAAAGCATGATTACCCCGGGAAGATCCGTCACAACGGCAGCCGTCATGACAAAAAGCGCGCGCGCTCCCCCGCCCAGGCGGCCGGGATTGTCCGCCGAGAGTGCCGTCGTCCAAAACACCGACGCCGATCCCAGGATGGACGCGAGTTCGAGAAGGCGCGACCACTCCGCCTGCGCCGCCCAGCGAAAGGCCACGGGCCAGTGCCAGAAGAGAAAGATGCCAACGAAGAGCAACCAGGCGGTGGGCGGCTCCGAGAATTTGCGCCCGAAGCTTGTCTGCGCAAAGCCGTCGAGCGCGCCCCCCGCCGCAAGAAGAGGCGCGGCCGCGGCGATCAGAAGAAGGTGTTGCATCATATGCGCCGAAAAAAGCAGGTCGGCGTCGTCGTAGAGCGGCGGCAGCAGCACAAGCGCGATGGCCAAAAGGGCGCCCCCGCGCATCGCATTTCGCATCAGCGCAGGCAAATGGGCACCGCAAGGTTTCCAATACAGTTGAAGATAATCGCGCCAAGGAACCAGATGCTCGAGATTATTCCCCAGATCGCCATGAATTGCGAACGGCTTTCCATTGATTCATTCGAAGAGCCTTTCCGGTGCGAAAGCCTCTGCCAGGAAACAAGCGAAACAACGAGAGCTGCCAGAAGACCCGCAAGCGCAACGGCGTCGATGACGATAACATCTAGTCGAACGGCGGCCGGTGCGAAGGCGGGATATTCGCGGCGGTAGCAGAGAATGTCGGCAACCGCATAACCAGCCGCGATCTGCGCGATCCAGAAAAACGGTCCTCCTACCACTCCGAATATGAGTGCCGCGACATTGCCTCGATCACGCGGAACAAAACTTGGAGCTGACGCATCCGTCATTGCGGAGGTGCGCATAGAGCACCCGATTGAAATAGCCCATCCAAGACCAGGCGAAGCGCGTGTCGAGCGTGAGATCGCCGCCGACCATGTGGGCCATGTGAAATCGGGTTACCGTAAAGAAGGGCGAGCTGTGGGGCGTGGAGGAAAGAATGAACGACCTGTCGGACCACGCTACAGCAATTGATATGCCGGCGATGTCCAGCAGGGCCCCGATTCGAAATTGGTCGCAAGCTTGTCGCCGGATTCACGACTTACCCCTCGGAGAAACGCGGGCAGACAACAACTCGACGCGTTCCAGTGAACGCGCCGCTTTTCTCGCTGTTCCGTGACAAATGCTTCAGGTTGGAGGGCGACAATACATTTGTTGCACGCGCTCGTTTGACTCACCTTCAGCTCTGCCGATGAGGCGATGAAGGAAATACCGGCTCCTTGACGGACCAGCCGCCGCCCAACGCCTTGTAGAGCGACACCAGGTCGGTGGTCAGTGCTTCCTGCCCCTGTTCGAGCTGAACCTGCGCGGCAAGATCGTTCGACTGCGCTGTCAAAACGGTGACGTACGGCGTCAAACCTACGCGGTATTGCTGATAGGCGATATCGGATGAGGATCGCGCTGATGCGGCGGCTCGCCGAAGCGACAGGAGCCGCTGTTGGTCTTTGTCGTATCGCAAAAGTGAATCTTCGACGTCCTGCACCGCTGTAAGGATTGATTTTTGATAGGCGTAGTAGGCCTGGTCCGCTTCGTCCTCTTTGCTTCTGATATTGGCGCGAATCTGTCCACCATGGAAAATCGGCCACATCACCGAACCGATGCCCACTTCGCCAAGACTGTTGCCTGCGAAGAGCGTGGTCAAATGACTGCTCGCGAGCGACAGGCCGCCCATGAGGTCGAATTTCGGATAGAGATCGGAAACTGCCACGCCGATATTGGCCGTAGCCACGGCAAGCTTGCGTTCGGCTTCGCGCACATCTGGTCGGCGTTCGAGCAGGGTCGATGGAAGGCCGACGGCTATCTGGGGCGGCACTGCGGGTTTGGTGGCCGACCGGTCCAGCTCGGCCACGACCGCGCCCGGCTGCCGGGCCAGCAGAACGGCAATAGCGTGTTCGGCCGCACCGGCCTGCGCCTGCAGTGTCGGGATTTGCGAAACCGTGGAAGCCTCCAGCGAGACCTGCTGGTTGACATCCAACTCGGTGACGAAGCCGGCGCGGCGGCGTGCCTGGATGAAAGCAAGCGTATCGCTTTGCCGCCTGGCTTCGTCTTCAAGCAAGGCGATCTGCGCCTGAAGCGCGCGCAGCACGAGATAATCGGCAGCGATTTCGGCCGTCAGCGTGACCTCGCCGTCCCGTAATGTCCACTCTGCGAACTCGCTGTTGGCTTCGGCTGCTTCCACGCTCCGCCGAACACCGCCGAAGACGTCAATTTCCCAGGTCGCGTCGAATCCCAGCGAATAGAGCTTGATGTCGGAGCCCTTGTTCGACGTTGGCGCTCCCGGCGGACCGCCGCCGCCAATGCTCGAAACCGGATTGCTGTTGGAGTGGAGGTGCACTGCATAGGCGCTGGCATTGAGTTGCGGCAGACCTGCCGCTCCGGCGACGATTTCCTGCTCGCGCGCCTCTCGGATGCGCGACACTGCCGTCAGCAGATCGAGATTGGCGGACATCGCGCGCGCAATGAGGCTGTTGAGCTCGGCATCGTGAAACTGGGTCCACCACTGCGAGAGATCGGCATTGCCTGCCAGCGGCAGGCTGACCGGCGCCTGAGAGCTCGTCGAGGGCAAGTCCACATAGGACTTCGAAACCGGAGTTTGCGGCGCCACGTAGTCGGGCCCCACTTCGCAGCCGCAAAGGGCGATCGCCACCACGATGGGATGCAGGATCTGCCTCATGGCGCAGCGGCGGCGCGGCCCTTGCCGGGCTTTTGCAGGAGAAGCACCAGCGGCAAGGCGCAGAAGATCACCCACATTAGCGAGTGAAAGACGTCGATATAGGAGAGCATTGCGGCTTGCTGCAGCAGCGAGTGATAGAGCTGTGCCGTGGCGGCGCGGGCGGCGTCCGCCTGCGCCATGCCCTGATCCATCAGCGCATGCGCGGTCCTTTGAATCTGATCGGTGTAGTTCGGATTGAGCGGGTTGAGCGTCTCGACATACTGGGCCTGATGGACCTGCGAGCGGCGCTCCAGCATGGTTTGAACGAGCGAGATGCCGAACGTGCCGCCGAGATTGCGCGAGACATTCATGAGCGCCGAGGCCTGATTGTTCTCTTCGGGCTTTAGGCCGACATAGGCCGCGCTCGTGATCGGTATGAAGAGGAACGGCAGGCCTATGGACTGGATCATGCGCGCGACGGCCGCATCGTGGAACGACATCTGCGTGTCGAGGGTGCTCATATTCCACATCGCAACGCCTTGAACGATGATCGCAAAAGCGATCAGGATTCTGGCGTCGACCCTTCCGCTCAGATAGCCGACCGCCGGCATGGCTATCAGCGTCGCAACGCCGCCGGCGGTCAGCGCCAATCCGGCGTTGGTTGCCGTGTATCCGAGCACCTGCTGCAGCAGCTGCGGTATGAACTGCGTCGTGCCAAAGACAATCATCCCCATGATCAGCATAAAGACATTGGCGATCATGAAATTGCGGCGCCCATAAAGCCCGATGCGCACGATGGGATCTCGGCGCGTCAGCTCCCAGGGCACGAAGATCAGGAACGAGGTCGCGCAGATGATGGCCGTCGTGGTGATCATCGTGCTGCCGAACCAGTCCTCCCGCTGACCGCGATCAAGCGTGACTTCGAGGCAGCCCAGGAAAAGAGCCACCAGGAAAAATCCGACGAAGTCGATGGAGAGGCCGCGCCTGCGAAGCTCCTTGGCCCGCCTCACAAGTGCCGGCGGCTCGTCGACATAAATACTGACGAGGATCAAAGAAAGAATGCCGATGGGCACGTTGATCAGAAACACCCAATGCCAGGAATAGGTGTCGGTGATCCAGCCGCCGAGCGAAGGTCCCAGCACCGGCGCAACGACGACCACGACGCCATAGGCTGCGAAAGCAAGACCGCGCTTTTCCGGCGGGAACGTGTCCGCCATCATCGATTGCTCCACCGGCGCAAGCCCGCCGCCGCCGATTCCCTGAAGAATGCGCGCAACGACGAGGAAGGAGAGGTTGTCCGCCATGCCGCAGAGAAAAGACGAGACGGTGAACAACGCGACAGAGAACATGTAGAAGCGTTTGCGGCCGATCACGTCGGCGAGCCAGCCGCTGATCGGAATGATGATGGCGTTGGCGACGAGAAAGCTCGTAATGACCCAGGTCGCTTCGTCGTAGCTTGCCGATACGCTGCCGGCGATGTGGTCCAGCGCGACATTGGCAATCGATGTGTCGAGGACGACCATGAACGTCGCGATCGAGATGACGGCGATGATCGTCCAGGGATTGCGGTTTCCCGCCACCGAGCGTTCCGGCGTCCAGTGATCGCTCCGCACGCCGGATTGCGACATCAGCGCACCTTCACCGTCGGCTCGACACTCATGCCCGGCCCCAGCACGCAATTTCTGGGCACGCGGTCGATCACGATCTTCACCGGCACGCGCTGGACGACTTTGACGTAGTTACCGGTCGCATTTTCCGGCGGAAGGATTCCGAAGGCCTGACCCGCCCCGCGCTGGATGGAATCGACATGGCCGCGGACGTCCTTCGACGGACACGCATCGACCGTCACACTCACGGGCTGGCCGGCCCGCATATGCGTCAGCTGCGTTTCCTTGAAATTTGCGGTGACCCAAAGTCTCAGCGGCACGATCGCCAGAAGTTCCTGTCCGGGCGTCACATAGTTTCCGAGCGCTACGCTTCTTTGCGCGACATGCCCGTCGATCGGCGCGGTGATGCGTGTATAGCCGAGATTAAGCTGAGCTTGCGCGATCTCGGCCTTGTGAAGATTGATCTGAGCCTGCGCATTCGCGATCTGTGCGCGGGCGGCATCGCGTTGCGCGATTGCGCTGCGCGCGGATGCAGTTGCCTGATCGATCTGCTCCTGGGCAACGGCCGACGGTGCGATCCGCTTCAGGAAATCATAGCGTGCGAGGTCAGCCGACGCGTTCTGGGCCTGCGCTTCGGCGCCCTTTTCGGTAGCTTGCGCTTGTGTAACCTGGGTCTCAGCGGCAGCAAGCGCGGCTGTTGCCTGATTGAGCTTCGCTGTCGGATCGCGCGGATCGATCAGGACGAGAAGCTGGCCTTTGTGGACGAGTTGGTTGTCGTTGACGGCAATTTGCACAACCTGTCCCGCAATCTGCGGCGCGACATGGACGATATGCGTGTCGATGAACGCATCGTCCGTCTCTTCGTAATTCCGCGCAATAAGCCAGTAGATGAGGCCCGCAATCAGAAGAACGGCGATGCCCGCGATGACGCCCCAGCGGAACCACGCGCTGTGCAACCAGGCCGGCCGGGCGTCTCCGTCTTTCTCTTTATCATTTGATCTGCCGGAGCGATCTTCCTGGCCGTCATGGCTGCGGCCTGCGGACTCGTCATGCGAGCGCCGGTCGCGCGAGTCGGCCGAGCGCTCGCTCCCCTCAGCCATGATCCGTCCACCGTCACGGGAAAGCCTGAGAGCGAACGCGGTGGCATTGGCAAAGTTCCTGCAACCAACCCGTTGGTGGATTGCGAGGCGCGCTACACCATGTCGAGCGCGGGCAGGATTTTTTCGAGGCGCACGGGAAGTTCCCGAATGCGAAGGCCGGTTGCATGAAATACCGCATTGCAGACGGCGGCATTCATGCCGCCATTGCCGAGTTCGCCGATGCCTTTGATGCCGAGCGGATTTACGGTCTCGTCGTTCTCCGGGATCGACAGGACGTCGATCTTGTCGATGTCCGCATTCACGGGGATCAGATATTCCGCAAGATCGCTGTTGTAATATCGCGCATTGCGACGGTCGATTTCCGTCGCCTCATGCAGGGCGCGGGAAATACCCCAGATCATGCCGCCCATCAGCTGGCTCTCGGCCGCTCCGCTTGCAGCCGCGGTTTCAAGAAGGGTGCGACGTGACATTCTCAAAAAAACATCCTCTGTGGGGAACGCGCACGGGCTCCTGACGCAAAGGTAACGCCCGCCTTTCTCAACCGGCACGCAGGACCATCGCGATTTCGTCTTCGGGCAGCCGGAACAGTTTGAAAACCCTCACGTTCCCTCGTCGTCGAAGAATGGAGACAACCCATGTCAATGAGTGCAACCGCGGATCCGGCAGCCCGCGAGACTTTCAATCTGATCGCGAGCGACAAAGTAGAAGGAACGCCCGTTTATCGCTCAAACGGCGACAAGGTCGGCACCATTCAGCGCGTGATGCTCGACAAGCGTTCGGGAAAAGTGGCCTACACCGTGATGACGTTCGGCGGCTTC
>Ga0335070_10010189_pt1 | contig 10988 bp, 8 predicted proteins | sample Lox_Sample_13_FD_206722 | JGI IMG/M metagenome (GOLD analysis project Ga0335070, IMG submission 206722) | Soil microbial communities from Loxahatchee National Wildlife Refuge, Florida, United States - Lox_Sample_1.3 | ecosystem: Environmental > Terrestrial > Soil > Wetlands | place: USA: Florida... | reverse complement strand
TGCGTTGCCGTCATGGAGGGCACGACCCCCAAGGTCATTCCGAACGCCGAAGGCGCGAACACGACGCCGTCGATCGTCGCCTTCACCGAGGCCGGTGAGCGTCTGGTCGGCCAGGCCGCCAAGCGCCAGGCCGTGACCAACCCGAACAACACGATCTATGCGGTCAAGCGCCTGATCGGCCGGCGCTTCGATGACCCGATGGTGTCGAAAGACATGGGTCTCGTCCCGTACAAGATCCTGAAGGCCGACAATGGCGACGCCTGGGTCGAGGCTCAGGGCAAGCGCTACAGCCCGAGCCAGATCTCGGCCTTCACCCTGCAGAAGATGAAGGAAACCGCCGAGGCGTATCTCGGCGAGAAGGTGACGCAGGCCGTCATCACGGTCCCGGCTTACTTCAACGACTCGCAGCGCCAGGCGACCAAAGACGCCGGCAAGATCGCCGGGCTCGAGGTGCTTCGGATCATCAATGAACCGACCGCGGCGGCTCTTGCCTACGGTCTCGAAAAGAAGAAGACCGGCACCATCGCGGTCTACGACCTCGGCGGCGGCACCTTCGACATCTCGGTGCTCGAGATCGGCGACGGCGTGTTCGAGGTGAAGTCGACGAACGGCGACACGTTCCTCGGCGGTGAGGACTTCGATAAGGAGATCATCGACTACCTCGCCAGCGAGTTCAAAAAGGACCAAGGCATCGACCTGCGCAACGACCGTCTCGCGCTGCAGCGCCTGAAAGAGGCGGCCGAGAAGGCGAAGATCGAGCTGTCGTCGGCGACGCAGACCGAGGTCAACCTGCCGTTCATCACCGCGGATGCGAGCGGGCCCAAGCATCTCAACATCAAGCTCACCCGCGCCAAGCTCGAATCGCTGGTCGACCATCTGATCCAGAAGACCGTCGCGCCGTGCGCGGCGGCGCTCAAGGACGCCGGCCTCAAGGCGTCGGAGATCGACGAGGTGGTGCTCGTCGGCGGCATGACCCGCATGCCGAAGGTCATCGAGACGGTGAAGCAGTTCTTCGGGCGTGAGCCGCATCGCGGCGTGAACCCCGACGAAGTCGTCGCCGTCGGCGCCGCGATCCAGGCGGGCGTGTTGAAGGGCGACGTCAAGGACGTCCTGCTCCTCGACGTCACGCCGCTGTCGCTCGGCATCGAGACCTTGGGCGGCGTGTTCACCCGCCTGATCGACCGCAACACGACGATCCCGACCCGCAAGAGCCAGGTCTTCTCGACCGCCGAGGACAACCAGGGTGCCGTGACCATCCGCGTTTTCCAGGGCGAGCGCGAGATGGCCGCCGACAACAAGCTGCTCGGCCAGTTCGATCTCGTCGGCATTCCGCCGGCGCCGCGCGGCATGCCGCAGATCGAGGTGACGTTCGACATCGACGCCAACGGCATCGTCCAGGTGTCGGCGAAGGACAAAGGCACCGGCAAGGAGCAGCAGATCAAGATCCAGGCTTCGGGCGGCCTCTCGGAAGCCGAGATCAAGCGCATGGTCAAGGAAGCCGAGGAGCACGCCTCTGACGACAAGAAGCGGCGCGAGCTGGTCGACGCCCGCAACCATGCCGACGGCATGGTCCATCAGGTCGAGAAGAACCTGAAGGAATACGGCGACAAGGTCGGCGGCGAAGAGAAGTCGAAGATCGAATCCGACCTCGCGGCGCTCAAGTCGGTCAAGGACGGCGACGACGTCGATGCCATCAAGCAGAAGACCGAAGCGCTGACCCAGTCGGCGATGAAGCTCGGCGAGGCCATGTACAAGGCGCAACAGGCCGGTCCCGGTGCGGCAGGCCCCGGCGCCGGTGCGGGCCCCGGCGCTGGCGCCGGCGAAGCCGGCGGCGAAGGTGCCGCCAAGGACGAGAAGGTCGTCGACGCCGATTTCGAGGAAGTCGACGAGAAGAAGAACAAACGCGCTTGATGATCGCCGCGCCGGCATCCAAATCGGGATGCCGGCGCGGTGCTTGAGATCAGGACCGTGACCGTCGGGGGGCGGTAGGGGACAACGGGTCGAATGGCGAAGCAGGACTACTACGAAACGCTCGGGGTTGCGCGCGGCGCTTCCGCCGAAGACCTGAAAAAGGCTTATCGCAAGCTGGCGATGCAATGCCATCCGGATCGCAATCCGGGAGACAAGAAGGCCGAGCACCGCTTCAAGGAAATCAACGAGGCCTACGACGTCCTCAAGGACGATCAGAAGCGCGCCGCCTATGACCGCTTCGGGCACGCCGCGTTCGAGCATGGTGCCAACGGTGCGCGCGGCGGCGCCGAGTTCAACTTCGGCATGGGCGGCTTCGCCGACATCTTCGACGAGATGTTCGGCGAGTTCATGGGCACGCGCCGCGGCGGCCGTGCCCAGGGCGCCGACCTCCGCTACAATCTCGAGATCAGCCTCAACGACGCGTTCAACGGCAAGCAGGCCCAGATCCGCGTCGCCACCGCCGTCGCCTGCGAGACCTGCGCCGGCAGCGGCGCCGAGCCCGGCTCGAAACCTGTGGCGTGCCCGACCTGCCGGGGCCACGGCAAGGTCCGCACGCAGCAGGGCTTCTTCACGGTCGAGCGCACCTGTCCGTCTTGCGGCGGCCAGGGTGCCGTGATCGAGAAACCCTGCAAGACCTGCCGCGGCCAGGGCCGCGTCCAGCGCGAACGCACGCTCAACGTCAACATCCCGGCCGGGGTCGAGGACGGCACGCGCATTCGCCTCGCCGGCGAGGGCGAGGCCGGACCCCGCGGCACGGCACCGGGCGATCTCTACATCTTCCTCACGATCCAGCCGCATCGGTTCTTCAAGCGCGACGGCGCCGACGTCCATTGCCGCGTGCCGATCGCGATGACCACGGCGGCGTTGGGCGGCACCATCGAAGTGCCGTCGATCGACGGCAGCCGCGCGAAGGTCACCGTGCCCGCCGGTACCCAGACCGGCCACCAGTTCCGCCTCAAGGGCAAGGGCATGACCGTGCTGCGCGAGCACCGGCGCGGCGACATGTTCGTCGAGGCGATGGTCGAGACGCCGATGAACCTGACGCGCGAGCAGCAGGAGCTGCTGCGCCAGTTCGAGCAGACCGGCCAGGCGGCGCGCACCAGCCCCGAATCCCACGGCTTCTTCGCCAAGATGAAGGAGCTGTGGGAGGACTTGCGGGACTAGGCGGGCCTCTCCCAGTCGTCATGCCCGGACTTGTTCCGGGCTCGTTGCACGTACCGGACAATTGGGATTTGCAGACCGACGTGGATCACCGGGACAAGCCCGGTGATGACGGATCAAGAGGAGCGGCTACTCCCGCTCCGCCTTCGGCAAACCTCCGATCGTCGCCCACGGCAGCGCCGAGTGGCACCATTTCTGCCGCTTCGGCGCGAGCTCGGCCCGCTGGCGGATGGTGCCGACGCGCAGGTTGTAAGCCGGCGTGTTGTGCTCCGCCGCGGAATAGATCGGGCTGCCGCAGTCGCCGCAGAACGCCTGCAGCCGGCGCCGGCCGCTGTCCGCGGTGGTCTTGATGTAGGTTTTCGGCGTGCCGCTGAGCAGGCGGAAAGTGGCCGCCGGCGCCTGGACGCCGACCCGATAGGGCGAGCCCGAGATTTCCTGGCAATCGCTGCAGTGACAGACCAGCACCGTTGCCGGGTCGATCTCGGCTTCGTAGGTAATCGCGCCGCAGTGGCAGCCGCCGTCGATCTTCATGTGGCCTCCTGTCAACGACCCGACACATACTACATCGGTCAGATCCGCCCTTTAAATTTGGCGCCGGCCGCTCACGTCTAAGCCGTGGCGACAGTCGTGATCATCGGCGGGGGCTTTGGCGGCCTGGCTTGCGCGCAGGCCTTGGGGAGAACATTGCGGGGAACGCCGCACCGCGTCATCCTCATCGACCGCCGCAACTATCACCTGTTTCAGCCGCTGCTCTATCAGGTCGCTACCGCAGCCCTGTCGCCGGCGGACATCGCCGTGCCGTTGCGGCACATCCTGGCGCGCCACCGCAATGTCGAGGTGATGTGGGGTGAGGTCGCCGGCCTCGACAGCGAGCGCTGCGAAGTGCTGGTCGACGAGTGGCCACCGCTGGCTTGGGATCGGCTGGTGCTGGCGACCGGCGCCCATTACAGCTGGTTCGGCCACGACGACTGGGCCGTGCATGCGCCGGGGCTCAAGACCATGGCCGACGCACGGACGATCCGCGCCCGTCTTCTCGCGGCGTTCGAGCGCGCCGAGATGGAGAACGATGCCGCGCGCCAACGCCAGCTGATGACCTGCATCATCGTCGGCGGCGGACCGACCGGCGTCGAGATGGCGGGCGCCGTCGCCGAGCTCGCGCGCTGGACGTTGCGCCACGACTTCCGCCGCGCCGATCCGCGCCAGACACGCATCGTGCTGATCGAGGCCGGTCCGCGCGTGCTCGCGGCATTTCCCGAGAGCCTCTCACGCTATGCGGAAAAGGCGCTGGCGAGGCTTGGCGTCGAGGTCCGTACCGGCACGCGCGTCACCGCGATCGCGTCCGATAGCGTCGACATCGGCGACGAGAAAATCCCCGCCGGCACCATCCTGTGGGCGGCGGGGATGGCGGCGTCCGCCGCCGGACGCTGGCTGGGCGTCACGACCGACAAGGCCGGCCGCATTCCGGTGGCGCCGGATCTCTCCGTGCCCGGGCGGCCGGGCGTCTACGCCCTTGGCGATACGGCGCTCTGCCTCGGCGCGGACGGAAAGCCGCTGCCCGGGCTCGCCCAGGTCGCGCAGCAGCAAGGGACGTATCTCGGCCGCGCGCTGGCGCGCAACCTGACGGACGGAACGCCGTTGCCGCCGTTCCGCTTCCACAACCGCGGCGACACGGCCGTGATCGGCCGGCATGCGGCGGTGTTCGATTTCGGCTGGGCGCGCCTGACCGGCCGGCTCGCCTGGCTGCTATGGGGCTTCGTCCATATCATCCTGCTGGTCGGCTTCGAGAACCGCGTCATCGTCGGCGCGCAGTGGCTGTGGAATTATTTCACTCGCGAGCGCGGGGCGCGGCTGATTGAATAGGCCGATGAATCGGCTCGACATGATCGACGATGTTCTGGCGCCCGGGCTGCGCGTGGTGTTCTGCGGCATGGCCGCGGGCCCGAAATCGGCGCGCGAGAAGACGCCTTATGTCGGCCCCAACAACAAGTTCTGGCCCACGTTGCGGACGCTCGGCTTGGTGCCGGCGGATTTTGTCCCGCAGCGCTTCCGCGAGCTTCCCGGGCTCGGCATCGGCATCACCGACGTCGCCAAGACGCAGAGCGGCACGGACGACAAGATCGTCGTCAGCCCGCGCGACGTCGCGCGCGTCCGCCGCGCCTTGCGTACGCACCGGCCGCGCACGGTGGCTTTCGTCGGCAAGCGCGCCGCCGCGTATTTCTACGGCTGCCACACCGGCGACCTGCCGCTCGGCCGGCAGCCCGCGCCGTGGGAAGACATCGAGGTGTTCGTGCTCGCGTCGCCGTCAGCACGCGCACATCCGCATTGGACGATCGAACCCTGGCGCGCGCTGGCGGAATTCCTCGACGCCCGACAATGTGCTGCCTCAAATCGTGACGAACCTCGGATCATGATGAATCCATGAGCGACTCGTGGCTGCGGTTCTGGGACAGGCCGCATAAGATTTATGTGAACGACCGGCATCTGCGCGTCCACTACGCCAGGATCGCCGATGAGATCCTGGCGATCCTTCCCGATCGTGCGGGGCTGCAGGTTCTCGATTTCGGCTGTGGCGAAGCCCTCGACGCGGCGCGCGTTGCGCAGCGGGTGGCGCGGCTCTACCTTCATGATGGCGCGCCGTCCGTGCGCGCTCATCTTGCCGAGCGCTTCGCCGGCACGGCGAACATCGCCGTGCTCGACGACGCCGGTCTCGCCGCGCTGGCGGATGGATCGCTCGACGTCATCATCGTGTTTTCCGTCATCCAGTACGTCGGCCGGCTCGCTCTGCCGGGCTTGCTGCGGCAATGGCGGCGCAAGCTGGCGCCCGACGGCGTCCTGGTTGTCGCCGATGTGATCCCGCCGAATGCGCGCATGCTCGACGACATCCACGCCTTGCTGGCGACCGCGTGGCACCACGGGTTCTTCCTGGCGGCACTCGGCGGACTGGCGCTGACCTTGTTCTCCGATTATCGCCGGCTGCGCCAGAGCCTCGGCCTCGCGGTCTATACCGAAGACGAGATGCGCCGTCTCCTGCACGACGCCGCGTTCACGGTCGAATCCCTGCCCCGCAATCTCGGCTTCCATCGCGCGCGGCGCACCTATGTTGCGCGGCCGATATCCGGCTAGTTGAACCGCGACAGCACCAGCCCGTGCCGGGCGACGGCGGCTAGGAATTCGTCGCTGCCGAAGAAGCGCAGCTCCTCTTCACGCGCGTCGGTGACGTCGTCGACCTCGCGCAGCGCGTCGTCGACGTGCCCCGGGTGGCACATCACCAGATGCCGCCCGCGCGGCTCTTCGAGAAACCGGTCGAACATCCGCGCGTAGGGCACGCGGCCGGAGAAGTCCTGCACGCCCGAGAAGCTGTCGTTGGTCGGGATGCCGGCGCGCCGCGCCTGACGGCCGAGGCCGCGGCCAAGCAACGAGATGATGGCCGACTTCGTCCGCTCGACGCCGCGGCGGAGGATCGCCGGCAACGGCTCGTCGGTGAGCCGGAGCCACGTGCCGTGGCGGGCGAGCCGGTGTTGCCATAAGGCGACGACAATCTCGCGCACGCCCGGCAGTTGGTGCACGTGCTGATGGCCGTCGAGGAACGCCGGCGGGCGGCCAAATCCGGCCTCGAACGCGTCGATCTGGCGGCCAAGCTCGGCCTCGATCTCGGCAAGATCGAGCCGGCCGCGCCACGACGCGATCGTCAGGTCTTTGATATCGGGAAGGCGGCCCTGCGGCGCCGTGTGCGGCATAGAGCCGAGCGGGGTCAGCAAGGTCAGCGCCAGGTGCAGCCCGATATCGGCCTTGGCCGCATGGGGCTTCAGCCAACCCGCGTGTTCCGGCCAGAAGCGGCTGACCGTCAGGCAATTGGTGGCGGTCAGCCGGTCCTGCTCGATGAGCGACAGAATGCCGCGCGACACGCCGGGGGCGATGGCGTAGTCGTCGGCGCATAAAATCAGGCGGGGTGCCGGGGCTGAAGAATTCATCGACTTTGGATGTGGTTGACCGATGGCGGCATGGCGCGGGAGGATACAGAAAAATCGCCGAATTGAGGAATAGCGGGAGGGGGAGAACGCCTCTGTGAGCGCCGAAGCGCCCGAACTGTCGATTCTCGTGCCGATCTACAACGAGGCGGCGAATCTCGACGCCTTCTTCGCCCGGCTCGACCCCGTGCTCGAACGGCTCGGGCTTGCGGCGGAGATCATCTGCGTCGACGACGGCAGCCGGGACGATAGCTGGGCGCGACTGGTGCAACGCAGCGTCCGCGACCGCCGCCTGCGGCTCGTGCGCCTGTCGCGCAATTTCGGCAAGGACGTGGCACTTGCCTGCGGGCTCGCCCACAGCACGGGCCGCGCCGTCGTGCCGATCGATGCCGATCTGCAGCACCCGCCGGAGACGATCGCGGACTTCGTGGCGACATGGCGCCAGGGCTACGACATGGTCTACGGCGTACGGCGGTCACGCAGCACCGATTCGCCTTTGCGGCGCCTCGGCAGCAACCTCTTCTACCGCGTGTTCTATCGCCTGGCCGACGTCGAAATGCCCCCTGGAGCCGGCGATTTCCGTCTGCTCGACCGGCGCGTCGTCGACATTCTCAATCAAATGCCCGAGCGCGCGCGCTTCATGAAGGGCTTGTTTGCCTGGGTCGGGTTCCGGCACACCGGAGTCGAGTACGACGTCGCCGAGCGCCGGGGCGGCGGCACCACGTGGTCGCTGCATCGCCTGGTGGCGTTCGCGGTGGACGGTATCGCCAGCTTCAGCACGTTCCCGCTGGTGCTCGCCGGCTATCTCGGCGCTGTCCTCGCGCTGCCGTCGCTGCTGCTGGCCATTTTCTTCGTCGTCCGCACGCTGTTGTTCGGCCGTGACGTTCCCGGCTATGCCTCGGTGATCGTTGCCGTCCTCCTGCTCGGCAGCATCCAGCTGCTGACGCTCGGCCTGTTCGGCGCCTATCTCGGGCGCGTGTTCGAGGAGGTGAAGCGCCGGCCGCTCTATATCGTCAGCGAGCGCGCCGGCTTCGGCCAAGCGGTCACGGAAGGGGGCGGCGGCGACGCCGTCAAGGCGTCATCGGGGCGAGGCCGGGATGGTCGGCTTCTACCATCGCGCCCGGCACCCGATGCTCTTGCAGGCGTGACGGATCGGTCTCACGAAGACGCCGGCGATCCTTGACCACCGACAGGACAGCATCATCGCGCGACACGGTGATGATCGTGTCGCCGTCGTATTCCTTGTCGCAGCCGAGGCGGGTGTTCGACAGGTAGAAATCGGCGTCGCGGGCGTTCTGCGCGAGCACCAGGTCCTTGGGAAAGAAATAAGCTGCCGAGGTGCCTTCGGCGCAGACCAGGACCTGATAGGTCTTGTGTACGCCCGTCTTTGCTTCTTCGCGGTGGATATACGCGGCGAGATCGTTGACCGCCTCGCGATACGAGTTGCCCCAGTAGTCGAGCTCGTACCGGTTCGCCGCACCTTCCACCCCGCCGACGAGGGCGTTGTAATAGACGTACTGATCGGGATGCAGCTCGACCAGGGTCGTGACGTGCCACCCGAGATAGCTTGCGATCACCGCCGAGAAGGCCGTTCGCCACACCATCGGCCGGCTTTCGAGGGCGCGATACAGGCGATCGAGCACGAGGGCCGCGATCGCCGCCATGGCCGGGAACACGAACAGGAAATGGCGGATGCAGTCGTAGGCGACCGGACGGAAGATGACGAAGAACACGAACGGGAACAAGAAGGCGAAGCCGAGCACGAAAAAGCCGGCGTTGCCGCGCCAGGCGGGCAGGCGCCGGTCGCGCCAGAGAGTCGCGGCGACGAGCACGGCCGCCATCGCGATCAGCACCAGCACGAGCTCCGGTGTCGTGATGGCGAAATAGACCGACATGTAATCCGCCGGCAGATGCAGTGAATTGACCAGCCGTCCTTCGAACAGCGTGTCGATGTCCCACGGGCTATGCGAGAAAATCCACGCGGCTTCGAGCGGCCGGCCGAACGGCTCATGCTGCGCCCACGGCCAAGCCGCGAGCATGACGGCATAAGCGACGGCGGCGGCCGGCAGGATCACGCCGGCGAGAGCGCGGCCGAGCTCGCCGATGGCCGTGCGCAGAGAGGCTTCGCGGCTGCGCCAGGAGAACCAGGCGAGGCCCGCCGCCGCCAGATAGATGACGGCAAACACCGCGGCGATGCGCACGCCGAACGCGAGGCCGAAGGCGAGACCGAGCTTGACGACCAAAGACCAGGGTGCGTCGGGAAAGCGGGGAGCGACGCGGATCGTGTAGTAGAGCGCCCAGGTCATCGCCGCCGCGAACGGGATGTCCTTCGGGTTGTTGAACATGTGGCCGTACCACACGGGCGTCACCAGCAGCAGCAGGGCCGCCCAGAAGCCCGCTCGTGCGCCGCCCAGGTGCGCCGCGATCTTGCTACAGCCGAGCACGCCGAGGAGCCCGGCGAGCGCGATCATGAGGTGCTGAGTCTCGAAATCGCCGAAGGGCAGGAGGCGCTTGGCAAGCGCCGTCGGCGCGTCGAAGGCCCCGCCGTAGAGCCACAGGTTGTGATAGGTGAGGGCCGCGGTGTCGCGGAAGCCCGACAGGTAATAGGCGAGGAGATATTTGCCGTACGTGTCGTGGTAATGCTCGTCCCAGGTGACGCCGTAATCCTGGAACGTCGCCAGCACCACGGCGAGGGCGACAACGAACACGGCGAGCGTCGCGCACCGGTAGAGCCGCTCGCCACTCCCAGGCTCGCGCGTAAACCACTGAATGGCAGTCAACAAACGCGTCCGCTCCCGAAATCTGCTGTGTTCTTGACCGGCAGCATAATGGCGCGTCCTGGGCCGACAACCCGTACCAAGGTCTAACGACCAGCGGTGGAACGTGTCGGGGTCTAACGTATTAAGCGTCGAACGCGCGTCATTAACACGCCGGCTTTGCCGTTTTGTTAACGGCGGGCCGGCCCTGAATATTCACTGGCGCGAAAACTTATTGGCCGACGTATTCATACAAAAAGAAGTAATTGCGCTCGGCCTTCAGCCGCCACCCATGCGCCTCGGGCACCGGCCGGTTGCCCGTTTCGTCCAGCGGCACGCCCAGATACTTGTTCACGTAAAAGGGCCAGTCGACGAACCAGCGCACGTGATGGGCGGCGAGGTAGTCCCACATGTGATCCTGGTAGGCCAGCGCATCGCGATTCACCTTGCCGTCGGTGTTGATGACGCGATCGCGGAAGAACGCCAGCGTGCCGGCCTGGCCGGCGGCGACGAAATCCTCCGCCGGAACGTTGTCGCGCACCAGCGCCACCTGGTCGTGGTAGACCGTGTTGCCGCCGAGGCCGCGTCCGACCAGCGCCAAACCGGTCAGTCCGGTCAGCTGCAGCGCCAGGACGCCGGCGACGGTGACCGTCGCCGCGCGCAGGCGCGCATCGGGCCAGCCGCGCGCCGCCAGGACGGCGACGACTACCACCGCGCCGAGCGCGAGCGGCGCAAAGTATCGGTAGTAGAACCAGTAGGCGACGAACGACAGCGTGTAATAGGCGACCAGACCGGCGAAACCGAGCACGAAGCAGGCGGCGAACTCGAGCGTCCGCCGCACGCGCCGGGCTTCTTCGCCTTGCGCCGTCTGCAGATCGCGGCGCAACACGCCGCCACGTGCGGCGCGCCAAAGGAGCCAGAGGACGCTCGCCAGCAGGATCGTGCGCACGACGCCGATCGCGGTCAACGTCATATAGCCGGGGCCGAACGGAATCGGCACGTCGATCGAAATATCGCTTTCGTGCGCACCGACGAAAACCCACGGCATGAGGACGAGGCGCAGCGCCCACTCGGCCTGCTCGAAGCGCAGCCATTCCAGCCCCCAGGCTTGTTGGGCCGTGCCGCTGGTCGG
>Ga0335070_10010188_pt1 | contig 10988 bp, 20 predicted proteins | sample Lox_Sample_13_FD_206722 | JGI IMG/M metagenome (GOLD analysis project Ga0335070, IMG submission 206722) | Soil microbial communities from Loxahatchee National Wildlife Refuge, Florida, United States - Lox_Sample_1.3 | ecosystem: Environmental > Terrestrial > Soil > Wetlands | place: USA... | reverse complement strand
ACGTTGGCGAGTTTTTCCCACATTACTGCAAGACCTCGAACTTGCCGCCCGCTTTGGTGATCTTCTCCTGAGCGGACTTGGAGAATTTGTGAGCCTGAACCGTGATGGCCTTGGACAGTTCGCCATCGCCCAGGACCTTGATCGGCTGCTTGCCCTTGACCGCTCCCGCCTTGCGCAGAATATCCGGAGTAATGGTTGCTTCGCCCAGCGCGGCCAGCTTCTCCAGATTCACAATGCTGTATTCGGTACGGAAAATATTGGTAAATCCGCGCTTGGGCATGCGGCGGTGCAGCGGCATCTGGCCGCCTTCAAAACCGCGCAACATGCGCGAACCACTGCGCGAGCGCTGGCCTTTGTGTCCGCGCGTCGAAGTCTTCCCCATGCCGGAACCCATGCCCCGGCCGACGCGCTTGCGGTTCTCCGACGCCTTCTTTGGTGCTCGAACATTGGATAGATTCATAAACTCAGCTTTCAGCTATCTGTGACACGCCGACAGCTTGCTATTGCACAATCTCCACCAGGTGCGGGACTTTGGCCACCATCCCGCGGATGCTGGGCGTGTCCGGGCGTTCCACCACCTGATTCAATCGGGTGAATCCCAACCCTTTGATGACTAGCTTGTGCTTCTCCGGAGCGCAGATGGCCGAGCGCACCCACTTTAGGTGCAGTTTGCCAGTGCTCTTGGTTGCCGCTTTCGCCATAGTTGCTTTCCCTTGCCGCACGCAAACGGCGGCGCTGCTTACAATTCCTCGGACGCCTTCCCGCGCAGAGCCGCTACGTCTTCCTTCTTCTTCAGTTTCTTGAGCGCATCAAACGTCGCCTTGATGACGTTGTGCGGGTTGGTAGTGCCAATCGACTTGGTGAGCACGTTCTGCACTCCCGCAGAAGTCATCACCGCGCGGACGGCGCCGCCCGCGATTACGCCGGTACCTTCCGGGGCCGGCTTCAGCAGCACCCTTCCGGATCCGTAGCGTCCCAGCACCAGATGCGGGATGGTGGTCTGCGTGAGGTTGACCTTCACTAGGTTCTTCTTCGCGGACTCGATTCCCTTGCGGATGGCCTGCGGCACTTCCTTCGCCTTGCCGGAACCGTATCCCACTACCGCCGCCCCCGGATCGCCCACCACCACCAAAGCAGCAAAGGACAGGTTCTTGCCGCCCTTCACGACTTTGGTGACACGATTGATCGAGACCACCTGGTCTTTGAGCTGGAGCGCGCCAGCATCAAGCTTTTTTGTCACTGTTGGCATTCGTTTGAATCCTAGCTTCTAGCTGCTAGCTGCTGGCGCTTAGCTCCTCTGCATCCACCGAGGTTTGCTCGTAGCCAGTAGCCGGTAGCTGCTTTTCAGAACTGCAGTCCCGCTTCGCGCGCGGCATCCGCCAGAGCCTTGATGCGGCCATGGTAGAGATAGCCGCCGCGGTCGAATACTACTTTGCTGATTCCCTTTTCCTTGGCGCGTTCCGCGATGGCTTTGCCTACAGCTTTCGCTGCAGCCACGTTGCCGCCGGTGCGCCGTTCGCCTTTTTTGCCCTCGGCCGAATTCGCAGCGACCAGGGTGACACCCTTCAAGTCGTCAATCAACTGCACATAGACGTGATTCAACGAGCGATAGACATTGAGCCGCGGCCGCTCCGCCGTCCCCAGCATCTTCTTGCGAATTCGTTCATGCACCCGCCGCCGGGTTGCGTTCTTGGATGTTTGCGTCAGCATTGTCTTAAGCCTTCAGCTAACAGCTGTAAGCCAGATCAGCCCACTTTGTTGCGACCACCGATAGCTGATGGCTGACCGCTGAGAGCTTATTTTGCTCCCGTCTTTCCAACTTTCTTCTTCAACCGTTCGCCTGCGTAGCGCACGCCTTTGTTTTTGTATGGATCGGGTGGGCGCAAGCCGCGCATCTCCGCCGCTACGTGTCCCACTTTCTGCCGGTCGATCCCAGTTATCGTGAGTCTGGTCTGCTTAGGATCGACGGCTACTTCGATTCCGGAAGGCAGCGGGTATTCAATGGGATGAGAGTAGCCCAGGGTGAACACCACTGTGCCTTTACCCTTCATCTCCGCGCGGTATCCGATGCCGACAATCTCCAGTTCCCGGCTCCAGCCCTTGGTCACACCCTCGACGGCGTTATTGAGCAGAGCGCGCGCCAGACCATGAACCGCCGCCTGCGAGTCGTTCTCGCGCAGCGCGACGATGTGCCCGTCTTGCTGTTCCACGCGGATGCCGGGAGGCAGAGCTGTATCCAGTTTGCCCTTCGGACCCTGCACAGCGACCACATTGCCTTCGATCTGGACCGTCACCCCTTTGGGGATCGGAATAGGCTTTTTCCCAATTCGTGACATAAGCTCTAAGCTCTCAGCCTTCAGCTCTCAGCTCGATTTCCCGATGCCGTCTTGCTGACGGCTGATGGCTGAAAGCTGGATTTCCTACCATACCTCGCACAGCACTTCCCCGCCCACGCCTGCCCTGCGCGCCTGGCGTCCTGTCATCACGCCCCGCGGCGTGGTCAGGATGTTGATGCCCAATCCCCCCAGCACACGCGGAATCTCGTTGCGCCGGACATACACACGGCAGCCTGGCCGGGACACGCGGGCCACGTTCGAAATCGCGGCCTCGTTGTTGCTGCCGTACTTCAAGTAGATACGTACTACTCTATGTCCCTCCTCTTCCGTAGCCTTGAAGTTGGAAATGTAGCCCTCTTCTTTCAGAATGCGGGCAATCTCCAGCTTCAGCTTGGAGGCGGGGATATCCACTTTCTGGTGCCGGGCGCTGATCGAGTTGCGGATGCGCGCCAGCATGTCTGCGACCGGATCGGTCAACCTCATCGTTTTGCTTCTCCTCAGCCGCTCGTTTGCTCCGCGTCCACGGAGAACCTGCGGCGGCTTGCTTCATTCCCCACCCTTTCGCAGAAAGCGCGAAAGGATGGGCCACCCAAATGGTGTTTACCAGGACGACTTCGAAACCCCGGGAATTTCTCCGCGCAACGCCAGCTGCCGGAAACACAGGCGGCAGATGCCAAACTTGCGCAGATACGCACGCGGACGTCCGCATAGCTTGCAGCGGTTGTGCTTGCGCGTGGTGAACTTGGGCTTCTTTGCGTCCTTAACTCGCTTTGCTGTCGTCGCCAACTTAGCTCCTAACTCCCATTGGTAGCGCCGGCCTTTGGCGAACCCGCCTGCCTTAAAAGGCCGCCGAGACGGCGGCGCTACGCCCGGAACGGCATACCGAGATGCTTGAGCAACGCCCGCGCCTGGTCATCGCTGCCGGCGGTGGTCACGATCGTGACGTTCATGCCTTTCAGCTTGTCCACCTTGGCGTAGTCGATCTCCGGGAAAATCAACTGATCGTGCAACCCAAGGGTGTAGTTGCCCCGGCCGTCGAATGACTTCGTTGAAACCCCGCGAAAGTCACGCACGCGGGGCAGCACGATGTTGACCAGCCGGTCGAGAAACTCATACATGCGGTGCCCGCGCAACGTGACCATGGCGCCGATGGGCATGCCTGCCCGCACTTTGAATGCAGCAATCGATTTCTTGGCGCGTGTGACCACCGGCTTCTGGCCGGTGATCTGGCCGAGCTCGTTCACCGCCGGATCCAGAATCTTGGCGTTTTGCGTGGCCTCGCCCACGCCCATGTTCACCACGATCTTGTGCAACCGCGGTACCGCGTTGGGGTTTTTCAGATCGAATTCCTTCATCAGCGCGGGCGCCACTTCCTTTTCGAAGCGCGCTTTCAGTCGCGGCGTCTCTTTGGCGCTGTGCCGCGCCGCCTCCGGTGCTCTGGCTTCTTCCTGCACCGCGCCTTTCTTTTCTTTTTTGTCCTTTGCCATAACTCGATTGCCTTTTCTCACGGTTTCGGGATTCGGTTTCCATCTCCCGGTTCGTGAGCATCTTCGCTTCGCTCAGGATGACGCCCGTTGGGCTCAAACGCCCAGCGAAACGGCGTCACTTCTCCAGCGTCGTCCCGCACTTCTTGCATACCCGCACTTTGCGGTCGCCACGAACCTCATGGCCGATCCGCACCGGGCCGCAAGTTGGGCAAACCAGTTGCACGTTGGACAGCGAAATCGCGCTTTCCTGGTCGGCAATTCCGCCCTTGATGTTGCGTTGCGGGTTAGGACGCACGTGCTTCTTTACCAGCATCACGTGCTCCACCAGAACCTTGCCTTGATCGGGCATCACGCGCAGGACGCGTCCTTCTTTGCCTTTGTCCCGCCCGGTGATCACCTTCACCGTGTCATTTCGCCGAATGTCGACTCTCTTATGTGCCGTCGTTGCAGTTGCCATCGTGTGAACCTACTTGAAACTCGAAACTGTCTACAAAACCTCAGGCGCCAAGCTGACAATCTTCAGAAATTTCTTCTCGCGCAGTTCGCGGGCTACCGGACCAAACACGCGTGTGCCCACCGGCTCGCCGGCTTCATTGATCAGCACTGCGGCATTCTGATCGAACCGGATATAAGTTCCGTCGCGGCGGCGATGTTCCTTGCGGGTGCGCACGATCACCGCTTTGACAACTTTGCCTTTCTGCACCTGCCCGTCCGGGGCGGCCTCTTTCACGCTGGCGGTGATGACATCTCCCAGCCGCGCCCGCAAGCCTGCCCCGCCGCCCAGCGGCAGGATCATCTGCAGTTTGCGCGCGCCGGAGTTGTCGGCAACCTCCAGCATGCTCCTCATCATTACGGCCATAGTCTTTCTCCCTGTATTCTCCGGCTGACTACGCCTCGGCAGCCACTTCCGGAGCCAGCGCCGCTTTGCGCACGACGTCTTTCAGCCGCCAGCGCTTGAGCTTCGACAGCGGGTGGGTTTCTTCCAACCGGACCACGTCGCCGACGTGGGCGACGTTCTTCTCGTCGTGGGCATAGAACTTCTTCCCTTTGGAGATCACGCGCCCGTAGAAAGGATGCGACTTCTTGCGCACCACCAGCACCACGATGGTCTTGTGCATCTTGCTGGAGATGACTTCGCCTACCACTTCCTTACGCCGTCCCTGCGCCTTGCGGTTTTGTTCTGTGGTTTCCGCCATCGCTACTTCTTCTCCGTGGCGCGGGCGGCAAGCTCACGTTCGCGGACAATCGTCTTCACGCGCGCGATGTCCTTACGCAACCCGCGGATCTTCTTCAGGCTCTCGGTCTGTCCCATGTTCAGCTGAAACTTCAGCTTGAAAAGCTGGTCACTGAGCTCCCGCTCCTGGTGACGCAGCTCGTCGTCGGTCAAGTTACGAACTTTTTCCGCTTTCATAATCCGTTCCGTTTCTCAGTGCAGGCCGTCGCGTTTTACCAGCATCGTCCGCAAGGGCAGCTTGTGCGAGGCCAGGCGCATCGCTTCCGCCGCGTCCTGCGGAGTGACCCCTTCCATTTCGAAGAGGATCCTTCCCGGACGCACCACTGCCACCCAATGATCGGGCGCGCCTTTGCCCTTTCCCATACGGGTTTCGGCAGGCTTCTTGGTGACCGGCTTATCAGGGAAAAGCCGGATCCATATCTTGCCGCCGCGCTTAATGAATCGAGTCATGGCCACGCGGCTGGCTTCAATCTGCCGGTCAGTGATCCAGCCTGGCTCGAGCACCTTCAACCCGTAGTCTCCGAAGGCCAGTTCGCCGCCGCGCCAGGCCTTGCCGGTCATCCGCCCGCGCTGTTGCTTGCGATACTTCACTTTCTTTGGCATCAGCATAGAATCAGCTCTTTCCGCTCACTTCTAGAATGCGCCAGTTGTGGACGCTGTCGGCTGCTGCGTCTCCCGCTTTTTCTGCGAGAGAATCTCGCCGCGATAAATCCAGCACTTCACGCCGATCACGCCATACGTGGTCTTGGCCTCGGAGAAGCCATATTCGATATCGGCGCGCAGCGTGTGCAGCGGCAGCCGTCCTTGCAGGTACCACTCCGAACGCGCGATCTCATTTCCATTCAGGCGTCCACTCACGCGCACCTTGATTCCCTTACAGCCAAAGCGCAGCGCCGAATCCACGGCTTTGCGCATGGCGCGGCGGAAGCCAACGCGCTTTTCCAATTGCAAAGCAATCGACTCTGACACCAGCTGCGCGTCAAGTTCCGGCTTGTGCACTTCCTGAATGTCGATGAAGACTTCGCGAGACGTCCGCTTCTGCAGCTCCTGCTTGAGCTTGTCGATTTCTGCGCCTTTGCGTCCGATGATGATGCCGGGCCGGGCCGTGCGAATCACCACGCGCAACTTGTTGCCCGGGCGCTCGACTTCGATCGTGCTGACGCCTGCCGATTTGAGCTTGTCCTTGAGCTCGTTCTTCAGCTTGACGTCTTCCAGCAGCAACTTGTCGTAGTCGCGCTCCACAAACCAGCGCGACTTCCAGGGCTTGGTGTAACCCAAGCGAAAGCCGTAAGGATGAACCTTCTGTCCCATCGTTGCTCCTAAGCTCTGCAGTGCCGGCGTCTCGCCGGCATTGTCTATGTATCAGGCCGCCAAGGCGCTACTAACGCTTGGCCATTGCTTTCTTTCCCGCTGACTTCTTCTTCGCCACAACCTTCTTCTTCGCCGGCGTCTTCTCGCTTGCCGCTTGCTCGCCGACCACTGTTGCCAACTCTGCGCCGTTGCGCTTGCGCTCCGCCAGAGCAACCTCGACGTGCGCAATGCGCCGCACATAGCGAAAGGCGCGGCCCATGGGCGCCGGACGGATGCGCTTCATGCGCGGCCCGTCATTGGCGACCGCGCGGGCGACGTAGAGGTTGTCCACGTCGACATCTAGGCCTTTCTCCGCGCTCAGATAATTCGCGTTCTCCAGCGCCGAGCGCACCAGCTTCTCGACCGTCGCCGCGACTCGCTTCTTGGTAAACGCCAACGTGTTCAGCGCGTCTTCCACTTTGCGCCCCTTAATTAGGTCCAGCACCAGGCGCGCCTTCTGCGGCGAGACGTGCATGAACCGGGCTTCCGCTCGAAATTCCATAGTTAATCTCTCTTCAGCCGCCAGCGATCAGCTTTCAGCTTTCCTCTCTCAGCCTCCAGTTCGAGCACCCAGCGAAGGCTGAGAGTGACAGCCGAGAGCTTCTTTCCTAAGCCTTGGGCGCAGGCGCTGCCGGAGCCGCAGGTGCAGGCGTACTGCTTGCCGGCACTGGCGCTCCCGGACCACCCGGAACACCGGCCGGCTTCGCTGCTGCTTCCGTCGCCGCCTTCATCGAGTGTCCCTTGAACTGCCGGGTGAAACTGAACTCGCCCAGCTTGTGTCCCACCATGTTCTCGGTGATGTACACCGGGATGAACTTCTTGCCGTTGTGCACCGCAATGGTGTGGCCCACGAATTCCGGAATGATGGTCGAGCGCCGCGACCAGGTGCGCAGCACTTTCTTCTCATTGCGCGAGTTCATAGCTTCCACCCGCGTCTGCAGGTAAGCGTCGACGAAGGGCCCTTTTTTGGTTGAACGTGCCATAAAGTCAGCTCTTAAGCTTTTAGCTCCTAGCTTCCAGCAAATCCCAAAGTGTTACGCGCACGGCTTTAGCCAACGACATCCGACTATTTGCTTCTCCGGCTCACAATGAAGGCATCGGTCCGCTTGTTGTTCCGCGTCTTGAAACCGCGCGTGGGCTGGCCCCACGGGGTCACCGGATGACGGCCGCCGGATGTCTTGCCTTCGCCGCCGCCGTGCGGATGGTCCACCGGGTTCATCGAAACGCCGCGGTTCACCGGACGCCGCCCCAGCCAGCGCATCTTGCCCGCTTTGCCGATGGTGATGTTCTCGTGGTCGGTATTGCCCACCTGTCCGATCGTCGCCATGCAGTCCTGCGCAACCTTACGCGTTTCGCCCGAAGGCAACTTCACCAATGCGTATTCGCCTTCTTTGGCGACCAACTGAGCCGCACCGCCCGCCGAGCGCACCATCTGGGCACCCTTGCCGGGTTTCAGCTCAATATTGTGGATCGTGGTGCCGGGAGGAATGTTCTTCAGGGGAAGCGCATTGCCCACCAGAATGTCGGCCTCCGGCCCACTCACGACTTTCTGCCCAACCTTCAGCCCGTCCGGTTGCAGTATGTAACGTTTTTCTCCGTCCACGTAGCTCAGCAGGGCAATTCGCGCCGAGCGGTTAGGATCGTACTCAATGGAAGCCACTGTTGCTGGAATACCAAACTTGTCGCGTTTGAAATCGACGTTGCGCAACATGCGCTTGTTGCCGCCGCCGCGGTGCCAGCTGGTGATATCGCCCGAGTTCCGACGGCCGCCGCTGCGCTGCTTGGGCTCGACCAGCGGCTTGTAGGGCCGCGCCGTCGTGATGTCATCGTTGACCAGCGTAGTCCGGTAGCGCAGTGTCTGTGTTGTCGGTCTGTAGGTTTTAATCGCCATAAAAAGCTCTCAGCTTCTTAACTTCTGTCGTTAGTCGTTCGTTGTTCGTCGCTAACCAATGACGGTTCTAAAGGTTTTGCGCGTACTCCGGCATCTTCTCGCCGGACTTCAAACGCACGTATGCTTTCTTCCAATCCGGACGATAGCCGGCGAACCGCCCGCGCCGCCGCTCTTTGCCGGGATAATTTGCCGTGCGCACCGAGCGGACCTTCACCTTGAAAATGGTCTGCACCGCTTCCTTGATCTCGGTCTTGGTCGCTTTCGACGCCACCTGAAACACCAGCGTGTTCTGGTTTTCCTTAATGGCCAGACCTTTTTCCGTGATCACCGGCCGGCGAATGATCTGGTATGCCGATTTCATCAGGCCACCTCCGCCGCTTTGTCAGGCCGCGCCCGGCGCCGTGCGGGCCGGGCGGCCGCTTCCTTCGGCCCCTTGTTCTCCGCCGCCTGCCGTTGCCGCTTGGGAACCGAGTTCTTTAGCGATAGTTGCAGTTTCTCCAGCACCGGCTTGGAGAAGATCACATAGTCGTAGCGGAGCAGATGATACGGATGCACCTGATTGCCGCGAACCAATTCGACGCCTTCAAGGTTGCGGGAACTCAGTTCCAGATTGCGGTTACCCTTCTTCGCGTCCTCAACTAACAATGCGGAAGACGCCACCTTCAACTTGTCGAGCGCCCCGCGAAACTCCTTCGTCTTTGGCTCTTTCACATCGAACGCGTTCACCACGATCAGCTTGCCGTCGGCAAACTTCGCGGCCAGCGCGGAGCGCAATGCACCCAGCAGCTTCTTGCGAGGAAAGGCATAGTCATAAGAGCGGGGTTGCGGACCATGCACCGTGCCGCCGTGGCGCCATAGCGGCGAACGGATCGAGCCAATACGCGCCCGTCCCGTACCTTTCTGTTTCCACAACTTCTTCCCCGAACCGGAAACACGCCAGCGATTCTTGGTCGCGTGGGTGCCGGCGCGGAGCGAAGCGCGGTAGTGCTTCACCGCCTCCCACAGCAGGTCTTCATTGACCGCGCCGAAGATTTCGTCGTCGAGCTCCAGAACCCCTACGCGCCCGCCGCTCAAGTTTTGGATTTCAATCGTTGCCATATCAATTTCCGTGTGGCACTACACTTTCTTGGCCGCTCGCTTCGCTGCTTTCAAAGGATCAACCGTTGCCGCGCCGGCAAATCCACGCCGTTCTCTGGGCGGTTTCTTGGCTTTGGTGATCACCAGATATCCGCCGTTCGGCCCCGGCACACTGCCTTCGACCACCAGCAGGTTTTCGTCCTTATCGACGCCCAGCACACGCAGGTTCCGAACCGTCACACGTGCATTGCCCATGTGTCCCGACATCCGCATGCCCTTGAATACTCGCGAAGGAAACGCCGACGAGCCGATCGAACCGGTAATCTGGAACATCGAGCCGTGAGACTTCGGACCACCGCCAAAGTGGTGGCGCTTCACCACACCCTGGAAACCGCGGCCCTTGCTGATGCCCATGATGTCCACGAATTTCTCGCCTTCGAAAATATCCACCAGCACCCGGTCGCCGGCCTTCAGAGCGCCGTCGCCGTCGGTGGCTTTCTCTTCGATCTCAAGGGGTACTTCGCGCACAAATTTCACTGGAGGCAAGTTGTTTTTCGCGAGATGTCCGCGCGTGGGCTTGGTCAGCCGCGATTCCTTCACAAATTCCACCAGTCCGATCTGGGCCGAGGCGTAGCCGTCCTTGCTCTCGGTCTTGTGCTGCGTGATCACGCAGGGACCAGCCTGCAGCACGGTGGCAGGACGTACGTCGCCCTTGGTGTCGAAGAGCTGCGTCATTCCGACTTTCTTGCCTAAGATTCCTGCAACCTTTGCCATTTCCTTCTCCGTCCTAGCTTGGCTCCTCGTTCCGTCAAACGGCGGCTATTGGCTGGGAGTGTGGCCGTCCCCACACCGCTTATTTATGTTCCTTCCCGAACGCCTTGATCTCGACATCCACGCCGGCGGGCAGGTCGAGCTTCATCAGGGCATCGACCGTCTGCGGCGTCGGCTGCAAGATGTCCAGCAGGCGCTTGTGCGTGCGAATCTCAAACTGCTCCCGCGATTTCTTGTCCACGTGCGGGGATCGCAGCACGCAGTACTTGTTCTTCATCGTAGGCAACGGGATCGGCCCCGCCACCTGAGCACCCGTACGCCGCGCCGTGTCCACGATCTCTCCCGCGGACTGGTCCAAGATGCGATAGTCGTACGCTTTGAGCCGGATTCGAATTCTTTCCACGTTTTTCTCTCTAACCCCTCCCGGCTTTTCCAGGAGGAAAGAACTTGCGGCGTCTTACGCCTACCGATGGAGACCGGGCGTCCGCCCGCCTCCATCATTACTCCCTACTGCACAATCTCCGCGATGGTGCCTGCGCCTACCGTGTGCCCGCCTTCCCGGATGGCGAAGCGCAATCCCTTCTCCATCGCCACCGGCGTGATCAGCTCGATCACCAGCTGCACATTGTCTCCCGGCATCACCATCTCCGTCCCTGCCGGCAACTCCGCCACCCCCGTCACGTCCGTCGTCCGCAGGTAAAACTGCGGCCGGTATCCCTTGAAGAACGGCGTGTGCCGCCCCCCTTCTTCCTTGGTCAGCACGTACACCGACGCCTTGAACTTGGTGTGCGGCGTGATCGACCCCGGCTTCGCCAGCACCATCCCCCGCTCCACCTCGTCCT
>Ga0335070_10010187_pt1 | contig 10989 bp, 10 predicted proteins | sample Lox_Sample_13_FD_206722 | JGI IMG/M metagenome (GOLD analysis project Ga0335070, IMG submission 206722) | Soil microbial communities from Loxahatchee National Wildlife Refuge, Florida, United States - Lox_Sample_1.3 | ecosystem: Environmental > Terrestrial > Soil > Wetlands | place: USA... | reverse complement strand
TCTCGTATGCGCTGTCATTGAGCAATTGATTTCCGAAAATCGCCCCATTGAATTATGGATAGATGCCTACGACACTGACGCTGAATTGTGTGACGTGTCACGTCGGGTTTTGACACATGCGACTCAAAAAGCTAAAGAGTCGGGCGTGATAGTCCATTGGCAGGTAAACCAAGAAGATTTTATCCTAGCCTGTTTGCCCGAATCACAGCCAACATTATTTACCAATAATGACAGTCCTCAAAAAGCTTTTGGTTATGTCATTAGCAATCCTCCCTATTTCAAATTAAACGCTGACGATAAACGGGTTAAAGCTGTTTCAGGAAAATTAAACGGGCATACCAACATTTATACTTTGTTTATGGCGCTCAGTACGAAGCTGCTCAAGCCACAGGGACGGGCGTGCTTTATTGTGCCGCGTAGTTTTTGTTCGGGTGTGTATTTTTCTGAATTTCGCCGTGATATGCTCAGAGATGTTACTCCGCTCGCCGCTCACCTTTTTCAATCCCGCGATAAAATTTTCAAGGGCGATGATGTTCTGCAGGAGAATGTCATCTTTACATTCGAAAAAACAACCGAACCGAAGCTGCAAAAATACTGGGCCGGCTTTCTGCTAGTTTCTACATCCAAAGATGATTTAAGTGTGCAAAGTTCTCAAATCAGCCGACAGGTGTCTTTTAGACATTTCCTGAGCCACCAACAAGAACAACTCTTTTTCCGCTTGCCGACCGGGGCTCTGGATGAGCAAATTCTTGATGTCATTGACCGTTGGTATGGTTCGCTTGAACAAATTGGCTTGCAGGTGTCAACAGGACGAGTTGTGCCCTTCCGTACCCGCGATTATTTGCGAGATTCCATTGGACAGGAGAACGACACAGTTCCCTTGCTCTGGATGCAAAATGTCAAGCCATACAGAGTCGAGTACCCATTGGATGGTTTTGATAAGCCGCAAGCCATTACTATTGCCGACGAGTCGTTACTCGTACCAAATGCTAACTATGTGCTCTTACGCCGTTTTAGCGCCAAGGAAGACCGTCGTCGCATGATTGCTGCACCTTTTATTGGTGAGAATACTCCTTTCGCTCAAATTGGTTTTGAAAACCATCTTAACTTTATCTATCGAAAAATGGGTAGTCTTGAGAAGAATGAGGCATTTGGTTTATCAGCGTTGCTCAACAGTGCCATCGTTGATCGTTATTTTAGAATTGTCAACGGGAATACACAGGTCAATGCCGTTGAACTGCGTGCCCTGCCTTTACCGCCGTTGGAAGTAATAAAGCAGATCGGTAAGCAGGTACAAGATGTCCAAAATTCCACTGCAGAAGTTGTTGATAATTTGGTTTTCGCTACGTTGCGGGAAACAAAAATGATAGAGGCGGATTTTCCGATGATTCAGGAGACTAGAATTACTATGGGAAAAATCGAACAGGCTCAAGAAATTCTCGAATCGCTTGGCTTGCCGTCTGCGCAGCAAAACGAAATTGCAGCCCTGACGTTGCTTGTTCTCGCCCAGATTTCGGAAGACACGCCATGGAAGGCTGCCACAACACACAGCCTGCGTGTACACGATATGTTACTCAATATAAAGGAGCGATATGGGCGTGAGTATGCCGAAAACACCCGCGAGACTATCCGCCGTCAGGTTTTACATCAGTTCGAACAGGCGGGTATTGTCATTCGCAATCCCGATGATCCAACACTTGCAATCAACAGTCCTCTTACTCATTATTGCTTGACTGGACCTGTTCTGGAAACTGTGCGAGTGTTTGGTACCCCGAAATGGACTAAAGCTCGTGATGCCTTCATCAACCAGCGTGGCGCACTGGTGGATGTTTACCAGAAGACGCGAGAGTATAACAAAGTGCCTTTGCGAGCAGCTGATGGGACAGTTTCCAACTTTCCCCTGGCAGACACAATCGGCTTCAGGCAACCATTGTCGAAGAGTTTGGACCGCGTTTTGCGCCAGGAGCAAAATTGCTCTATCTTGGCGACACAGCGCATAAAGCATTCATTTTTGAAATAAACTTGTTTGCCAAACTTGGCGTTATTGTGTCTGACCACGGGAAACTGCCTGACATAGTTTTTTATGATGAGACAAAAAACTGGTTGTACTTGATTGAGGCTGTTATCTCTCACGGTCCAGTTTCTCCCAAACGACACATTGAACTTGAAGATATGTTTAAGAGCTGCATGGCTAGCCGCGTGTATGTAAGCGCCTTTCCTGATTTTACTGCTTTCAAGAAATTCATCAACAAGATTGCATGGGAAACGGAAGTGTGGATTGCCGAAAATCCATCGCATCTCATCCACTTCAATGGCGATAGATTCTTGGGACCTCACTGAAAATAAGTATTTAGATAGCCCTAATAATCTCTAGTGAGATATACCTGTGTATCCAGATCCGCCAAGCAGGATCGGTAAAATAACTCGACGAAAAGATATTTATGAGAAACCGATGGTGTATCGAGTCCTTGATGAAATCATCCTTATTCCTCCACGCAATAAAAACAAAGCCATTTATCTGCAAAGACTACAATTTGAAGACGATAACAGAATAGAACTTAGACTTTGCTACTACATGATTGGACAAAAAGGCCGCGGCAAAGGCAAGTGGCTATTTGGTCAGTTTGCCACCATGATCACCCCAGAAGACCTTGAGTCAATTCTCTCGTCTGCAAGAAAAAAAGGCTGGATCTTATGAAAGGGTCTATCTTTTTTCAAACCAAATTTAGCGCTTCTCCCGCATAAAAGGTTTTAGAGAGACTCGAAACCGTGCTTCATCAATTTAGGATTTTGGCGCGAAAACAAACGTAAGCATCTGGAACCAAGCGGTTCGGAGTTCAAATTCCAGGTGAAGAACCAAATCATAGAAGTGGCGAAAAAATATGAAGCGTGCTGCCCAGCGGGAGCGAGAGCGCGGGCGCTCGTAACGACGGGGTACCACCCCTTGCTTGCACAGGCATCAGAATCTTTCTCTGGCGCGTCAGAATCAATTGCACAGGCCTGTGAATCCTTCACACAGGCACCTGGACTCGATTCATAGATGTATGCAATGGATTTTGGTTTTTGGTCGATGCGCAGGGAAAGCGGTTTTGTGCTCCGCTGTGTTCTGGGTGGGTGGCGCACATTCCAAGCGCGTCGCTTTTTTGTTTTGCGATATAATCCTAGTTGTCAGACAATTTCCCCGGAGGAGACATGACCACGATCGACTTATCCGTCATCCAGGACCGCCGCAAGCGCGCCGTCCAGCGGGCGCGCGAACGGAATATCATCATCCCCACCTACGCCCAGATGAAGGACCCGACCAAGATCCCCGCCAAGGTCAAGGCGGAGCTCAAGGGCATCGGGTTGTGGGACGTGGCCCCGCGCAACCTGTTCCGCATCACCTGGCACAACGAGCCGAAGGAGAGCGGCGGGGGCTTCGGCGGTGTCAACACCCTCGAGCTGCCCTCCAGCCTGACCGGTGTCCCGGCGCGCATCGTCGTCCTGGTCGGCAAGTGGTTCCCGACCGGGGCGCACAAGGTCGGGGCGGCCTTCGGCTGCCTGGTCCCGCGCCTGGTCACGGGCCAGTTCGACCCGACAGCGCAAAAGGCCGTCTGGCCGTCGACCGGCAACTTCTGCCGCGGCGGCGCCTACGACTCCGCCCTGCTGGCCTGCACCTCCATCGCCATCCTGCCGGAAGGCATGTCCAAGGAGCGCTTCGACTGGCTGGAGAAGATTGCCGGCGAGACGATCAAGACCCCCGGGACCGAGTCGAACGTCAAGGAAATCTTCGACAAGTGCTGGGAGCTGCGCAAGTCCGGCCAGGACCTGATGATCTTCAACCAGTTCGAGGAATTCGGCAACTACCTGTGGCACTACGAGATCACCGGCCATGCCATGGAAGAGGCTCTCAATAAGCTGATGGGACCGAAAGATCATTACCGCGGCATGGCCTCCGCTACCGGCTCGGCCGGGACGATCGCCAGCGGCGATTACATGAAGCAGCTCTTTCCCGACAGCAAGATCGTCGCCAGCGAGGCGCTGCAGTGCCCGACCCTGCTCGAGAACGGCTTCGGCGCCCACCGCATCGAGGGCATCGGCGACAAGCACGTACCGTGGATCCACAACGTCAAGAACACTGACATGGTCGTGGCCATCGACGACAACGCCGTGGTGAACCTCTCCAGGCTCTTCAACGAGCCCGCCGGTCGGAAGTACCTTGCCTCAAAGGGCGTCCCCGAATCCCTGATCTCACAGCTCGACTTGCTCGGTTTTTCCGGAATCTCCAACGTCCTGAGCGCCATCAAGTTTGCCAAGTACTACGAACTGGGCGAGCACGACCTCGTCCTGACCGTCCTGACCGACTCGATGCAGCTCTACCAGTCCCGCCTGAAAGAGATGCACGCCGAGTTCGGCGAGTATAAGGAAAAGGACGCGGCCGCCGATTTCGCCCGCTACCTGCTCGGCCAGTCGACCGGGGACCTGCTCGAGCTGCGCTACACCGACCGCCGCCGGGTCCACAACCTGAAGTACTTCACCTGGGTCGAGCAGCAGGGCAAGACCTACGCCGAGATCCAGGCGATGTGGAACGAGCCGGATTACTGGACGAACGTCCAGAAGCAGGTCCCCGAGATCGACGCGTTGATTGAGGAGTTCAACGCCGAGGTGGGGCTGGCATAAGCCTTTTACCGGGTGCGTCTTTACGATCCTCGCCTCCCTCGAGAATTCGAGGGAGGAATTGTTTGATCCCCGGTGTAATCACCCATTCTCCTTGGAATCCGTACCGCAGCAGCTTGTCGGGAGCTATCAGGAAAGTTAGGATTCAGCCAGAGATTCGGCATGCTGCTGTAAGTTTGCGCGCCGCCGGTTTTGAGTAAAATGCAAGCACCTTAGATTTATCGATCTCACCAATTCATGGAGAAGCATGTGAAGAAGATTATTTCGTTATGCGTTGCGGGGGAATCCATCTTTGGGACCATGTCACCCCGGGCGTGGGAAGCCTGACATGGAAATCATACCCAATGTGCATATCATCCCGGGGATAACTGTTAACCATTACCTTCTGAAGGACACTAACGGGTTGACGTTGATCGATGCCGGCATCCCAGGCAGCGCTTGGAAAGTGCTCGCCTATCTCCGCCGCTGGCATTTTTCGCCCCGTGATTTGAAGCGTATTTTGATCACGCATGCGGATTATGATCACGTGGGCGGCCTGGCGGCGCTCAAGCGGGCGAGTGGGGCGCGCGTCTACGCCCACGCCATCGAAGCCCGGGCAATCGCCGCCGGACGTTTTTCCCGCTCGCTGAAGGCAGTCAACGCTTATTTAAAGCGTCTCTTCATCCTGGCAGAAAACCTGGGGACGACCGCCCCCGTCCAGGTCGACGAGACTCTGACGGCGGGCCAGGTACTGCCGGTCTTGGATGGGCTGCAGGTGGTCGATTCCTCCGGCCATACCCCGGGGCATCTGTCCTTCTTCATGCCCTCGACAGGCATCCTTTTCACGGGAGATTCGATCCTGTCCGTGAGAAACCGGTTGGTCGGTTCGCACGGCGCGGTGACGTGGGATCAGGATAAAGCAGACCGCTCGGTGAGCAGACAGGCCGCGCTGCGCGCCTGCATCGTCTGCTCGGCGCACGGAAACGTGGTATGGAATGCCATCGGCAAGTTCCCGCAGCGCTGGGAGCGCTTTACGGCGACTCCTGCACTTCAAAGCCTGTAAAGCCGCTGGCGATTTTGAGGATCAAGGTCGTGGATGGCATGCGTTTTCCCTCCCCGGCCTTTTGCTTTGTCTGCATCCCCTTTCGCTGGTCCTGAAGGGTCAGATCGCTGTTCCGATCAATGTGCCGGGGAGTTGACTCGAGCAGGCAAGCGTGATAGAGTACAGGGAGGGAGGGCAGGTTACGGATTTCGCATCCAGGAGGGATTGCATGCTTTGGATTTTCAGGGATAAAGATAAATTCTGCCATGCCACGGTAGAGTTTATAATTGGGAGGCAATATGATCAACCCGACGGATTTGATCCTGGTTTGCGTCTTACCCCACCCGCGTGACCTGGAAATCGCGCGGCTCCTCGGCTGGTACCGCATCCCGCTGCGCACCGCTCCCAAGGTGGTGGCGGTGGATCGCCTGGCCTTTTATCAGCCAGCCAGCTTCGGCGAGGCCGGCGGACGGATCGAGATGACCGCCGCGGTGTGCGGGCACGAGCTGACCACACGCTTCGAGTTGCTGCGCGACGAGTCGGACCATCCCCGCGCCCGGGAGGAGTATTACAAGATCCAGATCGGAGCCCTGGAACGACTGCCCCAGCCGATCCTGGCGCAGACCTGGCGGCGGCTGACCTTCCTGTACACCACCGGTGAATACTTGTCGCACGCCCGCACGCTGAACGACCTGGTGGTCCAGGCGGACGAACGGGCCGTGTTGTGGCGCTCGCTGAGGGAACGTGCCGAGAAATCCCAACTTTATCATGCCGATCTACCAGACATAGACCTGCCACCGGAGGTGTTGACGGCATTACTCGGTATCCAGGAAGAAATTTCGCTGTACGAGGTTTCTGATGAACCTGAAGGAGAGTAAGGGTGGAGGAGAAGGCTTTCCGTAAATTAATCGTCTGGAAAAGGGCTCACGCGATGACGCTGGCGATTTATGGAGCCAGTGAAAAATTTCCTCGACATGAGTTGTTCGGGTTGATCGGCCAAATTCGGCGTTCGACTGCCTCAGTGGAAGCGAATATTGCTGAAGGATATGGCTTGGGTAGTTCGGGCAATTACCTTCGGCATCTGAAAATTGCAGTCGGTTCTCTGGCTGAAACTGAATGTCACCTTGAAATAGCTCATGATTTGGGGTATCTTTCTGATACGGATTATGAACATACGTCTAGCTTGTCCCGCGAAGTTGGTTACCTTTTGTCCCGCCTCAAAGCCTCGATCGAACGGAATGTTCATCAGACACCTTAATCCCTCACAGACCTCAATCCTTCAGAGACCTCTATGCTCATCAAAAACGGCACTCTCGTCACCGCTTCCGAATCGTTCGACGCCGACATCCTAATCGAAGGCGAAAAAATAGCCCAGATCGGCCTGAACCTGACTGCCTCCAGCCATGCGATTCTGGATGCTGCCGGTAAGCTTGTCCTTCCCGGCGGCGTGGACCCGCACACGCACTTCGATCTGCCCATGTTCGGCACCGTCTCCTCGGACGATCACTACACCGGTCACAAGGCGGCGGCCTTTGGGGGGACCACCACTGTGATCGATTTCGTTTCGCAGGATGCCCCCTCCTTGCGGCAGTGCGTCGAGGCCTGGCATGCCAAGGCGGACGGCAAGGCAGCGATCGACTTCTCCTTCCACATGAACCTGACTCATTTCGACGAGGCCATCGCTGCCCAAATCCCCTCCCTGCCGGAGATGGGCATCACCACCTTGAAAACCTTCACCGCCTACAACGGACGCCTGCGCCTGTCCGACGGAGAGATATTCCGTGCCTTGCGCATCGCTAAGGAAAATGGCATGTTGGTCATGCTCCATGCGGAAAATGGGGATGTCATTGACCTGCTGGTCGCTGAAGCGCTCAAGGCCGGTCACTGGCAACCCGAGTGGCACGCCCGCACGCGTCCCGCCTGGGGCGCGGTGGAAGCCACTTTGCGCGCCGCCGCGCTGGCGTCCCAGGCCGGGGCGCCACTCTACGTCGTGCACATGAACGCTGCCGGCGAGGTGGACATGCTGCGCTACGCCCGTGAACGCGGCGTCCAGGTGATGGGCGAGACCTGCCCACAGTACCTGTTTTTCACTGAAGATGATCTGCGCCGCCCGGATGGGGCCAAGTGGATCTGCTCGCCACCCATGCGCACCGCTGCCGATAATGCCCGTCTGTGGGAGGGGCTGAAGGACGCCACATTGCAGACCATCGGCACGGACCACTGCCCGTTCTTCTTCGACGGGACCCGACCGATCGTCTACGAAGGCAAGAAAGTCGCCATCCCCGGCAAGGAGCTGGGCAAGGACGATTTCACCAAGATCCCCAACGGCCTGCCGTGCGTCGGCGACCGGCTGCCGGTGCTGTGGACCTTCGGCGTGGGCGCCGGGCGGATCTCCGCCAACCAGTTCGTCGCCCTGACCAGCACCAACCCGGCCAAGATTTTCGGCCTGTACCCGCGCAAGGGGGCCTTGCTGCCCGGCTCGGACGCCGACCTGGTCATCTGGGATCCGCAGAAAAAGGTCAAGTACGGCGTCGCCCATGCCCAGCACCGCACCGACTACAATCTGTTCGAGGGCTGGGAGCTGACCGGCTACCCGGAGAAGGTCTTCCTGCGCGGTCGCGTGATCGTGGACCGCGAAAAATGGATGGGCAAGGCAGGAGGTGGGCAGTTCCTGAAGCGCGGGGAAGGATTGATTCTTTAATTACACGGAGCAGGTGCAGTGGATAAAACCACCGGCGCGGAGCAAGCGAAATCCGCGCCGGTCCTTCTTTTTCCATTCCATAATTTTATTGACCTGCCAGCGCCTCGAGCAGCAACTGCCGGACGGCGTCGGCCTTGGGCAGCAGCACGTTCGCCCCGCTGTCCGGCAGGATGGCCGGGGTGAGCTGCTTGAGACCCAGATCGTAACGCTGGAGCTTGGCCGGGTCGACCTTCTGGAGGGCTGGCAGCATGCCGGTCACATCCCCGAGGGTCAGGTCGGTGACGACCGCGCCGCGAAAGCTCGTGTACAGGTCGGGAATGTGCGCCAACCCGTCCAGACTCAATAATTTCTGGCCCAGCCCGATCAGCACCTCCTGGGAACGGCGCAGGCGGTCCAGGTCGCCGGTGACCTGACGGGCGCGCACGTACCAGAGGGCCGTTTCCCCGTCCATGTGCACCGTTCCGGCCCTGACGGTGTATCCGTAGGGGAAGTAGCCATCGCGAGCATCGCGTAAGGTCCGGCCGACAGGCACATCGATCCCGCCCAGGCCGTTCACAATGGAGGTGAAACCGCTGAAATTGGTCAGGACGTAAGATTGTGGGCTGAAGCCGAAGTTGTATCGAAAGGTGGCCTGGACCAGGCTGAAGCCGCCGTATTCCTGGGCGGTGTTGAGGCGTTGCATGAACCGGCCAGGCAGGTAAACCCACAGGTCGCGTGGGAAGGATACCAGGTTGACCGAGCCGTCCGGTTTGAGCACGACCAGGACCATGATATCGGTGCGGAAGTCGCGCCGGTTCGGACGCTGGTCCGAGCCGAGCAGGATGAGGGTGGTCTGGCCGGCAGGCTGCGGGATGGACGCCGCGGCTGGCGGGAAGCCCGGCCCTGCATCCGGGATGGGCGTATCCGATGGCGTGAGACTGGGCTGGGGTGTAAGGGTGATTGACGAAGTCTCCGTCGGGGATGGAGGCGTCGCAGTGGGCGAGGGGGTTGAAGTCGGTGCGGACGGGGATGACAGCGCGGTGAGCGTGTCCGCCACGTACGTGGAAAGCTCGGGGGGCAGTGGTGTCTGGGTCTGGGAAAAGAGCTGGCAGGCGAGCATCAGAAACACGAGCAGGCCAAGCAGAGGGGCAACACGGGTGCGGTGGATTTTCATGGGCTCTATTTCCTGACGAACCGGGTTTCATGATCGCGGTTTGAGGAGCGCGCCTTGGATGTCAGGCGGCCCAAGGTACCATGACGCCCGGGCAGTCTAATATGTTCCCTATTTACTATGCAAAGGTAAATGAATTGGGAAAAAAGACTTTCAGGCCGGATGGGATTATACCCTCAGATGTTCCCCCGCTATTGAGGCTGGAAAAACCGCCGTGTTTATGAAACCAATAATTCCTTCAAGCGGGGATGTCCGGCATAGGCGCCGCGCCGTTCCTCGGGCAGCAGCGCGGCGATGCGGCACATCACCTCTTCGGTATACTTTTGTAGGGCGGCCTCACGATCCGCTCCACCGATGGGGGGGAGTGTAAAGGGCTTGCCGGCGACCGCCCGGATGTCGAGCCTTTTGAGGCGCTTCAAACGTTCCTTGACCACCGCATCCTCGGTGCCGGTGACCGCCGCCGGTAGGATGGGTACGCCAGCCTTCCAGGCCAGGTAGATCCCGCCGGGTTTCCCCTCGATCAGGTTCCCGGAGCTGGAGCGAGTGCCTTCCGGAGTAACTGCCAGGATTGCGCCCTGGCGCAGCCGGCGCAGGGTCTCGCGCACCGCGCCGAAGTCGGCGTTGTAGCGGTCGACGAAGATGCCGTTGACCAGGTGGGTCAGGAAACGCGTCAAGGCGTACTTCTGGTACTTTTCCGCCACCATGACGATGATGTCGGGGCGCTCGAGCAGGTCGTAGACCAGGAAGGCGTCCAGCCGGCCGATGTGGTTGGCGGTGATGACGAAGCCACCGCCCGCCGGCAGGTTCTCCCCGCCGACGACTTCCACACGGGCGATCAGGTGCAGGAGGCCGCGCAGCAGGAAACGCAGGATTTTATGGGTGGTCTTGTTCATGGGATGGGAGGACACCAATCAAAATACCCGCTTTTGAGGATGGTGACGTGCCTGCCGTCCTAGCCGCCTGCGGCCAGCAGGTCTTTCAGCTTCGGGTGGCCGCGGTAGACCCCGCGCAGCTCCTCCGGCAGCAGGGCGGCGATGCGGCACATGATCTCGTCGGTGTCTTCCTGCAGGGCCTGCTCACGCTCCTTGACCGGCAGCGGCGGGAGGCGGAAAGCCGGACCGGCGGTGACGGTGACGCGGGCGCGGCGCAGGTGGCGCAGGTCGTCCAGAATGATCCGGTCGGGTGTGCCGGTCACGGCGGCCGGGACGATCGGGTAGCCCAGCTTGGCGGCCAGGTAGCTGACCCCGGGCTTGCCCTCGATCAGCGAGCCGGTGCGGCTGCGCGTCCCCTCCGGGGCGATGACCAGTACCTGCCCGGCCTTCATGCGCCCGATGACGTCGCGCAAGGCCTTCAGGTCCGGGTTGAAGCGGTCGATGAAGACGAAGTTGAAGTATTTCCCCACCCAGCGGAAGAAGGGGATGTGGCCCCATTTTTCCCCGATCATCACGAACAGGTCCCAGC
>Ga0335070_10010186_pt1 | contig 10990 bp, 11 predicted proteins | sample Lox_Sample_13_FD_206722 | JGI IMG/M metagenome (GOLD analysis project Ga0335070, IMG submission 206722) | Soil microbial communities from Loxahatchee National Wildlife Refuge, Florida, United States - Lox_Sample_1.3 | ecosystem: Environmental > Terrestrial > Soil > Wetlands | place: USA... | reverse complement strand
GTGGCAGGCCTATTTGACGGAGGAGGTCTGATCATGGCCCGATCGGCACGATCCGCGCAGGTCGCAGCCCCTTCGGCGGAGGCGGCGGCGACCGACATCCGGGAGATCGAGCAGTTCCTCTACCGCGAGGCGGCCTGTCTCGACGATCGCGACCGGTGGCGGGAGTGGCTCGACCTGTTCACCGAGGACGGCATCTATTGGATTCCCTATTCCAAGGATCACAAGGATCCGCTGGACCACGCGTCGATCATCTACGAAGACGGGATCATGCGCGCGGTGCGCATCGGCAAGCTGCTACACCCGAAGTCCTGGTCGCAGCAGCCGGCAAGCCGCACGGCGCGCATCGTGGGCAATGTGCAGATCGCCGGATCGGAGCCCGAGACCGGCGATCTCGCAGTGCGATCGACGTTCAATATGCTCGAGTTTCGACGCGATCGTTATCAGGCCTATGGCGGAACCTATCGCCATCACCTCCGCCGTCACGGCGGCGAGTGGAAGATCGCGTATAAGCGCGTCGACCTGATCAGCGCCGACGGCATTTACGAGAACATCATTCAGGTCCCGATCTGACGGCTGCCGGCCCTCAGTCGTCGACGAAGGCGCGGGCGGCATCGCCGTAGCGCTCGCCGGAGATGCGGTCGGGGGCAAAAGCGCGCCCCAGAGCATCGAGCTCGTCTGTCGAGAGCTGTAGCCGAGTGGCAGCAACGTTCTCGCTCAAATAGGCCGGCCGCTTGGTGCCCGGAATTGGCACGATGTCGGTGCCCTGCGCCAGCAACCAGGCGAGCGCGACCTGGGCCGGCGTCGCCGCATGCCGCGCGGCGATCGCGCGCAAATCGTTCAGCAGCGCCACATTCCGTGCCAGATTGTCGCCCTGGAAACGCGGGATGGCGCGTCGCGCATCGTCCGCCGGCAGCGAGTCGGCGCTGGTCACCCCGCCACTCAGAAAACCGCGTCCGAGCGGGCTGTAGGCGACGAAGCCGATGCCGAGCCTTCGGCACGCGGGCAGGATCTCGCGCTCGACGTCGCGGCTCCACAGCGAATATTCGGACTGAAGCGCGGCGATCGGATGGACTTTTTGCGCGCGCCGCAGCGTCCGCGCCGACACCTCGCAAAGCCCGAGGTGCCGGACCTTGCCCGCCCGCACGAGCTCCGCCATGGCGCCCACTGTCTCCTCGATGGCGACGGCCCGATCGATACGGTGCAGATAGAAGAGGTCGATCACGTCGATGCCGAGACGCCGCAGGCCCTCGTCGCAGGCCCGCCGCACGGCGGCCGGGCTCGCGTCCGTCCCGCGCGGGCGGCCGTGCTCGTCGACCAGGACGCCGAATTTCGTCGCGACGACCAATCCCTGCCGCCGGCCTTTGATCGCGTGGCCGAGCAGCTCTTCGCTGCGCCCGTACATGGCAGCGGTGTCGAACAGGGTCACGCCCAGCGCTATGGCCTGCTCGACCAGGCGTCGCGCGTCGCCGGCGTCGACCGTCTCGCGCGCGCCGTAGTAGTCCGAGAAGCTCAGGCAGCCGAGTCCAAGCGCGGAGACTTCCAGGCCGGTCCGTCCGAGGCGTCGGCGCTCCACGGCGGCCCGCTCAGGCGCCGGTCGGGACGTAACGGGCGGTCCGGTCGAGCTGGCTGCGCAGCCAGGTGGACCGCTCCGTCATGCTAAACGCGAAGCTGCGAAAGTGCTCGGGCCACAAGGTGACCGCGCCGTAAAACCGCGACCAGCGCTGTGTGTGCTCGGTGACGGGCCGCTCGCGCTCTTCCCATCGCATGAGGCTCGCGCCGAGGTCGGCGCCGCTGTCGAGTGCAACCGCCAGCGAGAAGGCGTTCATGATCGCGCAGCCGCCGCCCTGACCGAGATTGGGCGGCATGGCGTGGGCCGCGTCGCCGAGAATGGCGACCCGGCCGATCGACCAGCGTTTGAGCTTGATGACCTGGAACCGCACCCATTTGACGTGATCCCAGTCGGTCAGCTTGTCGATGCGATCGAAGGCGTCGGCGAGATAGGGCAGGGAGCGCCGCCAGGCGGCCGTGCGCGTCGGCACCGCCATGCCGTCTTCGTCGCCGTAGAGGCAGCTCAACGCCATGTAAACCTGGTCGATCGCGCAGGCTCCGTAGATGGCGCGACGGGTGCCCGACCAGTTTTCCGAACTGGTCGTGCCGCCTTCCGGCTCGGCGGCGCGCTCCTCGGCGGTGCGCGGAATGACCAGTCGCATCGCGCCGTCGCGCAGCATGATGCGCCGCTTGAGGAGGCCAACCGACTCGCGAATGCGGGAATTGTATCCATCGGCGCCGATGACGAGGTCGGCCTTGAGGCGCCTGCCGTTCTCGAGGATGAGGTATCCCGCGGGATCGGCCGCGGCGGCCGGCGAGCCGGTCACCACCTCGCCGCCCAGCGACGCAACCTTGCCGGCCAGCGCGGCCACGATGTTCTCGCGCGACACCCGGTGCATGTCCTTCGGGTTCTTGCGGTCCGAGGTGATCTCGCCCGCGGCATTGCGAACTATGCGCCGGTGAACACGCACGGATTTGGCGAGGACCGCCTCGCGCACGCCGAGCGAATCGAATATGCGCAGCCCGTTTTCGTGGAACGATACCCCGAAGCCCTCCGAGCGCAGGAACGGCGTGCGCTCATGCACGCGCACGGTCCAGCCGCGCTGCAGCAGGGCCAGCGCGGCCGCGAGCCCGCCGAAGCCGGCACCGGCGATCTCAGCATGGCGCGCCATTGGCTGTGCGACCTCACGGCCAGTTCCTGCCCGATCGCGGCCCCCCGGGTTGATCCGCCCAGAGGACCGCGGAAGCTGAGGATGTTGACGGCAAGGCAAACAGCGGGTCAAATAAGTAATTGGGCAGCGGCCATAACTCTCGCTCATGCCATGGATCTGCGGCAGCTGACATATTTTCTGTCAGTCATAGAGCACGGCAGCGTCGGCAAGGCGGCGGAGCATCTGCACATGACGCAGCCGGCGCTCAGCAAGAGCATCCGGCGCCTCGAAGAGGGCCTGGCTGTCAAGCTGTTTGAGCGCGGCCCCGAGGGCATGACACCGACGTCTTTCGGCGTCGCCCTGGCGACGAAGGCGCGTTTCATCTCGCTCGAAATGCGTAACGTCGTCGAAGAACTCGATGATCTTCGGGGGGTGCGTCGCGGTTCGGTGGTGGTTGGCTCGAGCCCCAGCGCGGCCGGCGAAATTCTCGCCCAGGCTACGCGTCGCGCCATTGCGCGCCGGCCCGATCTGCGGGTGACCGTGATCGAGGGGATGCAGGAGGCTCTGCTGCCCTGCCTGCGCGACGGGCAGATGGATTTTATTGTCGGCACGACGGCGCCGGAACAAGGCGGCGAAGACGTGCGGGCGGACCTGCTGTTCAAGGACGAGGTGGCCGTCATCGCGCGCACCCGGCACCCGCTGGCTGGTGCGCGCCGCCTCGATCTGTCCGATCTCGTCGACTGCAACTGGGTTCTCGCCAACGATTCGGATGCGCTGAGGCGGCATCTCGAGCAGTTGTTTGTCCAAGCAGGACTACCCGCGATGCAGCCGAAGGCGATCAGCGGCTCGGCGCAATTCATCAAGTCGCTGGTCCTCGACAGCGACTTTCTCGCCTATCTTCCGCGAATCCTGACGCAGGCCGAAGAGAGCGCAGGATTGCTTGTTCCCCTTCCGGTCGCCGAGGCGACGTGGAAGCGGGATGTCCACATCCTCCGGCGGGCTCGCGGCAGCCTCGCGCCCGGGGCGCAGGCGCTGCTCAGCGAATTGCGCCAAGTCTGCGGAAGGCGCCGCGAATTGAAGGTGCCGGCTTAGCGGTCCGCGGCGGCGGCCGGCCATATCCGACAGTTATGGCCGTCGTCCGAGAATCCTTGGGGCGCGTGGGGAGGCGCAGGCTATAATCCATGCGACATAAATATCCAGCGGCGGTTCAAGCCGCGTCTGGCGGGAGAATGGGTGCGAAGCGGGAGCGGGGTCCGATGATCAGGTATATTTTGCCGTTTTGGCTTGGGTTTCTTCTGGTGCCGCTCGGCGCGGCGTCGGGGGCTGAACCAATAAAGATCGGCGCCCTCCTGACTTTTTCCGGGGTCTATGCGCAGATCGGCGAAGAGATGGCGAATGCCATGGATCTTGCCTTCGACGAGGTCGGCAACACGGTGGAAGGCCGGGCGATCAAGGTCATTCGCGCCGACACCGAGGCGAAGCCCAATGTAGCGCTGCAGAAGGCGAAGGAGCTCGTCGGCTCGGAGAAGGTCGATTTCCTCGTCGGCCCCGTCTCGTCCGGAGAAAGCGTCGCGCTGCGCGACTTCGTGGCGGAAAGCAAGATCCCGATGATCGCGCCGAACGCCCTGGCGACCGAGCTGACGCGCGAAAAGTGCACGCCCTACATCATCCCCGTCGCCTTCACAACCGAGCAGTTCACCAGGCCCTTGGCGCAGTGGCTGCGCGCGCACGGCACGTCGACGGTCTATACCCTGGCGCCGGACTACGTCGGCCCGCACCAGCTCATCGAAAGTTTCACCCACTGGTTCACCGCCGCCGGGGGCAAGGTGGTCGGCGGCGAGTTCACGCCGTTTCAGAAGACGAACGACTTCGCGCCCTATCTTGCCCGGGTGAAGAGCGCGAAGCCGGACGCCCTCTATGTCTTCTACGCGGGCGGCGAGGCGATCAACTTCATCAAGCAGGCGGCCGCCTTCCGCATCATGGATTCGGTGAAGCTGGTCGGGCCGGGCTGGATTGTATCGCCGCTCGTCCTGCCGGCCGAAGGCGACGCCGCGGTCGGGTTCCGCGGCGTGCTGAACTACGCGCCGACGATCGATACGCCGGAGAACAAGTCCTTCCAGCAGAAATACCGGGAGAAATACAAGCGCGGGGCATCGGAGTTCGGCGCCCAGGCCTATGACGCGGCGAAATTCATCATCGCCGGTCTCAAGGCGACCCACGGCAAGACCGACGACCGCGCGGCGCTGGTCAAGGCCATTCGCGCCAGCAGGATCGTCGGCCCGCGCGGGCCGATCAGCATCGACGCGGCGAGCGCCAACGTCGTGCAGAACATGTACATCATCGAAGTCGTGAAGACCGCGGAGGGTCCGACCCTCAAGGTAGCCGACACCATCAGCCAAGCGAAGGACGAGCCAACCGTCTGCAAGCTGCAATACTGATCTCCGACACCGCCGCCTTCAGATGACGGTGCAGCTTCTCAACGGGTTGCAGCTGGCGATGCTGCTGTTCCTGCTTTCCGTCGGGCTGTCGATCGTCCTTGGCTTGATGAACTTCATAAACCTGGCGCACGGCACGCTCTACATGCTGGGTGCCTATCTTGGGCTGACGAGCGCCTCGATCACCGGCTCGTTCTGGCTGGCGCTGCTGATCGCGCCGCTCGGGACGGCGCTTGCTGGCATGGCGCTCTATCAATTTCTCCTGCGACGGCTCGGCGGCGGGAGTCCGATGCGGCAAATCCTGCTGACCTTCGGCGTCATCTATGTCGGTATCGAGATCATCCGCATCGTCTGGGGCAACGATAGTCATTCGATCGATCCGCCGGCGTTGCTGTCGGCTCAGATGGTCGTGCTGGGCGAGCCCTATCCGGCATATCGTCTCTTCATCATCGTCCTCGGCCTGGTGACGATGGCCGTGCTGTTCCTGGTGCTGGAACGCACGCGCATCGGCGCGATGGTTCGCGCCAGCGTCGACGACCGCGAGGGCGCGACCTGTCTCGGCATCAACACCCAACGTCTGTTCCTGTCGGTCTTCGGGCTGGGCTGCCTGCTCGCCGGCCTCGCCGGCGTCGTCGCCGCTCCGGTGCTTTCGGTCTATCCCGGGATGGACATCGCCGTTCTCATTTACACCCTGATCATCGTCGTCATCGGCGGACCGGGAAGTCTTCCCGGTGCCGCGCTCGGCAGCCTCCTGGTCGGCATGGCCGACACCTTCGGACGCGTATTCATCCCGGAATTCTCGGCATTCCTCATCTACGTCGTTATGGCCGCTTTCCTCCTTCTCCGCCCGCAAGGTTTCGTCGCAATCCGATGATCCGCCGGCGCGAGGTGGCCTTACGCTGGTTGTTGACGTTCCTGCTGCTCATCGCCGCCATCGTCACCTGGCGCTCGGCCGGCTTCTTCGGCCAGAGCCTGCTTGCCCAAACTGCCATCTTCGCGCTCTTCGCCATGTCGGTCGACTTCCTGGCCGGCGGCGCCGGCCTGATGTCGCTCGGACAGGCCATGTATTTGGGCGTGGGCGCCTATGTGACCGCGGTGCTCACCACCATCTGGCATGTGCCCGCGCTCGCGACGGTGCCGATCGGCATGGCGCTCGCCGGCGTCATAGCCGTGGCGCTCGGCGCGGTCATCGTTCGCTTCGGCGAGATCATTTTCATCATGCTGACGCTCGCCGCCGGCGAGATGCTCTATGCCTTTGTCTTCGCCAATCGCTCTGTGGGCGGCTCGGACGGCATCGCCAGCATTCCGCGCGCGGATCTGACCGGGATCGGCCTCGACCTCGGGAGCGGCCCCGTGTTTTCGGCCGTCGTGCTGGTGATCGCCTTCGCCGTCTTCGTCTTCTTCGACGCGCTCCTGCGCTCTCCCTTCGGGCTAATCCTGACGGCGGTGCGGCAGAACCCGGCGCGTGCGCGCGCGCTCGGAGCGTCCATCAATCGCCTGCGCACCGCCGCCTATGTCGTCTCCTCGATCGTTGCGGCGCTGGCAGGCTCGCTGCTCGCGCAGCTCAATCACTATGCGTCGCCCGATCTCACGGGATGGGAGCTTTCTGGGCTCGTGCTGATCATGGTCCTATTCGGCGGGCTCGGCTCGCTCTCGGGCGCGGCGCTCGGCGCCGTTATCATTGAGCTCCTGAGCCATTTCACCGCGCGCTACACGTCGCATTGGGAGCTCATTCTCGGCCTCATCTTCATCGCCGTGGTGCTCTTTGCCGAGAACGGCATCTTCGCCCTGCTGTCGAAGGGCGCAGCCCGCCTGGCCGCCCGGCGGAGGAAGGAACGATGCTGAGCTGCTCCGGCATCAATAAGTCGTTCGGCGCGCTCGCGGTCGTGCGCGACTTCTCGCTGGACGTTCCGGCCGGCGAGCGCCATGCCATCATCGGCCCGAACGGGGCGGGAAAGACCACGCTCTTCAATCTCATCAATGGCGTCTTGCGCGCCGATGCAGGTACGATCCACCTCGACAACAAGGACGTGACTCGCCTGCCGCCGGAGCGGCGCGCGCGGTTGGGGCTGAGTCGCAGCTTTCAGCGGAATTCATGCTTCCCGGATATGACAGTCGCTGAGAATCTGGCGACCGCGGTCGTGCTGTCATGGCGCCTGGAATGGCGCCCGGCGCCGTCGATCCGGCGCTTTCCCGCCGTGCACGAGCGCGTCGAGGTGATCGCGGCTTCGGTTGGCATCCTCGACTGGCTCGAGATGCCGGCCCGCTCGCTCTCCTATGGCACGCAGCGCCAACTCGAGGTCGGCTTGTCGCTGGCCGGCGAGCCACGCGTGCTGCTCCTCGACGAGCCCACGGCGGGAATGTCGCCGGAAGAGACGAAACGGATCCAAGCGCTCATTGAGGCGCTGCCGCGCAGCCTCACCATTGTCATCATCGAGCACGACATGGACGTCGTCTTCGGCCTCGCCGACCGCGTCACCGTGCTCGACGCGGGCGCGGTCCTGATGCGTGGGACGCCGCAGGAGGTGCGCACCTCGGCAGCGGTGCAGGCGCGCTATCTTGGCGAGGCGCCGGCATGAGCTCGCCCTGCCTCGAGGTCGAGGATCTCCATAGCTACTACGGAGAGAGCCACATTCTCCACGGCCTCTCCTTTGCCGTGCCCGACAACACGGTCGTGGCCCTGCTCGGGCGCAATGGCGCGGGCAAGACGACCGCGCTGCGCTCGCTGATGAATCTCGTGACCCCCCGGCGGGGACGGGTGACGCTCCTGGGCCAGGATATTACCGGCCGCCCGACCTATGCGATCGCCCGCCTGGGCATGACGCTCGTGGCGGAGCATCGCGGAATGTTCGCATCGCTCACGGTGCTCGAAAGCCTACGGATCGCCGAGAGCCGGCGGAACGGCGCGTGGACGATCGACCGGGTTCTCGCGACCTTCCCACGCCTGGGCGAGCGTCTGCGGAACCGGGCGATGCAGCTGTCGGGCGGTGAGCAGCAGATGCTTGCCATCGGACGCGCGCTGCTGCTGCACCCGCGGCTCCTCCTGCTCGATGAGCCGACGGAGGGGCTGGCGCCCCTGATCGTCAGGGACCTTCTGAACAACCTCGCCGCGCTGAAGCGGTCCGGCATGGCGATGCTTCTCGTCGAACAGAACATCGGATTCGCCAGCAGTCTTGCGGATCATGCCATCGTGCTCGGCAAGGGCGCCATCCAGTGGACCGGCCCCATGGCCGAGCTGCGGCGGGATTCGGCGGTCGCGCAGACCTGGCTCGGCGTCTGACCGGAGCGCCCCAAGACAATCTCTGTTGTGACCGTCGCTTTCTTCGACGACGTACCCGGGAACCCGGCCCGCGCGGCCGTCAGAGCGGCGGACGCAGCGGCTGCGGCGCGATCGCACGCTGCAGCCATCGCGCCACCGACAGGAGCTTGCCGTCGTCGCGGAACGGGCCGACGAGCTGGACGCCGAGCGGCAAGCCGTTCGGTCCGCGCGCGATGGGCACGGTAATCGCCGGTAGATGGAGCAAAGACCAGAGTCGGTTGAAGACCGTGTCGCCGGTGTTTTCGAGTCCAGCCGGTGCCTCGCCCGGGGCGCTGAGCGTCAGCCACGCATCGGCCTCGGAAAAGGCGCGGGCCATGAACTGGCGCGCCGCGACGACGGTCTTCTCGGCCGCGTCGTACTCGGCGGCGGAGTAGGAGAAGCCCTTTTCGACCAGCCCCGCGAGCGCCGGGCTCAGTTCGGCGCGATGATTGAACCACTCGAAGGTCATGCCGCGCGACATCTCGAAGAAGACTGTGACGAGCTGAGCGTCGTAGGCTTCCCGGAGCAGGGCAGGCGGCTCGACCTCGAAAAGCTCGGCGCCGCCACGTCGCAGGCGGCTTGCCGTCTCATCCAGCACGGCAATGGCCGGTGCTTCCGCCTTCGACCAGTCGGGCCCGCGATAGACGCCGATGCGGGGCGGCCGCGTCAGGGTTTGCGACCAGGGGGCGACCGGTCGGTCCGCGAGCACGGCCGCGAACAGCGCGGCATCATCGATGGTGCGCGCCATGATCCCGATCGTGTCGATCGACTCGGCCTGCGACTTGAGCCCGACGCGGCTGATCGTCCCGTAGCTGGGCTTGAATCCGACGACGCCGCAATAGGCGGCGGGGCGCACCAGGGAGCCCATGGTTTGGCTGCCGAGCGCCACGTGGGCCATCCGGTCGGCGACCGAAGCCGCCGACCCGCTCGACGATCCGCCGGGGCTATGCGCCAGTTGATGCGGGTTGCGCGTCGGCCCCGGCGTGGGTGCGGCGAACTCGGTCGTCACGGTCTTGCCGAGAACCACGGCGCCCGCGGCCCGCAGCGTTGCGACACACGCGGCATCGGCGGCAGGGCGGAAGCCGGCGTAGATGGGCGAGCCGTATGCCGTCGGCATGTCGGCGGTGTCGAAGGTATCCTTGACCGCGACGACGAGGCCAAAGAGCGGCCCGCGCTGCGCCGCCCGATCACGCCGCCGCGCTTCTTGAATCGCGCGGTCCGGGTCGAGGTAGGTCCAAGCGCGCACCGCTTCTTCGCGACGCGCGCAGCGCGCCAGGCAGGCGCGTGTCACCGCTTCCGCAGTGATCTCGCCGCGCGCGGCGCGGCGCAAGATCTCCGTTGCATCGAGTTCGTTGAGCTCGAGATCCGACGCCACGCGCGCCTCTGCTGATCGGCGCCAGAGCCGCGGCGGCTACGCCAGATCCCCTTGAAGCACGCCCTTGCGCACCACCGTCGTGTTGTCGAGCGTTATGGTGCAATTGCGCATCGGCAGGTCGAAATGGCCCAGGGTGTAGCGGTTGGCATGCTCGTTGGCGCCAGTCGAGAAGAGAAAATTGCCGGCAAACGCCCGCTGTTCGGTGCCGTTGACCTGGGACCGGTCGTACATAGTCAGGGCGTCCCAGCGCGCGGCGGGATTCATACCCCAGCCGACATGGGAGGAGGCGTAGGCGTTCTTGTCGCCCCACACCGCGAAATAGCTGCGCATGAGCTCCGCGTCGAGTCCGTCGCCCTTGATCTCGACGGCGTAATCCTTCTCAAAGCGCAGCTCCACGGGAGACTCGAGATAGCGCTTGAAGGTGAGATTGATGTCGCCGCGGTCCATTACGATCCGGCCGTTCACCGCGCCGGCCTTCGGGAAGCCGGCGACAAGGCCGCCAGGCCAATGGGAGAACGTACCCGGCTGGTCGACGACGCCCCAGCCGCCGCCGACAAACGCGCCCTCGACGTCGATGCGGAGATCGGTCCCGGCGTCGGAGGTGACATGCATGACCTTGGCCCGGCGCAGCATGTCGCGGCCGAGCTCGACCTTTGGCTTGAGCGCCGGATCTGGCGCGCAACGCTCGAGCAGCTCGGGATGCTCGTTGCTGACATAGAGAATGCGACTGCCGGCCGCCAGCACCTCGCGCGTTTCGGGGGCGTGCACCATGCCCTCGACCGTGACGTCAATTACCATCGGCGCGGCGGTCAGCGCGGCGAGCACCGGTTTCGAGCGCTGAATCGCGTCGGTCGCCCCCGTGGAGCGGATCGGCACGCCGACGCTCTGCGGCGGGGTCGGAAGCACGACGTGGAACGGCCGCGCGCCGAGCCGCAGCAGCGCTAATTCGGAAAGCTGGACGTTGACCGGCCGCGATTGCGTCTCAGAGAGGATCGCGATTTCATCGCCCTTCTGCACCTTGCACAGGTTGAAGACGCGCGCGAAGCAGTCAATCCATTTGCCTTCAATGCGCTCTTGCATGGATGTGCTCCTTCATCTGGCGCAGGAACACGGGCCCGGCCTGCGGTCCGGTAAGAACAGGATCGGCACCCCACCGACGCGTGTCAATAGTATCGGGGCAGTC
>Ga0335070_10010185_pt1 | contig 10990 bp, 8 predicted proteins | sample Lox_Sample_13_FD_206722 | JGI IMG/M metagenome (GOLD analysis project Ga0335070, IMG submission 206722) | Soil microbial communities from Loxahatchee National Wildlife Refuge, Florida, United States - Lox_Sample_1.3 | ecosystem: Environmental > Terrestrial > Soil > Wetlands | place: USA: Florida... | reverse complement strand
CGGTGGGATATGGTGGGCATTCGGAAATGATCTTGGACAGTTCTGATTCGGTCACAAAGCTGATCGGGTTGGATCAAGATGTTCGAGCAATCGAATTTTCTCGAGAGCGACTGGAGCGATTTGGAGATCGGGTGGTGTTGAGAAAGGGAAATTACCGGGACTTGAAAAGCCATCTTGGGGAAATCGGGGTGCCAAACGTGGCAGGCGTGCTCTTCGATCTCGGCGTGTCGTCGCCTCAGCTGGATGACCCCGTCCGCGGGTTCAGCTTCATGCACGACGGACCGCTCGATATGCGTATGGACCAAGCGGCCGATGTAACGGCGGCGGACGTCGTGAACGGCTGTGCGGAGCAAGAACTCGCCGACATCATTTTTCAATATGGAGAAGAGCGCTATTCGCGGCGAATCGCCCGGGCGATCGTTCGTGAGCGGGAGCGTAGGCCAATCGACACGACTGGCGCGCTCGCATCTCTTATCGCAAGAGCCGTACCGTCTGCGTATCGGCATGGACGGATTCACTGCGCCACGAGGACGTTTCAAGCGCTTCGGATCGCCGTGAATCGTGAGCTTGAACGGCTGGAGTCGTCGCTCCGGGATGCCATCGATGTCCTGGCGCCGAAGGGAAGGATTTGTGTGATCTCATTCCACTCCCTGGAGGATCGGATAGTGAAGCACACCTTTCGATCTCTGGCGCAGGGGCCCGCCGCGCGCCTCGCGTTGCTTACGAAGAAACCCATTCTTCCCTCTGAACAGGAATGCCGGGACAATCCGCGGGCTCGGAGCGCGAAGTTGCGGGTGGCTGAACGGTTGCCGGAAAGGATGGCTGCATGAGGCTGCTTGCGATGTGTGTGGGGTTGTGTCTGGTGTTCCTGTTCGTGTGGGAGCGGGTGGATATGGTGAGGGTGGGGTATCAAGTCGAGCGACTCAAGCAGGAAAAGACGTTACTCGAACGTGAGCGCGATCAACTTCGCGTCAAAGTTTCCGCGCTCAGTGCGCCTGATCGGATCGCCAAGGTCGCAACGGAACGGCTCGGCATGGCGCCGCCTCAGAGGGGCCAGATCATTGTGGTGCAAGCCGAGCCTTTGGCTGTCCCTCCCATGCAGGGCGCTCCAGTGGAACTGCGCATTGCCAAGCATGAACCGATCGCTGTGAGGAGATAGTGGCTGTCTCTCTTCGGCGTAGTCGTCGCTACGTGATGCTGTTGGTGCTCCTCGGCGGATTTGGCCTTGTCCTGTTCCGGTTAGTGACGCTCCAAGTCTTGCAGGCCGCCGAACTGACGGTGAAGGCAGACCGTCAGCATCAGAAAACCGTGTCGTTGGAAGGGGCTCGGGGCACGATCGTCGATCGTAATGGGAAAGTTTTGGCGATGAATCTGGAAGTACCGTCTGTGTTCGGCGTGCCGACCGATGTGGATAGTCCGGCCAAAGCGGCACGTGTGCTTTCACCGGTGCTCCATGTTCGCGCCAACGAGTTGGAGCAGAAGCTTCGCCAAGATCGCCGTTTTGTATGGCTGGCCCGCAAGTTGGACCCTGAACAGGGGCGGTGGTTCGAGCGCACACAGATCGAGGGTATCGGTGTGGTCATGGAGGGGCGCCGGTTTTATCCAAAGGGCCCCCTTCTGTCTCATCTCTTGGGCTTTGCGGGAATGGACGGCCAGGGATTGGAGGGTATCGAACGCCGATATGAGTCCGACTTGCAGGGTGAGAAACGGGTAACCGTGTTACAGCGAGATGCGAAGGGTCGTACCGTTTTTTCGAAGGGACAACAGGCCGAACAGGCTCCTGCGCCTGGCCATCGGCTCGTGCTCACGATCGACGAAGTAATTCAGTACATTGTGGAAAAAGAATTGGACAACGCAGTCGCCCGCGCCCAGGCAAAGTCCGGGACGATGATCGTGCTGGAGCCGCACAGTGGTGCCCTGTTGGCCTTGGCAGGCAGCCCCCGTTTTGATCCCAATGTTCTCTCCAATCTGAGTCCAGACCGTTGGCGGAATCGCGCATTGACGGATGCCTATGAGCCTGGTTCCACCATGAAGGCGATCCTTGCCGCCGCGGCCATTGAAGAGCGGGTGATGAAGCCGGATACCCTGGTGTTCGGAGAGCATGGGAGCATGGCCATCGCAAGCACGGTGATTCACGACCATGAAAAACTCGGTTGGCTGACGTTCGCGCAGGTCATTCAGAAGTCCAGCAATATCGGTGCGGCTAAGGCCGGGATAGCGCTGGGGGATCAGCGATTGTACCAGTATCTCCAGGCCTTCGGATTTGGGGCGCGGACGGAGATTGACCTTCCGGGCGAAGCGACGGGCCTGCTGAAAAACCCCAAATCCTGGGGGCGACGAACCGTGGCCTCTGTCTCGATGGGGCAAGAGGTCGGTGTGACCCCGATGCAAATGGTCACGGCGATTGGGGCAATCGCCAATGGTGGTCAGCTGATGAAGCCCTACGTCGTGTCGGAAATCCGCGACGCCCAGGACGAGGTGAAGCGACAGATCCTTCCTCAAGTCCGGCGGCGGGTGATCTCGCCGGAGACCGCGCGTGCAGTGACCAGGATTCTTGAAGGCGTCGTAACCGATGGAACAGGGGGGAAAGCCGCGATTTCAGGATTTCGCGTTGCCGGGAAAACCGGAACCGCCCAGAAGATCGATCCGCGCACCGGAACCTATTCGGATTCCAAGTTCGTCAGTTCTTTCGTCGGGTATGTGCCGGCGGACAATCCGCGACTGGCCATGATTGTCGTGATCGATGAGCCGCAGGGAGAAGCCTGGGGTGGGGCTGTGGCGGCGCCCGTCTTCAATCGTGTCGGAGAGCAAGTGTTAAGTTACATGGGTGTCTCATCGCCGGAACCGGTCAAGCTTGCGATGGCGGCCGGCAGGTCCTAGTCGACGTGTAGCGGAATCATTATGACGTTTGCATCGATGCTTCAGGCGCTTCAGGGACAGGTTGCGATCGTCGAGAGCGGGGGTGATCACAATGTACCGGTGCGCGCGGTCACCGACGATTCCCGGTCCGTCCAACCCGGGAGCGTGTTCATCGCGGTCAGGGGCGAACAGGTGGATGGGCATCGGTTCATTCCGGCGGCGGTGGACGCCGGAATGGCAGGGTTGGTTTCGCAGCAGACGGTGGGCAGTTTGTCGGTCCCGTTTGTCCGAGTGACGGACTCCCGCAAGGCGCTGGGGCTTCTGGGCAGCCGTTTCTATGGAGAGCCTTCGTCGCAGATTCGCATGATCGGTGTGACAGGGACGAACGGGAAGACGACGACCTCCTATGTGTGCAAAGCCTTACTGGAAGCATTGGGCCGTCGGGTAGGGCTGATCGGGACGGTGGCCTATCAGATTGGCGCCGAGACCGTCCCGGCCTCGCACACAACGCCGGGCGCGCTCGAGTTGCAACAATTACTGGCCAAGATGGTGGCAGGTGGCTGTACCGCCGCCGTGATGGAGGTCTCCTCCCATGCTCTGGCACAGGACCGTACCGCCGGTTGCGAGTACGACGTCGCCGTCTTTTCCAATTTGACGCAGGATCATCTCGATTTTCATAAAACCATGGAGGAGTACTTCCAAGCAAAGTTGCGGCTCTTCACCGGATTGACCGGGACGCATAAGCCTCACAAGCGCGCCATTCTGAACGTGGACGATCCGGCGGGCCAGCGCATCAAAGCATTGTGTCCGGTTCCGGTTTGGACCTACGCGTTGAAAGCCAAAGCGGATCTTCGGGCTGAACAGGTGCGTCTGTCGCTAGGGGGAACGACCTTTACGGCCGCCACGCCAGCCGGCTCATTTCCAGTCGAAAGCCATCTGGTGGGTGAGCACAACGTCTATAACTTATTGTCCGCGATCGGAGTCGCGCTCCATGAAGGGGCCACGCCTGACCAGGTGCGTGCGGCGGTGGGCCATGTGACCAACGTGCCGGGGCGATTCGAGCGCGTGACGGCGGGGCAGGCGTTCACAGTCGTGGTCGATTACGCCCATACGGAAGACGCACTGGTCCGGCTGCTGACGGCCGCACAAACCTTGAAGACCGGACGTCTCATCACCGTCTTCGGCTGCGGCGGAGACCGTGACCGTGGCAAGCGGCCGAAAATGGGAAGGGCTGCGGTACAGTACAGTGATGTCGTCGTCTTGACGTCGGACAATCCCAGAACGGAGGACCCGCGTTCCATTTTACAAGAAGTGGAAGCCGGCGTGATCGAGGCGCTGAAAGAGCGGCCGCTCGTCCAGTACCGGAAAGTGGCTGATCGGCGGGAGGCCATCGAAGCGGCGGTGCGGGAAGCCCGGGCGGGCGACATGGTGTTGATTGCCGGCAAGGGCCACGAAGATTATCAGATCATCGGGACCCAGAAATTTCATTTCGACGACCGTGAGGTGGCGCGGGAGGCCATCGAACGGGGGAGGCTTCGTGCGTAACGTGGCCCGAGTCCGGGAGCGTAGCAGAGGATTCTCATGCCGCTATTTACCGTCGAAGAATTGAGAGAAGTGATCAGCACCAAGGTGTTGGCCGGGGAGTCGTCTGGCTGGATGAAGCAGCCGATTCGATACATCAGCATGGACAGCCGGTCGATTCGCCCAGGGGATCTCTTCTTAGCGATGAAGGGTGATCGCTTCGACGGGCACGACTTCGTCGGGGCGGCGTTGTCGCGGGGAGCCGTAGGAGCGATCGTCCACGATGCATATCCCCTGGGGGCGCTCGCCGTCAAACCGGCCTCGAAGCGCGCGGTGCCCTTTATCCTGGGTGTCCGCGATCCGTTGTTCGCGTACCAACAGCTTGCGACTCACCATCGGAGCCGGTTTGATATTCCGGTCGTGGCCGTGACGGGAAGCAATGGCAAGACGACTACGAAAGAAATGGTTGCGAGCGTGATGGCCCATCGTTGGAAGATTCTCAAGACGGAGGGAAATCTCAATAATCGTATCGGCGTTCCGCAGACGCTCTTTCGTCTCACTGGGCATCACGAGGGGGCGGTCATTGAAATGGGGGTCGATCAGATTGGCCAAACGACCAGGCTCTGCGAAATGGCGCGGCCCACAATCGGTGTCATTACCAACATCGGTCCGGACCATTTGGAATTTTTCGGAAGCATGGAGGGATCCGCGCAGTCGAAGGCGGAATTGCTCGACTGGCTCCCATCCGATGGCACGGCAGTTCTGAATGCGGATGATCCGTACTACGATTACCTGGCGGCGAGGGCCCGATGTCGCGTGATGTCCTTTGGGTTATCCGCAAAGGCCGATGTTCGCGCCACGGACGTGAAATCCGATGGACGCAACGGCTCGATCTTTCGTTTGCTGCTTCCGGGGAAGGTGCGCCACACCATCGTCCGCATTCACGTGCAGGGGACTCACAATATCAGCAACGCGCTGGGTGCAGCGGCGGTCGGCGCCGTACTCGGGCTTCCGGGAGCGGTCATCGCGCAGGGGCTCTCCCGGTTCCGGCCCGCAGCGATGCGGTCGCAAGTCTTTGTCAGCCACGGGGTCACGGTCATCAACGACTGTTATAACGCAAATCCGGCATCCATGAAGGCCGCCGTCCAGTTGCTGGTCCAACGGGGGGAAGGCCGAAGGAAGATCGCTGTGTTGGGCGACATGTTGGAGTTGGGGGCTGATGCCGTCTCGCTCCACGAAGATGTCGGGGCCTTCGTGGCGCAGCAGGGCATCGATCAGCTTATCGTCTGCGGCATGTTGGGCAGGAGTTTGGCGGAGGGAGCGGAACGGGCGGGGTTCGATCGGGACAGGATCGTGCTGGTGCCGGATGCATCGGCCGCCGCCGCCGCCGTGAAAGCTGTCGTGAAACAGGGAGATGTTGTCCTGGCGAAGGCCTCGCGGGGGATGAAGTTGGAACAAGTGGTCCAAGCATTGCAAGGGACGAAGCGAGTGGCGAGGAAGGCATCATAATCGGCATTGCACGAGGTTCGTCGTAAGGGACGCCGGACCTCGGGAATCATCATCAGACCATGCTGTATAACTGGCTCTATCCGCTGCATACGGAATTTTCGTTCCTGAACGTCTTCCGCTATCAGAGCTTCCGCATTATTTACGCCGCCGTCACTGCGTTTCTGATCGCGTTTGTCCTGGCGCCGCCCGTGATCCGGAAGCTCCAAGAGATCAAGCTGGGACAACAGATCCGTGACGACGGGCCGAAGCGGCACTTGGCCAAAAGCGGCACGCCAACGATGGGCGGAATCTTGATCATCTTCGCGGTCACCCTGTCCACCCTGCTGTGGGCCGACATCTCGCGTCCCATCATCTGGCTGGTGCTTGGCGCCACGCTGGGATTTTTCGCCATTGGATTCGCCGACGACTATCTCAAATTCGTGAAAGCCCAGTCGAAGGGATTGACGCCGCGGCAGAAGTTTACGGCGCAAATCTGTGTCGCGTTGGTTGTCGCGCTCGTGCTGTATTTCTTGCCCGGGTACAGCACGAAGCTTAGCGTGCCCTTCTTCAAATCGTTTACGCCGGATCTCGGTTGGTTCTACGTGGCCTTTGCGGTGCTCGTCATCGTCGGCAGCTCAAATGCCGTGAACCTCACCGACGGTCTCGATGGATTGGCGGTCGGTCCGATCATGATTGCCGCGCTCGCGTACACCGTGGTGGCTTATGTGACGGGTCACCGACTGATGTCTGAATACCTCCTGATTCCTCATATCGAGGGAGCGGGAGAACTGGCGGTGTTCACTGCGGCGATCCTGGGATCGAGTCTGGGTTTTCTCTGGTTCAACGCCTATCCGGCTTCCGTGTTCATGGGGGACGTGGGTTCGCTCCCGCTTGGCGCGGCGCTTGGAACGGTGGCTGTTATCAGCAAGCACGAGCTGCTGCTGCTCATGGTCGGCGGGGTGTTCGTGATTGAAGCCGTCTCAGTCATCTTTCAGGTCCTGTCGTTCAAGTCGAGGGGCAAACGCATTTTCTTGATGGCGCCGATTCACCACCATTTTGAAATGAAGGGCTGGGAAGAACCCAAGGTGGTGGTGCGTCTCTGGATCATCGCGATTCTGTTGGCGCTGCTCAGTCTCAGTACGCTTAAGCTGCGGTGATGCCATGGTGAGTGCGGAGACGATGGAACTGGCAGGAAGCAAGGTCACGGTGGTGGGACTCGCACGAAGTGGCGTGGCGGCGGCCCGTCTGCTGCAGGCGGCGGGCGCGCTGGTTACAGTGGCCGACAAGAAGGACCCATCGGAATTGCATCGCATGCTTGAGCAGCTGGACCAGTCCCGTGTGACGGTGAATCTTGGCGGCGGCTATGAGTCGGCGCTGGAGACCGCCGATCTCGTGGTCATCAGTCCGGGGGTCCCCTATCGCATGGAAGCTCTGGAGCGCGTCCGCCGTCGAGGGGTGAAGGTGCTGAGTGAGCTGGAACTCGCGTCGCGATTTCTATCGGCACCGATTCTGGCGGTGACCGGTACGAACGGGAAAAGCACCACGGTGACGTTGATCGGCAAGATGTTGCAGCGCAGCGGCAAGCGCGTGTTCGTGGGCGGGAATCTGGGTACGGCGCTCAGTGAAGCGGCCGGGCAGGTGCTGCACGCGTCCCAAGCGGGACAACCCGATCCGTTCGATCTGCTGGTTGTCGAAGTGTCCAGCTTTCAGCTCGAGACGGTGGAGCGGTTCCATCCGTGGATTGCCGCGATTCTCAATGTCACCGTGGATCATCAAGATCGCTATGACTCGATCGACGAATATGTCGCGGCCAAACATCGGATCTTCGCAAATCAGACCGCATCCGATTACGCCCTTTTCAATTTGGACGATGCGCGAGTGGCGGCGCTTAGACGGCAGGTGAAGGCCCGGGTGCTTGGCTTTACAAGAACGTCGTCGCTGCCGCCCGATGTGGCGGGGGGAACCTATCTCAATGGTGATCGGATCATGACAACCGTCACCGGCGAACTCCAGGACGTGTGTCGGCGCGGCGAGATCAAGATCATCGGCCATCACAACGTCGAGAACGCAATGGCGGCCGCGACCTACGCCTTGTTGTGCGGTTGTCCGCTCGATGCGATTCGAGCCGTGCTCGGCGAATTTCCGGGATTGGAGCATGCACTGGAAATCGTCCGGGATCGGCGCGGCGTGCGATTTGTCAATGATTCGAAGGGTACCAACGTGGATGCCACTCTGAAGGCGCTGGAGAGCATCGACCAACCGATTTGGCTCATTGCCGGAGGACGAGATAAAGGGGGAGATTTTTCCCGGCTCGCTCCTGCCGTTCGCCAGCGAGTCAAGCGGCTGGTGTTGATCGGCGAAGCCGCGCCACTGATCGCCGAGGCGGTGACAGGCTATCAGGCGATCGACCGGGCCGGGACGCTGCGTGAAGCGGTCGAACTGGCCGCCGCCGGGGCGGCAGCGGGCGAGGTCGTGCTCATGTCGCCGGCGTGCGCGAGCTTCGACATGTTCGCCGATTATCAAGACCGGGGGCGCCAGTTCAAGGCACTTGTCAACGGCTTGCCTTGACGATGCGTCCCGTCGGGCAGACATCGTGTTGATGTGAGGGCCGATGACGGTCGGATTCGACGAATTGAGGATGGTGAATGTCACAGAGATCCGCCGGAACGCTGACGTTGCCGTGGACGCCGGCCAGCCCGCGTCCGCCGAAACGGGTGGCGATGGATCATACCTTGCTAGGGATCACGGTCATCCTGGCGCTCATCGGTCTGGTAATGGTGTTCAGTGCAAGCGCCGTCGTGGCGGGCAACCGATTCCACGACCCCGGATTTTTTCTCAAGCGTCAACTCATCTGGCTCATGTGTGGGCTTGTGCTGCTGCATCTGGTGTCCCGCATCGACTACATTTGGTGGAAACGTTTGGCGATTCCCCTTCTCGGCCTCATGATCATCTTGCTCGTACTGGTCCTGGTGCCATCGTTCGGGGTGGTGGCGAATGGCGCGAGACGCTGGCTTCGCTTGGGACCGATTTCGATTCAACCGGCCGAACTTGCGAAACTGATCGCCGTGATCTATCTGGCGGCCTACTTAGCAAAGAAGGAGGACCGGATTACGAACTTCCTCGGCGGCCTGGTCCCGCCACTGCTTGTGATCGGGGTGCTCGGAGGATTTGTGTTATTGGAGCGAGACCTGGGAACCGTGGTGGTGATGGGCTCGATCGCGATCAGTCTCTTGTTCCTGGGGGGGGCACGCCTCTCTCACCTAGTGTCCCTGGGCCTCTGTGCCGTGCCGGTCGTCTTGGTGCTTGTCCTCGGTTCCAAATATCGGCGCGAGCGTCTGATGACGTTCCTGGCTCCGTGGAAGGACGCCTCGGATGCGGGATTTCAGATCACGCAATCGTTCCTGGCATTTGGCAGCGGTGGTCCATTTGGAGTGGGGTTGGGCGAGGGCAAACAAAAACTCTTCTTCTTACCCGAGGCACACACCGATTTCGTGCTGGCGCTGGTGGGAGAAGAGCTGGGACTGGTTGGAACGGGGACCGTCATCTTGCTCTTCGCGTTGTTCGTAGTCCGGGGGTTTCAGGTTGCCGCGCGGGCGCGCATGCCGTTCGGGCGGTACCTCGGCATGGGGATCACCTTACTCATCGGGGTTCAGGCGCTGATCAACGCTTCCGTGGTGACAGGGCTCGTGCCGACCAAAGGATTGACCTTGCCCTTCGTCAGTTACGGCGGGTCTTCACTGGTCACCTGTATGGTGGGGGTTGGGATCTTGCTAAACATCTCACGAGACCGGCAGACGGGACGGGAAGAATCAGGGCGGAGCGGCCGTGGTGGGTCGGGTCGCCGATGACGGTCGTGATTGCCGCAGGAGGGACGGGCGGCCACCTCTATCCGGCGGTGGCGTTGGCACGGGAATTTCTACGACGAGATTCTACGAGCAAGATCCTGTTTGTCGGAACCGAACGCGGGATCGAGTCGAAAGTACTTGCCCATGAAGGGTTCGAATTGCTGTTCATTACGGCGAAGCCGGTGATGGGGAAGGGGTTGATATCCGTGCTGAAAGGGTTGCTGTCCGTGCCGGTGGGGCTCTGGCAGTCGCTCGGTATTCTCCGCCGGCGCCGGGCGGATCTGGTGATCGGGGTGGGGGGCTATACGAGTCCGACCATGCTGGCTGCCGCAGCGATACGAGGGATCCCGCGGGTGATTCTCGAACCGAACGCCTATCCAGGTATGGCGAATAAAGCGGTCGCGCCCTTCGCGCAACGGATTTTTCTGGCGTTCGAATCGGCGGCGGATTCATTCGACCGGAGCAAGGTCCGCATGGTCGGCACGCCGGTTCGGCAGGAGTTTTTGGCGCCATCCGGACCGAGCGAGACACCGTCGCCAGCCGGATCACGCATTCGTCTCTTGATCTTCGGCGGCAGTCAAGGCGCGAAGGCGATTAACAGTGCGGTGCTGGACGGCTTGGCCTCACTGATGTCTTGCCTGCCTCGCCTCGTGATCACGCATCAAACGGGGGAAGCGGATTATCGGCGGGTGCAGGAGGCCTATGCGAAGCTGGGGGTTCAGGCCGAGGTCACCCCATTTTTGTATGACATGCCGACTGTTCTGCGCAAGGCTGATCTCGTGGTGGCGCGTGCTGGTGCGATGACGATCGCGGAACTGACGGCCTGTGGAAAGCCGGCGGTCCTGATTCCGCTGCCGACGGCGATTTACGATCACCAGATGAAAAACGCGCGGGCTATGGAAGCGGCAGGCGGCGCGATTGTGTTGCCTCAAGCCGACCTGACCGGTTCGAAACTGAGCGAGTCGATCAGCGCAATTGTGCAGGATGCCTCACGGCTTCAGACAATGAGCGCCAAGAGCTGGGCGATGCGGCGTATCGATGCCGGTGAGGCGATCGTCCGCGAATGTTATGCACTGATGGGGGTGACACATGACGGCGACAGGTCTGTTGGAGCGGCAGACGCCTAATGCGGTCCTGGAACGAGGAGAGGGGCAGCGTGCATCGTACGGACGACAAGGAGTAACGCGCATGGGGATGTTTCGCAAGACCCAGCACATTCATCTGGTTGGCATCGGCGGCGCCGGCATGAGTGGGATCGCCGAGGTTCTATTGACCAT
>Ga0335070_10010184_pt1 | contig 10990 bp, 14 predicted proteins | sample Lox_Sample_13_FD_206722 | JGI IMG/M metagenome (GOLD analysis project Ga0335070, IMG submission 206722) | Soil microbial communities from Loxahatchee National Wildlife Refuge, Florida, United States - Lox_Sample_1.3 | ecosystem: Environmental > Terrestrial > Soil > Wetlands | place: USA... | reverse complement strand
ACCGGGGTGCCGGTCCGTCTATCGCAATCGGAGTCGAACAGAATGAGATGGTGGCTGCTCTGCGCGGCGCTGCTGTGCGCGCCCGCTGTGGCGCAAGACAAGGTGGAAACCGACCTGTACACCGTGGTGGACGGGATCAAGGTTGATGACAAGACCATGCAGGGCTTCCGCACCTGGCGTGCCGCGGCCTGCGACCGGTGTCATGGCGCGAACCAGGAGGGGCTGGTCGGGCCCTCTCTGGTGCAAAGCTTGAAAGCCCTGAGCCGGGATGATTTCAAGAAGACGGTCACCGAAGGGCGGTTGGAGAAGGGCATGCCCAGCTTCAGCACCAGCAAGATGGTCATGGAGAATCTGGACAACCTGTATGCTTATCTCAAAGGGCGATCCGACGGCGCGATCAAGAAAGCCAAGGTCGAACTGCTGAAATAACCCGGTGGAACAATCGGGCCGCTCACCGCAATCGATCGCGTCCTGTAGCTGCGGGACGTGGGGGCCCCGGTCCAGCCCGGAACGGGGTTCCATATACCGGGCCGCGCTCGTTCGCGTCATCCTGCGCATTCTCGCGCTCATCCTGCTCTGCGTCGCGCCAATGGCCCACGCGGCAGACCAAACCGAGGGCACGCTGCGCGTGTGCCAGGATCCGAACAACCTGCCCTTCTCCAATACCCGCGGCGAGGGCTTCGAGAACCGCATCGCCGAGCTGTTCGCCGCCAAGCTGGGCTGGAAGCTTGAGTACTTCTCGTTTCCGCAACGCATGGGCTTCATCCGCAACACACTGCGCTTCAAGCTGCCCGGCGAGAGTTACCGCTGCGATTTGGTGGTCGGCGTCCCGGAGGGTTACGATCAAGTCTCACCCACCCGGGCCTACTACCGCTCGACCTACGCCCTCGTCTACCCGAAGGGCGGGGCGCTGGAGGGCGTGCGCGGCAACGCGGATCTGCTGGCCCTGCCGGCAGACACGCTGGCAAAGCTGCGCATCGGAGTGTTCGATCGGTCTCCCGCCAGCGACTGGCTCGCCCGCCACGGATTGGTCGAGCGCGCTGTCCCCTACCGGCTGCTCAACGCCGATCCGGACTACTACCCCGGCGAGATCATCGAGAAGGACTTGGCCAGCGGAAAGCTCGACGCGGCAGTGGTGTGGGGCCCGATCGCGGGCTTCTTCGCCCGGCGTGTCACGAGCCCCCGGCTTGCCGTGGTGCCGCTGGTGTCGGAGCCCGGGGTGAAGTTCGACTATGGGATCGCCATGGGGGTGCGATACGGCGAGCGGGAATGGAAGGCTACCGTCGAGCGGCTGATCGCGGAGAACGCCGCCCAGCTCGAAGCGATCCTGCGCGATTACGGGGTGCCGCTGGTGGACGAAAACGGGGCACTCCGGCCATGATGCCCGGCCGTGCGCGCCTTCTGACGGCGGCGATGGCGTTGGTGGCAGCGCTCGCCGCTGCTGCCGACCAGCCGTTGTCCGAAGCCGAAACCCTCCTGTTCACCGAAGCGCACCTGCGTAACACGCCATTGAACGGCGAGCTGCAATACCGCTACAGCCGCACCGGCAGCCTCAGCCCAGCGCTCGAGGGCGCGGTCAGTGTGCGGCTGGCGCCAGCGGAGAGCGAAGGCTCACGCAACGTCCACGTCGACTATTTGTCGGGTCCGAACGCCTTCTCACTGCCAGACATCGAATCGGCGCGCGCCAATCCGGTGATCCTGTCGTTTCTCGAGCGCGACGTGCGCGAAATGCAACGGCTGGCCGGCGGACAGGCCGCGTACTTTCGCAAACGCGTGCGCCTCGCGCTGGCGGAAGCGGCGCGGGTGCGCGCCTTCACCATCGAACACGAAGGAGCCAGCGCGCCGGCCTGGGAGATCAGCATCCGGCCCTACGACGACGACCCGATGAAGCCGCGCTTCGCTGCCTACTCGGACAAGCGCTATGTGTTTACTTTGTGCGAGGCAATCCCCGGCATGGTGTACGAACTACGCGCGACAATGGCCGACCGGCGCCCGGCCGCATCGGATGGCGGTACCCGCCCACCGCTGATCGACGAAACGCTACACTTCGTGGGAGCGCGGCAGTGAGCCGCGCGATGTTGTCTGTGCTGCTGCTGCTTGCGGGCGGCGCGGCTGCGCACGACTATCCCACGGTCGAGCGGGTGCAGTACGTGGAAGCCTGTATCCGCGACCACTCCGACCGCCAGCGACAGGAGATGATCTACAAGTGCTCCTGCGCCATCGATGCGATAGCGCAGCAGATGTCCTACGAACAATTCGTGGAGGCCTCCACCGCCTTGTACGCCGGTCAGGTTGCCGGCGAGCGCGGCGCGGCGGTGCGCGAAAGCTCGTCCGGGAAGGAACTGGCGAGTGCCTTCCGCCAGGCCGTGAGGAACGCGTTCCGCCAATGCATGATCGAGTGAGTGCCATGCGCGGGAGGCTGCCGCGGCTGCTGTGCGCGCTGGGGCTGCTTGGTCCGCTGGTCGCGGCCGCCGCGGTCGATCCGGCGCAGGACCCGGACCAGGTCGACATCTGGCTGAAGGTGCGCGCCAGCCTGTTCGGCGAGCGCCCGATCGCCCACGACGACGGCAACGTGCTGACGCTTAGCGCGCCCGCACGTGCGCAGGACGCCGCTACTGTGCCGGTGTCGATCTCGACGCACCTGTCGCCCGCCGCGGGGCGCTTCGTCGAACACCTGTATCTGCTGATCGACCAGAACCCGTCACCGATCGCGGCGGTGTTCACGTTCACGCCGGACAGCGGACGCGCCGACGTCGAGACGCGAGTGCGGGTGGAGGACTACACCTGGATGCGTGCCGTAGCGGAAACCAACGACGGTCGGCTGTACATGGTGGCACGCTTCGTCAAGGCGGCGGGCGGCTGCTCCGCGCCCTACGCAACCGCGCCCGATTTCGACGCCATCAAGCCGCGCGCCCGCTTCAAAGTCGACGCCAGCGTGGTGCCGAACCGCCCCGCGCTCGCGCAGCTGATGGTGCAGCACCCGAATTCCTCCGGGCTGGCGATGGACCAGGTCACGCACTTGCAGATCCCGGCCTACTACGTGCGCAGCATCAAAGTCACCTACGCAGGCAAGCCGGTCCTGACCGCCGACATCGACTTCTCGATCAGCGAGAACCCTAACTTCCGCTTCTACTTCCTGCCGCGCGAGCCGGGCGAGCTCAAGGCCGTGATCGTCGACACCAAGGAACGCGAGACGCAGGCGCAAGTGCAGGTCGAGCTGGAGAAGTAAGCGCCCTCCACGTCTCTGTGAAACATCGCCAATCCCGGACGGATGGCCTCGATCTTGCAGCGTCGACTGCAGGATACCCGGCAGGTTTCACAAAACAATGGACTCGGTTGCGCTGCGCGAACGGAAAGCCGATGCCGACATTGCCTTCAGCAAGGCAGTCAGGCTGATGCAGGGCGGGCGCGCGCAGCGCGACCCGACTCAGGCCGCCTGCTTTCTGCACGAGGCTGCCGCGCTCGGGCACGCTCGAGCGCAGTACAACCTGGCCCTGATGTACCTCAAGGGGCTGGGCGTCTCCAAGAGCCTGGAGGAATCGCTGCGCTGGCTGGAGGTGGCGGCCCGCAACCACGAGCCGTATGCGCTGGCGCTGCTGGCGCTGTTCAATCCCGACCTGGCGGTGGCGTTGGGCGCCCCGGCAGAGCTGGTGCCGGTCATCGACGTGGACCCGCTCGACCCCGATGGCCTGCAATCCGGGACGACGGTCGCCGAGTCCGCGGCGCCCCTTGCGCGCAGCGGTTGGAAACGGGTGCGGCGCTGGATGTTCAGCACTGCGGCGTCGGCGGCCCTCACCACCGTCCTGGCCGCGATCGGCTGGGCACGGCTGAAAGGCTGACCCGCGACCCTTCACCCTCGCGCGCAATCGGCGTGCGAGCCGGCCGGGCTAGTCCCAGCGGTCGTCGCGTACCTGCACCACGCCTTGCTCGACCCGAACGGGCAGGCAGGCCGTTGGTTCATACGCCGGCGCGCTTAGTGCCGCGCCGGTCCGGATCGAGAACCGCGCGCCGTGCCGCGGGCACACGATGCAATCACCCTCGATCGTCCCGCCGGTGAGCGTGCCTGCGTCGTGCGTGCAGACGTCTTCGATCGCGAACAGCTCGCCCTCGAGGTTGAACACCGCCACCTGCGCGCCGTCCACGTCCACCACGCGGTGGCTGCCGGGCGGCAGTTCGGCGAGCGGGCAAACGGTGGTCCAGTCGCTCATGCGGTGACGGTTGACCAGTGACAGGCGACGAGTGGAGGCGTGAAGGGTAAGAGCAGCCGGCTCACTGTTCGCCCCTCACGCCTCCGCTACACGGCGACGACCTCGATCTCGGGGTCGATACGCTTGACCATTCCCTCGATGCCGGCCAGGGTGCCGGAGATGGAGCTGGGGCAGCTGCCGCAAGCGCCCTGGTAGTGCACTTTGAGCAGGTTGCCTTCCAGGCCGACCACGTGCAGGTCCCCGCCGTCGCCCTGCAGGTACGGCCGCACCTGCTCATCGATGAGTTCCTGGATCGCAGCGAGCTTTTCCCGCTCGTCCTCGGTCATCTCCCGGGTGAGCGCCGGCGTCCCGTCCACCTCGCCGGCGCCGTTGCCGATCAGGGCAGCGGAGCGCTCCTGCGCAGAGGGAGCGTCACGGATCGGTACGGCCAGCTGGCGCAGCAGGTCCGGCCAGTGCGCCTTGCCGTCCTGGGTGATGGTGATCCAGTGGTCCACATAGAACACGTTGGTGACGTGCGGGATGGCGAACAGCGCTTCGCCCAGCGGGTCGCCCTGCGCCTGCTGCGCGTTCTCGTAGGACTTGCTCACCCCGTAGCTCAGCGGCTCGCGCAGTACGAACTTGCGCGCGTTCGGATTGGGCGTGAATTCGATTTCGGCTATGCGCGGCATGTCTTAGCGCGACGCTACGATCCTTGGGCCATGCCCATCGGATCGGCGTCGCCCTCGGTGGACGCGACCTCGCGGTGCTGGAACGCCGCGTGCAGCGTGTGCCACGGCAGTATCGCGCACTTCACCCGCGAGGGAAGATCCTTCACGCCGGCGAACACCGACAGGCGCCCGAGATGATTGGGCTGCGTCGCCGTATCCAGCTTGCCGGTGGCCATGTCGCGGAACTCCCGCACCAGCGTCTCCGCCTCCTCCACCCGCTTGCCCTTGACGTTGCCGGTCATCATGGAAGCGGACGCCTTGCAGATCGCGCAGCTCTCGCCCTCGAAGGCGATCCCCTCGATCGTGTCGTCCGAAATCCTGAGCGTGACCCAGATGTGATCCCCGCACAGCGGGTTGAGCCCCTCGGCGTAGTGGCTCGCATCCGCCAGCTTGCCGAAGTTGCGCGGCTTCTTGTTGTGGTCCAGGATGATTTCCTGGTAGAGCTGCTTCGAGTCCATCGCTGCCTCAGGCGAACATCTTCTGGACCCGCGCGATGCCGGCGACCAGCTGGTCCACCTCTTGGAGCGTGTTGTAGAACGCGAACGAGGCGCGCGCGGTCGCCGGCACCCCGAAGCGTTGCATGACCGGCTGGGCGCAGTGGTGGCCGGTGCGCACTGCCACGCCTTCCTGGTTGAGGATCGTTCCCACGTCGTGCGGGTGCACCCCGCGCACGGTGAAGGACAGCACCGCGGCTTTCTCGCGCGCCGTGCCGATGATGCGCACGCCTGGAAGGCCACCCACCTGCGCGGTGGCGTAGTCGAGCAGCTGGTGCTCCCAATCGGCGATCTGCTGCATGCCGATCGCGCTCAGGTAGTCGACCGTCGCGCCCAGGCCGATCGCGGCGGCGATTGGCGGGGTGCCGGCTTCGAACTTGTACGGCACGGCGTTGTAGGTGGTCTTCTCGAAACTCACCGACAGGATCATGTCGCCGCCACCCTGGTAGGGCTGCATCCTGTCCAGCAGCGGCGCCTTGCCGTAGAGGATGCCGATGCCGGTGGGACCGCACAGCTTGTGACCGGAGAAGCAGTAGAAGTCGCAGTCCAGGTCCTGCACATCGACCGTCAAATGCGGAGCGGCCTGGGCGCCATCGATCAACACGGGCACGCCGCGCGCGTGCGCGAACGCGGTCATCTCCTTCACCGGGTTGACCGTGCCGAGCGCGTTGGACACGTGAGTGATCGCCACAAAGCGGGTGCGCTCGTTGAACAGCGCCTGGTACTGGTCCTGCAGCAGTTCCCCGGCATCGTCGCACGGAATCACGCGCAGCCTGCAGCCCTTCTCCTCGCACAGCATCTGCCACGGCACGATGTTGGAGTGGTGTTCCAGCGTCGACAGGACGATCTCGTCGCCCCGCCCGAGGAAGGCGCGGCCATAGCCGTGCATGACGAGATTGATCGCGTCGGTGGTGCCGCGGGTGTAGATCACCTCGCGCTCTTCGCGCGCGTTGATGAAGCGGCGGATCTTGCCGCGCGCGCCCTCGTAGGCCGCGGTCGCCGTCTCGCTCAGGTAGTGCACCCCACGATGAATGTTGGCATGCTCGTGCGTCTGGTAGTGCACCAGGCGCTCGATCACCGGGCGCGGCATCTGGGCGCTGGCCGCGTTGTCCAGGTAGGCGAGCGGCCTGCCGTTCACCTTAAGCGAAAGGATCGGGAACTCCGACCGCACGCGCGCCAAGTCGAAGGGTGCCGTCATGCCGGTCTGCTCGAGAACCGCGCTCATGTCTGCTTGCCTTTCGTCTGATGCACTACGGTTTGCTCCAGCCGCCGCGCCAGCGACGGCACCGGTATGCGCTCCACGACCTCGGCCGCGAACGCGAACGTGAGCAGATCGCGCGCCGCGCCCTCGGACAACCCGCGCGACTTCAGGTAAAACACTTGGTCGGCGTCGAGCTGGCCCACGGTCGCGCCGTGCGCGCACTTGACGTCGTCGGCGAAGATCTCCAGCTGCGGCTTGGTGTCGACGTGCGCCTTGTCGGTGAGCAGCAGGTTGCGGCTGTGCTGGGACGAGTCGGTGCGCTGCGCCCCCTCCCGCACGAAGATCTTGCCGTTGAACACCGCGTGCGCTGCGCCGCCGACGATGCATTTGTGCAGCTGCCGGCTGCGGCCATCCGGCCGCGTATGGTCGAGCGTGCTGTGGGTGTCGGCGAGCTGGCGCCCGTCGATCAGCGCGAGCCCGTCGATGCGGCACTCGCCACCCTCGCCCGCGTGCGTGACGTTGAGGCTGTAGCGCGAGATGCGGCCGCCGAGCGTGACCGACACCGATTCGAACTGCGCGTCGCGCTGCAGCCGCACAGCGCAGGCCGCGATATGATAGGCCGCCTTGCTCTCCCGCTGCAGACGCACATGCCGCAGGCGCGCGCTGGGCCCCAGCGCAATCTCGCTGACGGCGTTGGTCAGATAGGCGTCCTCATGCAGCGCGACGTAGTCCTCGACCAGCGTGCAACCGCTGCCCGTCTGCGCCACCATCAGTACCCGCGGCGTGCTCGACACGCCGGGCTGGGTGCTCACGAACAGCACATGCACCGGCCGCGCGAGAACTCGGTCGCGCGCCAGCGTGATCACCGCGGCGTCGTGCAGCCAAGCGGTGTTGACGGCAGCGAATGCATCGGCGTGGAAGTCGGCATAGCGGCCCAGGTGCTCCGGCACGGCGCCGTCCTGACCTTGTTCGAGCGCCTCCGCCAGCCCGCTGACGGTCACACCCGCATCGATCAGCGGGTCGGACAGGGCCGGCACGTAGTGGCCGTCGACGAACACCAGACGCGGCCCGGCCTCGGTCAGCGCAAAGTCGACCAGCAAGCCGGGCTCCACGGCGTCACGGCGCGCGGCAGGCGGCAGCACCGTCCGGTATAGCGGCGACAGGTCGGTGAAGCGCCAGTCCTCGTCGCGTGTGCTGGGCACTGCTAGGGCGTTGGCACGCTCGAGCGCGTCGGCGCGCAGGCCGTTCAGCCATACGCGCGGGCTGGCAGGCAGGCTCGCCTGACCCCGCAGCAGCTGCTCGAGGTAGCCCTGCTCGGCCGCTTGGGACATCAGACCACCGAGGCGGCAGTGGCGCGCCCGGCCGCGAACTCTTCGGCGACCCAGTCGTAGCCGCGGCTCTCCAGCTCGAGCGCGAGGTCCTTGCCGCCGGTCTTGATGATGCGGCCGGCCTCCATCACGTGCACGTAGTCGGGCACGATGTAGTTGAGCAGGCGCTGGTAGTGGGTGATCAGCAGCACCGCATTGTCCGGCGTGCGCAGCTTGCTGACCCCGTTCGCGACGATGCGCAAGGCGTCGATGTCCAGACCCGAGTCGGCCTCGTCCAGGATCGCCAGCGTGGGCTCGAGGACAGCCATCTGCAGCACCTCGTTGCGCTTCTTCTCGCCGCCGGAGAAACCCTCGTTGACGCTGCGCTCGAGGAAGGCCGGATCCATCGCCAGCAGCTCGAGCTTGGACTGGATGTAGTCGTCGAACTCCAGCGGGTCCAGCTCGTCCTTGCCGCGCGCGCCCTGCACGGTGTTGTACGCCAGCCGCAGGAACGCGGCATTGGTCACGCCCGGCACTTCGATCGGGTACTGGAAGCCGAGAAACAAGCCGGCCCGGGCGCGCTCCTCGGGCGCAAGGTCGAACAGGTTCGAGCCGCGGAAACGCACCTCGCCCCCGGTCACCTCGTAGGCGGGGTGGCCCGCCAGCACCTTGGCGAAGGTGCTCTTGCCCGAGCCGTTCGGCCCCATGATCGCATGCACTTCGCCGGCGCGGATCGTCAGGTCCAGACCCTTGAGGATGGGAACGCCGGCGACGCTGGCCGTCAGGCCGCGCACTGCCAGCAGGGTGTTGCCAGTGTGAGTCATCGTTGTTGTGTGCCGCTCATCCGACGCTGCCTTCCAGCTTCAAGCCGAGCAGCTTGGTCGCCTCCACCGCGAACTCCATCGGCAGCTGCGTGAACACGTCCTTGCAGAAGCCGTTGATGATCATCGAGATCGCCTCTTCCGCGCCGATCCCCCGCTGCGCGAAATAGAACAACTGGTCCTCGCCGATCTTGGAAGTGGTGGCCTCGTGCTCGACCCTCGCCGTAGGATTGTTGACCTGGATGTACGGGAAGGTGTTGGCCCCGCACTTGTCCCCGATCAGCATCGAGTCGCACTGCGAGTAGTTGCGCGCGCCCTGTGCTTGCGGGCCCACCTTGACCAGCCCGCGATAGCTGTTGTTGGACTGCCCGGCCGAGATGCCCTTGCTGACGATGGTGCTGCGCGTATTGCGGCCCACGTGGATCATCTTCGTGCCGGTGTCGGCTTGCTGATGATGGTTGGTGAGCGCAACGGAATAGAACTCGCCGATCGAGTTCTCGCCCAGCAGCACGCAGGAGGGATACTTCCAGGTGATCGCCGAGCCGGTTTCCACCTGCGTCCAGGAGATCTTGGAGTTCGCGCCGCGGCACAGGCCGCGTTTTGTGACGAAGTTGTAGATGCCGCCTACGCCGTTCTCGTCGCCGGCGTACCAGTTCTGCACGGTGGAGTACTTGATCTCGGCGTTGTCGAGCGCCACCAGCTCCACTACCGCCGCGTGCAGCTGGTTGGTGTCGAACTTGGGCGCCGTACAGCCCTCCAGGTAGGACACGTAGCTGCCCTCTTCGGCCACGATCAGCGTGCGCTCGAACTGTCCCGACTCCTGCGTGTTGATGCGGAAGTAGGTGGACAGCTCCATCGGGCACTTCACGCCCTTGGGGATGTAGCAGAAGCTGCCGTCGGTGAACACCGCCGAGTTAAGTGCGGCGTAATAGTTGTCCTGGGCCGGCACCACGGTGCCGAGATGCTTGCGCACCAGCTCGGGATGATCGCGCACCGCCTCCGACATCGAACAGAAGATGATGCCTACCTCGGCCAGCCGCGCCTTGTAGGTGGTGGTGACCGACACGCTGTCGAAGATCACGTCCACCGCCACGCCTGCCAGCGCCTTCTGCTCGTGCAGCGGCACGCCGAGCTTCTCGAACGTGCGGCGCAGCTCCGGGTCGACCTCGTCCATCGAGGCGAGCTTCTGCTTCGGCTTGGGAGCCGAGTAGTAGATGATGTCCTGGAAGTCGATCTTCGGGTACTTCACGTTCGGCCAGGTCGGCTCGCGCATCGTCAGCCAGTGGCGGTAGGCCTGCAGGCGGAATTCCAGCAGCCACTGCGGCTCGTTCTTCTTGTGCGAGATCAGCGCGATGGTGTCCTCGCTCAGGCCCTTGGGTGCCGTCTCCGACTCGATGTCGGTGACGAAGCCGTGTTTGTAGGGCTGGTTGACCAGGTTCTGGAGAACGGCGCTCATCGGATCGGACCGCTCAGACGTTGAAGCTCTCGCCGCAGCCGCACTGGTTCTTGGCGTTCGGGTTGTCGAACTTGAAGGTCTCTTTGAAGCCTTCCTTCACGAAGTCCAGCCGGGTGCCGTCCAGGTAGGGCAGCGCCTCCCGGTCCACCACCACCGCCGCCTCGTTGGATTCGAACAGCGCGTCGTTGGCGCCGACCTCATCGGCATAGGCGAAGGTGTAGGCCAGGCCCGAGCAGCCGACTTTTTTCACGCCCAGGCGCAAGCCCACCCCTTTGCCGCGTTTCTCGAGCGTTCGGCGGATATGTTGCGCGGCGTTCTCGGTCAAAGTAATTGCCACGTTACGTCCTCGCGCGTTAGGCCGAGACCGCGGGCTCGCGCGAACGGCGCGCACCGCGCTGGTCCTTCAACTCCATCACTTTGACGTCCTGCCCGGCCTCGGGCGCCAGTGCTCGCTGCTGGGCGACCAACTGACCGAGCGTCACGCCACGCAGGTAGTCGAAGATATGTTCGTTGAGCGCTGTCCACAGATCATGCGTGAGGCACTTGCCTTCATCCTTGCAGTTCTCCATGCCGCCGCAGGAGGTAGCGTCGATCGGCTCGTCCACCGCGCGGATGATGTCGGCCACGGACACCTCATCGGTCTTCTTGACGAGCTGATAGCCGCCGCCGGGTCCGCGCACGCTCGACACCAGCTCACGGCGGCGCAGCTTTCCGAACAACTGTTCCAGATAGGACAGCGAAATCTTTTGACGCTCCGAAATGTCCGCCAACGTTACAGGCTTGCGGCCATCGCGCA
>Ga0335070_10010182_pt1 | contig 10992 bp, 8 predicted proteins | sample Lox_Sample_13_FD_206722 | JGI IMG/M metagenome (GOLD analysis project Ga0335070, IMG submission 206722) | Soil microbial communities from Loxahatchee National Wildlife Refuge, Florida, United States - Lox_Sample_1.3 | ecosystem: Environmental > Terrestrial > Soil > Wetlands | place: USA: Florida... | reverse complement strand
CAGCCGGTCGTCCAGCGCCAGGTGCGGCACCACCGCCGCGCCCAGCACCGCGGCCAGCCCCTCGATCCCCTCGAAAGACTCGGCGCTGCAGTGCTCCAGGGGCGCGGGCTCCCGCGGGCTGGCGGGCGGGATGTAGCCGTACTTCCATTCGGCGAACGCCTGGGTGGCGGTGCGGCGGACCTCCTCGGGGGTCACCGGGCCGGTCACCACCAGGACCGAGTTGTTGGGGCGGTAGTACTGCAGGTAGTAGTTGTGGCAGACGTCGCGGTCCACCTCCGCCAGCGTCGCGGGGGTGCCGTGGGGCACCCGGTGGTAGCCGAACTGGTTGTACAGCTCGTGCCGCAGCGCCAGCTCGGCCTCCGACCACGGCTCGCGGTCCTGGAACTGCCGCAGCGCACGGTCGCGGGCCAGCTCCACGTCCTCGGGGCGGATCTCGGCCCGCTCGACGAGGTGGCCCAAGGCCATCAGCCCGTCGCGGAACCCGCCCGGGCTCTGGGGCAGCAGGAACAGCGCGGCGTCCTCGTCGGAGCGCACCTCGAGCGAGGTGCCGTCCTTCTCCCACGCCGCCGCCAGCTCGGCGGCCGGCAGGCCGCTGTGCCCGCCGCGGACGACCTCGGCGGTGAGCGCGGCCGCGCCCTGGCGGCGCTCCATGTCGTGCTGCGAGCCCACCCCGACCGCCAGGCAGGCGGTCTCCACCTCCAGCTCCGGGTCGTACCAGATCAGCAACCGCAGACCCTCCGGGAGCAGCCCCTTGAGCAGCACCCCCTGGCGGGAGGGCAGCGGCGCGCCCGCGGCGCGGCGCGCGCGCGACCCGCCCTTGGCGGCGGGCGCGGCGTCGGGGAGCGCAGGGAGGGTGAGGGTGGCGAGGAGGAGCCACAGGAGGACGCGCTTCATAGACCCCGCTTTCCGGCCACTTCCGCGGTGCGCCGGGCCGCGCCCGGCGCGCTCGCGGGCGAGTATGGCAGAGCCCGCCGGGCCGCGACAACCGGCATCGCCGCATCCGCTTCCCCGACCCGCCCCCGGCGGCTATGCTGGACCGGCCGCCGCTGCGCGCCGCCGGCGGGGCCCGAAGACCCGTGCCGCCATTCCCGGAGCGCCATGCCCGAACTGCCGGAAGTCGAGACCATCCGCCGCGACCTGGGCCGCGAACTGCCCGGGCGGCGGGTGCTGCGCGTGCCCCTGGCCGCGCCGGCCATGCTGCGCGGCCTGCCGGCGGCCCGGCTGCGCCGGGCGGTGGAGGGCCGCCGCTTCCTGGAGCCCCGGCGCCACGGCAAGCTGCTGCAGCTGCCCCTGGAGGGCGGCGTGGAACTGCAGGTGCACCTGGGCATGAGCGGGCGGTTGGTGGTAGAGCCTTCGGCCGCGCCCCGCGCCCCGCACACCCACGTGGAGCTGAGCCTGGAGGGCGGGCGGAGCCTCCGCTACCGGGACCCGCGCCGCTTCGGGCGGTGGGCGCTGGTGGAGGGCGGGCGCACCTGGGGCCGGGTGTTCGCGCATGCGGGCGTGGACCCGCTGCAGCCGGAGTTCGACGCCGCCGCGCTGCGCGCCCTGCTGAAGGCCGGGCGGGGCGAGGTCAAGCGGCTGCTCCTGGACCAATCCCGCGTGGCCGGACTGGGGAACATCTACGTGTGCGAGGCGCTGCACCGCGCCCGGATCCACCCGGCGCGGCGCGCCGACACGCTGGGCCCGCCGGCCGCGGGCCGCCTGCACCGGGCCATCCTGGAAGTGTTGAACGCGGCACTGGAGCACCGGGGCACGACGCTCCTGGACTACCGCGACGCCGGCGGCGCGCCGGGCGCGTTCCAGCGGCAGCTCGGGGTGTACGGCCGGCGGGGTCAGCCCTGCCCGCGCTGCGGCCGGACGGTGCGGCGCGCGGTGCAGGGCGGGCGCAGCACGTTCTGGTGTCCAGGGTGCCAGCGGCGGAGGTAGAGGCGACGCCGGGGTGGCAGGCGCGTGCCTCCCGCGGCTCCTCTCAGGACTGCGGCAGGAGCGCCTGGCGCAGCAGCGCCGTGGCCCGCTCCAGCGCCGCGTCGGCCGCGCCGGAGAGCCCGCCTCCCTGGATCAGGTCCGCCTTGCCGCCGCCCTTGGCGCCGGCGGCCGCAGCCCACTCCTTCCACCAGCCCCGCAGGTCCAGCTCCACCCCCGGGCCGTGCCCGGCGATCCAGGCCGGCGGCTCCGAGGCCAGCCCCAGGAAGTACACCAGGCCGGCGCGCTGCTGCAATCCGGCGCTGAGGGCGCGCAGGTAGGCGGGACTGCGGCCCTCCAGCCAGCGCACCAGGAGCCGCGGGCCCGACGTTCCCGCCGGCGGCCCGCCGGCGGGCTCCGCCTCGCGGTCCAGCCGTTCGGCCTCGTACCCGGCCAGCTCCTGTTCCAGCTTCTCCAGCGCGCGGCGCTGGGCGGCCGCCTCCTCCAGCTTCTTCTCCACCACCGGCTCCACCTGGAGCGCCCCGGTGGTGAAGCGGGCGGCCAGGCGCCGCAGGGCCTCGTGCTTGGCGGCGTAGTCGCGCAGGGCGCGCTCCCCGCACACGAACTCCACCCGGCAGTTCTCCCGCACCCGCTCCACGCCGAGGATCTTGATGAGCTGCAACCGCCCGGTGGAAGCCACGTGCGTGCCGCCGCAGGCGGAGCGGTCGAAGCCCTCCACGTCCACCACCCGCACCGGACCGGCCACCACCGGGGGCTTTCGCAGCCCCAGCGACTCCACCTGCTCCGGGTCCACCTCGTACGCCCGCACCGGCCGGTCCTCGGCCACCGTCCGGTTGGCCAGCGCCTCGGCCTCCCCCACCCGCGCCGGGTCGCGCAGCTCCACGTCAATGGTGGAGGCGGCCTCCCCCAGGTGGAAGGACACCGTCGGCGCCCGCAGCGCCCGGACGAACGCCGCCGACAGCACGTGCTGGCCGGTATGCTGCTGCATGTGGTCCCAACGCCGGGCGGCGTCGATGCGCGCCCGCCACGGCCCGGGCCCGGGCTCGCCCGCGAGCCAGTGCACGATGCCCTCGGCCTCCTCGGTGACCTCCACCACGCGCGCCGCGCCCAGCGAGCCGGTGTCGTGCGGCTGCCCGCCCGAGGTGGGATAGAAGTAGGTCGCGTCCAGCAGCGCCCCGGCGCGGCCGCCGCGCGCCAGCAGCGGGGCGGCGGGGGCCTCGAACTCCAGAACCGTCGGGTCCTCGTAGTAGAGCTTGCGGGTCATGGGCTTCCTCGCGGGTGCGGCGGCCGGGTCGGACGGCGGCGCCGGCTAGGCGCCGCGGTCGCGCCGCAGCTTGCGCCACAGCGTGGCGCGCGAGATTCCGAGCGCCTTGGCGGTGCGGCTCATGTTGTGGTCGTGCCGCTCCAGGGTCCGCGCGATGTGGCGCCGCTCCAGCTCCTCCAGGGTCATGTCCACGTCGGGGACCAGGCTGGCCGGCTCGCCGGCGTGCTCGGCCAGCAGCCGCCCGGTCTGGAGCATCCACGGCGGGAGGTCGGCGGCCTCCACCCGCGGGCTCTCGGCCAGCGTCACCGCCCGCTGCACCGCGTTCTCCAGCTCCCGCACGTTGCCCGGGTAGTCGTAGCGCAGCAGCACCGCCTGGGCCTCGGGGCTGAACTCCCGGAGATCTTTGCCCAGGCGGCGGGCGTAGCGCGTGAGGAAGTAGAGCGCCAGGATCGGGATGTCGTCGCGCCGCTCGCGCAGCGGGGGCAGGTCGATCTGGAAGACGTTGAGCCGGTAGTAAAGGTCCTCGCGGAACTCCCCGGAGCGCAGCGCGGCGGAGAGGTCCTTGTTGGTGGCGGCGATCACCCGCACATCCACCAGGCGGGACTGGTTCGCACCCACGCGCCGGACCTCGCCCGACTGCAGCGCCCGCAGCAGCTTCACCTGGAGCGGCGGCGCCAGCTCCGCGATCTCGTCCAGGAACAGGGTGCCCTGGTCCGCCTCCTCGAACAGCCCCCGCTTCTCGTGGGCGGCCCCGGTGAACGCCCCGCGCACGTGCCCGAACAGCTCGCTCTCCACCAGGTTCTCGGGCAGCGCGCCGCAGTTCACCGCCAGGAACGGGCGGTCGGCGCGGCGGCTCTGGTAGTGGATGGCCCGCGCCACCAGCTCCTTGCCGGTGCCGCTCTCGCCGGTGAGCAGCACCGGGGAGTCGGTGGGCGCGATCTTCTCCACCAGGCGCAGCAGCCGCTGCATGCGGGGAGTGGCGCCGAGGATGTCCTCGGGCGGACGGGCCCGGAGCGGGCTCTGAGGGTAGGTCTGGGTTTCCATCGAATCGGATCGTGTAGGTGGAATGCTGTATCAGCCTGAAACAGGCTCAGTCTTGCAGACCCGGGTGCGGGCGTCAATCGGCTGAGGGCCAAGCGCGGCAGCGCACAGCTATTTAGTTACATAATCGAATAACAAGAATCTTAGCTCGGCCGTCGCCGGCCCGAAACTGAGGCCTCGGCGCGGGACGGAAGAGGCTGCGTGCACAGCGGCTTGGAAACGGCTGCCAGGACCGCCGGCTCCAGGGATTCCGGTCCAACCCCATCCCACCCACCGCCAGCGCCGCAGCGGCCGTCCTGGGCCGCCTCCCGGCCTTCCCTCCCGCCTCCCGGGAGAGAACCGCCGGAGCCCGGATCCCCCGCCCCCGGGCGGCAGACGCACCGGCACCACGCCCGCCTACACCTGCAGCATCGTCCGCACTGAGGCCAGCGCGACCTCGTACACGCCGCCCGGCAGCACCCCCACCACCAGCAGCGCCACCACCGAGGCCAGCAGCAGCGCCCGCACCAGCACTCCCGTACAGGGCACCGCCCCGTCCTCGCGCGGCTCCTGCATGTACATCGCCACCACCGGGCGCAGGTAGTAGTACAGCGAGATCACGCTGTTCAGCACGCCCACCACGGCCAGGCCCAGGTGGCCGGTCTCCACCGCCGCCTTGAAGATGTAGAACTTGCCCATGAAGCCGGCGGTGGGCGGGATGCCGGCCAGCGAGAACATGAACACCGCCATCGCCAGCGCCAGCCACGGCGAGCGCGAGGCCAGCCCGGCGTAGTCGTCCACCAGCACCGCGTCCCCGCCGGTGCGGCGCTCCACCGCCGCCACCACCGCGAAGGCGCCCAGGTTCATCAGCGCGTAGGGCAGGAAGTAGAACAGCAGCGCCGCCCGACCGTTGTCCCCGCCGGCGACCATGGCCACCAGCAGGTAGCCGGCATGGGCGATGGAGGAGTACGCCAGCATCCGCTTGATGTTGCGCTGCTGGATGGCCACCACGTTGCCCCAGGTCATGGTCAGCACCGCCGCAACCGCCAGGAACCCCGCCCACAGGTTGCTCAGGGGGTAGAAGGCCTCCCAGAACACGCGCGCCAGCGCGGCGAACCCGGCGGCCTTCACCGCGGCGGCCATGAACGCGGTCACCGACACCGGGGCGCCCTCGTACACGTCCGGGGTCCACATGTGGAACGGCACCGCGGCCACCTTGAAGGCGAAGCCCACGCCGATGAGCAGCACCGCCACGTGCAGGATCGCCGGCTGGGTGGGCGAGCTGAGGATGGCCTGCGCGATCAGGTGCAGCCGGGTCTGCCCGGTGGCCCCGTAGCACAGCGCGATCCCGAACAGCAGGAAGCCGGAGGCGAACGCCCCCAGCAGGAAGTACTTGAGCGCCGCCTCCGAGGACTCCATCCGGGAACGGGCGAAGCCGGCGAGCACGTACACCGCCAGCGACAGCGTCTCCAGCCCCAGGAAGGTCATGATGAGGTCGGTGCTCTCGGCCATCAGCAGCGCCCCCAGCGTGGCGAACACCACCAGCGCGTAGTACTCGCCGTGCTCCAGCCGGTTGCGCCGCAGGTAGGGGACGGACAGCGCCACGACGTACATCCCCACCCCCAGGAACAGCGCGCCGAAGAACACCGTGAAGCCGTCGGTCACCACCATGCGCTGGAAGCCCGCCGCACCCCCGCCCCACTGCGCCAGCAGGTCCGCCATCGCCGCGCCCATCCCGGCCAGCGAGAACCAGCCCACCCACGCGGAGCGCTCGTCCCGCAGGAACGCGGCCAGCAGCATCGCCACGATCCCCACCGCGGCGAGAATCTCGGCCGGCTGCAGCGCCAGCCAGTCCTGGGGGGTCAGCACCAGGTTCACGGGCGCCCCCGGGGGGCCGGGGCCGCGGGGGCGGCCAGCGCCACCTCGGCGGCCCGGCCGCGGAAGTCCCGCAGCAGCTGCTGCACGCTGGGCTCCATGCGGCTGAGGAAGGGCCGGGGGTAGATCCCCATCCAGAAGATCAGCACCACCAGCGGGATCAGCACCCACTGCTCGCGGCGCCCGATGTCCCGCAGCTTCTGGTTCTCGGGGTTCTCCAGCTTCCCGAACACCACGCGCTGGAACATCCACAGCATGTACACCGCGCTCAGGACCACGCCGGTGGCCGCGAACACGGTGATCACCGGGTGTTTCTCGAACGCCCCCACCAGGATCAGGAACTCGCCCACGAACCCGTTGGTCCCGGGCAGCCCGATGGACGACAGCATCACCACCATGAACAGCGCCGAGTAGATCGGCAGGGCCTTCCACAGCCCGCCGAACTCGGAGATCAGGCGCGTATGGCGCCGCTCGTAGACCATGCCCACCAGCAGGAACAGCGCCCCGGTGCTCACCCCGTGGTTCAGCATCTGGAGCAGCGACCCCTCCATTCCCTGCTCGTTCAGAGCGAATATCCCGAGCACGCAGAAGCCCAGGTGGCTCACCGAGGAGTAGGCCACCAGCTTCTTGAGGTCCGGCTGCACCATCGCCACCATGGCGCCGTAGATGATGCCCACCACCGCCAGCACCATCACCAGCGGCAGGAATTGCAGCGTGGCGTGGGGGAACAGCGGCACGGCGAAGCGCAGCATGCCGTAGGTGCCCATCTTCAGCAGCACCCCGGCCAGGATCACCGAGCCCGCCGTGGGGGCCTCCACGTGCGCGTCCGGCAGCCAGGTGTGGAACGGGAACATTGGGACCTTGATCGCGAAGGCCACGAAGAAGGCCAGGAACAGCCAGGCCTCGCTGAGCGCGCCGAAGCGCGTGCCGTAGAGCACCAGCAGGTCCGTGGAGTACGTCCCCGCCTGGCGCTGGTGCACGAAGTACACCACCAGGATGGCCACCAGCATCAGCACGCTGCCCGCCATGGTGTACAGGAAGAACTTCACCGCCGCGTAGATCCGGCGCTCCCCGCCCCACACTCCGATGAGCAGGTACATCGGAATGAGCATCGCCTCCCAGAACAGGTAGAACAGCACCAGGTCCAGGGACACGAACACGCCCAGCATGCCGGTCTCGAGGAGCAGCAGGGAGATCATGTACTCCTTGAGTTTCTTGTGGATCGCGGTCCACGAAGACAGCACCGCGAGAGAGGTCAGCAGGGTCGTCAGCAGCACCAGGAACAGCGAGATGCCGTCCACGCCCAGGTGGTAGGACGCCCCCAGCGAGGTCAGCCAGGCGAGCCGGTCCTCGAGCTGCATTCCCGCCACCCCCGACCGGAACAGCGCGTACACCCGGACCGACACCGCCAGGTCCGCGAGGGTCACCAGCAGCGCGAACCACTTGATGCCCTCCTCGCTGCGGCGCGGCCAGGCCAGCAGCGCCAGCGCGCCCGCCATCGGGAGGAAGACCAGGAGACTCAGGATGCCCATGCCGCCCGTCTCTAGCGCAGGAAGTAGAAGCCCAGGACCGCCACCAGCCCCAGCACCATGGCCAGGGCGTAGCCGCCCACGTAACCGCTCTGCAGCTGGCGGACCACGCTGCCGGCCGCCCGCACCGCCCAGCCCACGGCGTTGACCGTGCCGTCCACCACCACCTCGTCGAAGAAGCTCCACAGCGCCCGCGACAGGGCCACGAACGGCCGCACCACCGCCGCGCCGTACAGCTCGTCCACGTAGTACTTGTTCAGCAGCGTGCGGTAGGCGCCCGGCAGGCTCGCGCCCACGCGCCCGGGCAGCTCCGGCCGCCGCCGGTAGAAGTTCCACGCCGCCAGGATGCCCAGGAGCGCCACCGCCAGGGACACCGCCATGAGGAGGATCTCCAGGGAGTGGCCTGCCGCGCCCCCGGCGGCCGCCGCAGCCTCGGGGCCCGCGCCGCCCAGCACCGGCTCCAGCCACCGGCTGAACGGGCTGCCCCCCGGCATCAGCGGCAGGCCGATCCAGCCGCCGACCACCGAGAGCGCCGCCAGGACATACAGCGGCACCAGCATCCTCGAGGGCGGCTCGTGCACGTGGTGCCGCACCTCCTCGCTCATGCGCGGCTCCCCGTAGAACGTCAGGTACACCACCCGGAACATGTAGAAGGCGGTGCAGAACGCGCCCGCCAGACCCACCACCCACAGCGCCGGCTGGCGCTGGAACGCGTTCCACAGGATCTCGTCCTTCGAGAAGAAGCCGGCCAGCGGGAACACCCCGGCCAGCGCCAGGGTGCCGATCAGGAACACCGTGTAGGTGCGGCGCAGCGGGTCCTTGAGCCCGCCCATGGAGCGCATGTCCTGCTCGCCCGACAGCGCGTGGATCACGCTGCCCGAGCCCAGGAACAGCAGCGCCTTGAAGAAGGCGTGGGTCATCAGGTGGAAGATGCCGGCGGTGAACGCGCCCACCCCCAGCCCCAGGAACATGTAGCCCAGCTGGCTGACCGTGGAGTAGGCCAGCACCCGCTTGATGTCGTTCTGGACCAGGCCGATGGTGGCGGAGAAGATCGCCGTGGCCGCGCCCACCACCGCCACCACCAGGAGCGCCGTGGGGCTCAGCAGGTACAGCAGGTGGCAGCGCGCCACCATGTACACCCCCGCGGTGACCATGGTCGCCGCGTGGATCAGCGCGCTCACCGGCGTGGGACCCTCCATGGCGTCCGGCAGCCACACGTACAGCGGCAGCTGCGCGGACTTACCGGTGGCCCCCAGGAACAGCAGCAGGCAGATGGTGGTCACCGCGGCGTCGCCCGGCTGGAAGCGCTGCCCGGCCACCCGGAACACCTCGGTGAAGTCCAGCGAGCCGCAGGTCCAGAAGATGAGCATCATGCCCAGGGTGAACCCGAAGTCGCCGATGCGGTTGACGATGAAGGCCTTCTTGCCCGCGTCGGTGGCGGACTTCTTCTCGTACCAGAAGCCGATCAGGAGGTAGGAGCACAGGCCCACCCCCTCCCAGCCCACGAACAGGGTGACGAAGCTGGAGCCCAGCACCAGCACCAGCATGGAGAAGGTGAACAGGTTGAGGTAGGTGAAGTAGCGGGCGTAGCCCTCGTCGTGCTCCATGTAGCCGGTGGAGTAGACGTGGATCAGGAAGCCCACGCCGGTCACCACCAGGATCATCACCACCGACAGCGGGTCCACCAGCAGCCCCATCGGGACCCTGAGGATGCCGGACTGGATCCAGTCGAACAGCGGCACCACCACCTGGCGGGCGTCCGGGGCCAGCGCCCGCAGCCCCAGGAACACCCCCACCGCGGTCAGGAAGGACAGCAGCACCGAGCCGCACGCCACCAGCCCTACCGCGCCCTTGGACAGGCGGCGGCCCAGGAACAGGTTGACCAGGAACCCCAGCAGCGGGAAGAGGGGCACCAGCGCGGCGTACCGGAAGTCCAAGCGTTACCCCCGCAGCAGATCCACCTGGTCGATGTCCACCGACTCGTGGTGCCGGAAGATGGAGATGATGATGGCCAGGCCCACCGCCACCTCCGCCGCCGCCACGGTCATGACGAAGAACACCACCACCTGGCCGTCCAGCGAGCGGAGCTGCCGGGCGAAGGCCACGAAAGCCAGGTTGGCGGCGTTCATCATCAGCTCGATGCACATGAAGATGACGATGGCGTTGCGGCGCACCAGCACCCCGGTCACCCCCAGGCAGAACAGGGCCGCGCTCACCCACAGGTAGTGCGAGATCGGCACCATCAGAACTTCCTCTTGGCCAGCACCACGGCCCCCACCAGCGCCACCAGCAGCAGCACGCTGGTGACCTCGAACGGCAGCAGGTAGCGCGCGTACAGCGCGCGGCCCACTTCCAGGGTGTTGTTGGGACTGAAGAACGCCGGGTCGCCCGGGCCGGACGGGTAGGTGGCGGTGGCCAGCGCCGCGCCCAGCTGCGCCAGCAGCGCCACCCCCAGCACCGCGCCGAGCAGCCGCGGGCCGAGCAGGGTGCGCTCGCGGCGGCCCTGGCCGCTCAGCTGCAGCAGCATGATCACGAACAGGAACAGCACCATGATGGCGCCGGCGTACACGATCACCTGCACCATGGCGATGAACTGGGCGCCCAGGCTCAGGAACAGCCCGGCCACCGCGCACAGCGTCATCACCAGGGCCAGCGCGCTGGAGACGGGGTTGGGCAGGACCACCACCAGCGCGCCCATCACCACCGCGGTCACGGCGCAGGCCCAGAACAGGACTTGGGCGAACGTGGGTGCGGCCAGGTGCACGCCTACCTCCGGAGCCAGGTCAGCACCGCGCCGGTGGCGACGATGTTGAGCAGGGAGAGGGGCAGCAGGACCTTCCAGCCGAGGCCCATGAGCTGGTCGTAGCGCAGCCGGGGGAAGGTCCAGCGGATCCAGATGAACACGAAGATCAGGGCGCCCACCTTGAGGCAGAACCACAGGAACGGCGGCAGCAGCGGCCCCTGCCACCCGCCCAGGAACAGGGTGGTGGCCACCGAGCACGAGGTGATGATGGCGCAGTACTCACCCAGGAAGAAGAACGCCCACTTCATGCTGCTGTACTCGGTGTGGAAGCCGGCCACCAGCTCCGACTCCGCCTCGGGCAGGTCGAACGGCGCCCGCTTGCACGATGCCAGCGACGCCGCGTAGTACATGAAGAAAGCGATGAAACACCAGGGATTGGCGAACACGAGCCAGCTATGGAAGCCGCCCCCCTGCTGCTCGGCGATCGAGCTCAAATTCAGCGTGCCCGCCATCATGATGGGCACCAGCAGGCTCATGCTCATCGGGATCTCGTAGGAGACCATCTGGCAGGCCTCGCGAAGACCGCCGAACGTGGAATACTTGTTGTTGCTGGCCAAGCCGGCGCAGAGGACGCCAAG
>Ga0335070_10010181_pt1 | contig 10992 bp, 13 predicted proteins | sample Lox_Sample_13_FD_206722 | JGI IMG/M metagenome (GOLD analysis project Ga0335070, IMG submission 206722) | Soil microbial communities from Loxahatchee National Wildlife Refuge, Florida, United States - Lox_Sample_1.3 | ecosystem: Environmental > Terrestrial > Soil > Wetlands | place: USA... | reverse complement strand
GCCTGGGCCTGGAGCGGCACCAGCAGGGGCGACATCGCTCAGCGCTCCGCCAGGTGCGCGAGCGTCGTGCCCGGGAAGAACGCAGCCAGGATCTGGCGGTAGTCGGCTCCGCGCCTCGCCATCGCTTCGGCTCCCCACTGGCTCATGCCCACTCCGTGGCCGTGCCCCGAGCCGACGAAGGTGAAGGTGTCCTCCGACGCGCGGATCTCGAACAGCGTGCTTCGCACCCGGTCTCGCCCCAGCGCGTCGCGCAGGGCGCGCGCCTCGACACTGCTCTGCCCTGCCGTACCTCGGATCGCGACGCGAAGGGCGCGCCCGCTCGGGGTCCGACCTTCCACGCGCAGCTCCGTGACGTTGCCGAGGTGCAGCCCCAGCGGGGCCAGAGCGCGCCCCAGTGTGGTCCCTGAGAACGAGACCCGCCAGTAGGTGTCGGGAGAGTCCTCTTCGCCCTCGACGGGCACGCTCTGCAGGTACGGCAGCGCGCGCCCCCACACCTCCTCCGCGCTCGCCGTGCGCCCGCCGGACGACGAGTGATAGGCCGCCAGGATCGGCTTCCCATCGAACAGCAGGACCTCTCCTTCCGTGGCGGCCGTCGCGTCTCGCGCCACCCGGGTCTCGGCGTCGACCCCGCCGTAGACCTGATCCAGGTCTCCCGAGCGCACGTCGAACGCCTGGCGGCCGGCCGCGCGGCGGTGCAGCGCGAAGGTCCGGGCCAGGACGGCCTGCGCCTTCTGGGTCTCGACGTTCCAGCCGGCATAGAGCTCGCGGCCGAGCGTGGCGACGACATAGTCCTCGAGGCCCACCTGATTCACGACGCGCAGCCCCGCGTCCGTGCGCCGTACCTCGACGACGCCGCGGACCCGCAGCGGCCCCACCGGGAGGGGATCCCCGCCCTCGGCGCGCCAGACCTCGCCCACCGGCCGCCCGGCCACGGAGAGTCCGCCGGTCGCCGGCGCCAGCAAGCGACCGGCCACCTCGACCGGACCCGTGGACTCCATCAGGAGCACCCGCAGGGTCGGCGGCCCGGCCTGCACCGGCATCGCGGCGAGCCACAGCGCCAGTCCGATTCCGTGCGGGATGCGCCGGCTCGTCCCAGCGGGTCGACCCACGATGGCGTTCCTCGGTGGGGGGCGGCGATGACGTTCAGGAGCGGACCTGCTCGTCCTCAGCGGGCGGCATCTCTGCGCAGCGCTTCGGCGCGGTCCGTCTGCTCCCACGGGAAGCCGACATCCTCGCGGCCGAAGTGCCCGTGGTAGGCGGTGGCCCGATAGATGGGCCGCAGCAGCTCGAGGCTCTCGATGATTCCGCGCGGGGTGAGATCGAAGTGCTTGCGCACGAGGCGCTCGAGCTTCGCCTCGTCCACGGTCGCCGTGCCGAAGCCGTCGACGCGGACCGACACCGGCTCCGCGACGCCGATTGCGTAGGCGAGCTGCACCTCGCAGCGCTTTGCCAGCCCGGCCGCGACGAGGTTCTTCGCGACCCAGCGCGCGGCGTAGGCCGCGCTGCGGTCCACCTTGGAGGGATCCTTGCCAGAGAATGCGCCGCCGCCATGGCGACCCATGCCGCCATAGGTGTCGACGACGATCTTGCGACCGGTGAGACCGGCGTCGCCCATCGGACCGCCGATCACGAAGCGGCCGGTGGGATTCACGTGGTAGATCGTGTCGTCGTCGAGCAGGTTCGCGGGCAGCGTCGGGCGGATGACCTTCTCGATCACCTCCCGGCGCAGCACGTCGTAGCCGACGTCCGGCGAGTGCTGGGTGGAGAGCACGACCGCGGAGATGCGCTTCGGCCGATCGCCGCTGTACTCGATCGTCACCTGGGACTTGGCGTCGGGGCGCAGGAACTCGAGCTCGCCCGACTCGAAGTGCCGGCGGTGGCACTCGATCAGCCGGTGCGCGTAGCGGATCGGAGCCGGCATCAGCTCGGGGGTCTCGTCGCAGGCGAAGCCGAACATCAGCCCCTGGTCGCCGGCGCCCTGCTCCTTGTGGAGGCCCTCGCCCTCCGTCACGCCCTGGGAGATGTCCGGCGACTGGCGGCCGAGCGCGATCTGCACGGCGCAGGTGTCGGCGTCGAAGCCCATTTCGGAGCTCGTGTAGCCGATGTCGCGCACGACGCTCCGCACCAGCGAGGCGATCTCGACCTGCGCCCGCGTGGTGATCTCGCCGGCGAGCAGGACGAGACCCGTGGTGGTCAGCGTCTCGCAGGCCACGCGTGAGCGCGGGTCCTGGGCCAGCATCGCGTCGAGCACGGCGTCCGAGATCTGATCGCACATCTTGTCGGGGTGGCCCATCGAGACCGACTCCGACGTGAACAGGTGGCGCCGCATCCGGACACTCCGCAGCCTCCGCACCGGCTGGCAGGCGCGGGGACCGCACTTTAGGCGACGCTCCCGGGGCTTTCAATTCGCGGGGGGACTACGCCCTCGCGCCGCCGCCCGCCTGATTCGCCTGCTCGAGCAGGCGGCCGAGCGCCTGCACGGCCTCGACGGCGTCGTCGCCCTCGGCGCGGATGCGCAGGGACGTGCCTCGCCCCGCCGCCAGGGAGAGCAGGGAGAGGATGCTGCGCCCGTCGACCCACTCGTCCCCGCGCCCGACCTGGATCGCCGAGCGGAAGCGCGAGGCCAGCGCCACGAACTGGCTCGCGGGCCGGGCGTGGAGACCGAGCTCGCTCCGCACCACGAACTCGCTCTCGTGCACCAGGGGCTCGCTCACCGATCGCGATCCGGCAGGATCTCGCTGGCCACCGAGATGTTGCGCTGGCCGTACTGCTTGATGAAGGCGGCCAGGTCCTCGAGCGATTTGCTCTCGCCGAGGGTCGCCAGCTTGATCAGCATCGGCAGATTCACGCCCGTCACCACCTCGACGTGATGCTCCTCGAGGAACGACAGGCTGATGTTCGACGGGGTTCCCCCGAACATGTCGGTGAGGATCAGCACGCCCTCGCCCCGGTCGGCCGCCTCGAGCGCGGCCGCGATCCGGCTGCGCATCTCCTCCACCGACTGCGTGGGCTCGATCGCGACCGCGTAGAATTCGGGAGCCTCCGGCACGATCAGGCGTAATGCCTGCAGGAACTCGTCGCCCAGGCGGTAGTGCGTGACGATGACGACGCCGATCTTCATGAATCCTTCTCCACGTCCCGATGCTCCACGTTCACCTCGCGCCCGCGCCGGCGCAGCTCCTCCGCGAGCGACTCGACCACCGCGATCGACCGGTGTCGGCCCCCGGTACACCCGAACCCGATCGTCACGTACGGCTTCCCCTCGGCGTCGTAGAGCGGCAGCAGGAAATCGAGCCAGCTCGTGAGCCGCTCGAAGAACGCCTTCCCGCGCGGGTTGTCGAGAACGTAGCCGGCGACCTCCCGGTCCGTGCCACTCCGCGCGCGGAGCCCGCTCTCGAAGTACGGATTCGGCAGGAAGCGCACGTCGAAGAGGATCTCGAGCTCCTCGGGCGTACCGTAGCGGAACCCGAAGGAAACCAGGTTCACGATGGCGGGCCGGCTCTCTCCCGCCGCGAGCTGGACCACCGCGGCACGCAGCTGGTGCACGTTGAGATTGGAGCTGTCGAGCACGTGATCGGCCAGCGCGGCGACCTCGCGCAGCAGCTCCCGCTCGAGCGCGATGCCGCGCTCCACCGGTCCCTCCCGGGCGAGGGGATGGACGCGCCGCGTCTCCCGATAGCGGTTCACGAGGACCCGATCGTCGGCCTCGAGGAAGATCACCTGGACCTGCCGCCCGCTCGCGCGCAGGCGCTCGATCACCCCGGGCAGCTCGCGCAGGAAGACCGTCTCGCGCGCCGCCGGGGCCAGGGCGATCCGTTCGATCGGCGGTCCGGAGCGGCCGCAGAGCTCGAGGAACGCCTCCACGAGCTGCGCCGGCAGGTTGTCGACGCCGTAGAAGCCGGCGTCCTCGAGCGCCGCCATCGCGGTGCTCTTGCCGCTGCCGGACAGCCCGCTCACGAAGACGATCCGCGCCGCGGCGCTCACGACCCGCCCATTTCGCGACGCAGCCGCGCGTCGAAGCGCGCCGCCGCGTTCACGCCGCCCCGGCGCAGCGCCTCGTCCCGCGCCGCGACCTCGACCACGGTGGCGACGCTCCCGGCCGGCCGCGCGGGCAGCGTCACGCAAGGGATCGGAACCTCGGCGAGCTGCTCGGTCGGCCGTTCGATCCCGGCGCGCTCGTACTCCCGGTCGGGCCGCGGCACGTCGAGGCGGCAGATCAAGTCGATCCGTACGCTGTCGCGGACCGACTCGGGACCGAAGAGATCCGGGATCGAGAGGATCCCCAGCCCTCGGATCTCCAGATGGTGTCCGATGCGCGCCAGCGCTCGCCCGACCGCCTCCCCCTCGCCGCGGCGCTCGACCTCCACGATGTCGTCGGCCACGAGCCGATGGCCTCGCCGGACCAGCTCGAGGGCGCACTCGCTCTTGCCGACGCCACTCGGGCCCAGGAGCAGCACCCCCAACCCTCCGACCTCGACGAGCGCGCCGTGGCAGCGCACGGTCAGAGCTTGGCGTCTTCTTCCTCGATGGCCCGGATCACGTCCTCGAGGGTCTCGCCCTCGGTCAGCTTGCGCCGGAACGCCGCGTCGCGGAAGAAGCGCGAGATGCGTGCCAGCGCCTTCAGGTACTGACCGCCCGAGTGCTCCGGAACCACGAGCAGGAAGAAGTGGTGGGTGGGCTGCGCGTCGATCGAATCGAAGTCCACGCCCGCGGCGCTGCGCGCGAAGGTCGCCACGAGCCGGTCCAGACCCGAGATCTTCCCGTGGGGGATCGCGACGCCTTCCCCGATGCCGGTGCTCTGCAGCGCCTCGCGCTCGAGCAGCACTTCGAGCAGCCGACCCGCTTCGATCTGGGGCTCGACCTTCGCGAGGGCCGCCGCCATCTCCGCCAGGACCTCGCGCTTGGTGCGCGGTCCGAGATCGAGGATGACCGCGTCCTTCGCGAGGATCTCCATGATCTTCATCCGGGCCCCCTGGACGCGGCGCGAGAGCCTAGCCGACCTCGCGTCGCTTCGTCGACGAAAGCATGTTCATCGACTCGCGATACTTCGTCACGGTGCGGCGCGCGATGTCGATGTTCGCCACGCGCAGCATCTCGGCGATGCGCTGATCCGAGAGCGGCCGCCGCGGGTCCTCGTTCAGGATCAACCTGCGGATCCGCTCCTTCACGCTCTCGCTCGCGATCGCGTCGCCCTGGACGCGATGGATGCTCGAGTTGAAGAAGTACTTGAGCTCGAAGATGCCCTGTGGCGTGTGCGCGTACTTGTTCGTGGTCACGCGGCTCACGGTCGACTCGTGCATGCCGATGTCGTCGGCGACATCGCGGAGGTTCAACGGCTTCAGATAGTTGATGCCCTTTTCGAAGAACTCGCGCTGGTGCTTGATGATGCTCTGCATCACCTTGTAGATGGTGCGCTGGCGCTGGTGGATCGACTTGATCAGCCACATCGCCGAGCGGACCTTCTCGTGCACGTAGTCGCGCGTGTCCTTGGAGGCCGGGCTGCCCTTCGCGAGCACGCCGCGGTACAGCGCGCTGACGCGCAGCCGCGGCAGGCCGTCGTCGTTGAGTACGACGTGGAACTCGTCGCCCACCCGGTGGACGTAGATGTCCGGCACGATGTAGATCGGGTCGTCGCCGCCGAAGGCGCGGCCGGGCCGCGGCTCGAGCCGGCCGATCACGTGCGCCGCCGCGGCGATCTGCTCGATCGGCACACCGAGATCCCGGGCCAGGCCGCGGAAGTCGCGCTTGATCAGCGCGTCGAGGTGATCCTCCAGGATGCGCAGCACGAGGGGATCCTCGATCCCGAGCAGGCGCGCCTGGATCAGCAGGCATTCGCGCAGGTCGCGCGCCGCGACGCCCGCCGGGTCGAACTCCTGGACCCGGCGCAGGGCGGCTTCGACCACCTCGGCCCGGATCCCGGACTGCCGGGACAGCTCCTCGATGCTCGACTGCAGGTAGCCGCGCTCGTCGAGGTTGCCGATGACGAAGCGCGCCGCGACCTCCTCCTCCACCGGGAACGACGCGAGCTGGAGCTGCCAGAGCAGGTGGTCCGACAGGTTCTCGCGTCGGGTGAGCGTCGCATCGATCGACGGCCGGTCGTCGTCGTCGGCGACCTCGCGCATGCCCGTCTGCGGCTGCGCCTCCGCGTAGCTCTGCCAGTCGACGTCCGCGATCTTCTCGGCGTCCGACGGCTCCCGCTCGGGCTCCGCCTCCCCGGCTTCGGCGCCCTCGGCCGCCTCGGCCGCGCCGGGCGCGAGATCCACCGCGGCCTCGGTCTCGAGCGGCTCGACCTCGGCCCCGGCCTCGACCTCCGCCTCGCGATCCGCGCTCGCTTCGGGAGCGTCGGCACCCGCCTCGGCGGGCGCTTCGGCGTCCGCCTCTTCGGTGCGCTCCTCCTCCCCTTCGGCGACCTCCTCGAGGACGGGGTTCTCTTCCAGCTCGTGCTGGACGAGGCCCACCAGCTCCATGCGCGAGAGCTGCAGCAGCTTGATCGCCTGCTGCAGCTGCGGCGTCATCACCAGCTGCTGCGAGAGCTTGACCTGCTGCTTGAGCTCGAGCGCCATCGTTTGCCGCCGCTACGTCAGACGGAAGTTCTCGCCGAGGTAGATCTCGCGCACCTGCGGGTCCGCCGCGATCTCCTCGGGAGCGCCTTCGCGGATGATCCGACCATCCTTGATGATATACGCGTGATCACAGATCCGGAGAGTCTCTCTCACGTTGTGGTCGGTGATGATCACGCCGATGCCCCGGTTCTTGAGCTGCTCGATGATCTTCTGGATGTCGATCACGGCAATCGGGTCGATCCCCGCGAACGGCTCGTCGAGCAGCATGAACTTCGGATCCAGCACGAGGGCGCGGGTGATCTCGACCCTGCGCCGCTCGCCGCCGGAGAGGGTGTCCCCGCGCCTGCCGGCCTTTTCGGCAAGCCCCAGCTCGGCCAAAAGCTCTCGAAGCCGCTCGCGTCGCACGGTCCGATCCGGCTCGACCGTCTCCAGGATGGCGTTCACGTTGTCCGCCACCGAAAGCTTCCTGAAAATCGAGGGTTCCTGCGGGAGATACGTGATGCCGAGTCGCGCGCGTCGATACATCGGCAGATCGGTGATGTCGCGGTCCCCCAGCAGCACCTTGCCCTCGCTCGGACGGATGCCGCCGGCCATCATGTTGAAGGTGGTGGTCTTTCCCGCGCCGTTGGGCCCGAGCAGGCCGACGACCTGCGTGGGATGCACTGCGATGTCCACGCCGTGTACCACCTCGCGCTCCCCGTAACGCTTCGAGAGCCGAACACCGGCCAGCGTCGTCACGGCGTGGCGCTCGCCACTGGCGCGCGCGGAGCGAGCAGGAGCTTCGTGCTGCCGCGCACCGAGAGAGACTCCTCGCCGATCGTGAAGTCGATCAGCTCGCCTTCGAGCCGGTCGTCCCCGGCTCGGGCGATCGCCGTGTGACAGCGGACGCGGTTCTCGCTGCGCAGGAACTCGGCCCGCGCGCAGGAGGCCTCCCGCGTGCCCTCGAGCATCGACACCCCGCCCGTGGCGATCAGTCGCTCGGGCTGATCGGCGCCCGGCGGATACACGGCCTCGAGCCGATCCGCGCGTAACATGACGTCGTCCTGCGTCACCTCGACGCCCCCGTCGAAGGCGACGCGACGGCCCTGCTCGTCCTCGGAGGCCTCGAGGTGCAGCGAGCGGATCCGCGCCGGCTTCCCCGCGCGCAGCCAGGGCACGCCGACGATGGGAAGCGCCCCGGAGTTCGGAGCCGCTTCGGGCGCGGAGGGCTCGGACCCCGCCTGCGCCTCCGGCGGCTCGAACCACAGCTCGGTGCCCCCGCCCGCCTGGACGCTGTGGCGCGCGAGGTCGAAGCCGATCGCGGTCCCCGACAGGCGGTCCTCGCCATCGCGCAACGAGGCGGCTCCGATGCAGTCGAGACGCCGCACGGTGCGGTCGTAGACCGCCCGATCGCAGCGCGCCTCGCGCCGCCCCTCGACCACCACGACATCGCCCTCGGCCTCGAGTCGCGACGGCTGCTTGGATCCCTGCGGATACACCGCGGAGAGCTGGTTGGCCCGCAGGCGCATGGTCGCCTGTGTCACCTCGACGTGGCGGCGGAAGACGAGCGCGCGCTCGCCCGAGCTCTCGGTCGCCTCGAGCTCGTCGGCGCGGATCACGACCGGGGCGTTGCGGTCGAAGTTGCCCAGGCTGAACGGTCCGCCGCCGGACGGCGCCGACGCCTCCTCCGCGCGCTTCACCACCCGCTCCGCGGGCTCCTGCACGGGAGACGGCAGCGCCCTCCCGATCTCGGATTCCTGGAGCCCGAGGCGATCGAGCAGATCCTCGCCCGGCGCCGCGAGCGGCCAGAGCAGGAGCCCGAGAGCGAGGCTGCGCACGCGCAGGCTCACTGACGCTGCTCCACCCTCACGTTGCCGAGCAGCTGGAAGCGCTGGTCCCGCACGTGGTAGCGGAAGCCGTCTCCGCGAAAGGTCCCCGAGTCGTCGACCATGCGCACGGGCGCGTCGCTGTAGAGGAGCCCACGCTCGTGGTCGTAGCGTACCCAGGGCGCGTACACGCGCTGCCCGTCGTGCGTGACGCCCTCGACATGACCCCGGGCGACGAAGTCGTTCTTCTGGAGGTCGAGCTCGGCGCTCTCGCAGGTCATCTCGAAGCTGCGCCCGTCGTCCCCCTCGGCGAACTCGGCTCTGACGCCATCGAGCTCCGCGATCTTCGTGTCCGTGCGGAACTTCGCGTGCTGCGAACGCACGATGATCTCGCGCACGGAATCGCGGCTCCCCACGAAGGTCATGCCCGTGATCTGCAGGACCGGTACGTCGGCGCGCGCCGAGGCAGCCCAGGCCGCGAGACACAGCGCAGCGAGGGCCGCGAAGGTCGCCGACGGCGCGCGCCGCGCTCGTCGCGAAGACTCCGATCTCGCGCACGACCCCGTCATGCAAGCAGCATACCCACGCCGATGGTGTGGAACAACGGAGAAGAAGATGGAACGGAGAAGAGCGCTCGCCCGGACGCGCTAGTGCGTGTAGGGCTTGTGCCCGAAGAACGATGCGAGCGGCTCGTGACTCCCGATCCAGTGAGCGGGTCGGAAGATCAGGAGGTCCAGCATCACGCCGACCGGATGCAGCGCGTAGGCGACGATGCGAGCCGGATGTCCGGCCTGCTGCGGGTCGTAGCGGTCGGCCGAAGCAGGCGAGGCAAGCGCGAGCGCGGAGATCGCCGCGACGAGCGCGACGAGCCGTCGTGATCGATGGGGCCGCATGCACTCCTCCGCGTTCGACCGCACGCGCCGGTGCCTGGACGCATCGGCCGTGCGGCCGCCTGGGTGAAGCAGCGTATCACACGGCTCCTGCCGGGGCGCTGCCTAGACGTCGGCGGTGTACGGAGGCGCCGGATCGTACTCGATCGCTCGTTGCGTATGGCGTGCCGCCTCGATTCCCCACAGCTGTCCGCACAGCCAGAGCGCCATGTCGATCCCTGCCGACACGCCTGCCGCGGTCACGAGATTCCCGTCGCGCACGTAGCGGGAGTGCGCGAGGACCTGCGTATCCGGGTAGCGCTGTCGCAGCGAGTCGATGAACGACCAGTGGGTCGTGACGCGGCGTCCGCGCGCAAGGCCCGCTCCGCAGAGCACCAGCGATCCCGTGCACACGCTCGTCACCCAGGCGCATCCCGGTGCGATCTTGCGCAGCCACTCGAGCATCACCGGATTGTCCACTTCCCGGCGCGTGCCCAGCCCGCCCGGCACGACCACCACGTCGAGCGGGCCCGACGCCTCCAGGGTCCGGTCGGGGAGCACCCGCATTCCCTTCGCGCAGCGGACCGGGCCCTCCCGCTCGGCGAGCGTGGCCACGCGGACACCCTCGCGCCGGGAGGCTGCCATCGTGAACACCTCCCAGGGCCCCGCGAAGTCGAGCTCCTCGGCGCCGTCGAACAACACGATTCCGATCGACTGGCTCATGCGATCTCCTCCTCTCTCGAAGCGTCGTCGGACGGCCGGAAGCGCCGTCGATACTCGCTCGGGCTGATGCGCACGGTGCGCAGGAAGGCCCGGCGCATCGTCTCCGGACTGCCGAAGCCGCAGCGCGCGGCGACCTGCTCGACGCCGGCGCGCCCCTCCTCGAGGCGCCGGCGCGCGGCCTCCACGCGTACCCGCTCGACGTAGCGCGCCGGAGTGACGCCCAGCTCCTGGGTGAACACCCGCGCGAAGTGGCGCGGACTCATCGCGGCGCGGCGCGCGAGCGACTCGACCGTGTGTCCGGCATCCGGATGCTCCTGGATCCAGAGCTGCAGATCCCGCAGCGGCGGTCGCTCCGCGAGCTGGGCGGCGAGCTGCGCGCTGAACTGCGACTGTCCGCCCGGGCGCTTGAGGAAGACCACCAGGCGGCGAGCCACCGCGAGGGCGAGCTCGCGGCCTGCATCCTCCTCGACCAGCGCGAGCGCCAGGTCCATGCCCGCGGTCACCCCGGCCGACGTGTACACGGCGCCATCGCGGACGAAGATGCGGTCCGGCTCGACGCGGACGTCCGGATAGGTCCGCGCGAGCTGCTCGCAGCTTCCCCAGTGGGTGGTCGCGCGCCGCCCCGCCAGGAGCCCCGCCTCGGCGAGCAGGAAGGCGCCCGTGCACACACTGGCGACGCGTCGCGCGCGCGCCGCGGCGCGCGCGACGAGCGCCACGAGCCGCCGATCGCGCAGCGCAGCGCGAACGCCTTCACCCCCTGCGACGAAGAAGGTGTCCATCTCGCCGCGCAGCTCGTGGAGAGCCAGGTCTGCCACCACGCGAAGCCCCGAGGACATCTCGACGGGACCTCGCCGGGGCGCAGCGACCTGCAGCCGATAGCCTGCCATGCCGCGCTGCGCGAAGCCCTGTGCAGCCATCGCGAACACCTCGAGCGGCGCGGTCACGTCGATGATCTGAGCGCCGGGGAACGCGAGCATCACGATGCGCCGCGGTCCGTCTGCAGCCGGACGCCGCCCGCGCGGCCGACGGGGA
>Ga0335070_10010180_pt1 | contig 10992 bp, 9 predicted proteins | sample Lox_Sample_13_FD_206722 | JGI IMG/M metagenome (GOLD analysis project Ga0335070, IMG submission 206722) | Soil microbial communities from Loxahatchee National Wildlife Refuge, Florida, United States - Lox_Sample_1.3 | ecosystem: Environmental > Terrestrial > Soil > Wetlands | place: USA: Florida... | reverse complement strand
TTCGCGGTCGCCAGCCTTGAGCAACTGCAGCAACTCGAGCCCCGAGACCTCGGGCAGGACCACGTCTGAGATCACAACGTCGGGGTGCTCGCGCTCCGCGAGGCCCCGCGCCTCCTCGGCGCTGGCGGCGAGCGTCACCCGGTACCCCCACTCGGAGAGGCGCATCTCCAGCACCTCGCGCATCGCCGCCTCGTCGTCCACCACCAGGATTCGCAGAGCCGTGTCGGTCACCGCGCCCTCGCTGAGCCGGGAAAATTTCCCCGGTCGCCCTCCACTGTACCCCAGGCGTGGTGGCAGCGGCATTGCCGGGGTCTGGGTGTCTGTCTCGCTCGCCACGGCATACGGCCTGAGCCTCAGACAGCCGGGAAAAATTCCCTGGTTCACGACGGGGAGGTAGGTGGCGCAGGCTCGCGCTGCGTCGCTTATTTCATTTTTTTCAATCACTTACTGTGCTTCCTCTGGTTGGCACGGAGCTCGCATCTCGAAGGTTCAGGTCGGGGCGCGACAGGCGTCTCGCGAAGGAGGCAGCGATGAGAGGGTACATGGCAGCGGTCGTGGTTGCGGCGGCGGTCGCGGCGCTCGGCACCTCGGGGTGCGCCACCAAGACGTACGTTCAGGAGCAGGTGGGACAGGCAAGCAAGGCGAGCGACGCCAAGATCGGTGAGGTCCAGAAGCAGGTTGAAGCGAACCAGATGGACGTCTCGGCGCTCAAGAAGTCGGACGCGGATCAGAACCAGAAGCTCGCTCAACTCTCCGACACCGCCAAGGACGCCCTGGCCCGCGCCCAGGAGGCGGGCAAGCTTGCCAAGGGCAAGTTCCTGTACGAGGTGACGCTCACCGACGAGGCGGTGAAGTTCGGCTTCAACCGGAGCGATCTCTCGGCTGAGGCGAAGGCCGCCCTCGACGCCTTTGCCGCCAGGGTCGCGGCTGAGAACAAGAACGTCTATGTCGAGATCCAGGGCCACACCGACAACGTCGGCTCGCCGGAGTTCAACCTGACCCTCGGTCAGGCGCGCGCCACGGCGGTCATGCGCTACCTCGCCATGCAGCACTCGTTCCCACTTCACCGCATGAACGTCATCTCCTATGGCAGCGCGAAGCCCATCGCCGACAACGCGACGAGGGAAGGGCGCGCGAAGAACCGCAGGGTGACGCTGGTCGTCCTGATGTGACCGAGACCCCTTGGCCCGTTCTCGCAGCGGGCAGTGGGATTAGCCCCCGGGCTGGCCCCGGGGGCTTTGTTTACTCGCGTCGCGCCGTTTCACTTTGCAGTTGCCGCCAGCGGTACGACCTCCCGATGGAAGGGGAGGTGGAAGTTCTCGAGCGTGCCGTCCCCCTTGGCAGACTCGGGAGCACACACATGCGGGCGAGCGGGAGAGAGTCGCTTACCCTCAGCGCACCGGAAGCGTGGTGCATGCCCTGGGCAACTCGGAACGAGACGTGGTGGCGTCGGCGAGGATTTTGCCGCGGACCCCCACGACGAGCGAGCGCACGGGGACCGGCCGGGCGGCCCGCGCAGCGGCCGCGTGGGCGAGGCGGACGAGGCCCCCGCAGCACGGGACCTCCATCACCATCACGGTGAGGGAGGCGATCTTGGCATCGTCGATCAGGGCGACGAGCTTCTCGAGATAGATCTCCTGGTGGACGTCGAGCTTCGGGCACGCGATGGCGAGGGCACGACCGGCCAGGTGGTCGTGGTGGAAGTCGCCCACCGCGTACGCCACACAGTCAGCAGCGAGCAGGACGTCGGCACCCGTGAAGTGCGGGGCCGCCGGCGAGACCAGGTGGAGCTGCACCGGCCACTGGCGCAGCGCCGAGGGGCGCGACTCGTCGCCTCCCTCCGGAGCTTCAGCCTCGAAGCTCGCCTCGCGTGAGCCAGGGCAGGCTGCAAAGGCGGCGGCGGGAGTCGTGCGGTGGCGTGCGGCCGCCATCCCGTCGAAATCCACCACCTCGGCCCGCTCGACGGTGATCGCGCCCTGCGGGCAGTGGCCGAGACAGGCACCCAGGCCGTCGCACAGCCTCTCGCTCAACAGGCGGGCCTTGCCGTCGACGAGGGCGATGGCGCCCTCGGCACACGCGGGGACGCACAGGCCGCAGCCGTCGCAAAGCTCCTCGTCGATCCGGATGATCTCGCGCAGTGGCATCAGCGATCTTCCCCCCAAACGATCCGCCTGAAACGGTACCGGCCGGTGGAAGCGCTCGCCTTGACCGCGGTCAAGCGATCACGGGTGGTGGCGGTGAAGTCGTGCCACCGCCGTGGCGAGCGTCTCGGGGGTGTTGCAGTTCGCGGTGACCCCGGGGTCGTCCACCGCCACGTCCACGGTGCCCACTTCGTGCAGCACCTCGCGCAGGGTCGGCCCGGCGAGCTCGCCGGCCACGATCCTCTCCCCGACGGCGCGCGCGAGCTTCACCGGATGGCCGCGCTTGCCGTTGTGTGAAGGGAGCACGGCCGGCCCTTCGGTCCCTGCCAGTGACCGGACGGTCGCGGGGGCCACGAGCGGGTGGTCCACCGGCAGCACCACCACCGCGCCCCACGCCTCGTCGGTGAGGAGGTGATGAAGACCGAACCTCAGGGAGTCGAACATCGCGAGTCCCGATGCGGGAAGCGGGAGACCCTCCAGCCCGGGGGCGTGCAACGACACGCTGCCGGGCGGCAGTGTCGCGAGCAGCGGTGCCGCCCCCGCACCGGCTAGCAACTCGGCACACGCGGCGAGGAACGAGCGCCCGTCGGGGAGGCGAGCGAAAGCCTTGGGGCTCCCGTACCGCTCGCCGGTCCCGCCGGCGAGGATCAGCCCCGCGAAACGCGTCGCCATCCCTCGGGCACCTCACCGGTGCGGTCGAGCCGGATCAACTCGGCCACGATGGAGACGGCGATCTCCTCGGGGGTGACGGCACCGAGGTCGAGCCCCACGGGGCAGCGCAGCGTGTGCACTCGCTCGGGGGGAACGCCGGCCGCCGCTGCCGCGTGACGGATCGCCGCGGCCTTGGTGCGCGAGCCGACCACGCCGACCCCCGCGAACGGGCAGGAGAGGGCAGCAACGGCCCAGTCGCTGTCGGCGTCAGCGTTGCCGGTCGCGACGACCACCTGAGTCACCCCGGGGTGCTCAAACCCGGTGAGCATACCGGGCTCCGCCGCGGCCACGATCTCCACCCCGGCCAGGGCCCGAAGTTCCACGCCTGTAGGCGACGCCACCGTGACCTGATACCCGGCGCGCGCGCCCGCGGTCGCCAGCGCCGCACCCACGTGCCCGGCACCAACGACCACGAGGCGGCGGTGGGGTCCGAACCTCTCAAGCATCACCATCACGGTGCCTCCGCAGTTGGTCGGCATTTCAAGGGTGTATGCGTTCAGACCTCCGGCAAGCATCCCGTGGGCAGCGTCGAGGACCGCGGCCTCGACCTCACCCCCGCCCACCGTTCCGTCCTTGGTGCCGCTCGCCGATAGCAGCAGGCGCGCGCCCTGCCTACGCGGTGCCGAACCCTTGGCCTGCACCACCGTCGCGAGGACGCAGGTCGTGCCCGCGTCAACGTTTTCGATCAACCGTCGCAAGACGTTCATGCTCGTCCACCTGTTTCTCGGAGAGGAGCCACGCAAAGGGGTGACGCGCGCCGAGCGCCGCCACGACTGTTGGGGGTGAAAGAGGCAACCGGTCGATCTCCACGCCGAGCGCGTCGCAGACCGCATTCCGCACGGCGGCAGGGGCGGGGATCAGCGAGGGCTCGCCGACACCCTTCGCGCCGAACGGGCCGGTTGCACCCTCGCTCTCGACCACTGCGATCGTGACCTTCGGGGCGTCGGCGGCGGTCGGGATGATGTAGTCGGTGAAACTTGCGTTGGTCAGCCTGCCGCGGTCCAGCTTGAGCTCCTCGGTGGTTGCCCAGCCGATCCCCTGCACGATGCCGCCCTGGATCTGACCCTCGAGCGCGTCACGGTGGATCACCTGGCCTACGTCATGTGCAGCCGAGACCTCCTCCACTCGGATGAGGCCCAGCTCCTCGTCCACTTTCACACGTGCGATGTGGCAGGCGATGGCGTAGAACTCGTAGGGCGCCCCGGTGCCGGTCTCCGCGTCGAAGCGGCGGGCCCTGGTGCGGTGCCAGCCGGTCGCAATCGCCTCGATGCGGCGTGCAGCCATCTCGGCGGCCACGCGCGCCACCGACACTTTGCGCTCGGGTTTTCCGCGCACGAATGCAAAGCCGTCGGCGAGCTCGACCTCACCGGCACCGCAGCCCAGCAGTTCGGCCGCCACGGGGTCGAGCTTGGTGCGGAGACGCTTGACGGCGTCCAAGATCGCGAGCCCCGACATGTGCGCACCGCGGGAGGCGACCGTGGGCCCTGAGTCGCCCACGGTAGTCGTGTCGGGTTGCCACACCTGAACCACCGCGGGATCGACCCCGAGCGCCTGAGCGGCGATCGTCTGGGCGGCCGCCAGGTTGCCCTGCCCCATTTCAGTGAGGCCAACGCGCACCACCACCGAGCCGTCGGCCTGCAGGATCACCACCGCCGAAGACCGGTCGAGGCGCTGGCCACCGTGGTGGAGGTTGCAGCCGTAGAGTGCAAGGCCGATTCCCATACCGTCGCGGTCTGGTCCTGCGGTCGTTCGTGGCTGTGTGTGAAACTCGTCCCATCCGGCGAGGGCAGCGGCGCGGTCGAGGCACTCGCGGGCCAACACCGGCCTGTGGAGCAGCTGACCGGTGCAGAACCTGCGCCGGCGGTCATCGAGGACGTTACGGCGGCGGACCTCCAGCGGGTCGATCCCAAGTCGGCGGGCGAGCTTGTCCATCGTGGCCTCGGCGGCCCAGGTGACCTGCGGGTGCCCGAAACCGCGGAACGCTCCGCCAAAGAGGTTGTTGGTGTAGGCGACGTGGGTGGCGACCCGCACCGCAGGCACGTGATACGGCCCGATGGAAGAGACGTTGGCGCGCTCGGCCACCACCGTGGAGAGGCCGATGTAGGCGCCGGCGTCCATCACCGTGTCCACCTCGGCGAAGCGCAGCCTGCCATCCCGCCCCGCCCCCCAGCGGTGGCGCACCACCACCGCGTGGCGCTTCGTGGACGCCTGCATGTCCAGCTCGCGCGGCAGGACCAGCCGCACCGGCCTCCCCGTGGCAAAGGCCAGCACCGCCGCGCAGGCGGCCGGCTCCGAGGGATAGTCCTCCTTGCCACCGAATCCTCCGCCGGTGGGCGCCTGCTCCACCCGCACCGCGGCCAGCGGAATGCCCAGCACGCGCGCCACCGCCTGCTGGATGTAGAACGGGCACTGGCAGGAGGCGATGATCGTGATGCGCTGGCGCCCCTCCGGGATGGCGAGGCACGCCTGGGGCTCAAGGTAGGCGTGCTCCTGCCCGCCAATCTTGTACTCCGCCTCGACAACGACGTCCGCGTGGGTGCTCTCGCGTGCGATATCGCCGCGCACTACCTTGAAGGTGCGGATGAGGTTGCCGCCCTCGTGGACGGGAGGCGCTCCCGAGTTCAGCGCGGCGACCGGGTCGTGGACCCCCGGCAGTGCCTCGAGAAGCGGCTGCACCAGCCGCGCCGCCTGCCATGCGGCCTCAGGTGTGCGCGCCGCCACCAAGGCGAGCCGGTCACCCACCATGCGCACGCGCTCCTCGACCACGAGCGGCTGGTCGGGGAAGACCACACCCACCTGGTTTTTCCCGGGGATGTCCGCAGCGGTGAGGACCGCCTCGACCCCGTCCACGGCTCGTGCCGCGGCCAGCTCGAGCCCGAGGAGTCGGGCCGATGGAACCGGGGAAACCGCAAGCGCCGCGTGCAGCATCCCTGGCAGCGCGAGGTCCTCCACGTATCGGGCGCTGCCCGCGACCTTGGCGCGCGCATCGGGGCGCTCGTGGCGCCCGCCAAGAGGACCGTGGTCCGCAGTCCGGGGGCTGGGGTCCATAGCGACCCCCGCCGCGCGAGAGCGCTCACGACTTGGCATGGCTACCTTCCGGGAAGGCGTCCTGCAGGGCCTCCATGACCTTGGTGTAGCCGGTGCAGCGGCAGAGGTTGCCCGAGAGCAGGCGCGCCTGCTCCGACGGGTCGGCCTCGCCACGGGCGACTATCGCGGCCCCCGTCACCGCGATGCCTGGCGTGCAGAAGCCGCACTGCACGCCGCCGTGCTTCACCAGTGCCTCCTGGAACGGATGCAGGTGCCCTGCAGACTGCAACCCCTCGACGGTCACCACCTCGTGGCCGTCGGCCGAGGCCGCGAGCACCAGACAGGACGTCACCGGAGCGCCGTCCAGCAGCACGGTGCAGGCGCCACACTCCCCGGCCCCGCACCCTTCCTTGGTCCCGATCAGGCCCGCGTCGTCGCGCAGCAGGTCGAGGAGACGCCGGCCGGGCAGCACCTCGAAGATGCGCCGCTCGCCGTTGAGCGTGAGGGTGATGGTTACCCGCTCAGCCACTTGCGACCTCCTGCAGGAAGCGGTCGAGCAGCACAGCGCAGGCGATGCGACGATAATCCGCCGGTGCGCGAACGTCGTCGATGGGGGTGATGTCGTTCTGCAGCACCCGCACGGCCTCGCGTCGGAGCTCCGCGTCGAGCCGCCGCCCGGTGAGGAGGTGCTCGGTGCGATGAGCGCGCACCGGCGTGGCTGCCACCGAGCCAAGTGCCAGTCGAAGCTCGGCCAGCACTCCGGAATCGGCAACGAGCGCCCGCCCCGCCAGGCTCGCCACCGATATGATCTGCTCCCGGCGGGGTCCCACCTTCACGAAGCGCTCGACCACACGGACCCCGGGTCCCTGCTGCAGGGGCGGCAGCAGAATCGAGAGGATCAATTCGCCGGGGGTGAGCGCGCTGCGGCCAGGTGCGAGGAAGAACTCTTCGACGGGCACCTGCCTCGCGCCCGCGGTCGACGCCACCGCGACGAGTGCTCCCCCGACGATGAGTGCCGGTGCGGTGTCGGCTGCGGGGGAGGCATTGGCGAGGTTCCCGCCGAGGGTGGCGCGACACTGGATCGGCCAGGCCCCGACCTGCGCCGCGGCCTCTGCGAGAGCCGGGTGCAGCCGGCGGATGCGAGGGTCGGCGGCGATGACATCCATGCGCGTGGCGGCGCCGATCGCGATCCCTTGGTCGGTATCTCGAACGCCGGCGAGCCCGAGTCGGTCAAGGTCGACGAGGACCGTGGAACGCTTGCGACCGTCGCGCAGCTGCACCATCAGGTCCGTGCCGCCCGCAATCGGGAGGGCGTCGGGGCGCTGGCTGAGCACGGCCAGGGCGTCCACAACGCTTTCCGGGCGCAGCACCTCGCGAACCGGCACGTCCACTCGCGCACCCCCGAGGGAGCCGGCCGCACCCGACGCTGCAAGCTGTTCCGAGGGCGAAAGTGCGGCAAACCCCACCGGCAATTCTAGGCTTCGCACGGGCGCATTCCAAGGACGTCGCGATCGCCCCAGGCAGGGCGCAGGCGTTGGCCGGACGTTGTAGGCTATGCGCGGCCCGCTGGGGCGGGCCGGGAGGGATCCGTGAAGCGCCTTCTCCTGCTTCCTCTCGTGCTGGCAGCAGCCCCCACGTTCGCCCAGAGCCTGCGCCGCACCCCGGTGGTGCAGGTCGTGGAGCGGGTGCGGCCCGCAGTGGTCAACCTGACCGCCAGGCAGGTGGTGACCGTGCGCCCGCGATCGATATTCGACGATCTCTTTCCGGAGTTCGCACCGCCTGGAGAGCGCGTGATGTCGCAGTCCCTCGGCAGCGGGGTGCTGATCTCACCGGACGGACTGATAGTCACCAACGAGCACGTCATCGAAGGCGCCGCTGAGATCAAGGTTCGTTACAGCGATGGAAAGGGGGAGGAGGCCGAGGTCATCGGCTCCGACGCGGATGCAGACCTTGCGTTGCTGCGCGTGCCTTCGCGCGGACGGCCGCACCTTCCGGTGACGCAGCAGGACGACCTGATGATCGGCGAGACGGTGATTGCGATCGGGAATCCACTAGGCCTGGAGAGCACCGTTACGGTTGGGGTGTTGTCCGCACGTGACCGCACCGTCACGTCGCCAAGCACGCGCAGGGTGTACACAGATTTCCTCCAAACCGACGCCTCCATCAACCCCGGCAACTCGGGCGGCGCGCTCGTGGACCTCGACGGGCGCCTGATCGGGATCAACACCGCCATCATCGGGGACGCGCAGGGGATCGGTTTCGCAATTCCGGCCAAGCGGGTGCGCCGGGTCGCCACCGATCTGCTGCGCTACGGGCAAGTGCAGGCCGCCTGGCTGGGGATCTTCGTGCGCAACCGCAGCGATGGACGAGCCAGCGGAAGTGGCGGCGTGGAGGTCGCGGATGTCTTCCCGGAATCCCCGGCCGCAACTGCCGGGCTGAAGCGGGGGCAACTGTTGGTCGCGGGCGGCGAGAGGCCGCTCGAGAGCCGCGACGATTACTCGACGCTGGTCGCACAGTTGGCGCCCGGGGATCGGGTGACGCTGCAGGTGGCCGAGGGCGGTCGCACCCACGAGGTCACCATGCGCGCGACCCGACCGCCCGAGGACATCGGGGAGCAGGTCCTCGCGCGGTTCGTCGGCATCAGACTCGTGGAGCGGGGCAAGCGGCTGATTGTGAACCGCGTCGCCCAAGGTAGCCGAGCCGAAGATGCTGGCCTGGCCCCCGGCGATGTTGTCCTGCAGGTGAACGGCGAGCGCGTGGGAAGCCTCGCCGAGGTCAACCGCGTGGTGGCGCGTGAGCACACCCGCTCATCTCTCCTGCTCGTCATCCAGCGCGGACCTTACGCATACCAACTGCCGTTTCCCCTCCCCTCGTAGGCTCCTGGGCTATACTCCGCCGCGTGACGGAGCGCGCGGCAGGCGTCGTGACCGCGGTCTTTGGCCCCTTGGTACGGGTGCAGATGGGGGAGCAAACGCTGGTCGTGCCTTTCCGTCGCAGGCTTCGCTGGCACGACGAGATCGAGGATCGCCGCCTGGTGGTTGGTGACCACGTCGGGCTGGAAGGCAAGCCGCCCGACCTGGTGGTGGCCGATGTTCGACCGCGACGCACCACCCTCACGAGACGCTCTCCGGGCGAGCGGCGTCAGCGCGTGATCGCTGCCAATGTGGATCAGGCGGTTGTGGTGCTGGCGGCAACGACACCCGAACCCAACCCCCGACTGCTCGACCGTCTACTGGTTGCCTGCCACCACGCCCGGATCGAGCCTCTGGTCTGCTTCAACAAGGTGGACCAGGGGACGGCGGCAATCGACACCTGGATCGGCGACTATCAGGATGCCGGCTACGAGATCCTGCTGGCGTCGGCGCGGACTGCCCGCGGTGTGGGCTGCCTGACGCGCAAGGTGAGCGGCCGGACGACCCTCTTTTGCGGTCCCTCCGGTGTCGGGAAGTCAGCGCTGCTGAACGCGATCCACCCGGGCTACCGCCTGCGTGAGGGCTCGATCTCGGAGGCCACCGGCAAGGGGCGCCACACGACGACAACGGCGCAACTTCTGCCGCTGCCAGGTTCCGGCTTTGTGGTCGACACGCCTGGGTTGCGCGAGTTCGGTTTGTGGGACCTCGCGCCCTCGCAGCTCCAGGCCTGTTTTCCCGAGATCGCCCGTGCCGCCTCGGGTTGCCCGTTCGCCGACTGTGCCCACGTCCGCGAGGATGTCTGTGCGGTGCGCGCTGCAGTCGAGGCGGGCACGCTCTCCGTGCGGCGTTACACCTCGTACCTGAAGTTGCGCGAGGAGCTCGAGGAAACTGGCGTCACCTAGCCGGGACCCGGTGTCAAGCCGGCCCCGATGCGCTCCGGTGTACCTTCCCCTCGCCAGAGCCACAACCCGTCCGCTGTGCCCAGCACCATCGCTCCGGTGGGAAGGGCGACAAGACCGAGCGGTCCCTCCGGGAGCTTGAGGAGTTGGGAGGCGCTGCGGTCGGCGAGGACGATGCGGACCAGACCGGGGTCGCAGGGCGCCGTCGCGCCGGCCGTGAGGCCCCCGGTTGCGAGGACCAGCGAGCGACAGCACGGGGAAGGGGAGACACCCGAACGTGCCTCACCCTCGGCCGAGGCCAGGGAAAGCTGCGTCCCGTCGCTCACGGCGAGCACGTCGGGATCCAGGAAGACAAGTCCGCCGCGGCCGTCGACGGCGATCTCACGCGTGCCGGCGGACCGGAAGACCACAACCTGGCCCGAGGGCCAGCGTGCAGAGGCGACGTTCTTCCCATCCGGTGAGGCGGTCAGGTATCGGAATGAACCGGCCGCGACCAACTGCGGGGCCATGTGGGCGTCGAGGGGCAGGCGCCACACCCCCTTTTCGTCGATGAACCAGAGGTCGCCCGAGGAGGGAACGACGAGCGGGAAGAGGACCCACCGTGGCCAGCACAGCAGCAACGCCTCGTCCCCGGTGAGCGAACGCCACACTACCTCGAAGCCGACGTTGCCCGGTCGCGAGAACACCCACCCACCGTCCTCGCCCTCGCCACGGCAACCGGTGCGCATCGGCGGCAGCGGGTTCGCCGTGAGCCATTCGCACAGCCCGGTGCCCCCGCGGGCGCGCAGTTGGGCGGCGGCGAGCAGCCTCAGGGAGAGGGGCGCCGTCCCGGGGACCTCCGCGAGCGCCACGGGCTCGGTCGCCAAACGGCGGGCGAGCGCATCCCATCTCACCTCGTCCCGATCCGCCTTCTCGCTCTCTTTGGGCATTCCGGCCTCGAGCGGCTTGCCCATGGCGCCGCGCAGTGCCCTCGGCAGCGCTGGAAAGGCCTTCCCGCTCTTCTTCTGCCAGGCCAGCAGCATCTCGAACGGCTTGCGCCGCGCGAGCGGCGGGTCGCCGAACGCCTCTACGACCAGTGCGGCCGCGGCCGCAAACCGCGGGTTCGCGCTGCCCACCTGGCCGCCGCGGGCCAGCCTTGCCCGGCGGCTTTGCCAGCGCGTGTCGCGGTCGAGGGCCTCGCTGGCCAGGGTTTCGAGGGCAAATGTCGCATCCCGCAGATCGAGCCAGTCGCGGACCGGGCGCAACTCGGGTGGGAGGGCGGCGAGCGTCAGCGAACCGGCGGTGGCTATGGCCTGGCCGAGC
>Ga0335070_10010179_pt1 | contig 10993 bp, 6 predicted proteins | sample Lox_Sample_13_FD_206722 | JGI IMG/M metagenome (GOLD analysis project Ga0335070, IMG submission 206722) | Soil microbial communities from Loxahatchee National Wildlife Refuge, Florida, United States - Lox_Sample_1.3 | ecosystem: Environmental > Terrestrial > Soil > Wetlands | place: USA: Florida... | reverse complement strand
ATATTCCCAGTAAGAAGAAACTGATTCACACCGAACGGGGACTGGGTTACAGCCTGAGGGACTACTGATGCTCGGGCGATTCTCCATCCGGTTTCGACTGACCGCCTGGTACGCCGTCAGCCTGGCGCTGCTTCTGGGGATATTGGCTTCTGCCAGCTACTACGTCATGAGAGCCAGTATTTATCGCGCCGTGGATGTTGACCTGCGGTATCGACTTGCGAGCGTGGAAGACGAATTCCGTGAAACGCTGTCGGAGAATCCTTCCAGCTTCGACAAGCTTGCCAACGAGGTTGCACAAAACACCCAAGGGGCATTGTTCCAGGTGTTCGATGAGGCCGGGCAGTTAATCTACCAATCAGAACAGCTTGCACTTCACCATATACAACCTTCGGCACCGTCTCTTTCCGGCGAGCTGATCGTCTTTCGCAATGCGGGACACGAAGGTTGGCGCGTGCGACTCGCGGCGCAAAGAATCTCACTCGGCGGACGAAATCTGATCGTCGAAATCGCGCAGCCGCTGCGGGCTTATAACGCTTCATTGCGGGGATTTAAAACATCGCTGGTGATCGCCATCCCGCTGATGGTGTTGTCGGCGACCGCCGTTGGATATTGGCTCAGCGGACGCGCGCTGGCGCCGGTGAACCAGATCGTAGCCGACGCTCGCGCCATCGATTCAAACCGGCTGTCACATCGCGTCTCGGTGCCGGCGGCTCGTGATGAACTGCGCCAGCTCTCGGAAACTCTGAATTCAATGCTCGATCGCATCGAGGTTTCGGTTATAAGGATCAAGCAATTCACCGCCGATGCTTCCCATGAATTGAGATCTCCGCTTACGCTGATCCAGACCGCCGCCGAATACTCACTTCGCCGCGATCGGTCGCAGGAAGAGCTTACCGACGCCATGGACAAGATTCTTCGAGAATCGAAGCGCATGGCCCTGCTAATCGACAATTTGTTATTGCTGGCTCGTGCGGATTCTGACGAGGGAATTCTCATCCAGGAACCGGTCTCCGTGAACTCAGCCCTACTTGAGGCTGTTGATCGTGGCCGCCAGCTAGCCGCCGACAAGGCGATCGAGATTGCCACCGAGATTGACGACACTTTGGTCACGGCGAATGGCGAACCCGCACTGCTCCAGCGCCTCTTTTTCATTCTCATCGACAACGCCATCAAGTACACGCCGGAGAGAGGCTCCGTAAAGGTATCGTTATCGTGCGCCAGAGATGAAGTCGTCGTTGATGTCTCGGATACGGGCATGGGCATCGCTGCTGAAGATCTGCCGCACGTCTTCGACCGCTTTTGGCGCGCCGACAAAGTTCGCTCCCGAAACACAGGCGGAACTGGGCTCGGCCTCGCGATCGCGAAGTGGATCGCCGAAAAGAGCAACGGCACCATTCGTGTCGAGAGCGTTCTGGGACAGGGATCGAAATTCGAAGTGCGGCTTGCCGTGCCACCCAACCCAGGCCGGGAATCCACCCCGCCCGTTTAAGATTTTTCGCCTCTTAAGCTTGTTTTCAGGCAGAAATGTCATTGTTATTACCGTTCGAGAGATCGGAGGAATAATGAAGCGAACGGTCCTAGGAATCGTGATCGGCTTTGCGCTCGGGGTCGCGATTGTTCTCGGGGGACTGTACTTCTATTTCAGCACCGGTATGGCTCCAGCGGCGACCTCGGCCGCGCCTTTGCCATTCGAACGAAAGCTCGCCCACATGGCCCTGCGTGCACGCATTGAAAGGGAAATGCCCGCCCAGGTGCCGATCTACCCCGACGAGGTGAATCTGATTGCCGGTGCTCACGTCTACAACGAGCATTGTGCCGTCTGTCATGGGCTCCCCGGTAAAGAGCAGACCGCAATCGCGAAGGGCGAGTTTCCGCAGCCGCCGCAGCTGTTCAAAGGTAAGGGTGTTACCGATGACGAACCGGGCGAGACGTATTGGAAAGTAGCGAACGGCATCCGCCTGACAGGCATGCCGGGATTCATTCAGCAGCTTTCCGCATCGGAAATGTGGCAGGTGTCGCTCCTTATGGCGAATGCTGACAAACTGCCCGACAGTGTGAAGACGATCCTGAACAGCCCAGGGGGAGGCGCGGTCGCGCAATCGGGTACTGCTCAGTCTCGGGAGGTTCACGCCGCGAGCGCCGACTCGCCTCAGCAGGGAGCGTCTCGCTAAGGTTTTATCCCGTAGATGGATGGGTAATGCTGAAGCTTCTGGTTGCGTGGTTCTTGACTATTTTCCTTTTCACTGGCGCTGCTGTAGCGCAAGTGCCGGCGTCAGCTTCCGCACAGGTAAACAGTGCCTCGTCGAAGGCTGTTCCCGTGATTACCCTTGACGACGCGATCCGGCGTGCCAAGCAAAACAGCATTCAATTTCTCGCCGCCATGATGGACGCCAAAATTGCTCACGAGAACTCGGTGCAGGCGCGAGCTGCGATTCTACCGAGCATCACCTACAACAACGCCTATTTGTACACCCAAGGAAATGGAACGCCCGTGCCGCGTTACATCGCCAACAATGCCGTCCATGAATACATAAGCCAGGGCAATGCACACCAAGCCATCAACGCCGGCCCCGGAGCCTTCGCCGACATCACAGTTGCGCGAGCGGGAGAAGCGGTGGCCCGCGCACGCGCGGAGGTCGCAAGCCGCGGACTGGTGTTGACGGTGGTCCAGGCGTACTACGGTGTCCTTTCCGCGCAACAGCGAGTTGTGAACTCTCAGGCTGCGGCCGACGAGGCGCAGAATTTCGTTAATCTCACCAAGAGGCTGGAACAAGGAGGCGAAGTCGCCCACTCCGACACCATCAAAGCGGAGCTCCAGTACAATGACCGGTCACGCGATGTGATGGAACAGCGACTCACCGCCGACAAGGCCAGGCTCGATCTGGCCGTGCTCATTTTTGCTGATTTCAATCAGAACTTCACCCTTGCCAATGATCTGAATACACAACCGCCGCTACCTAGCATGCCAGAGACCGAGGCGCGAGCGGAGAAGAACAATCCCGATCTGCGCGTCGCACTGGAGCGTGTGAAGGCAACCGCTGCCGAAGTAAACGTTGCGCGCGGCGCATATTTTCCCACGTTCACGCTGGACTGGTACTACGGAATCGACGCAGCGCACTTCGCTACCTACGAACCAAACGGCTTGCCCAACTTGGGCTATTCCGCGCTTGCCACTCTGAACATCCCCGTCTGGAACTGGTTCGCAACGCAGAGCAGAGTGAAACAGGCCCAGTATCAGCAGCAACAGGCGAAGGTGGAGCTTTCGGCGACACAGAGGGAACTCATCGCTAATTTGCACGCTTTCTATTCCGAAGCAGAGGGTTCGCTGCGGGAACTGGAGCTATTGAAGCGCTCGGCAGCCCTGGCCGAAGAGAGCCTGCGGCTGACCAACCTCCGCTACCAGGCGGGAGAAGCCACTGCCTTAGAGGTGGTGGACGCAGAGAACACTCTCGTTACAAGCCGCAGCTTGCTAGCCGACGGGGAAGCGCGATATCGCACGGCCCTCGCCAACTTACAGACGTTAACGGGAACTCTCTAGATATGAGGAAGAGGACGAACGCACGCCAGCATCAACAAGTGGGAATCCTTGTCCTGTTGGCCTGCTTGTGCGGCTGTTCAAAAGAAGCTGCCACCAAACCGCCGGTCGTCGAAGTCCAGGTCGCGCAAGTCCGGCGTGGAGAGATTCAGCAGATCGTTTCTTCAGAAGCCATCCTTTTTCCCATCAATCAGGCTGCTATCACGCCGAAGATCAGTTCGCCGGTGGAGAAGTTTTACGTGAATCGCGGATCGGTGGTGAGGGCGGGCCAGTTGCTGGCTGTGCTTGAAAATCGCGATTTACAAGCAGCCACCATGGACAACCTTGGCGCTTTCGAACAGGCCCAGGCGCAATACAAAACTGCAACTGGGGCCGCCATTCCCGAAGAAAACAAAAAAGCGCAGACCGACTTCGAGGACGCGAGGAAGCAACTGGACGTGGCGAAGCAGATATACGATAGCCGCCAGAAGCTGTACGACGAGGGCGCGTTGCCCCGGAAGGATCTGGATTCGGCCTCGCTCGCCTACGTACAGGCACAGAGCCAGTTCAAGCTGTCACAGCAGCATCTCGAAGCTTACAACGCTGTCAGCCACCAAGCGTCATTGAAATCCGCAGCCGGACAGTTGGCGTCAGCAGAGGGGAAATATCTGGCGTCGAAGGCCCAGCTTGGCTATACCGAGATCCGTACGCCGATCGCGGGCGTTGTTACGGAACGCTCGGTGCACGAGAGCGAAACCGCTATTGGTGGAACACCGCTGCTCACTGTCATGGATACTCGCGAGGTGATAGCCAAGGCGCACATCCCACAGGAACAGGCAGCTCTGCTGAAAGTTGGAGACGCCGGGACCCTGAACTCGCCTGAAACCGGGCCCATAAGCGGAAAGGTCACTGTCGTCAGTCCCGCACTCGATCCCAACAGCACAACCGTCGAAGTGTGGGTGCAGGCCCCTAATCGGGATGGCAAACTCCGCCCCGGCAGCACGGTGTCTCTAGCAATCGTAGCTAAAACGGTAAAGGACTCCCTAACTGTGCCCGCCTCGGCGTTGTTAACCGCGCCCGATGGCACAACCACGGTCATGCTAGCGGGGAACGACGGCAAAGGGCACTTGCAGCCCGTCGAAGCCGGGGTTCGGGAAAAAGACGAGGTGCAGATCACAAAAGGTCTGACTCAGGGCCAGACCGTCATAACCCAAGGCGCGTATGGACTGCCGGACAACACTGATATCAAGGTGCTGCAGCCCACTCCTGCCTCCAGTGAAAGCCAGGGTAAGGACAAGTCCGCCGAAGAACCAAGTGCCCATAAGTCGTCGAAACAGGACGTGAAAGATTAGCCGATGAATCTGCGCGCATTCATCGATCGTGTTCGGCCGCGCACTGCGGGAACCGCTAACCAGGCCTTCTGGTTCTCGCGCTTCTCTCAGCCTGTCATCTTCCTGATCATCACACTGGCCGCTGTCGGAATTTATCTCGCGACGACTATCCCAGTTTCCGTCTTTCCCTCCACCGATTTCCCGCGTGTTGTGATTGGTATCGACAATGGCGTGATGCCCATCGACCAAATGATGGTGACCATTACCCGCCCAGTGGAGGAAGCCGTCAACAGCGTGCCGGGTCTGCTGAGTGTTCGCTCGATAACCAGCCGCGGATCAGCGGAAATCGATCTTTTCTTCTCCTGGAATGTTGATATGTTCCAGACACTCCAATATGTGAATGCCGCCATCAGCCGCGTGCAATCGACACTGCCCTCTACTGCGGTTATCGACACCCACCGCCTCACGTTCGCAAGCTTCCCGATCATCGGTTATAGCCTCACCTCAAGTACCGTTCCGCAAACGCAGTTGTGGGAGATGGCGACCTATCAACTAAAACCGCGTCTGAATCGGCTCGATGGTGTGGCAACGGTGATCGTTCAAGGCGGACAGGAACCCGAGTACCACATCGTGCCCAGTCCGGCGAAGCTGCTGGCAACCGAAGTTACAGTCAGCGATCTTCTCGACGCCGTGAAGCGGACCAACCTCATCGACTCGGCCGGACTGATCGAACAGAACCATCAGCTTTACCTGGGACTAATTTCCGGGCAGGTACGCGATCCCTCCCAGATTGGCAACATTGTTGTCAAGACCACGCAGGCGGGCATCCCGGTTCATATTGGCGATGTGGCAGCTGTCGAATCGGGCGTAAGACCCGTCTACACCGTGGTTACCGCGAACGGTAAGCCCGCGGTGCTGCTCAGCATCAATCGCCAGCCCAATAGCAATACTGTCAACGTCGCCAACGAGGTGCACTCGGCAGTCGATGATATCCGCAAGACCCTGCCGCCCGGCGTCGAACTCGAGCCGTTCTACGACCAGTCGGAGATCGTTAATGAGTCCATTAAGAGCGTTCGCGACGCGATCCTGATTGGCCTGCTATTGGCGTCGGTCATTATGGTCCTCTTTCTCCGCGATTGGGGTACCTCGATCGTCGCCGGACTGGTAATTCCTGTCACCATTGCTGTCACATTCATTATTCTCAAGGCAATCGGACAAAGCTTTAATCTCATGACGTTGGGCGGATTGGCCGCCGCCGTTGGACTGGTCATCGACGATGCCATCGTGGTGGTCGAGAACGTTGTACTTCACCGCGATGCCGGGCAAGGTAGATTGGAGGCGATCAATAGCGCGCTGAAAGAGATCACCGTCCCGCTGGTAGGCTCGACCATCACCCCGATCGTCGTCTTCCTGCCTCTGATTGCGATCACTGGCGTCACCGGAGTATTTTTTCGCGCCCTCGCCATAACGGTGGGCGCATCCTTACTCACGTCGCTCGCATTAGCCCTCACCTGGACACCGAACCTCAGCCAATACTTCGTCCGCCCCCAGGAAGACGTTCCCAACCATGTGAGCGACGAAGCTCTTTCCAGGGAACGCCTGCTGGAAGCGGAAGAAGCGGCCATGAAGGGCTTTTTCGGCGGAATCGTGCGCTTCTACGAAAAGTGGTTGCGCTTAGCGCTGGAAAGGCCGCGCTGGCTGGCTGCCTGCAGCATCGTGTTGATTGCAGCTTCGTATCTTTGCTATCGGGGACTCGGCTCGGACCTGCTACCCGAAATGGACGAAGGGGGATTCATCCTCGACTACATCATGCCGCCCGGCACCTCGTTGCAGGAAACCAACCGTGTGCTGGAGCACGTGAACCAGATCCTGCATTCCATCCCGGAAGTGGAATCGACCTCGCGGCGCACTGGATTGCAGCTTGGGCTCGCCGCCGTCACCGAAGCCAATAACGGCGATATCACGGTGAAACTCAAGTCGAAGCGCAGCCGCAACATTGACGAAATCATTGCCGAAGTGCGCGAGAAGGTCACACAATCCGAGCCCGCCCTCGACGTGGAATTTACGCAGCTGTTACAGGACATGATCGGCGATCTGACCAATGCGCCGGAACCAATTGTCATTAAGCTGTTTTCGTCCGACGCCCAGCAATTGGAAGCGTGGGCGCCCCGAGTCGCCGATTCGATTGGCAAAATTCCAGGCGTCGTGGACGTGCTGAACGGCATAGATAACACCATCAGCGGCCCGGCAACCGTGTTCGAGGTAAACCCCGCAGTCGCTGCCCGTGCCGGGTTCACTCCCGAGGAAGTCGCCATCGACGCCTCGGCGATCCTGGAAGGCGAACCAGCCGCAGCGCCCGTCATCGCCAATGACCGTGAGTACACGATTCGTGTCCGTTACCCCGCTACGAACCGCGCTTCGCTTCAGGCCATGAGTGACACGCTGCTTAACAGCGCCTCGGGCAAAACTGCGACGCTCGGATCGCTCGCGACAATTTCAACGCTTTCGGGACAGACTGAGATCCGCCGTGAAAACCTGCAGCGCAACGTAGAAGTTACGGGCCGGCTGGAGGGACGCGATCTGGGAAGTGGAGTTGCCGCAGTGAAGAAAGCCGTCGCCGACCTGCACCTCCCCGCCTCGATCCGCGTGGAGTACGGCGGCACGTACGCAACCCAGCAACAATCGTTTCACGATCTCGTTCTTGTGCTGGTGCTTGCCATCGTGTTCGTGTTTATCGTGCTGTTGTTCGAGTTCCGGACATTCTCGGCCCCGCTGGCGATTCTATCCTCGGCTCTGCTTTCGACCTCGGGGGTGTTCTTCGCGCTGCTTATTACAAGAACTACGTTCAATATTGCGTCATTTATGGGGCTCATCATGGTAGTTGGCATCGTCGCGAAAAACGGGATTCTGTTGCTCGATGCCGAACAGAAATTTCGGGACATGGAATTTACTTCGGAAGAGGCCATGATGCAGGCAGGCCGTCGACGCTTGCGTCCTATCGTGATGACGGCACTGGCTGCCGTAGCAGGAATGCTGCCTCTGGCATTGGCCATCGGTGCCGGTTCGCAAATACTACAGCCCTTGGCCATTGCTGTAATCGGCGGAATTTCGATTTCGCTGGTCCTTTCGTTGATCGTAACCCCATCGGTACATTTCTATCTCAGTGGAGCGAAGGAAAGGTAATAACATGAAGAAGTTTGTAGCTGTTGCTGTGGTGGTTTGCCTGGCAGTCATCGCCGGGTTCGCGCAAGGCAATTTGCCCTACCAGCAGATTGGCAAGTATCACCTGCCGGGTGAAGGCGGCTGGGACTACCTTAAATATGATCCCGATGGCAATCGCCTGTTCATCGCCCACGGTATGTCGATTCTGGTTGTCAGTGCGGACGACGGGAAGACTCTGGGCGAGATGCCGGCGCAGGGTGCTCACGGCATAGCGCTTGTTCCGGACAAAGGTCTTGGTTTCGCAACCAACGGGCGCGCCGGTACCGTCACCGTATTCGATCTCAAGACGCTGACACCGAAGAGCGAGCTCAAGGCTGGAGACAACCCTGACGCAATCATCTATGACGAGCACAGCAAACGCGTGATCGTGATGAACGGCCACAGCAAAGACGTAATGGTCATCAATCCCGATACGCTGAAGGTCGAAAAGAGCATTCCGCTGGGCGGCAAACTCGAGTTCGCTGCCGCCGACACAGGGCACATCTATGTGAATGTCGAAGATCTTGGTGAGATCGGTGTCATCGATTCCAAGACGTGGACGGTTACGGCGCACTGGAAACTCGATGGCTGCGAGGAACCCGGTGGGCTTGCGATCGACGAGAAGCGCGGGATGCTTTTCTCCGCGTGCGGGAACGCCAAGATGTTCATCGTCAGCACTTCCCAGGGCAAGACGATCGGCACAGTTGCAACCGGCGACGGAACGGATGCAGCAGCCTACGATCCAGGGCTGAATTTCGCTTTCGCCTCGAATGGAGAAGGTACCTTGTCAGTAATTCGCCAGAACAAAGATGGTAGTTACGGATCGGCGGGGAATATCCCTACTCAGAAGGGCGCCCGCACTATGGCGCTTGATCCAAAGTTACACAGGGTTTTTACCGTGACCGCCGACTTTGGAGCCCCGGTCGCCGGGCAACGGCGTCCCCCTATTGTCCCCAATACCTTCACCCTGCTGATTTATGAGCCCTCAAAGTAGACTCTCGGAGATTAAATAGTGGAGCCGCCTGGCGGCTCCGTTTAGTCTCTTTGGCTAAACTTGTGCCGGTGATGCGCGCCGAATCTCGTCGCCGCCTGGGTCACCGGTTCCCATGACCGCAATCACAGACCCTTCGTGCGCGCATGGCGAGAATGCCAGTCGGAGTTTTTGTGAAAGGACTCTGCCATGGCTACCGTTGCGCCTCCTAAGCCTGAGACCATGCGAACCTTGCCCGGCGATGGCATGCGACAAATTCAATGGCGATTTGCCGATCGCTACGACCTACAAATGCTGGTTCAGTCCACACGCGGCGTGGCGCGCGGACCAGTGGCACGACTGGTCGCGGCGGGCGAACGAAATTCGCATGAATGGACTGCCGCGAAGGACGAACTACTGGAAGCATTCGATCGCGCCGGAATAACGGCGGTCTTCATGGAGCCCGACAACGGTGGCTTCATTGCGGGACCGAAAAACCTGGCGCTCGCGCTGGTGGCATTTGAACTGGCGTGGGTTGACGGCGGAGCGGCGACCGGAAGCTTGGCTGGATGCCTGGCGCTGGCGCCCATCCACGAGCGCGGAACGCACGAGCAGGTCGAAAAGTACATGAGCCTGGCCGCCCCCGCGCAACCAGGCGAAGAGCGCAAACCATGGCGGGGAGCTTTTGCGCTAACCGAACCGATTCCTTATGTCGGTGTCGACACGGGGATATTGAGCGGCAAGCTGCGAGTGTCGGAGTGGAAGGAAGGCTCTGAACCTCTGCTTCATGTCGAGAAGCGCGGGCGCTTCATCACCAACATCGGATTCGCGAATTTTGTAACGGCAGCGGTTGACTCCGACGATGACCGAATCAAGGGCAGCTGCATGGTGATCCTCGAGGAAGGGGACCCGGGAATTTTCGATCGCGGCACGCCGACGAAGAAGCTGGTTCATCAGCTTTCGTCCACGGGCGATCCGATCTTCAGTTTGAAGATTCCGGCAAGCCGCATTGTCGGCGGCTACACGGTAGAAGATGGCGTTATCGTTCCCAACTACAGCCACGGTGAAGTGATCGAGGCGGTGTTCCGGCGCACTCGAGTCACCGTGGGCCTGATGACGTCGGCAAAGCTGCTATCCGCGATCGAGCCGGTGATCCGGTACCAGCGTGGGCGGTTCCGAGGGGCGGAGACTGCGACACCGGGGAGCGTGCGTTACGAACTCGGTATTCAGCAGCGGGAAGATGCACTCCATCGTTTAGTGGACATCTGGTCCACGGGAGAAGCCAGCGCGGCTCTGGGATTTGCGGCAGCGCGACTGTTCGATGAACTCGATCCCCTCGAGAAAGAAAAGACCGAGTTGTTGAAGCAGCGCGGCATCACAGGCGGACGCGCCGAAATGAAGGCGATGCGGGAAGCCGAGCGGAAAGCCGTAGAGCTGCTCGGAATGAGGAAGGACGATCCGCGGCGGATTGAACTCGAGAATGATCCGTTGGTCCGGTACGTGGTGCTTGATACGCGGGCGAATGTGCTGTGTCCGGCGACAAAGCTCTGGAATACCGGCCACGGCGTCAACATGATGCGCGAAGCGGTCAGCCTGATGGGCGGTTACGGAATCACGGAAGATTGTCCCGGGTTTCTTGCCAATAAGTGGATGGATGCCCAACTCGAGGCGACCTACGAGGGTCCGGAAGCAGTCCAGCGGCGGCAGTTGTCGGTGACCATGACGAACGAAGTATTCCTGGCGCAGTTCCGGCAATGGATTCGCGATATGCGCGCGATCGCGTCTGAGCGCCCGGGCACGGGAGCCTGCACGCTGGCTTCGGCAATGACGATCTGGCTGTGGACTCTGGAGCACCTGCAGAATGCGAAAGACGCGAATGGCGAGAAGCTGTATGCGGGGCCACGGCAGGGTGTGACGTTTTCGTTAGCCGATGCTTTGTGTCACCTGCTGGCGTCTCGGTGCCAGATCCTCGACGTG
>Ga0335070_10010178_pt1 | contig 10993 bp, 10 predicted proteins | sample Lox_Sample_13_FD_206722 | JGI IMG/M metagenome (GOLD analysis project Ga0335070, IMG submission 206722) | Soil microbial communities from Loxahatchee National Wildlife Refuge, Florida, United States - Lox_Sample_1.3 | ecosystem: Environmental > Terrestrial > Soil > Wetlands | place: USA... | reverse complement strand
CAGGACGAGCTGGTGCTGGACGGTGCCTCCTTCGTGCTCGACGCCAAGGGCGAGATCGTCGCCGAGATGCCGGCCTTCGCCGAAGCGGTCTTGCGCCTCGAGCTCGCCCGCAGCGGCAGCTGGGCCGAGAATGGCGGCATCGAGGTGCGCATCGCCGGCAAGGACGACGGCGACATTCTGCGCGAGGTGAACCGCTATCCCGACCGGCTCGAGGCGATCTATGCCGCCTGCACGCTGGGCTTGCGCGACTATATCGAGAAGAACGGGTTCCCGCACGCCATCCTCGGCGTCTCCGGCGGCCTCGACAGCGCGCTGGTGGCGACGCTCGCCGTCGACGCGATCGGCCCCGAGCGCGTCATCGGCGTGATGATGCCGACCCGCTTCACCGGCGACCAGAGCCTCGATCTCGCCGACGAGCTCTTCGGACGGTTGGGCTGCCGCCACGGCGTCGCGCCAATCGGCACCATGTTCGATGCCTTCGAGCAATCGCTCGATGCGGTGGGCCCGCGGCTTCACGCCGCCGCCGCCCGGCCCGACTGGCGTTCGGTGGCCTCCGAGAACTTCCAACCCCGCGTCCGCGGCACGCTGCTGATGTCGTTCACGAACGCCTATGGCGGGCTGGTGCTCTCGACCGGCAACAAGTCGGAGATGTCGGTCGGATATGCCACGCTTTATGGCGACATGTGCGGCGGCTTCAATCCGATCAAGGATCTCTACAAGACGACCGCGTTCGAGATTTGCCGCTGGCGCAACGAGAACCGGCGCGACTGGATGCGCGGCGGCAAGGCTCCGATCCCACAGGGCATCATCGACAGGCCGCCGACGGCGGAGCTCAAGCCCGACCAGACCGACGAGGCGGCGCTCGGTTCCTACGAGGTGCTGGACGCGATCCTTCGCCTCCTGATCGAGAAGCTGCTCGAGCCCGAGGAAGCGCGGCGCCAGGCCGAGCGCCAGCTCGGAACCAAGCTCGATCCAGCCTATGTCGGGCGCGTCGCCCAGATGGTGAAAACCGCCGAATACAAGCGCCGGCAGGCACCGCCGGGGATCAAGCTCACGGGGCGGCCCTTCGGCAAGGGCTGGCGCTATCCGATGACCAACCGCGCGAGCCTCTGACGCCCGCGCTCATCGACGCCGACGCCGCAAAGCTTCGCTCCCAAGGATCCTGTCATGCCCCTCATCGATCTCGCCAAACGCGCCTGGGACCATAATTTCGAGCTCGATCCGGCCGTGCGCAGCCTGCTCGACACCGATTTCTACAAGCTTCTGATGCTGCTTCTCATCTGGCGCAAACATCGCGACGTGCCCGTCACCTTCTCGCTCAAGAACCGCACCAGCCGCGTCAGAGTCGCCGACGAGATCCCCGAGTCCGCGCTCCGCTCGCAGCTGGATCATGTGAAAAGCCTGCGCTTCACCAAATCGGAGCTGATCTGGATCGCCGGAAATACGTTCTACGGCCGCAAGGGCATCTTCCCCGGCGAATTCATCGAGTGGTTGGCCGACTTCCGCCTCCCCGACTATCACCTGGAGAGCAGGGACGGTCAGTATCAACTCAGCTTTTCGGGCGCCTGGACCGAGGTGACGCTGTGGGAGATCTATGCGCTCGCCGTCATCGACGATCTGCGCAGCCGCGCGGCGCTGGCCAAGCTCGGCCGGCTCGAAATCGACATCCTCTATGCCCGTGCCAAGGCCAAGCTATGGGAGAAGGTACTCCGGCTGCGTAAGCTCGAAGATCTCAACCTCTCCGATTTCGGCACGCGGCGGCGGCACAGCTTTCTCTGGCAGGAATGGGTGATCCAGGCCATGGCCGAGGGGCTGGGGCCGAAATTCACCGGCACCTCCAACTGCTTTCTCGCCATGAAGCACGATCTCGAAGCCAAGGGCACGAACGCCCATGAGCTGCCGATGGTCTATGCCGCGCTTGCGGGCGAAGACGACACGGCGCTGGCGCGCACGCCTTATCAGGTCCTGGCCGACTGGCAGGAGCTTTATGACGGTGCGTTGCGCGTCATGCTGCCCGACACCTTCGGCACGACGGCCTTTCTTGCCAAGGCGCCGGACTGGGTCGCGGGCTGGACCGGCGTGCGGATCGACAGCAAGGACCCGTTCATTGGCGGCGAGGAGATGATCGAATGGTGGCGAGCCCGCGGCGAGGATCCGAAGAAGAAGCTGATCATCTTCTCGGACGGGCTCGAGATCGGTCTGATCGAGCAGCTTCATGCCCGCTTCAATGGCCGCGTCCAGATCGGCTTCGGCTGGGGCACCAACCTCACCAACGATTTTCGCGATTGCGCGCCCAATGGCGGCCATGACTTCGATGCCATTTCGCTGATCGTCAAGGTGACCGCCGCGGCCGGCCGCGACGCGGTCAAGCTGTCGGACAACCCGAAGAAGGCCACCGGCAGTCCTTCGGAAATCGCGCGCTACGCCCGCATCTTCGGCGAGGCCGGGCGCGAGGCCCATGAGGTCCTCGTCTGAGGGCCGGGAGCGATCCATGAGCAAGATACGCAATTTCGAGCCCCACCCCGACGCGAGGAGCGGGCGCGTCGGCCTTATCGTCGCCGAGCTGCAGACCGTCCATTGGGGCCATGTCCGCCTGATGATGGAGATGGCGGCAAGCTGCGACACCGGAATCCTTGCCATCGGCTCGACACAGCTTCATGGCGTCGAGGGCCATCCCTTCTCGTTCGACCAGCGCAAGGACATGGTCCAGGCGATCTTCGGCGCGCAATTCAAGATCCTGCCGCTGCAGGACATCGATGCCAGCCTCGAGACCGGCGACTGGCTCAAATATGTCCTCTCGCGCATCGCCTCGGCCAACCTGCCGGCCCCAACCGACTTTTTCACCGGCTCCGCGATCGATGCCCGCTTCTATACCGACAATTTCGCGAGCCTGGAGGATCCCTCGGCCTCGAACGGACCGGTGACGACCTTCTCGGCCAAGGGCCGGGACCGCCGCCTCCATATCGTCGATCGCGCCAGCTCCTTGAAGCTGTCGGGGCGGGAGATCCGCCATTTGATCGAGGCACGCGATCCGGAATGGCGCAACTACGTTCCCGCCAAGCTTTGGAACTATATCGAGCGGCACTACCCGCCGCATCTGCGGATCGCGATCCGGACCGACCGCCTCATGCCCGAAGATGTGCCGGTCGGCACGCGCTGCCGGGTCGGCAACGACCCGACCGTCCTGGTCCTGCGCGACGACGGGAAGTGGCGGCCGCTGCGCGACCGCGTCGAGGAGAAGGCCGGGATGCGGCGGGCGGGCGGCTAGCTCACGGTGCGAGATTCGCCTGCAAGCAGCGAGTCCGCAGCACCCCTCCCCCTACCCCCTCCCGCAAGGGGAGGGGGCGTGATCAGAACGGAACGGCACGCCGGCCGCAAACTCGATAGAAGCTTAGAAGTAGAGCGAAGCGATCACATTGACTTGGGAGGGGCCGAGGCGAGGTCTCGAGCGCTAAGTCGCCTCGGGATAGGTGATCGCCAAGATCTCCACAGTCTCCTCGCCATTGGGCGTCCAGACCACGGCGGTGTCGCCGACCGACTTGCCGATGAGCGCCTTGGCCATGGGCGAGATCCAGCTGATGCGCTTGGGCCCGAACTCGGTCTCGTCGATACCAACGATGGTCGCCTCGACTTCACGATCGTCCTCGCGGACCCAGCGCACGGTGGCGCCGAAATGAACCCGGCTGCGCGACCCCGGTTTGGAGGGATCGACGATCTCGGCCGCCTCCAGCCGTTTGTCGAGAAAGCGGATGCGCTTGTCGATCTCGCGCAGCCGCTTCTTGCCGTAGATATAGTCGCCGTTCTCCGAGCGATCGCCGTTGCCGGCGGCCCATTCGACGACGCGCACCACCTCGGGGCGCTCCTCGTTCCAGAGCCGCTTGCGCTCGGCCAGGAGCCGCGCATGGCCGTCGGTCGTCATGTAGTTTTTCGGCTCTGGTGCTGGGTTTCCGTCTTGTCGCTTCATGGACGTCCAAACAACTCCTCATGCCGGCGCGCGATCTGCGGCCAGAGATCCGCCGCCTGCGGCAAACGGATCCCGAACCGCTCGGCCAGCGCCTCGGCATAAGCCTCGACCGAAGGCAGGAGCTGGTCCTCGGCCCCCGCTCCATTCACCCGCTTCAGCACCCGCCCGACCAGCGCCACCACCCCATCGGGCTCATGGCGCAGGCAGATGGCATTCTGCACGAAACGGGAGTCCGGGTGCGTCTGCAGCCAATGGCATTTCTGCGCCAGCAACGCCCAATCGGCCGGACGGCGTTGGAAATCGAAGGAGGTCGCAAAGGCCTTATCGTGATTGTGGAACCGCCACCAGCCGTCGGCGAGACGTTCGAGCCCCAGCTCGCGCCAACTCTGCCAATAGCAACCTTCCCTAAGCGGGATCGGCTCCGAAGGGCCGTCGCCCAGCCCGACATCGACGAGATAGGGCTGGTCCAGCTCGACCGTCAGGGCCAGGTGATTGCCGATAGCGGCGTCGCCACGCTCGGCCCGCAGGACCGCGCCGGTCATTGCCATGACGCGAAAGCCGATGGTCTCGAGCGCCCACCGGAAGACGCCGTTCATCTCATAGCACCAGCCGCCACGCCGAGCCGTGACCAGCTTGGCGAAGGCGTCGCGCGGCTCGAGCGTGACAGGCCGGCCCAGCTGCACATCGAGGTTCTCGTAAGGAATACGCTCGAGATGGCCGCGCTGGATCCGGCGCAGGGTGGCGAGGTCCGGTTCGGGGCGCCCGGCGAATCCGATGCGATCGAGATAGGCGGCGAGGTCCATGAGGCGAGGGAGGCCGGCGTTGGACAAAGGGGGCGACGCGATTCAGAATGGCCCGGTGGGTTCCTTCCTTTAATCGAACCCGGGGCGGAGGAAAAGCGCGTTGGCCGGCCTGTCGATCCTGCGCGTCGTCCTGCTCGCGCTTGCCGGCCCTGAGCTCATGGCCGGCCTCGCCGTGATCGGCTTTTTCTACAAGGGCGCGACGGATCCACTGGGCCGAAACATCGCCTATGGCGTCATGGCCCTGACCTGCATTCCCTTGGCGCTCTGCGCCCTACCGGCGCTGTTGCTGGGCCTGTTCGATCGCTGGCTGCCGCTGGCGCTGTTCCTGGCCCTGGCGACGATCCCGGTCTGGCTGCTGCTGATGCGGGGCGCCTGAGCTCAGGGCCCAAATTCCCGCCAGCCTTCTTATCATTTGTGAATTACGGCGACGGCCATTGGCGAGGATCATGGCCGAGTTGAACGGGCAGGGCCGCGCCCATGCAAGAATCGGCTTCCATCGGCACTATCGAGACCCTGAAAGCGCCGGCCATGCTGGTCGACGACTTCCTCCCGGCCGACCTGGCGAACGCCATGCGCGCGGACCTCGAGGCCCATTTCGCCAATCCCCATCAGCATCGGCCGGAAACGCACGATGTCTGGAACTATTGGTATGTCCCGGGCCTTTATACCTATCTGCGCACCCGGCCCGAACGGGTACTCGCTCGCGACCGGGTCGAGCAGTTTGTCAGCCGGCTGCAGCGCTGGTCGACCGAGCATCTCGGAATGGGCTCGGTCAGCTGGCCGTTTCTCAGCCTCTACGTGAATGGCTGCAGCCAGGGCCTCCACAACGATTCGAAGAATGGCCGCTTCGGCTATGTCTATTCCCTCACCTCCCCGGAGCGTCGCACCATCGGTGGCGAGACGCTGTTGCTGAAGGAGGGCGACCTCGCCCGTCGCAATGCCCGTGCGGCCAACGCGGGCGCCGGCCTCTACGACCTGATCGAGCCCCGTTTCAACCGGCTGGTCCTGTTCGACGATCGGCTGGTCCATGGCGTGCAGCGCGTCGCCGGTTCGATGGACCCGTTGGACGGGCGCTGCGTCATGCATGGCCATATCGATCAAACCGGACCGATCATCCTCGGCGCCTTGCCGATAGAGGCGGTTCGCGACGGCATCAGCACAGCCATTCAGCGTTTCGCAACCGAGAAGACCACATCCATCGCCAGTTACCACGGCCCCATCGTCTTTCGCCTCACCATCGCGGCGGACGGCAGAGTTTCCGGGTTGCGCGTCCTGCTCGATCGCGTGTTCGACGAGCAGAGCAACGACGCCCGATGCGAGGTCGCCAAGATCAATCTTGCCGAGGCCCTGGCGCAAAGTCTCTTCCCAGCCGCCGCCGGAGAGACGACGGTCACGCTGCCGGTGACATTCGGCGGTCCGGTGGGCCGGCGCAACGACGAAGGGCCCTGAGGCCACCCCGACCGGCAACACGCCGGCCTATCCCCGCCGCTCGCGCAAGGTGACCGCCAGGCGCTCGACTCGCCCATGCCGGAGCACCGACAGCTCGACCGTCTTGCCGATCCGGTCGGCGCCGAGAAGCCGGATAAGATCGTCGGCGCCGGCCACCGGCAGCCCATCCAGCATCAAGACGATGTCGCCGCCCTTCAACCCCGCCTGCGCCGCCGGCCCTTTCGGGTCGATCTCGCCGATCCGAACCGCCAGCGGCCCCGCGCCAGTCGCGAGCGCGATGCGCCGCGGCAACGGGATCGTCTGCGCCGCGATGCCGAGATGGGCGCGGCGCACGCGGCCATGGGCCACGAACTCGCTGACGACGAAAAGGGCTGTGTTGCTGGAGACGGCGAAGCAGAGCCCCTGGGCGCCACCGATCATGGCGGTGTTGATGCCGACGACCTCGCCCGAACCAGCGACCAGCGGCCCGCCCGAATTGCCGGGATTGAGCGCCGCATCGGTCTGGATCACGTCCTCGATCAGCCTGCCGTTGCGGGCCCGCAGCGACCGGCCGAGCGCGGAAACCACGCCGGCGGTGACGGTCGATTCGAAGCCCAACGGATTGCCAATCGCCACCACCAGATGGCCGCGCCTCAGTTTCTTGGAATTGCCCAACGCCGCGGCCGGCGTGCCGCGCGGCAGCTCGGCGCGCAAGAGCGCCAGATCGGTATCGGGATCGTCGCCCAGGACCTGCGCCTCGGTTTCCCGGCCCTCGCTGAGCACCAACCGCACGCGCTTGGCGCCGGCGACCACATGGCTGTTGGTCAAGACCAGCCCGTCATGGGCGATGATGACGCCGGATCCGATACCGGCCTGCCGGCCTTCGCCGCCGCTCTCCACCCGCACCACCGCGGGGCCGACCCGGTCGGCGACGCCCGAAACGACGCGCGAATAAGCGTCGAGCTGCGCTTCGTCGCGGTTCGCGGCGGAGAAGTCGTTGGCGGAGCCGATAGTGGGGTCGTCGAGCATGGGAGTCTCAAGAAGAATGTCCGGCCGCGCCAGGATCGAGCCAGCGGCAACCGGAGCGACCTTCCGGCCCACCATGACGGTCTGGAATGGCGATGGTTCCGGGCGCGATGCTTATCTAGGCAGTCTTCCTCGTTTCGCCAACGGCCAGGTCGGGGTGCCGAGGGAGCGCCGCTTGACCCCACAGGCCTTGCGGCAATTGCCCGGCCTTGGCGCATTGCTATCATTCGCTCCTGTGCCGCTGCACCCGGCACGGATCGACCAAGGAGGATAGGTATGGATCTCTCGAAAATCGCCGTCGGCCGCGATCCACCGCGCGACGTCAACGCCTTGATCGAGATCCCGCTGGGCGGACCGTCGGTCAAATATGAGATCGACAAGGAGTCAGGCGTCCTCCTGGTCGATCGCTTCCTCCATACCGCGATGTTCTATCCCGGAAACTACGGCTTCATCCCCGGCACGCTGTCGAGCGACGGAGACCCCTGCGATGTGCTGGTGGTCAGCCAGGTGCCGGTGGTGCCGGGTTGCATCATCCGCTGCCGGCCGGTAGGCGCCCTCCTGATGGAAGACGAGGCCGGGGGCGACGAGAAGATCCTCGCCGTGCCGGTCGAGGCGCTCCATCCCTTCTATACCGGGATGCGCAGCTATGAGGATCTTCCGACCATCCTGCGCGAGCAGATCGCCCATTTCTTCGAGCACTATAAGGATCTCGAAGCGGGCAAATGGACCAAGATCACCGGCTGGAAGGGGCCGTCCGTGGCCGAGGCGCTCATCCTCGAAGGGATCGAGCGCGCCGGCGCGCGGAGGCCGCGCTAGTCGGTCCAGTCGGAGTCACTGCCGCGCGCAGTGCGTCGCTAAATACTTGAAAGGGATGACGACCGAATAACCGCCATACAGCTCGTCCGTACGATCGCTCTCCTCGACAAGGACCGCCTCCCATCGTTCGAACGGTTCAGGCTTGCACCCGACCGCCGTCGCGACCGGCGGCGGATCTGCAGTAACGACGAACTCCAGTCCGGCTGGGAGGAGTCGGTAATCGCCGCCGCTAAAAGGAGCGAACCATTGCGTCTGCACGATGGCTTCGAACTCCTTAAGGACGACGTAACGGTCACCTTTCCTTGGAGGATTCTTGTTCATTGCTGGCGCTCATTTCTCACTTAAAGATGCATCATTACCGTTGGGGATAACAGTAGAAATACTACCGATCCCCGGGGCCGTGCCGCCCAGGCCACCCCCTAAGCCCCCGGGCGAATTGAGACTCCACAATCCGGGGGATTATCGTTAGGTTGCGGCCGCTTCCCGGCGCCGGCACCGGCGAGCGCGTGAATAACTCCACGGCCCCTCCTCTTGCGGGAGGGGCGGCGAGCCTAGCGAGCGGGAGGGGAATGCCAGCCGCAAGGGAAGCCATGATTGGATTGCGCTTCCTTGAGAAAGAACTCGCGCAGCACCCCTCCCCTTACCCCCTCCCGCAAGGAGAGGGGGCGTGGAATATCTTGCAACCGCTGGCGCATGCTCGGGGTCTCGTTTGCAGGCCGACCCCTCCCCATATAGGGCGTCGCACACCGCCCGATGCGCCTGAACCCGGGCAGCCGGCCTCGACTGCCCCATATCCGCCGAGCCGTTGAAGGAACGCCAATTTGAGTGCCGTCCAGACCGACCTGATCTCGCCCGCCGCCCCCACGACGGCCGCCTCGCGGCGGACCTTCGCCATCATCTCGCATCCCGACGCGGGCAAGACCACGCTGACCGAGAAGCTGCTGCTGTTCGGCGGCGCCATCCATCTCGCCGGCCATGTGAAGGCCCATGGCGAGCGCCGGCGCACGCAGTCGGATTGGATGGAGATGGAGCGCCAGCGCGGCATCTCGATCTCGAGCTCGGTCATGACCTTCGAGCGCGACGGGCTCACCTTCAACCTGCTCGACACCCCGGGCCACCAGGACTTCAGCGAGGACACCTACCGCACGCTGACCGCGGTCGATTCCGCCATCATGGTGATCGACGCGGCCAAGGGCATCGAAAGCCAGACCAAGAAGCTGTTCGAGGTCTGCCGCCTGCGCGACATCCCCATCATCACCTTCATCAACAAGATCGACCGCGAGGGCCGCGATCCCTTCGCGCTGCTCGACGAGATCGAGAGCACGCTCGCTCTCGATATCTGCCCGATGACCTGGCCCGTCGGCATGGGCACCGACTTCCACGGCGCCTTCGACCTGCGCGGCCATCGCTTCCTCAAGTCGGAAAGCCGGCCCGGTGCTGCCGACGGCCGAACCATCGCCTGCAGCGGCATCGACGATGCGCAACTGGACGCGCTCGTCCCCGAGCGCATCCTCTCGGCCTTCCGCGAATCCGCGGGACTGGCGCTTTCGGCCTATCCGGCGTTCGATCTCGAGGCCTATCGCGGCGGCCATCTGACGCCGGTCTTCTTCGGCAGCGCGCTCAAGGACTGCGCGGTCGAGGAGCTGCTGCAGGGGCTGGCGACGATCGCCCCGCCGCCGCGGCCCCAACCCGCCGAGCCGCGCAGCGTCAGCCCCGACGAAAAAGCGGTGACCGGCTTCGTCTTCAAGATGCAGGCCAACATGGACCCGAACCACCGCGACCGGGTCGCCTTCCTGCGGCTCTGCTCCGGCCGGCTCAAGCGCGGCATGAAGCTGCGCCAGGTCCATAGCGGCAAGATGATCTCGCTGCAGAACCCGATCTTCTTCTTCGCCCGCGAGCGCCAGCTGGCGGACGAGGCCTTTCCCGGCGACATCATCGGGATTCCCAACCACGGCACCTTGCGCGTCGGCGATACGCTGACCGAAGGCGAGCAGCTGCGCTTCACCGGCATCCCCAATTTCGCGCCGGAGATCCTGCGCCGCGTGCGCCTGGACGATCCGATGCGGGCCAAGCAGCTCAAGCGCGCGCTGGAAGACCTGGCCGAAGAAGGCGTGACGCAGCTGTTCCGTCCGATCCTGGGCTCGCAATGGATCGTCGGCGTGGTCGGGCAGCTCCAGCTCGAAGTCCTCGCCTCGCGCATCGCCAGCGAATACAAGATCGCGATGGGCTTCGAGATGGCACCCTATGAGACCGCGCGCTGGATCGCGAGCGACGATCCGGCCGCGCTCAAGGATTTCATCGAGCGCCACCGCGGCAGCATCGCCGAGGATCGCGACGATGCGCCGGTCTTCCTCGCCCGCGACGGCTGGGAGCTGAACCGCATCGTCAGGGACTTCCCCAAGCTGCGCTTCCTCAAGACGCGGGAGCGGGCCTAGCGCTTGGCGTCGGGGCATCCCCCGGCGCCCTTGATGCGGATCAATGCGCGCCCTCGTCGCCGGCCGCAACAATGGGCCATGTTGGAAAAGGCCCCATGAACAAGCAGATAGGGACGGAGACGGGCCTGCGTGCGGCAGATCTGCCCGGATCCCACGGCGACAGGGAAGCGGGCCCGCGCCGGCATCGCTCGCGCCGGCTCTGGATCGCCGGCATGGCGCTGGTTCTCCTCGCCGCGGGCGCGGCCACCTGGTGGAACATGCGCGCCGCGCCGCCGATCCGCTACACGACCGTGGCCATCACGCGCGGCGATGTCGCGCGCAGCGTGACCGCGACGGGCACCGTCAACCCGGAGCTCACTGTCATCGTCGGCAGCTACGTGTCCGGCGTGATCCAGCAGCTCTATTGCGATTACAACACGCAAGTGAAGGTTGGCCAGATCTGCGCCAAGATCGATCCGCGCCCCTACCAGATGGTCGTCAACCAGGCGCAGGCGGTTCTCGACGTCGCGAAGGCCCAGCTC
>Ga0335070_10010177_pt1 | contig 10993 bp, 9 predicted proteins | sample Lox_Sample_13_FD_206722 | JGI IMG/M metagenome (GOLD analysis project Ga0335070, IMG submission 206722) | Soil microbial communities from Loxahatchee National Wildlife Refuge, Florida, United States - Lox_Sample_1.3 | ecosystem: Environmental > Terrestrial > Soil > Wetlands | place: USA: Florida... | reverse complement strand
CGAGCGGCAGATAGACGCGATCGAGCGCGCGATAATCCTTGGCGCAATCCTGCAGATGGTTGATCACCTGCAGCGCGGCGCACAGCGCATCGTTGTAGGGCCAGGTCCGGCGGTCCTCGCCATGGACATCGAGCACGAAGCGACCCACCGGCATCGCCGAATAGCGGCAATAGTCCATCAGCTCTTTCCAGTCGGCATAACGACGCTTGGTCACGTCCCGGCGAAAGGCTTCGAGGAGGTCGAGCGCATGTTGCGAGGAAAGCCCGCGCGCACCGAGCGCCTGCCTGAGCGCTACGCCTTCCGGCGAGGCCTGGCAGTTGCCGTTGAGGCTCTGCCGCATGTCTTCCAGCAGGCGCAGCTTTTCCTCCTGCGTCGCGGTCGGATGATCGGCGACGTCATCCGCCGTCCGCGCAAAGCGATAGAAGGCGAGGATGCTGGGCCGATGGCGCGGATGGATGAGCACGGAGGCGACGGGGAAATTCTCGTCCGTGTGGCCCTTTCCCGACGCGAGTGCGCTTGGAGTGTCCGTCATACGCCTGTCATCGCCTGTGCGCGTCCCTTCCACATGCCGCCGCGCCCCCGCCAGTGCTGGAGCGCCGAGTCGATCGTGAAGGCGGTATAGACGAGACCGATGACTGGCAAGGCAAGCCCCCAGAGCGGCGATACGCCGTAGAATCTGAGCATGGGCTGGAAAGCGATGGCCATGACGAACCAGGCGAGGAAACCGAAGAGGCCGGCGAGACCCATCGAGGTCAGGGTTGCGACCGGCGGCAGCAGATAGAGGATCAGCATGCCGAGCACGGTGCCCGCCAGCACCAGCGGCGAATAACCCAGTTGGGCGTAGGCCGAACGCGAGACCATTCGCCCGATTTCTCCCATGCCTTCATAGGGGCGGATGCTTGTCGCCATCTCGGTGAGACCGAGCCAGATCGGACCCTGTTTTTTCATCAGACGGCCGAGGGCGCAATCGTCGATGATCTCGCCCTTGATCTGCTCAACGCCGCCCGCGGCTTCGAGCGCATCGCGCCGCGCCAGCATGCAGCCGCCGGCCGCGGCCGCCATCGGATTGCCGGGATCGTTCACCCAGCCGAACGGGTAGAGCATGTCGAAGAAGAACACGAAGGCCGGAATGAGAAAGCGTTCGGCCGGCGTCTGGCAGTGGAGCTTCGCCATCTCGGAGACAAGGACGAGCTTGTCACGTTCGGCGCGGCTAACAAGAGAGCGCAGATTGTCCGGCGTGTGCGCGATGTCGGCGTCGGTGAGCCAGAGATAATCGCTTGGCGTGTTCGTCTTCGCGCCCGCGATGCCTTGCGCCACGGCCCATAATTTTCCCGTCCAGCCCGGCGGGCGAGGGCTTCCCGCGATGATCTCGAGCCGTCCCCGCGTGTCGAGCCCGCGCGCGATGTCGGCGGTGCCGTCTGCGCTCTGATCATCGACCAGAATGACACGCAGCGATCCCGGGTAGTCCTGCGCGAGAAGGCTGCCGACGCTTTCGGCGATGACATCGGCTTCGTCGCGCGCCGGCACAACGGCGACGACGGACGGCCACGATGCCGGCGGCGGAACGTTCCGGTCACTTCGTTCTCGCGTCAGCCAGAAGCCGCCGCGCGCGATGAGGAGATACATCCAGATCGCAAACGAGAAAGCACAGACCGCGAGCCATCCCATGATCAGGAGATATAATCCGCTCGGCGGAACCAGGCGATCGCGTCGACGAGCCCTTCGCGATAGGGACGCGCGACGTATCCGAGCTCCCGCTCCGCTTTCGCCGAGCTGAAGAACATGTGGTACTGCGCCATCTTGAGCGCGTCTTTGGTCAGGAACGGCTCCTTGCCGGTCACGGAGGCCACGGCCTCAGCCAAATGGGCGAGGGGATAGAGCGGCGCCCGCGGCATCTGGAAACGCGGCGCGCGCCGGCCGGTGATCGACGCGATGTCGCCGAGCATGTCCTTGAGGCTCACATCGGTCCCTCCGAGCACGTAGGACGCGCCGATCCCGCCCTTGTCGAGCGCGAGCATGTGTCCTTCGGCGACATCATCGACGTGAACGAGATTGAGGCCCGTGTCGAGAAAGGCCGGCATCTTTCCCATGGCGGCTTCGACGATGATGCGACCCGTCGGCGTCGGCTTCACGTCGCGCGGACCGATCGGCGTCGATGGATGCACCGTCACCGCCGGCAGACCTTCCTCGCGGATCATTTTTTCGACCAGACGCTCGGCGACCACCTTGCTGCGCTTGTAGGCGCCGATGGCGCTGGCTTCGTCATGCCGCGAGGTCTCGTCGGCGGGTTTGCCGTCGATGGGCTTCAGCGTGGCGACGCTGCTCGTGTAGACGACGCGCTCGACGCCTGCCGCGAGCGCGGCCTGCATGGTGGCGCGCGTGCCTTCGAGATTGTTGCGCACGATGTCTTCGGCATCGCGCGCCCAGAGACGGTAATCCGCCGCCACATGGAAGAGATACCGTGCGCCTTGCGCGGCCTTCGTCATCGATGCCGCGTCACGCATATCGCCTTCGGCGATCTCATGCGGGAAATCGGCGAGGTTGGTGCGCGGACTTGTTGTGCGCATCAGGACGCGCACCTTGAAGCCGCGGGTCGCGAGCTTGCGGGCGACGGCCGAGCCGACGAACCCGGACGCGCCTGTCACGAGGACGAGGTCGCCCACGCGTCAGCGCCCCGGCAAACGCTCTTCGCGCGTTTCGATGGCGAGAGCTTGACGGCCTTCCAGCCCCTGCCAGGACAGGAGCACCGGAATGCCGATGGCGATGTTGACGGCACGTTTGAGAAGCGAGAGCGCCAAACCGATCGCCGAACTGACGCCGAAGAGCGGCATGAGCATGGCGTAGGTCGCCTCCTGCACGCCCATGGCAGACGGCACGAGCACGGCAGCGCTGCGGATGGCGGAAAGTGTGCTTTCGATCGCGACCATGGACAAATAACTCATATGCGCGCCGATCAGTCGCAAGGCGAGCCAGCTCATCAGCGCGCTTGCCAGCCAGCCGACGAAATGGATGGCGATCGAGGCCACAATGCGGCCGGGGTGGGCGTAAATGGCGGAAATCGAACGGGCAAAGGCGCCGGCATGGCGCACAGCCTGCGGAAAAAGGCGTGCGGTCAGGCTCTCCGCAAAGGCGGGTCCCTTGCGCTGAACGATGATGAAGCCCGCGGCGCCCAGCGCGGCGAGAACGGGCCCGATGATGAGCGGCGCAAACAGGTCGGAGTGGAGCGAAGAAAAGCCGAGATGCCGGACGAGCAGAATGACGCCCATGATGATGAACAGGATCTGGGCAAGCATTTCTGTGGTGACGTCGACGACGGTCGAGGCATAGGAGTCGGCCGCCGATATGCCTCTGAGGGCCACCGCGCGTGCGCCGATGACGAAGCCGCCGATCTGTGAGAGCGGAAGGATCTCTGCCGCCGAATCCCGCACCGAGCGGCCCCAGAAGAAGGTCGGCCACCGCTTGAGACCGGCGTTCGGGACAAGAACGAACCATCCTACTGAAAGAAGGGCAAAGACGCCGGCGCCGAAGGCGCACAGGATCGCAAATCCGCCCCAGCCGAGCGACGTGATCGCCGACATCACCGAACCGATGCCGATATAGAAAACGAGATAGACCGCCGTCAGGGCGCCGAGACAGGCGGCGACGATGAGCGCCAGACGCTTCATGCTGCGCTCACTCCTGCGGTGCTACCGCCAAAATCCTCGCTCCCCGCATTCGAAGGGAACCTGGACGTCCGAACAATCACGACGCAATTCCCGAGTTTGCGTTACGCGGCCAGCTTCTGTCTTTCGCGCAGGAACTGGAAGAACTCGACGCCCTCCCGGGCGCGGCGGCGGAACATTTCCCAACTCGACAGCATCTCGCCCACGATCGAGGCGATTTTTCCTGAGCGGAAATAGAACCGTTTGTAGAAGACCTCGAGCGAATTGAAGATTTCCTGATGGCTCAGATGCGGATAATGCAGCGGCGCAATCTGGATGCCGTGCTCGTCCACGAGTTCCGCATTGTCCTTGTCCAGCCAGCCGTTCTCGACCGCCTGATTGTAGAGGAACGTGCCGGGATAGGGCGCCGCCAGCGACACCTGGATCGTGTGCGGATTGATGCGGTTGGCGAACTGGATCGTCTCCTCGATCGTCTCCTTTGTCTCGCCCGGCAAGCCGAGAATGAAGGTGCCGTGGATCGTGACGCCGATATCGTGGCAGTCCTTGGTGAACCGCTCGGCGACTTCGACGCGCATGCCCTTCTTGATGTTGTGCAGGATCTGCTGATTGCCGGACTCGTAGCCGACGAGCAGAAGCCTGAGGCCGTTTTCATGCATCACCTTCAGCGACTCGCGCGGCACATTGGCCTTGGCGTTGCATGACCACGTGACGCCGAGCTTGCCCAAACCCTTCGCGATCGCCTCGGCGCGCGGCAGGTTGTCGGTGAAGGTGTCGTCGTCGAAGAAGAATTCCTTGACCTGCGGGAATTCCTTTTTCGCCCACGCGATTTCTTCAAGAACGTGCTCGACGCTGCGTGTGCGGTAGCGATGGCCGCCGACCGTCTGCGGCCAGAGACAAAAGGTGCAGCGCGATTTGCAGCCGCGGCCCGTATAGATCGAGATGTAAGGGTGCTTCAGATAGCCGATGAAGTAATTCTCGATCTTGAGGTCGCGCTTGTAGACCGGCGTCACGAAGGGCAGCGAATCCATGTTCTCGAGGATCGGCCTGTCTTCATTATGAACGACCACGCCTTCGGAATTGCGATAACTGAGGCCCTTGATCTGGTCCCAGCGGACACCATCGGCGACGTCCTTGATCGTGAAGTCGAACTCGTTGCGTGCCGCGAAGTCGACGACCGGCGCTGCCCGGAGACTCCCATCGGCGTCGTTGGCGACCTTGGCGCCGATCATGCCGGCTTTGAGATTGGGATTGGCGTCCTTCAGCGCCTGGATCGTCTTTACGTCCGACTTGAACGACGGCGTGGAGGTATGAAGCACCACGAGGTCGTAGTCCTTCGCCATCGGCAACACGTCCGCAAGCGACTGATCATGCGCCGGCGCGTCGACCAGTTTGCTGTGTTCGACCAGGGCCGCGGGCTGGGCCAGCCAGGTCGGATACCAGAACGACTTGATCTCGCGGCGTGCCTGGTAGCGCGAGCCGGCTCCGCCGTCGAAGCCGTCAAAGGATGGCGCTTGGAGGAATAAGGTTCTCATTTCCCGACTTTCAGTTCGATAAAAACGATGTCCGACCGGCTTCTGCCTGTCGCCGCCACGACCTCACCGCGGATAGCCTACGATAGCGTGCGGTTCAACGAACAGCCATACGCGCCGGCCGGGCGGCGTCAACCCCATCTAAGGCCGCGTCTCTTGAAGTCCAAGGCTTTGATGATGGTCGCGCAACACGCGTGACGATGAATTTTTGCCCACATCGCGTGCGTGGCAACGGTGCAACGGAAAAACCGCAATGCGTTGAAGGGCTTCCCTCGGGCCCGGCCCGGCAAGTCCGTTGCATTTGATGGATTGCGGAAAGAACCGTTTCGGCATTGAGAGTGCCGCGCGGTGGATTTTGTTCGAATTCGTCTGCAGTTCGTTACCCGACGACAATCTCTCATCCGGATAATGCGCGCGATGTGGGCGCTTCAAGAAAGGGCGATCGAAATGTCGAAACTCGTGAAATTCCTGCGTGACGAGAGCGGTGCGACGGCCATTGAATACGGCCTTATCGCCGCCGGTATTGCTGTCGTGATTATCGCGGCCGTGCAGTCTGTCGGTACGAATCTTACCGGCACCTTCCAGAACGTCGCGAATAACATCTAAGCCCGGGTGCTTACCCGGCCGGGCTTTCCCGCGCGTTCAACACCCTGGCGTGACGGGGCGGACGGCGCGGGCCCACCGATGCCGGCGGGTTGCCGAAGCGATGCGGCGGCCTGCCGGCAACGGTTTTTCTGTTGTCAGCGTAAACTCGGTGCTTAGGCCCGAATCAGCCGGCAAGCTGCTCGCTCTGGGCCAGGCGGATGTCGAAGCCGGCGATCCCGACATAGTCGAGACGGTGTGTCGTCAAAAGCTTGATCGACGACAGCCCCAGGTCTTTCAGGATCTGGGCGCCGACACCCACTTCCCGCCATTGCCGTTCGCGCTTGCCCGCGCTCGCATGGGCTTCGCCTGCCTTGTCGTCCAGAAGCGGCGAGGCGACGCCGGCGGCGCCCTCGCGCAGATAAACGAGCACCCCAGAGCCTTCCTCTTTGATGCGCTGAAGAGCGGCCGAGATCAGATTGGTATCGCGCCCGCGGCCGAACACATCGGCGAGAACTTCCTGCCGGTGCATGCGGACGAGGACGGGATCTGCGCGCGCGATATCGCCGAAGACAAGCGCCATATGCTGAACCGCATCGAACATCGTTGAGTAGGCGATGGCGCGGGCCGGCCCGATTTCCGTCGCCACTTCGAATTCGGAGACGCGCGTTACCAGTTTCTCGCGCGCCCGACGATACGCGATGAGGTCGGCGATCGATATCATCTTGAGGCGGTGCTCGCGTGCAAATGCCACCAGTTGCGCAAACCGCTTGACCGTGCCGTCATCATTGACGAGTTCGCCGAGAAGTCCGACGGCGGGAAGGCCGGCAAGGTGGGTCAGATCGGTCGCGGCTTCCGTATGGCCCGAACGCATCAGCACGCCGCCTTCTTTCGAGATAAGCGGAAAGACATGGCCGGGGCGCACGAAATCCTGCGCCTGGACATTGCCGTTGGCGAGCGCACGAGCGGTATTGGCGCGTTCCTCCGCCGCAATGCCAGTCGTCAGTCCTTCGCGGTAATCGACGGAGATCGTGAATGCGGTCTGCAGCGGCGCGTTGTTGTCGCGGACCATCGGGTCGAGCTGCAAGGCGCGCGCGCGCTCCGCGGTCACGGGCGCGCAGAGAATGCCGCTCGTATGACGCACCATGAACGCCACCTGCTGCGCCGTGACCTTCGACGCCGCGACGATGAGATCGCCTTCATTTTCGCGATCGTCGTCATCGACGACGATGATCATCTCGCCGTCGGCGATCGCCTTGATCGCCGCATCAATGGTGTCGAGTTTCATGATGCTCTCCGGACGTACGCCGTTTCGAAACCGGGTGATGTCGTCGAGCCGCACACGGCGATGCTTGCCCACCATCCGGAAGGGAAGGACGCCGGTATCGAGCAGCTTGACGAGATGAGGGCGGGAGACGCCGAGGATATCCGCCGCTTCCTGCGTCGTGAGCTCGGCCTCGAGCGGCGTGATGGCGACGAGGCGGCCGCGCGCCATCTGCTCGAGCATCTCAAGGAGAAGGTCGAAGGCCGGCGCGGGGAGGGGAGCCGGTGCGCCGTCGCTGACCGCAACATGAGCGGCCCGCCCGTTGCGGTGCTGCCCGAGGGCTTTGGCGGCGGCGCTCGCCAGCGCCGCGTCCCGCGGAGTCATGGCCTACCTGTTTTTCGTCTCTTTCGAATACTAGTATTCGAAATAAACGAAATGCAAGGCCTCAGGCCCAGCTTTTGGGGACCGGCGTTGCCCGCTGGTTGTAGAGGAGCTTCGCGCGGCGGGCCTTTTCGTCGTCCGGGAGTTTCGACATGTCTTCCGACAGGTCGGCGCCGGCGGCCATGCCCTTCTGCACGGCGGGCCGTGCTTCAAGCTCTTCGATCCACCGTTTCACATTCGGGAATTCGCCGAGATCGATCTTGCGCAGCTTCCAGCCCGCGGCCCACGGATAACAGATCATGTCCGCGATCGTGTATTCACCGGCGGCAAGATAGGGCTTCTTGTGGAGACCCAGCTCCATCACACCGTAAAGACGATGGACTTCATTGGCGAAGCGCGTGTTGGCGTAAGCGAGATCGCCGTTTTTGGGGTCTTGCGCGGCGCGGAAGAAATGTCCCTGCTCGCCGAATTTCGGACCCTGATTGCTCATCTGCCACATCACCCACTGCACGACGTCGTATTTCTTCGCCATGTCCTGCGGCCAGAAGCGTCCGAACTTCTCTGCGAGGTACATCATGATCGCGCCGGACTCAAAAACCGGAAGCGGCTTGCCGCCGCCCTTCGGCTCGGTATCGACAAGCGCCGGCATGCGGTTGTTCGGAGATATCTTGAGGAATTCGGATTCGAATTGATCGCCGCGACCGATATTGACCGGCTTGATCGTGTACGGAACGGTCAGCTCTCGAGCAGGATCGTCACTTTCTTTCCGTTCGGCGTGGGCCAGAAATAGAGGTCGAGCATCGCGAATTCTCCTCGAGCAATTAGGTGGAATTCCGGCGGAAACGTTGTGCGCTGTCAGTGCGTACGCAACACCTCAAAGATGGATGTTGCAAGGATATCTAGGTCCGCGTGATCGATGGTCAAGGCGGGCGTCAGATAGACGATGTTGCGGAACGGGCGGATGAAGACGCCTTTTTCCACGAAACGCCGCTTGAGCGTGTTGAGATCGCCGATGGTCTCGAGCTCGACGATGCCGATGGCGCCTTTCACGCGGACGTCCTTGACGCCCGGCAACTCGAGACAGCGACCGAGCCTTGGGCCCAGGAACTTCCCGATTTCGGCAGCCTGCAGAAGCCGCGGCTCGCTTTCGAAGAGATCGAGCGAGGCATTGGCGGCGGCGCAGGCGAGCGCATTGCCCATGAATGTCGGCCCGTGCATCAGCGCGCGCGAAGCATCGTCCGACCAGAATGCATCGAACACTTTCCGGCTCGCGACGGTCGCCGCCAACGGAAGAGTGCCGCCGGAGAGCCCCTTGCCGAGCGTGATAATGTCAGGCGCGATCGCGGCCGCTTCGCTTGCGAACATCGGCCCCGTGCGGCCGAAACCCGTGAAGATCTCATCGAAGATGAGAAGCAGCTCGTATTTGTCGGCGAGACGCCGCAGGCGCTTCAGGCATTCCGGATCGTGGAACAGCATGCCGCCTGCGCCCTGCACGAGCGGCTCGACCACGATGCCGGCGATCGTGTCGGCATGTCGCGCGAGCAAAGTCTCCAACGCCGCCGAGCTTTCCTCGTCGCGCGGCAGATCGACAACATAGTGTTCAGGAAGCACGCCGGCGAACAGCGCATGCATGCCTTCCTCGGGATCGCACACCGCCATCGTCGCGAAGGTGTCGCCGTGATAGCCGCCCTTGAAGGCGACGAATTTGCTGCGCCCGCGGACGCCGCGATTAATCCAGTATTGCGCCGCCATCTTCATCGCGACTTCAACGGCGACGGAGCCCGAATCCGAATAGAACACGCGCTCAAGCTCGCCTGGCAGGATCGCCGCGAGACGCGCGGCCAGCGTCAGCGCCTGCTCATGCACGAGGCCGCCCAGCATGACATGCGGCATGCGCTTGATCTGCCGCTCGAGCGCATCGGCGATGTGGGGATGATTGTAGCCGTGGCAGGCCGTCCACCACGACGCGTTGCCGTCGATCAGTTCGCGGCCGTCGGCGAGACGAATGCGCGAGCCTTTGGTCGAAGCGACCGCCAGCGGCGGCGCCACCGTTTTCATCTGCGTGTAAGGCAACCAGATATGCGGAAGGCCGCGGTCGTACCAATCGGTCACGAAAGCGCCATGGGCGAAAGACCCAACTGCTCGAACAGGCGATGATCGCGATCCGCGCTCGGGTTGGGCGTCGTCAATAACTTCGGTCCGCCGAAGATCGAATTGGCGCCCGCGAGGAAACACAGCGCCTGCGTTTCGGGGCTCATCGTTTCGCGCCCCGCGGACAGGCGCACCATCGATTTCGGCATGGAGATTCGCGCGACCGCAATGGTACGCACGAATTCGATGTGATCGGGCGCCTGACCGTGGCTGACGGGCGTTCCTTCCACCTGCACCAGCATGTTGATCGGCACGCTTTCGGGATGGACGGGCAGCGTCGCCAGCGCGTGGAGCATGCCGACGCGATCTTCGCGCGCTTCTCCCATGCCGACGATGCCGCCGCAGCAGACATGGATGCCGGCGCGGCGCACTTCCTCGAGCGTCTCGAGACGATCCTGATATGTCCGTGTACTGATGATCTCGCCGTAATATTCCGGCGAGGTGTCGAGATTGTGGTTGTAGTAGTCGAGGCCGGCATCCTTCAGGCGATCGGCCTGCGCACCCGTCAGCATGCCGAGCGTGACGCAGGTTTCCATGCCGAGCGCTTTGACCTCGGACACCATCGTGCAGACCGCGTCGAGATCGCGATCCTTCGGCGAGCGCCACGCGGCTCCCATGCAGAAGCGCGTGGCGCCGCGATCCTTGGCCGCCCTGGCGTCGGCCACGACTTTCTGCACGTCCATAAGCTTCGTCGCTTCGACCCCGGTATCGTATTTCGCGCTCTGCGGACAATATGCGCAGTCCTCGGGACAGCCGCCGGTCTTGATCGACAACAGCGTCGAGATCTGCACGGCGTTCGCATCGAAATGCCGCCGATGCACCGACTGTGCGCTGTAGATGAGATCGGAAAAGGGAAGGGCAAAAAGCGCGCGCAGCTCCTCGCGGGTCCAGTCGTTGCGGACATCGTCGAATTTCTCGGGACTGACGGGAGCGTTCATACGCGGCTGGCCCTTTTTTGGTGGTTGTGCCATGGCATTAGCGCCGCCTTCTCACCTGCGCAAGGCTCGACACGGAACCTGTTATGGCCGCCTTTTTTGTCACCTCGACCGGCACCGATATCGGCAAGACGTATGTCACGGCGGGACTTTTAAGGGTCCTGAGAGGGGGCGGTGCATCGGCGATCAAGCCGGTGGCGAGCGGATTTACGACGGAAACTGCCGCGACGAGCGACCCCGTCGTGCTGCTTGAGGCCATGGGCGAAGTCATGACGCCGGAGGCGCTCGCGCGGATTTCGCCCTGGCGCTTTGCCGAGCCGCTGTCGCCCGATATGGCGGCCGCGCGCGAAGGTCGCATCATCGATTACGACGCCCTCATCGAATTCTGCCGCGCCGGTATGGGGCGGGCGCGTGGACCTTTTTTCGTGGAGGGCGTCGGCGGCGTCATGGTTCCGCTCGATGCGCGCCGTACGGTCAGGGACTGGATGG
>Ga0335070_10010175_pt1 | contig 10996 bp, 7 predicted proteins | sample Lox_Sample_13_FD_206722 | JGI IMG/M metagenome (GOLD analysis project Ga0335070, IMG submission 206722) | Soil microbial communities from Loxahatchee National Wildlife Refuge, Florida, United States - Lox_Sample_1.3 | ecosystem: Environmental > Terrestrial > Soil > Wetlands | place: USA: Florida... | reverse complement strand
CAGGGGGACGCCGAGGGCGCGCGGCACGTGTGCGCGGACGACGGCCAGGCGGATCAGCTCGAGGACCGGGTGCTGGAGAAGCTGCAGGAGCGGATGATCGCGGAGCCCGCCAGCGTGCCGGCGCGGGTGCAGTTCATCCTGGTGGCGCGCAACCTGGAGCGCGTCGCCGACCTTGCCACCAACGTGGCCGAAGAGGCCATCTTCGTGGCCCAGGCCCGGGTCATCAAGCACCACCGCGAGGACCCGGTCTAGCGGGCCGGCCTAGGCGGCGGGCGTGAGCACTCCCTCGATCCGCTGCATGACCTCGTCGGTGAGCCGCGGCACCACCTCCAGCGCCCGCATGTTCTCGCGCACCTGCTCCACCCGCGTCGCGCCGGTGATCACGCTGCTGACGTTGGGGTTCTTGAGGCACCAGGCCAGCGCCAGCTGGGCCATGGTGCAGCCCAGCCCCTTGGCCACGAACGAGAGCTGGGTGACCTTCTCCACGCGGTCGGCGGTGAGCACCGACTGCTTGAGCCAGTCCAGGCTGGGCGTGGCGAGGCGCGAGCCCGACGGCACGCCGGCGTTGTACTTGCCGCTCAGCAGCCCCGAGGCCAGCGGGCTCCAGGTGGTCAGGCCCATGCCGTAGTGGCGGTACAGCGGCTGGTACTCCTGCTCCACCCGCTCGCGGCAGAACATGTTGTACTGCGGCTGCTCGGTCACCGGCGGGTGGAGGTGGTGCTTCGCGGCCAGCTCGTAGGCCTCGCGCACCTGCGCCGCGTCCCACTCCGAGACGCCCCAGTAGTGCGCCTTGGCCCGGTGCACCAGGTCGTGCATCGCCCGCACCGTCTCCTCCACCGGGGTCTCGGGGTCGGGCCGGTGGCAGAAGGCCAGGTCCACGTAGCTCATGCCGAGGCGCTCCAGCGAGCCCTCCATGGCCTCCAGCAGGTACTTCCGGCACAGGGTGTTCTTCTCGTTGGGCCCCTCGTTGAGGCCCCAGAAGAACTTGGTGGACACCACGATGCTCGACCGCCGCCACTTCAGCTTGCGGATGGCGGTGCCCATCACGCGCTCGGCGTTGCCGCGGGCGTAGACCTCGGCGTTGTCGAAGAAGTTCACGCCGGCCTCGCGGGCCGCCTCCATGCACTCGCGGGTGGCGTCCTCGCCCACCTGTCCCCCGAAGGTGATCCACGCCCCCAGCGACAGCTCGCTGACCTTGAGACCGGACCTGCCCAGCCTGCGGTAGTTCATCGCTGCCCTCTCGTGTCGGTTTGAAGGGTCACTGTCGGTCCATGCCGGCGTCCCAGTCCGGCGCGCCGGGGCGGGGGCGGAGCACCTCGGCGTCGTGCGCCAGCCGGAAGTCGCGCAGCCCGTCGCGGTGCACCGCGCACTGCAGCGCCACCGGGTTGTGCCCGGGTCGCACCAGCGAGTGGAAGCGGCCCACCGAGGCCCCGTGCGGGCCGCGCACCGAGTGCACCCGCCACACCAGCCACCGGCTGAGGGCCACGGTGCAGTCGGGCCGGAAGCCCACCCGGCCGTTGGCGGCCAGGGAGGCCACGTTGGAGGTGGCGATGCAGGCCACGCCCAGGTCCAGCCCCTCGGTCTGCCAGGCGCTCGCCAGGAGCTTGCCCAGCATGCCCTGCCGACGGAAGGCCGGGTCGGTGGTTTCGTCGAACACGTATCCGGCGCCCGGCGGCAGGACCAGCCGCAGGCGCAGCGGGAAGATGGAGTAGCTGCCGCGGCCCACCCACAGGTAGGCCGCCGGCGTCCCGTTCTGGCGCAGCAGGTGGGCGGTCAGGCCGCGGTCCAGGCGCTGCTCGAGGGTCTCCCGGCTCCGCCCGCCGCTCCCGTGGGCCCGGCGGGCCACCTCCAGCAGCGCCGGCACGTCCGCGCGGGTGGCGCGGCCGACGGTCTCCCCGGGCGCCAGCGGGCGCACCCGCTCCAGCTGCTGCGCCACGCAGAACACCGCCGAGAAGCGGGTCACCAGGCTCATGACGCGCGGCTCCGGCTGGCGGCTTCCTGGAACGGGTTGGGGATCTGCGAGATCGTGAACCGGTACTTGCCGCTGGCCTCCCGCGGGATGTCGTCCACGAACTCGAAGTCGCAGCGCATGGACGGGCCGAAGAACGCCGGGATCCGGGCGCGGAACTCCGCCAGCGTGGCGTCGGTGAAGCCCTCGCCCCGCACGATCCGGAAGCGCAGGTGGTCGATGCGGTCCTGCACGATCTGCACCCGCTCCAGGCCCAGGAACTTGGCGGTGAAGTTGTCCAGGATGGACACCCCGAAGATCACCCGGCCCTCGGGCGTGACGATGAAGTCCGCCACCCGCCCCTGGACCCGCTCCAGGAGCGGCAGTCCCCGGCCGCACGGGCAGGCGAGGTCGGACGGGGTGCCGGCGTCCTCCACCCGGTAGCGGATGAACGGCATGGCGTAGTTGGTCAGGTCGGTGAGGTGGATCTCGCCGCACTCGCCCGGCGCGGCCGCCCGGCCGTCCACCAGGAACTCCACCAGCAGGTGGTCGGAGTTCAGGTGCAGCCCCCGGTGCGCCTCGCATTCGCTGGCGATGAGGCTCACTTCCTCGCAGCCGTAGCGGTCGAACACCCGGCACTGGAACACGTCCTCGAGCGTCTGCCGCTCCACGTCCGCCAGCACCGTGGAGGTGCTCACCACCGTCCGCACGCTGGGGGCGCCGTACCCGTGCTGGAGCATGAAGCACGCCAGGATGTACAGGGAGTGGGAGTGGCCGAACATCACCCGCGGCCGGAAGGAGCGCATGCGCCGCGCGAAGTCGTGCATCATGGCGGCGTCCAGGCGCAGCGTGTCCAGGGCGATGGCCCGCTCCAGGAGCAGGTTGCGCAGCCGCACCTTGAGGCTGGCGCGGAGGTCGTACGCGCCCCACACCATGGCCACCTTGTCGCCCTCGCGCCAGCCGGCCCAGTGGTTGTGGCGGAGGGTGCAGGCGGTCTTGCGCACGTTGCTGTCGCGGTCCACGAAGAACTCCAGGGGCACGCTGGTGGAGCCCCCGGTGCGGCTGGCCAGGCGCTGCCCGGGCGGGAAGCCGCGGGCCTGGATGTCCAGGGTGCGGGCGCGCACGTCGGCCTTGGTGAGCGGCGCGACGCGCTGGAAGTCCTCCAGCCGGAAGCCCCCGGGGTCCAGCCCGGCCGCCCGGAAGCGCTCGGCGTAGAGCGGGCAGCGCTCCGCCGCGTAGGCCACCAGGCGGCGGAGCTTCTGGAACTGGCGCTCGCGGATCTCCCCGGCGGGCAGGTACTGGGTGCGCTCCAGCTCCCGCAGCACCCGGTACACCGGGCGCCCCTCGCGCAGGGCCTGCAGCGGGGCCACCACCTTGCGCACCACGACGGCGTAGGGATCCACGCGCTCGCTCGAGCCTCCGCAGGGTCTTTCCCGGGCCGGTTCCGGCCACCCAAACGCGTCAGCTTATCATACGCTCGGCGCGCCGGCTGTGCTATTCTCAGGGTCCGACCGACTCGCGAAGACGCCGGCGCGTGACGCCGCAGGGACGGGGGCCGACCGCCCTCTCGCAACGCCACCCGAGGAGTTCCAGAGACATCCATGACCCTGATCCCGCCCACGCCCCAGGGGCGGCGGGCCCGGAGGGCGCCGGCCCGTGCGTGGCGCGCGCTCCTGCCGGTCCTGCTCCCGGCGGCCCTTGCGGCCGCCGGCTGCTCCAAACTCAACCCCAGCACCCCGCCCTCGTCCACCACCTGCGATCCCTCGGATCCCAACAACCCGTGCGCCTGCCGCCTGGCCATCGGGTCCGGCCTGCCGGGTGCGCTCGCGGCGCTGGGCACCGACACCACGCTGGACCTGGCCACCTGGAACATGGAGAACTTCCCGACGGCCGGCGCCGCCAGCGTCAGCATGGCCGGGCAGATCATCGGCGCGCTCAACCTGGACGTGTGGGCGGTGGAGGAGATCGCCGACACCACCGCCTTCCGGACGCTGCTGGCCGGCCTGCCCGGGTACGCGGGCCTCTACTCGCCGGACGTATACAGCCCCGGGGAATACCCTCCGTACCAGAAGACCGGGGTCATCTACCGCACCGCCGTGGTCACGGTGAATTCGGTGAAGCAGATCCTAACCACCGACTACTCGGCGTTCCCCCGGCCGCCCCTGGAGGTGGACCTGACCGCGCGCAGCAGCGGCCACCAGTACCACTTCCACCTCATCGTCCAGCACCTGAAGGCCGGCACCACCGCGGACGACCGGAGCCGGCGGCGCCAGGCCGAGCAGGAGCTGCGCACCTACCTCGACGCGCAGCGCGCGGCGGACTCCACCCAGCAGTACGTGGTGGCGGGGGACTGGAACGGCAGCCTCAGCGATCCGCTGGCGAGCAGCTCGTTCCCGGTGCTGCTGTCCGACTCCACCCACTACAAGTTCCTGGACCTGGCGCTGGCCGGCCAGAGCTTCTACCTCTCGCACCCCAGCACCGGCAGCATGCTCGACCACCTGATGGTGAACCGGGCCGCGTGCCCCCACTTCTCGCTCGGGCGGGTGGTGACGCTGCGACCCGACGACTACCTCCCCGCGTACGCGGCGCAGATGTCCGACCACCGCCCGGTGATGGTCGCGGCGCCGGTGTTCCGTTAGGGAGCCGGAGGCGCCGGCTCCCATGGGCTTCAGGAGGCTGCCATGCGATCCTCCGCCTTGCTGCTCGTCGCCATGCTGATCGTGCCGACCGTCCTGCGCGCGCAGGCCCTGCCCGGCCCCTCGGGGCCGGTGCCCACCCTGGAGGAGGTGCGCCGCGACATGGGCATCCCCTCGCGGGGCCTGGAGCTGCGCGGGCAGCGCGACACGGTCGGGTTCGCCAGCACCATCCCGGGCATCGCCCGTGCCTGGGAGAGTTCCGCCTTCCCTCCGGCCCCGGATTCGCTGGGGCCGCTGCCCGAGCCGGGCGTGGCCGCCGTGATCTGCCCGCACGACGACTACCTGTACGCCGGGCGCGTGTACCACCGGGTGCTGCCGCTGCTCACCGCCCGGGTGGTGGTGCTGGTGGGGGTGTTCCACCGCTACCGGCGCTTCGGCGAGCACGACCGCCTGGTGTTCGACCCGTACCAGGCGTGGCGCTGCCCGGACGGCCGGCTGCCGGTCTCGCCGGTGCGCGAGGAGCTGCTGGCGAAGCTGCCCAAGGCGGACTACGTCCAGGACGCCGCCATGCACGACTCCGAGCACTCGGTGGAGGCGCTGGCGTACTGGCTGCGCCACTGCGTGCCGGGCGTGGAGATCGTGCCGGTCATCGTGCCCGCGGCGCGCTTCGAGCGGATGGCCGAGCTGGGCGAGCACCTGGGCGGGGCGCTGGCCGAGGTGATGAAGGCCCACGGGTGGAAGCTGGGGCGCGACGTGGCGGTGGCCATCTCGACCGACGCCGTGCACTACGGCCCCGACTTCAAGCACACCCCGTTCGGCGAGGGCGGGATCGAGGCCTACACCAAGGCGGTGGAGCGGGACCGCGCCCTGCTGCTGGGGCCGCTCGCCGGGCCGCTCACGCGCGAGAAGATCCGCACCCTGTACGAGACCTTCGTGAACCCCGAGAATCCCGACGACTACCGCCTGACCTGGTGCGGGCGCTTCGCGCTGCCGCTGGGGCTCCTGGTGCTGGAGCGGGCGGCGCGGGACGCGGGCGGGGCGGTGGGCCACCCGGTGGCGTACGCCACCTCGGTGGGCTGGCCGGAGCTGCCGGTGCGCGCGGTGGGGATGGGGGCCACGGCGCCGGCGAACCTCTACCACTTCGTGGGCTACCCGGCGGTGGCGTACACGCTGGAGGCCAAGTAGAAGAGCCGCCGGCCCGCGCGATTCCGCCGCGTCCGGGCGACAAGCTGCGGGCCGGGTCCTTCGACCCGGCCCGCGCTGCATTGCAGCGGTTCGGCCGCGTGGCTCCGCGGCCCCCGCGCCGCCTCCGGCGCGGTTACTGCGGCGCTGCCTCCGGCGACTGGGCCCGGACCCAGCGGGTCTCGCTCCGCCGGTCGATGGGGGTGTGCCGCTCGATGTAGTTCTGCAGCGCTTCGCGGTCCGAGTAGCGCGTGGCGTAGACGCTGTCGTCGGGCACCTCGCGCATCACGGTCATGCCGCTGTTGCCTTCCTGCAGGAAGTTGGTCATGGCCACGGTGTAGATCTTCTGCGGGTCCAGCGGGGCTCCGTTCACTTCCACGGACAGGACGCGCTGCCCCGCGGGCCGCGCCGGGTCCACCCGCACCACGACGCCCGAGACGTACAGCCCGATGGAGTTGCGGCTCACCTTCTGCTCCAGCATCCGGCGCACCAGCTCGCCGGACATCCGGGCGGTCACCAGCTGGTTGTCGAACGGCAGCACCGTCAGGCAGTTCCGCTTGGTGACCGTGCCCGGCGCGATGTCGGCCCGCACGCCGCCGGTGTTCTGCACCGCGAGGTCCGCGGCGGTCTGCTCGCGGATGGCGTCGGTGACCAGCGCGCCCAGGGTGCCCTTCTCGGGGCTCCCGCGCTCCAGGTTGACGCGGGTCTCGCCGACCACGTCGTCGAGGCCCTGCTCCGCCTGGGCCACCTCCTGGTTGATGGTCTCCGCAACCCCCTGGTCGGGCCAGAACTCGTCCGGGTACAGGGTCACCAGGGCCCCGCGGTCGTAGTGGGTGTCGTAGCCCACCAGGGTCTTGGCGTTGAGGTCGTAGGTCACGGTGATGTGCCCCAGGCTCGAGCCGTTGGCGTAGGGCTCCACCACCACGGTGTGGGTCACCGGGTCCTCCCAGGGCACGTCGTAGCCCTGGTGCGTGTGCCCGGCGAACAGGACGTCGATGCCGGGGACGTAGTGCGCCAGCTCCATGGCGTCGTACACCTTGGGCTTCTCGCCGCGCTTCTCCGCGTCGATCATGTCGCGGTAGTAGTTCTGCAGCGAGGGCTTGTACGGCAGCCCGGCGTGCACCGGGCACAGCACCAGCTGCGCGCCCTGCGCCCGAGCCGCCTTCACCAGGTCCGGGAGCATCTGGTCCACCGGGCGGAACTCCAGCCCGGAGATGTTCTTGGCGAACGACAGCTGCTGGGTGGCCTCGGTGTCCAGGCCGATGATGGCCACCTTCAGGCCGGCGCACTCCACCAGGATCATGTCCTTCACCCACGGGACGCGCTGGCCGGTGGCGGCGTCGAACACGTTGGCGCACAGGACCGGGAACTTCGCCTCCTCGACCAGGGCGCGCGCGTTCTCCACGCCCAGGTCGAAGTCGTGGTTCCCGAAGGTGGCCGCGGTGTAGTTCATGTCGTTCATCCACTCGATGATCGCCTTGCCGTGGGTGAACATGCCGACCGGGGTGCCCTGGAACAGGTCGCCGGAGTCGATCAGCAGGACCCCGCGGCCGGCCTTGGCGGCCTCCTCCCGCACCTTCTTGATGTAGGTGGCGGCGGAGGCGCCCCCGCCCAGCGGCGGCGGGAACTGCGGGTTCATGAACGTGGCGGCCTCCGGGCCGATGTGCCCGTGGAGGTCGCTGGTGTACAGGATGTCGATCTGGACCTGGCCGGCGGGGAGCTGCCCCTGCGGCGCGGACCCGGCGGCGCGCGCCGCTGCCGGCCCGAGCAGCGCCAGCGCCAGCAGCGCCCCGGCCTGCGAGAGTCTTATCAGGGATGTCCGCATGGTGCCTCCACGCGCGCGGCCTGCGCTCCTAGAAATGATAGCGGACATCGATCACCCCGCGCAGCAGGCTGTCCTGGACGTTGTCCGTCTTCGCGTCGCTGCCGCTGCGCGGCGTGAGCGCGGCCTGCCGGGAGGAGCGCTTGGAGACCTCGGCGCCGATGCCGAAGTCGAAGCGCCCGCTCTGGTAGCCGGTGCCCGCGGTCAGGCCCGCCATGTCCACGTCGTCGGCCGAGTACGCCTGCCGGTAGAACAGGCCGAACCGGGTGGGCAGGTTGTTGTAGAACACGTGCTCCACGCCGAAGTTGAACTCCCAGGTGTCGCGCAGCGCGGGCAGCGGCAGCGCCGGGGCGGCCGCCCCGAAGGCCTTGAGCGTGCCGTCGTGGGCTCCCGTCGTGGACCAGTAGGTGCGCTCCGCGCTCGCGCTGAAGGTGGTCCGCAGCACATTGCGCGGCCGGTAGGCCACTCCGAAGCCCAGCCGGCCCGGGTACCGGATAGTGGCGTGGCCGGACACCGAGTGGGTGCCCGGCACGGCCACCGCGGCGGTGTCCACCCGCCAGTCCGCGCCCAGGGTCACCGGCACCTCGTAGGAGGCCCCCAGCCGGATGCGCGGGTCCACGTCGGCGGCCAGCCCGAAGCTCGCCCCCAGGCCGCTCAGGTCGCGGGTCAAGTGGGTCAGCGACGGCCCGTCCGTGATGGGCCGGGCCACCGGGCCGGGCACCACCTGGTTGAGGTACGAGAGGTTGCCGAAGTAGTAGTGCAGCGCCAGGCCCGCGGCCAGGCCGCCCCGGCGGTAGCTGGCCCCGCCGCTCACGGAGTAGATGGCGTGGTCGGTGGTGATGTACTGGGTGGCCTGCAGCTTGTCGCGCCGGGCCTTGTCGGTGCCGTCGCCGTTGCGCCGCTCGTCCACGAAGTTGAACTCGGCGTTGTAGCGCTCGTAGAACCCGCCCGCGAAGGCGAACCCGTCGGTGCGCGGGCAGGGCTTCCACACCGCGCCGCCGTTCACCCCGATGTACGTCGAGGGGTTCTCGCTCACCGCGGTGTCCTTGAGGTACTGGTCGAAGGAATCGAAGATCGGGTTGAACCGGGTCTCGTCCGCGCGCGCCACCCGGACGGTGGCGTCCGCGACGCTGCCGCTCTCCCAGCTCAGCATCGCGGGGTTGCTGATCAGGGAGAACGAGCCGTTGGGGATGGCGGTCAGCGCGCCGCCCATGGCCATGCCCTTCGCCGAGAGCGAGGTCAGCGGCGTCCCGTACACGGACTCGATGTAGGTGTAGGCTGCGGCGGGGCCGGGCGCGGCCAGCAGGCCGCAGGCGAGGGCCCAGCCCGCCGGGAGCAAGCTTCGGAACTTCATCCTGTTATCCTCCACGTTGACGCGTCTCATCGTCGTCCAAGCCTCAGAACGAGTAGTCCAGCTGGAAGCGGAACGAGTTCTGCACCCGCCGCGCGTTGGTGGGCCCCGGGCTGGGCGGCGTGGTGGGGGAGTCCGGGTATTGCCGGACCTCGATCCACGTCACCGGCTGCTGGAAGTCCACGGTGTACTTCAAGCGCCACGACAGGTTGCTGGAGAGGCGGCTGATGAGGGCCACCCAGTTGCGGAAGCCCGTGCCGTCCACGGTCAGGAACTCGTTGTCCTCGTAGTTCCACAGGAACCCGTCGTAGACCTCGCTGGAGAACTCGGTGGAGAACGCCGGGTTCCAGTGGTGCGTGAACATGGCCTGGAATGCCTGCGCCGGCACCGCCTCGCTGCCCAGGGCGGTGGCTCCCTGCTCCGTGCCGTACAGGCGCGGCCGGACCACGAACTTCACGTTGGTGGTGGAGTACAGGAACTCCAGCAGGTCCTGCCGGGACAGGAACACGCGTGCCTCCACGCGGGTGTCCCAGCTCTTGTAGCCGCGCACCTCGTCCGTGCCCTTCCCGTCGCGGTCCGAGTAGCGCTGCCGCAGCCGGATGCGGAACGGGAAGATGGGCCGGTACTCCAGGATGGCGGTCATCCGCTGGCCCTTGGTGCCGTCGCTGTTCCGCTCGTAGGTGTCGTATTCCAGCGTGCTCAGGGTCAGGTTGCGGTTGATCTGGTAGCGCGCGCTCAGGTACAGCCCGCGCTCCGGCTGGGACTGCGGGTCGTCGATCGAGAGCATCGCATACAACGGGTTGTTCAGGTAGTACTGGCTGCTCAGGATGGTCTGGTCGTAGCGGTTGGTCTCCGAGAACGCCCGGTCGTAGGGATTGTCGTAACCGATGTCGATGTTCCGGTACAGCGCCTGCAGGGTGAGGTTCTCGTACTGGACGTACGCGGAGCCCAGCCACGCCTCCGGGCCCTTGGCGAACGCCCGGGACAGGAAGCTGTTCTTGGGCGCGGTCATGAGCTTGGCGTACTCGCCCGAGAGCGCCACGTTCTGGACCACCGTTCCGGCCTCCATCCCGACGAAGTCCCGGAACGGCCCCAGCTGGGTGTTGTTGTAGGCGCCGGTGATCTCGGCGTCGCGCGGCTCGATGCGCGTCGCCGGGTCGCTGACCAGCGTCGAGGCCAGCGGGTTGAAGCGGTCCCGGCCGGCCCTCGAGCTGATGTTGTTGCTGTAGCGCATCTCCATCCCGGTGACGCCCAGGTAGGTGCCGATCCACGGCTCCAGCCGGAAGTTGGCCCCCACGATGTTCTCGTGCATCACGTCCGCCATGGGCAGGAACGACGCGGAATCGGCGTACGGCGCGCCGCGCACGAAGCCGCGCACCTGGGCCAGCATGTCGTTGTCCACCCGCGGGAACATGGTGATGTAGCGGTTGAAACTGCTGTCCGGGTTGAGGATGGCGTCCTTGTCCATGCTGGAATAGAACAGCGTGCTGCGGACCGGGCCCACCGAGGCCTCCACCGCCGCCCCGCGGAGCGACGACTCGTCGCTGCGCGAGATGTCGCCGCGCACCCCGACGGGGCGCACGTTGAAGCCCATGCCGGTGCGGCGCGCCATGAAGAAGTCGGTGTTGTCCATCAGCAGCCCCTGGCCCAGCGCCAGGCGATAGTTGCCGATGTAGGCGTGGTGGATCTTGATCGGGCCCAGCTGCTGCCCGTCCACGCCCACGTACCACTTGTCGGTCTCGTCCCAGTACTTCTCGCCCATGTTGCGGTGGGTGAGGAAGCCGGCCTTGATCTCCTGGCCCAGGCGGACCCGCAGCTTGTTGGTCACGTAGGGCCGCGACTCGCCGATGCCCATCCGGCCGTAGAACGAGTTCAGGTCGAAGTCGGTGAGCTGCGACTCGTTGCGGATCACCGGCCCGGCGGAGGTCGAGCTGGACGACTGCCCGAGCTGGTCGGTCAGGATGTCCGTCTCGCTGGTCTCGTAGGGGGTGTTGTACACGCGGAACTGGTAGTCCACGTGCGGCTGCCACTTGCCGCCCGGCTCCTCGTCGAAGCGC
>Ga0335070_10010174_pt1 | contig 10996 bp, 4 predicted proteins | sample Lox_Sample_13_FD_206722 | JGI IMG/M metagenome (GOLD analysis project Ga0335070, IMG submission 206722) | Soil microbial communities from Loxahatchee National Wildlife Refuge, Florida, United States - Lox_Sample_1.3 | ecosystem: Environmental > Terrestrial > Soil > Wetlands | place: USA: Florida... | reverse complement strand
CATGAGTGTCAGCAGCAGTAGCGAGAAGCTGACGCTCGCCACCGTGAGCATGCTCCGGCGGCGGTTGCGCAACGCATTCTTGACCGCGAATCCGCTCAAGGTCATGGAACTAACCGATGTAACGCAAACCTTCGACGATGTTTTCGCTCGAGGCATGGTACGAGGGAACCACCGCGCTGAGAAAACCCACCAGCGCTGATAGCAGGAGCGCGACCACAAACGTCGGAAAGGTAACTTTCATCCCGGCAAGGAAGAGTCCGCCCGACGGCGAATGGGCCATACCATAAATAAGAAAGCTGGCAAGGGCGGCTCCGATCACTCCTCCAATCAACGCCAGCGTAACCGCCTCTCCGACGAACAGGCTCAGAATGACTCGCCGCGTGAAGCCCAATGTCTTTAAGACCGCCACTTCGCGCGTGCGCTCGCGAATCGACATCGCCATGGTGTTGGCCGAAACCAGCAGGATGGCGAACACGACCGCGACACAGATGCTGAGAATGAACGCCTTCACGTTGCCCAACATCGCGATGAATCCCAGCTGAAAGGCCTTCTCGCTTTCCGTCTTCGTAGGTTGCGGCGAATTGCGGAACATGTCATCCAGCTGGCTGGCCACGCGGCTCACGTCTTGTGGTGAGGCCGCCATAATCCCGAAAGTTCCGGCCGTATTCTTCGCCCAGCTCACGGCCTCTTCCACATATTTCCAATGAAAATAAACCGATTGCGTGGGTTGCGGAGCGTTGTAAATGCCGCGGATGGTCAGCTCCAGGTTTACCGGATAAATCGTGCCTTTCAGCGTGATGCGATCACCAATTCTCCATCCGTACTTTTTGGCCAGTTCACTGTCCACGACAACCCCCGTCTGGTCGCGCTGCCATGCTGTCACCTGATCTGCTGGAATCTGGAACTCGGGATAGATCTTGAAAAACTCCTCGGGATCCGTGCCAAACTGCGCGAAGAAGTGCTCGGGCTTATCGTCTTTATATAGCCCGCCGAACCAGCTCACCGGCACCACTCCCACCACGCCCGGCACACTTCGAATCTTCTGCCGGTAGAACATCGGCAGCGCGAACGTCAACGACACCCGATGGCGCATGACCAGCCGCTGCGCTGACTGCGCGCTCTCCTGGTCCAGGTAAAAAGTTCGCCAGATGGTCATCATCAGCGTTAGCAGCAGAAGCGAGAACGCGATGCTGAGCACAGTCAGCGAACTGCGCCGCTTATTGCGAAAGGCATTCTTTGTAACAAAGCGGGTCAGGGTCATCGCAGGTCCTGAGCACAGCGGTCCTGGAGCACACCGCAGGGTAGGCAGACAGAATATCTGATTGGGGCGGCAGCAACAACTTGTATGGAGGGTTCCGGGCGGCGGCCCAAAATGTTACAGGTTCGTGAAAACGAGCAGCGGAGCTTTACCCGAAACAATCACTTTCTATTCGGTTCCGGGCAGCCATTCGTTCTGACTGCGATCACGATAGAACAAATGACGCTGACACGATACGCGAGTAAACCGTCATCGTCGATATAGAACCCAGAGCCCATTGCTGATTATCTCGGGACTCAAAACGTCGCTTTTTGTCCATGCAAAAGCTCTGAGAAGGTCCTGTCCCTCATGACCTCGCGAGGGCAGTGCCCGACTGCGGGCAGAGTGTAGCAATCGTAATCAGCGGTAACGTCTTGCTAGCGTGCACCTTACGAGGTGTGGCTTTGGCGCGACATATGCACGTGCCATAGGGGAGTAGGCCGTCGTGGAAAAGGACTTTGCCGGACTTCATCACGGAATTGGGAAATTGCGGGTATTCGCCTTGACAGCAGCCTTACTCGCTTGCACTCATACTCCATTGCTCTGCTTGGTCGCCGACAATGATACGGATAGTCAGCCCGGCTCTTACAACGCACCTGCGGCGGCTGCATCAGTCGAGCCCAGGGGACGCAAGGTTGTCCACGATGGCAGCATTAATGACGTCTCAGCGATTGGTAATCGCAACGTGGGCTGCTCCAAGGGTGCGGGGAACTGGTATAGCTTGGAAAAGCAGATCGCATGGGGCAAACAGATTTCTCAACAGGTGGAGTCGCAATCCAGGATAATCAATGATCCCGTGCTTTCCGAGTTTATCAACCGCGTGGGGCAGAATATCGTGCGCAATTCCGATGCTCACGTGCCATTCACAATTAAAGTCATTGATTCGGATGATGTGAACGCCTTCGCCTTGCCAGGCGGGTTTTTCTTCGTCAACTCCGGGCTGATTCTTGCGGCCGACAATGAAGCCGAGCTGGCCGGGGTGATGGCGCATGAGATCGGGCACGTAGCCGCATGCCATGCGGCGCGGGAAAATACGCGCGCCAACCTGATGGAAATGATCACCGTCCCGCTCATCATTACTAGCCGTGGAGCGGCCGGGTATGGTGTTTATGAAGGCGCGGGACTCGCGGTACCACTAACCTTTTTGCACTTCTCGCGTGAATTCGAAGCGCAGGCCGACTATCTGGGCGTGCAATACATGTACAAGGCCGGCTACGATCCTCAGGCGTTCATCTCGTTTTTTGAAAAGCTGGAAGCGCGGGAGAAGAAAAAGCCCGGCACGATTTCAAAAGCATTTTCTACGCATCCGCAGACTCCAGACCGCATCGAGCGCTCGCAAGAGGAGATTGCCAACATTCTACCTCCGAGGCCAGAGTACAAACTCACAACGTCGGAGTTCGACAACGTGAAGGCCAGGTTGTTAGCTCTCGAGAACAGGCACAAAGTCCCTAACGAGAAAGACAACAAGAAGCCTACTTTGCGGCAGGCCGACAAGAACGGCAGCGGCGATACGAGCGGCGCCGATGACGGCCGTCCACCCCTAAAGCGGCGTCAAGACGACGCTAATTAGTGCGGTAAACCGCCTATTCCGACGGTAAAGGTGCAACGACCGCTCCGGTCTCACTGACCGCAGTGGCCGATTTGACCACCACGTTGTCGTCCATCAAAAAAAAGTACGAACAGATGACGGTTTTCCTCCCTGCATTACGCATTGCAGAATGAAGCCGCATTGACGGCAACCAACCAGGGCCCAGCGACGCCGGGGTAGCGCCGCAAGGAACATCTCAATTCCGTCCGAAAAAGGGAGCGCACAATGTTCACTCGTACTTCAAGAACTCCTACTGCACACATTCTGTTCGCGTTAGTTGCTTTTGTCGCTTTAACCAGCGCTCTCCATGCCCAGACGTTTCAAGCCGTCCCGGCGCTAGCGTTTACCAAGGTGTTCGCTGGCGCGGAACCGCTGCCCCAGGTGCTGACGATCGCATATACCGACCAATCTACGGTTCGCTATACCACAGCCGCAACCACCAGCAGTGGCGGCAATTGGCTCTCGGTCTCTCCCGCTGGGAGCGGGTGCTGTTTCACGCCCCTGGCGACTACAGTCAGCGTGGCCGCTGGTACCCTCGCCGCTGGTACTTATACGGGGCAGGTTGTTATTACCAACTTCTCGAACGCGGCGATCAAGATGACGATCCCGGTCACCCTCACCGTCGCATCATCCGGGACCGCGTTCTTCGATGACCTTCCAGGTAAACTGAGCTTCTCTTTAAAGACGAGTACTTCCGCCACTTCGCAGTCATTGCAAATTCGAAACGGTGGATCTGGAACCCTGAACTGGTCGCTTACGACGAGCACGTCCGACGGGGGCGGCTGGCTGACTGCATCCTCTTCCAGCGGTGCCGCTCCCTCCAACATCACTATCGGGGTTACCGCCAGCAGTTTGCCGGGAGGAGGGGCTGCGGCAGGCACCTTTGTCGGGCAACTGCTATTTAGCACGTCGGGTGACAGTGTAACTGTCCCAATCGCAGTCACGGTAGGTCCCACGGTCTTTACTCAGGTGAACCCGCTGTACTTCACAATGCCGTTCGCGGGCGCCAATCCATTACCGCAGATTCTGAATATTGCCATGAGCGACAACTCCACAATCCGCTACAGTGCCTCGGTGGCCACAGCCAAAGGCGGCAATTGGCTAGCGATCGCTCCCGCGGGAAGTGGATGCTGCTTCACGCCACTGGCCAACACCATCAGCGTGAATGCGACGTCCCTCGCGGCAGGAGCGTACACCGGCGAGATCATCATCACCGAGTTCGCGAATCCTGGCAGGGCAATGGTGGTGCCGGTCACGCTGACGGTCGCGGGTTCCGGGGCGTTCTTCGCCGACCTCCCCGGCCAGCTGAGTTTCTCTGTAAAGACAAACGGTACGAGGGCGACACCTCAAACTGTGCAAGTCAACAACGGAGGTTCCGGAGCACTGAGCTGGACTCTAAGTTCCAGCACCGCCGATGGCGGTAATTGGTTGAGCGGAGCCCCTGCCAGCGGAACCGCACCTTCGACGGTCTCGGTCGGAGTCAATGTCAGCCAGCTGCCGGGAGGAGGCGCAGTTGCCGGCACGTATATTGGCCAGCTGGTTCTCCAAACTACGGGAGATAAAACCACCATCCCGGTGACCGTCACGGTTGGCACGGCTCCCTTCACCCAAATAAACCCCATCAGCTTCACCATGCCGTTCGGAGGAGCCAATGCGCTGCCGCAAGTGCTGAATGTCGCCACCATCGACAACTCGACCATTCGCTACAGTGCATCGGTGGCCACAGCAAAGGGTGGCAACTGGCTGTCTATTTCTCCGACCGGCAGCGGCTGCTGCTTCACACCGCTGGCGCATACCTTGAGCGTCATCAATGCGAGCACGCTGGCGGCAGGAACGTACACCGCCGAAATTATCATCACAGAATTTGTCAATCCGGGCCGCTCGATGGTGGTACCGGTAAACCTGACAATCGCCGGCTCGGGTGCATTCTTCGACACGCTGCCTGGCCAAATGAGTTTTTCTTTGAAGCCTGGAGCCACCGCAACCTCGGAAGTGTTACAGATCAGAAATGCAGGTAGCGGAACGCTGACCTGGGCCTTGGGTGCCAGCACTGCCGATGGCGGCGCCTGGCTCACGAGCTCGGTGGCGAGCGGTACTGCGCCTAGCACGATATCCATTGGCGTCGACCCCACTCAATTGCCGGGAGGAGGCGCGCTCGCGGGCACGTTCATCGGGGAGCTGACTCTGGTCGCGGCCGGAGATACGTCGACCATTCCTGTAACGGTTACGGTCGGAGCGTCCGCCTTTACTCAAGCCAACCCCATTAGCTTCACTATGCCGTTCGCCGGAGCTAACCCGCTTCCACAGATCGTTACCGTCGCGACCACGGACAACTCTACGATTCGTTTTAGCGCGTCGGCGGCCACATCGAATGGCGGAAGTTGGCTGTCGATCTCGCCTTCGGGCAGCGGCTGCTGCTTCACGCCGCTCGCCATTACCGCCAGCGTAAATGCGAGCACGCTTGCCGCTGGAACCTACACCGGAGAAATCATCATCACGGAATTCGCCAATCCGGGCCGTTCCATGGTGGTGCCGGTCAATTTGACAGTAGCCGGTTCGGGTGGGTTCTTCGACAACGTGCAGGGCCAGATGAACTTCTCTCTCAAAGCCGGCGGCAAGGTTTCGCCGCAAACGCTCCTGCTCGGAAATGGAGGGACCGGCAAGCTGCCTTGGACCCTGAAGGCGACAACCGCGGATGGCGGAGCCTGGCTGGCTGCGACTCCGCAATCGGCCAGCACCGCGCCGAAAACGGTTACGGTAAAGATCGTGCCACTCAACTTGCCGGGAGCTGGAAAGATCGTTGGCACCTATGAGGGGCAATTGCTCTTCCAAGCGACCGGAGGCACCGCGATGGCTACAGTTCCGGTGATTGTCACGGTGGGGACTGGAGATTTCAGCCAGGTGAATCCGATCAGCTTCGTTATGCCCTTCGGGGGCGCCAATCCGCTTCCGCAGCTTCTGACGCTCGCCACCAATGACAACTCCAACCTGCGCTTTAGCGCTGCCACCGCCACGAGTAAGGGTGGCAACTGGCTGTCAATCTCAACAGCAGGCAGCGGCTGTTGCTTCACACCTTTCCCGATGCGAGTCAGCATCAATGCCAGCTCGCTGAAGGTGGGAGTGTATACGGGAGAAATCAACCTTATCCAATTCGCCAACCCAGGAACGTCCATGACTGTGCCGGTCGTTCTCACTGTCGAGGCGGCGAGCAAGGCATTCTTCGACAACCTGCCTGGGCAGATGAGCTTCTCGTTCAAGCCCAGTACGACTCATCCACCATCACAGACCGTCAACATTGCTAACGGAGGAGCAGGCACCTTGAATTGGACGGCGGCCACCAGCACGGCAGACGGCGGCAAGTGGCTCGTCTTGACTCCCGTCAAGGGTACCGCGCCGGGGACCTATACCGCGTCGGTCAACAACAGCGCCCTGCCTGGGAAAGGCCTGATCGCGGGTACCTATGTCGGACAGCAACTGCTCAAGACCGCAGCCGGCAACGTGACCATTCCTACGGTCGTCACAGTAGGTGATCCCGTGTTCGTGCAACCTGGCCCACTTATTTTCAACACGACGGTCGGCCTGAGCCCGGCACCGCAGAACCTGAATATTGCCAGCACCAGCACGGCGCTCCGATTCACACCGGTGGCAGCGTCTGCCAAGGGCGGGACCTGGCTGTCGATCTCGCCGTCCGGCAGCGGTTGCTGCTTCACACCAACCAGTCTCACTGTCAGCGTGAATTCCAGCGGGCTTGCCGCCGGAACTTACGTCGGACAGATCCAAGTCACCGAGTTTGCCAATCCTGGAAAGTCGATGAGCGTGCAAGTAATTCTTAACGTCACGCCATAGGCATCCGAGTTGAAGAAAGGCAAGGGTAGCAGCGCAAAAATGCACTGCTACCCTTGCCGCCATTTCAGGAGAAGCTTCAGGTTCCACTCGGGTACTTCGGTAACTCCCTGTCCGTTACGGGATCGGGTTATCCTCTTTCCGTATCTCCCCCGAACTCGGCGCCGACTTATGCAAGGTTCAGTGCCTCGGCGCGAGCGGTGCATCGGACATGTCCACGAAAATCGGCCGTTTTGAAGTCTTAAGCGAACTGTCAAAATCTGCCAACGGAGCCGTCTACAAGGCTAACGATCCTGGCGCGTCGCGCACGGTCGTACTCAAGACCTTAAAGATTGATCTCCCACCCGACTTAGCCAAGATTCTCATCCAGATTATCTTGCACGAAGCAGAAAGCAGCAAGGTTCTGAACAGTCAGAATATTGCACTGCTCTACGGCGCGGGCGAAATTGACGGCCAATTCTGCGCCGCTATGGAATACGTGGAAGGCAACAGCCTCTCCGCCATGATTGCGCGCCAGGAAGGCTTTTCCATCTGGGACCTGCTCGACATCGGTCGCCAGGTTTGCAACGCCCTGGATCACGCCGATACGCGCGGTGTGGTCCACCGCAGCCTCGAGCCCGAAAAGATCATGATGCAGTGGGACGGCACCGTAAAGCTTCTGGGCTACGGCGTCTCGACCATGGTCAGCGCCATCCCGAAAAAAGGCGCGGTGCCGCCGCTCTTCTATTACATGTCGCCCGAACAGGTGAAGGGTGAGCAGATGGACATCCGCTCCAACCTTTTCACTTTGGGCGCGATTCTCTACGAGATGGTGACCGACCGCAAGCCGTTCACCGGTCCCGATGTACAAGCGGTTCGCCAGAAGATCATCGAGGAAACACCGGAGCCCCCGGCGACGATTAATCCGCGTATCAACCTGGGTGTAAGCCGCGTGATCATGCAGGCACTTTCGAAGTCTCCGGAGGAGCGCTATCAGCATGGACAGGAATTGATGCTCGATCTGGATCGCGCCAAAGAGCCAGTCGCGAAGCCCGCCAGTTCAAGTGCGCCGCCGGCCAGCGGGCTGGTCACTCCTCAAAAGCTATCGCCAGCACCATCACAGAAGTCCGTTCCGGCGAATGCTGCTCCCGCGGTCATGAATTCGGCTGGAGTCGAGGTCTCCACCGCGCCGAAGGCTGCCGCTGCTGCCGCTGCCGCCAGTGGTACCGCGACAGCTGCACCTACTCCCGCGCGCCCTGCGGCAAATCCGCAGCCGGCAATGTCGTCCGCCGTTGCGCCAGCACCCGCCGAGAAGGCAAAATTCGCGATCGATCCGATGATGGCGGAAGATGGTCCGGCCGCGCGCAAAAGTTCGAGTTTCTCCGCCGTTGCGCCAGCACCCGCCGAGAAGGCAAAATTCGCGATCGATCCGATGATGGCGGAAGATGGTCCGGCCGCGCGCAAAAGTTCGAGTTTCTCCGATCTCGAAGAAATGCCACCCCTGAAGGAAGTTTATGTGGCGCCGGAGCCTCCGCCTCCAGCAGTCGAGGAAGAACCTGTAGCCCCGCCACAAACGTTTTCTCTGCGTCCGCGCACGATTAAGAGTGCGAAGCCGGAGAGACCCAAAATCGTCACTCGCGAGAACGCGAAAAAAGCCATCAGCGAGATCCGAGCCGTGCCGCCGCAGCTGTTCGCTTATGCCGCTACCGCTGCCGTTGCTTTTATTCTCATCGTCGTTGTCGGCATATGGTTGCACGTCCGTCATCAGGCCGGTGACTCCGCTCCTGCGCCAGACATACAAGCTACCGCTGAACAGCAGACTTCGGCGCAGCCGGATGCGAGTCCTGCGTCAGCACCGCCGCCGCCGGCGGAGGCAGAACCTGAACCTGAAGTCACCGTCACTCCGCACTTCCCGCAGACTCATACGAAGAAACATACGAGAGCTGCGGCCCCCGTCAAGCCGATATCCATACTCGGTCAAATTACTGTGACCTCGGTTCCGGATGGCGCACAAGTCCAGATTGATGGCCGTACCGATCCGTCGTGGCTCACTCCTTATACCGTCACCGGGCTTAAGCCGGGCCAGCACTCAATTTCACTCGCTAAATCTGGCTTCGCTTCCGAGTCCCGCTCTGTAGACCTGGGTATCGGGGGCAAGTCAGAAGTGGCCGTACACCTCACACAACTGGGAGCTACGCTGGTAGTTTCGAGTCAGCCCACCGGAGCTTCGGTATATATCGACGGCAAGAATGCGGGCCATCTCACGCCCGCGCACGTCACCATCGCGGAGCGTGGCACGCACACTATCCTCGTTCGCAAAGACGGATACCTGGACGAGACCACGACTATCGCCTTAACGCCGGGGCAGGCGTTCAATTACGCCCCAGTCCTCAGAGCCATGGGCGTGACTGAGGACATCAAGACAGTAGGGAAGTTCGGCAAACTGTTCGGCAAAAAGGGCGGCGCTGACATGGGCCGAATCAGCGTGAAAACCCAGCCCAAGGGCGCACAGGTCACCGCCAATCACCGCATGGTGGAGAAGATGACCCCAGTTGAGTTCCTGCTCAACCCGGGCAATTACATGGTTGACATCACCATGCCAGGATACAAACCGGTCCGCCGCGTCATCAACGTAGAAGAAGGCTCCAAAGTCGAGCTCAACGAAAACCTCGAACCCGAATAGAGCATGGTCAGAATTAATGAACCACAGGAGTAGATTGCGCTTCCTTCAGTGGCTAAAGCCCGTGTGCTTTGTGGGTTCTGGCACAGCTGAAGCCGTGCCCCACCCAACACTATTGGTGGGGAGCTTAGTTACTGCACTTGAACCTTCAGGGTGTATTTACCACTCCTTTGCACCACGACTTGCTCACCGCCAGCCAGATAAGGCGTAAGCACCTCCCGTTTCATCCACTCGAGACCCCAGCCGTTGCGGATGGCCAGCAAGGTATAACGTCCGGGTACCACGTTCGGCAGAGTGAAGGTGCCGTCACTGTCGCTTTGGTCACGACGGATCAGAACCGGGTTGTGAGCCATGTCGTCGGGCGCCAATAGGACCATCGCGCCGGCCACCGGCTTGCCATCGGAGGACATGGCTGTCCCCTCGATCCGGGCGATTCCTTGAGAAGCCACAATGTTCAGATGTACGGGGGCTGAGCCGCCGATCTCAATACTTCGGCCCTCGACGCGCGCTCCTGTCGCGGTTATCGAAACCACATAGGTGTTTTGCGCGCCCACCGCAACCTCGTAGGTGCCTGGTGGAATCGTCTCCCGAAGCGGGAACTGGAAATGTCCATCGGCCGACACCCGAGCCCGAGCTACTTCACGCGACATGATATTTCTAATCACGACGCCGGCGCCCGCGGGCAGCGGACTGCCATCCTGCATCTTCATCGTGCCGGAAATGTCTTTTATCTGGTCTCCGTTCGAGGCATCGAGTTCTGTATCGCTTTCCAGGTCGACTACCTGGGTGAACGTGGTGGTCTCCTTGCCGGGGAAGACCATTTGCAGTCGGTATTGCCCCGGGGCTATGCCCGAAATTTCGATCTCCCCCGGTTTCACCATGCTGGTCTGCACCGATACGGGCATCTGCACACTGACATCCTGAAAAGCTTCGGGGGTGAGCACGACGCTGTAACCCTGATTCAGGTTTAGCTTCGGAGCGTGCACGCGAACGTGCACGGAGCGGACTGGCGTCAGAGAGAAGTCGGCGGTGGCGTGATCGCCGGCGGCCACTGTAATGGGAGTCGCTTGGCTGGAGTCATTCGCCCCTGCATAAAACAGCAGCGGGTAAGTGACATTGAGGGAAGCGGCTGCGTTCTGCCCCTGGTCAACCATTGTGGGGCTGGCTGCTGCTGGCGTATACCATGGGCGCGCCGACACCATCACGAAATAAGTACCAGAGGCCAGTGCGCCGAACCGATACTGACCGCGGTCGTCGGAGGTGGCCTGCTGGCGCATTCGTGTTGTAAGGTGTCCATCGAGCAAGCGCTGGCGAAACAGAGTAACTTGCGCCTCGCGGACGGGCTCGTTCTGCTCGTCCAGGATCTGTCCGGAGATTGTCGCTGCGGGTGCTATGCGAAAGACAAGGTTTTCGGCGGACAATCCCGGGCCCACCACAATGGCGCTGGAATAGTCTTCATGCTGCTCGAAACCCTGATTAAGAAATCCTGGTTTAGCGGCACCTAGCGTGTACTTCCCAGGAGGCACATTATCGAAGTGAAAGCGACCGTCCGCGCCGGTAATGATAACGTTATCTTCTCGCTCCTGGGGCCGTCCGAGGAACACTCGTA
>Ga0335070_10010173_pt1 | contig 10996 bp, 8 predicted proteins | sample Lox_Sample_13_FD_206722 | JGI IMG/M metagenome (GOLD analysis project Ga0335070, IMG submission 206722) | Soil microbial communities from Loxahatchee National Wildlife Refuge, Florida, United States - Lox_Sample_1.3 | ecosystem: Environmental > Terrestrial > Soil > Wetlands | place: USA: Florida... | reverse complement strand
ACCAGGGACATTTCTATTGTGGCCAAGACGGGGACATTTCTATTGTGGTATGACAAAAGAATGCCGTTCTTCTTGACAAGGCCCATGACTACCAAGCACACTTCTGTGCACGGTGTGGGAGCGGACGTTACCCGCCTAGCGCTCTTCGATCCCAGAACGAATCGGCCTGAAGAAGGGAATTGCCATGACTGTTCGTTTGTTTGGCGTCTTGCTGTTGGTGACGTTTGTACTGGTTTCCGCTTTGTCTGCCCAGGTGGCGGTGACCACGCAGCACAATGACAACTACCGTACGGGTCAGAATACAAGCGAGACTACGCTAACTCCAGCCAACGTTAACCAGAGGCAGTTTGGCAGGCTCTTCACCCATGCGGTCGACGGATATGTGTATGCGCAGCCGCTGTATGTACCCAACGTCAGCATTCCGGGCGGGGGCATGCACAATGTTGTGTACGTCGCGACGGAACACGACAGTGTGTATGCTTTCGACGCCGACAACAACAGTGGCGGGAACTCTGCTCCCTTGTGGCAGACAAGCTTCATCAATCCCGCCAAGGGGATCACAACCGTTTCCAGCGGCGACGTTAGCTGCAACGATCTGGTTCCGGAGATCGGTATCACCGGCACCCCGGTCATCGATGTTTTGACCGGCACTCTGTACGTGCTCGCGAAGACCAAGGAGAATGGCCAATTCATGCAGCGCCTGCATGCTATCGACATTACTACCGGCGCGGAGAAATTCGGCGGGCCAGTGGTCATCCAGGCCCAGGTAAAAGGCACGGGTGACGGGGGAAAGGTGATCACATTCGACCCGCTGCGCCAGAGCCAGCGTCCCGGACTGCTTCTGCAGAATGGGACGGTGTACATCGGTTGGGCTTCGCATTGCGATATCGGCCCTTATCACGGATGGTTGATGGCCTATGATGCGCAGACTCTGCAGCAGAAGGGCGCGTGGAACGCGACTCCGAATGGCGTAGAGGGTGGATTCTGGCAGAGTGGAGCGGGGATCGCGGAGGACTCCAGCAACTTTGTCTATATTCCGAGCGGAAATGGCACGTTCGACAAAGACGTGGGTGGGAAGGACTACGGCGACAGCATTATTAAGCTGGGATTCGCGAAGAGCGGAAAACTGCACGCGCTCGATTACTTCACTCCCCATGATCAAGACTTCCTGAATATTAACGATCTGGATCTCGGGTCCGGCGGAGCGCTCTTGATTCCCGATCGCCCGAGAACGAAGTTTCCCTATTTGCTGGTGCAGGCGGGCAAGGAAGGCACGATCTATGTGGTCAGCCGCAGGCACATGGGGCACTTCAATCCCAACAATGACAACCAGATTGTTCAGAACCTTCCGGACGCGGTGGGAGGCATGTGGGCGATGCCTGCGTTTTGGAACAACAATGTCTACTTTGGCGGAACGGGCGACAACCTGAAGATGTTCAGCTTCGATCCTCAGAGCGGTTTTCTCTCCACCACGCCGATCTCGAACACCAGCACTTTCTTCAACTTTCCGGGCACGACGCCCTCGATCTCAGCGAACGGCAACACGAACGGGATCGTTTGGAGCCTGCAGACGGAGAACTACAACGGCGGATCCGCAATTCTGCACGCCTACGATGCCACCAACCTGCAAAACGAGCTGTATAACACGCAGCAGAACGCAGCTCGCGACAATCCCGGCAAGGCGGTCAAGTTCACCGTGCCCACGGTCGCGAACGGCAAAGTCTATGTGCCGGCGCAGAAGCAGCTGAGCGTGTACGGACTGTTGTGAGCCAATCGAATCAGCGCGCTGACAGGAGCGCTTAGCAGCCGGTAGCGTCGGATTTTGCCCCTGGCTTGTTATCCCTTGCATGCGGTCCATCGGACAGGACGCAGTACGCAATGGTCAGCGGCACTGCGAGCAGCAGGAGTGCCGCACCTACAAAGCCCGCATCTGAGAAGAGGTTTGGCGGCTTGGTGCCAAACCAGCTAGCCCAGTTTCGCACCAGGAGATTGTGAAGAACTAAAAGGGCAAAGAGGACTTGCACAAGAATCAACGCGCCTGCGCTGCGCCGTTGCCGCGGGTTGTCGAGGCGGCGATAACCGGCCACTAGGATCAGAAAACTCGCCGCGAAATAGATGAGGGTTACCGCGAGCCATACTTCCAACAGCCTGATCTGGGCGATTGGCTGATACATCGGGAACTTGTTGAGAAACAGGAGCGGGGCAACTCCGGCAACATCTTGTATCAAGCGCACGGGCGCCGCCGAAAGCACCACCGGCCAAGGCCTCGCCAGAGCGGATGGCGTGTAGATCAGGGCGATCACGGAGGCCACGATGGGAATTCCAAAAACCACGCCTGGTGCGACTCCCAACACGCATCGCAACCGCTGCGAAAACCAGGGCCGAGGGAAGCTCGCAAACAACATCAGCCAAACTACGGCCGCCAATATGCCAGAGGCCGTGGTCAGGCCGATAGGAATAGCAAGGACCGCAGGCAAGTGATGAAGCGCCGCCGCCCACCCCGCGCTGGGATACCCTTCGGCGACCGATCCAATGCCAAACATCAGTGCGGCGAGACGAGCGCTGAGCTGTTGGGGGCGACTGAAGCCGACAAACATCGCCAACAATAGCAAGACCGAACGGGCAACTTGCAGCGCGATTGCGGCGAGGAACTGCGAACCATTCCAAGTCCGCCAGACAGGTTCAGCGATTATCAGCTTCAACGCAAGGTGTTGCTCCCCGCGCTGCACTTGCAGATCGATTGGGCGGTTCCGTTCAAAATGCGCGCGCGCCAAGAACCAGTTGCCCGCCCCATTGAGAGCGTATCCATCGACCGCCTCCAGGACATCGCCAGCATGAATGCCCGCTTTGTCCATCGGCCCACCCGGCAGCACCCTGGCGACTTTGAACAAACTAGGCTCGGGGATCCACCCCCCGCTCGCAGGCCCCCAGAACTCCTGCCGAGCGTTGAACAAAAAAGTGAGTATGAATAGGCCCGCTACTACATACATCCACCACGGCGCACCTGATCTGGGCATAAGGTCACTCAAGCCTGTTCAGTTCCGCGGATTATAACGCGGGTGCTTGCACAGCTAAGGATGTTCTTGGCAGATGGGCCCAATGATGTGGTTAGTGCCGAGAGACGGTTCGCAGGATGTTCGTCAAATTCCGAGTGTAGGCGCGCTAGGCGCACCGAAGACGAAGGAGAACCTCCTGCGCGAATCGTCGGCTATTTGGAACCTGACCCAAACAGATCGCTTTCCAACTAAGGTGGGCTCGCGGGAGAGCCTTACTGCCTGGGAGCGTAGTAGCCGCGGCGGGCGCGGACTTGCAAGTCTTTCTTCAGCGTGGTGATCTCGATTGAGCGGTAGCGACCGTCGGCTTCAAAATCCGCGGGCTTGTAGGAGACCGCGTACTGGCTGCGCAACTCTTCTTCAATGGCGGCAAAGGAATGGGTGATGTCCTTCATCCGGAAGGGAAAGAAGGCCCGCCCACCGGTGGCCGACGCCAAGTCTTCGAGCGCCTTATCGCCGCGCAGGATCAAGCCGCTGTCGTCGGTCGAAATCGCATAGATCAGGACCTCGGCGCGCTGCGCCATCTCGATGGCCTGCCCGCGTGTCACCTCACTCTGGTTATCCTCGCCATCGCTGAGGACGACGATGGCTTTGCGAACGGGACGTTCGGAACGCTCACGCAGTAGCCTCTCTTTGCAGGCCTTGTAGATGGCGTCATAGAGCGCGGTGCCGCCGCCATCGCTGAGCTGCTGCACGCCTGCCGCCAGGAGTTGCGCGTTGTCGGAAAAATCCTGCGTGATTTTGATGTCTTTGTTAAACCCGGCGACGAAAGCCTTGTCATAGCCAGGGCGCAGAACGTGCTGCAAGAATCCCGTGGCGGCCAGCTTTTCGAAATCGAACCGGCTGCGCACCGAACCGCTGACGTCGACGAGTAATCCCATTTCGATGGGCAGGTTGGTCTCGCGCCGGAAGTTGACGACCGATTGAACCGGTTTGTGATCGTCGAGGATCGAAAAATCGTTCTGGTTGAGATTGCGGACGAACTTGCCGTGGTGGTCGGTCGCGATGAACAGGACGTTGACTTCATCCACCCGCTTCTTGATGGTGAGGACTGGCTCTCCACTCTCGTCGTTTGTTATCACGGAAACCGCGGCGGTGTAGGGGGCACTCGTCGCGAGGCTCGAAGCGGTGCCATACGAGCCAGTTTGCCCCCAGCCGCACACACACAGAATCAAGACCACGCTGGCCACCCATCCGAACTTGCCGCGCTCGCTCATTCTCTCGCCCTGCTCGCTCCTGTTCGTGGGCACACTAGATCCCTCTCAGTTGATGCACGCGAGGGGCCGAAGACCCGCAAAATCCGCTTGGACCGACTCTAGGCCGTTTGGGACTCTCCGTCCAAGTTACAAAAGGAGTACGCATCCAGTGCCGCCTTAACGTCCGAGTAGTCAACGAGTTGAGAGAGCGTCGTCGCGGCTGCGAGGCGCGTTGCTGACACCGACTGCAAGGCGTCGAACCGGAGCTGTGAACTCTTGAACTTCCCAGGGCTCCTTTCGGAGACAACTGCGGATACTTTTTTCCTGCCTGTGAAGGTTAGATGCAAAAAGTGCTGGCTACAGAACCGCCATTCCCCGAAAGATCTCTGGACCTTGCGTTACTGCCGCGACGCAGGGTGGAACGCAAATCTTAGGGCGTGGGCGCGCGTCCGGCAGTCGCAGCCCGCGCTTTCGAAGCGGGCGTTCCATCCCGGGCGGGAAGATGCGGGAGCGATTCCATTAGTTGGCGGGTGTACGGATGACTCGGAGCGGCGAAGATTTGCGCGGTCGGCCCGCACTCTACAATCTGCCCTTCGTGCAGGATCGCGATGCGGTGGCAGACGCCGGCCACCGAAGGCAGGTCATGAGAGATGTAGAGAATCGACATGCCGATTTCGCGGTTCAGCCGTGCGAATAGCTCAAGAATCTCGGATTGCGTGATGACGTCGAGGGCACTGGTCGCTTCGTCCGCGATGAGCAGCGCCGGCCGGTGCATCATCGCCATGGCTATGAGCACGCGCTGTGCCTGACCGACGCTGAGTTGTGAGGGGAGTTTCCGCAAAAAGTCATGATCGGAAGGCAAACTGACGCTGGTCATGGCTGCGCGGATCGCCGAGTCGCAATCGATGGTGCTGCCACGGCTGTGGGCCCGCCATGCTTCCTTTAGCTGCGTGCGAATCCTCAAGGCGGGATTGAGCGCCGACAACGGACTTTGGAGAACGAGGCAGAGGGAACGTCCGCGGATGGCGCGCAGTTCCCGTTCCTGCCTGGTTAGAAGATCAACACCCTGAAAAACAATACTGCCCTCTACCGTCGCACGCTGGCGGCCGAGTAACCCGAGAATCGCCATAGCCAGCGTGCTCTTGCCCGAGCCGCTCTGGCCCACCAACCCCATCACTTCACCGGGTGCAACATCGAGCGCAACTTCCCGCAACACCGGGGCCTTTCCCGGATAGCGGACCGTAACCCGCACGGAGAGCAGGCTTCCAGCAGAGTCACTCATCGGCTCGCCTGGGCAGTCGAATGCAGGGTGAGCCGTTCCGCGTTCCAGAAGGTCTGCGGATGCAGGATCACCGGGCTCGCTCCCTCCACTGCGATGGAGATGGCAGAGAGCGCGTTTTTGTTAATCAGGTAAATGAAAGGGGCCTGCTCGGCTACGATCTCCTGGACACGATCGAAGCTCTCCTTGCGTTTTTTCGGGTCGGCGGCAGACGCCTGTGCGCGCATGAGGCGGTCGATCTCCGCCTCCCAGGCGGTTTCGGGAGATTTCTGCTGCGGATTCCAGGCGTGATTCTCGGCCGAGCTGAGCCAGATATTCATCTGGCCGCTCGGGTCCAGGTCCACGTTGAAGAAACCCAGGATGGCCGCTTCATAATTGAATTTCTGCGCTATGCGCTCGATGAGCGACGGAAAATCGAGCGTGACCACGTTCACCTTGATGCCGATCTTTCCGAGGTCCTCCTGAATCAGAACCGCCATGCGCTCGCGGTACTTGTTCCCGGCATTGGTGACGATTGAGAACTCGACAACATTTCCGTCTTTGTCGCGTAGAGTACCGTTCTCCAGTTTGAACCCATCAGCTTGCAGGCGCTGGAGAGCCGCGGCAGGATTGTATGCTTCCGCTTGCAGGCGGCTGTTGAACCAGAACTTGTTGGCTGGGGAAACCGGGCCAACGGCGGGCCGAGCGTGTCCATTGAAAACGACGCGGCTCAGATCCTCGCGGTTAATGGCTTGTGAAACGGCTCGCCGGAAGCCGGTGGAGCGGAACCAGGCGCGCTTGTACTCGGGAATCGGCGCATTTGCCACCTGATTGAACCACATGAACTCGGAATCGAGCGACGCTCCGGCGTCATGAACCAAGTCAGGTGAACTTGCAGCCAGACGATCGTAGTACTCGGTGTCGATGGAATTGATCAGGTCGAGCTCGCCCCGCTTGAAGCGCAGCATCTCCACATCGCGGTTCGGCTGAATGTCCAGCCGGATGGAATCCAGATAGGGTAGGGGACGTCCCTGGGAGTCTTTCTTCCAGTAGTTCGGATTGCGCTTCAGAAGCACACCCGATCCCGGCTTGTGGTCTGCGACCATAAACGGTCCCAGCACGGCCCCTTCCTTATTAGGCGAGTGAGCGGAGAGGATCGCGACCTGGTCAAAGAGGCGGTCCAGTTCGACGACCGGCGCAGGAAAGGTGATGGAAACCTGAGTAGGCCCAAGAACCTTGGTTTCTACGGCGCCGTTGCCGGACCGGAAGGCGTCTCCGGTGGAAGAATGCAGAGCCGGGTCCATGACCCGCTGCATGGTGTACGCCACATCCTCAGCCGAAAACGGAGTGCCGTCGGAGAAGGCCACGCCGCGGCGAAGCTTGAAGGTGATCTGCCGGCCGTCTTTGGAGACCTTCCAGGATTCGGCGAGCTCCGGCTCCAGCGCCTGCGTCTGCCGGTTCACGCGCACCAGCACTCCTCCGGTCAAGTAGCGGATGGACAGGGAAGCGTCGTCATCCACCAGGAGCGGGTCGAACGTCTTCGGCTCGGAGCGCAGACAGAAGCGCAGTTCGCCTCCGCCTTGCGCGGCAGCTCCAGCCACGAGCGCAAAGCAGATAAGAAGCAGTAAGAATATGCGGCGGCGGATCATGCGGCCACCTCCTCTTTTGACAAGACTTGTTGGAACGACGTCATGACCACGATCAGGAGAAACAGGGGAACGAGCCGCCACGGCTCATCCCGAAACGAGATAAGGCCCTCCAGTTCCCGCAAAAGACTTCCCCAGGAAGGCATAGGTTCCGCGACTCCGAGGCCCAGAATTCCGAGATTGGCTTCGCTCAGGATGAAGACCGGAATGGAGATCCAGAATTGCGCATACAGAACAGGCTTCAGGTTGGGAAGAACGTGGACGAAGAAAAGCCTGGCTCCATGCAGCCCGGAAGCGCGAGCCTGCAACACAAAATCCGAGCTGCGCAGGGAACAAGCGCTGGTCGAGAGCACGCGCGCCGAAGCGGCCCACCCCAATACGCCCAGGATGAGAAACGTAATCAGAACCGAAAACAGCGGCGAAACATTGAGTGGCAGGAGCGCTCGGACCGTGATCAAGAGAAAAAGCCAGGGCAGCGAAAGAAACAGATCGGTCAAAGCTGTGGCCAGGCGAATCCAGATCCCGCCGAGATAGCCCGCCAATCCGCCGACGAGCGCGGCGAGTACGGTCGAGAGCAGAGCGGCGGCCGGGGCAAGGAGCAGAGAGATGCGCGTGCCATAGAGAACGCGCGCGAAGCGGTCGCGGCCGATCTCGTCGGTGCCCAGCAGATGCTGGCGCGAAGGCGGCGCACTAGGAGCCTCGCGAAACTGTTTGGCGTAGCCTGCGGGCGCAAGCCAGTCTGCGGCCAGTGACCCGACGCACACCGCGACCAATACGGCACACGCCAGCTTGCGGGCTGCGCTCATGCCTCCCGAGACCTCAACATATGGACGATTACATCGGCCCCGGAGTTGGCCAGCAAGGTTACCAGCGTCACCAACACCGTGACATTGACAAGCAATGGAAGATCGCGAGCCAGAGCCGCTTGCCAGGCAAGCTGGCCGATTCCCGGGAGCCCACACAAGGACTCAACCGGGATGCTCGCTCCCAGCGCAATGCTCACGCTGATCCCGGCCAGGGCAGCCATCTGGGGCGCAACCACGGGAAAGACGTGCCACGCGAGGATACGCGCTTCACCCAAACCTTTGGCGCGGGCGGCCGTGATGTGCGGCAGTGTGTAGGCCTTAGCCAGCAGGTTCCGCGTATAGCGGTAAGTCTTGGGAAAGACGATGAAAGCGACGGCCAGATATCCGGGGGTGTTCAGGATTACCGAGAGCAAAGCCAGTACGGCCGCGGGAATGCAAAGGAAGGCTCCGCTCAGAGCCGTTCCCAGAAGCTCCCCGGGCGCCCGCTGCCACAGAGAAGCGATGCACGCCAGAGCAGCCGCGAGCAACCACGCCAGCAGAAGCCCAACTCCCACAACTCGCAGTGTGACCGGCCAGCGGTCACGTAGCAACTTCTGGACCGGTTGTCCCAAGGCATGGGAGACACCCAGTTCGCCATGCAGAGCACCCTTGAGGTAGCTCAGGTAGAAACGCAGCACATTGTGTTCGTGGGAGCGGGATTCGACGAGGGCGCGGACACTGTCGGCACTCAAAGTGGGATCGAGCTGGCGTTCGTCCGTATCGAAGCCGGGTGCGAAGCGGACGAGCGTGGCAGAGAGCAACCCACCGAGCAAGACCAAACCGGCGATGGCCAGGAGGCGCCGCGCGATTTTCCATAGCAGCATCGAAGATCCTAATTGACCGTCGCACTCCGGGCGCGCGTTCGGGGCTCTTCTGCAGGGTGCTCGAGTTCGGCGTGATGGACCTGTTTCATGGAATACATGCGCCGGTCCGCTTCCGCGAGCAGGCGTTCGGCATCGAAACCATCTTCCGGGCAGAAAGCCGTGCCGACGCTGAGCGCGATCAAGTTTCTTCCTGCCATCTTCCGCCCCTCCTCGATGGCGAGCTGGTTCAAACGCTGCGCCTTTTCATCGGCGGCTTCCGGCTTCAAGCCGGACGCGACCACAACGAACTCATCCCCGCCCATGCGCGCCACATAGTCATACTCGCGGCACGTTTCTCTCAGCCGAGCGGCAAAGTCCCGCAGGAGCTTGTCTCCCTCCAGGTGCCCGTAGAGGTCATTAATCTTCTTGAAGTTGTCCAGGTCGCAGACCATAAGCGCCAGCGACGTGCCGGTGCGGCGGCAACGGGCCAGTTCCCGCGCCAGATGCACAAACAACGAGCGCGCGTTCGGCAATCCGGTCAGGTAGTCGGTGGTGGCGGAGCTTTCCGCCTGCTGATACTTCAGGGCGTTTTCCACCGAAAGTGCGATCTTCGAACTGACCGCCAGCAAGATTCGCAGATGGTCAGCCGTGAAGGCATCGCGATCGGCGCGGTACATGGCCAAGACGCCAACCACGCCGCTGAGGCCCTCGAGCGGCACGGCGAGGGCGGAACGCAGCGTCGTGAACTTCTCCGGATCATTCACATACCCGGATTCGACTTGCGGATTGCCATTCATGATGGGCTTACGATTCTCCGCTACCCAGCCGCACAGCCCTTCCCCGATGCGAACGTTGAGCGAGGAGAGCAGCCGGAAGTTGTCGCCATTCACCAGTTCAGGGATGAGCCGCCCGTTCTTCAACAGAAACACCGCCATCGAGTCGTAGGGAATCAGTTTTCGGAGGCGCATCGAGAGCACAGATAGGGTCTCTCCCAAGCTCAGAGAGTTGCCCAGGTCCTGGCTGAGTTCGAACATGGTCTGAGCTTCCTGGCGCGCCGAGGCAATCGAAGAGAGAAAGTCCGCCTCGTTTTCGGAGGCTGCCGGGATGACGGGCTGCTCGAAACCGGCGGCTGGCTCCAGGCCCTTCTCAACGCGAACCCGGACGGAAAGGCTTGTTTCTTCGGCGGTGACAGGCTGCGATTGAGCCATGCGGTCCAGTTCGAGGTAGCGGCGTTTCAGGATTTCAACGATCTTGGGATCGAACAAAGTGCCTGCCATGGACGCGACTTTCTCCATTGCAGCGTCGAGCGGCAGGGCATTACGGTACTGACGATGGGAGGCGAGCGCATCAAGCGTATCGACTGCTGCCAGCACTCGGGCTCCGATTGGAATCTGCTCGCCTCTGAGTCCGTCGGGGTAACCGCTGCCGTCCCATCTCTCGTGGTGGGAACGTACGATCGGCGCCACCGGGTAAGGAAAGGCAACGCGCTCCAGGATCTCCGCGCCCACAATGGGGTGGACTTTCATCTTGTCGAACTCTTCTCGCGTCAACCGTCCGGGCTTGTTGATGATGTGCTCGGGCACCGCGAGCTTTCCGACGTCGTGCAGCAGGGCCGCGGCGCGCAGCGCCTCGGTTTCTTCTTCGGAGAGACCTAGTTCCTTGGCGATTTCCACTGCGTACACGCGAACGCGCTGCAAGTGTTTGTGGGTAGTGTGGTCTTTTGCTTCGATGGCCAGGGCCAGAGCCTCGATGGTGCGCAGGTGGAGGGCGGCGACGTCCTCGACATGGCGCTTTTCAATCTCGACTCGCTCCTTTTCCGCCTCCAGCCGTCCGAGGTAAAGCCGATAGGAACGATAGACCCAGTAGATAACGGGTAGTACCAGAAGCGCGACTTGCCAGCCGGCGTGTTTGTTCACGAGGCCGACCAGAAAGACCGCGGCTGCCCCCACCAGATAGTACGGGAACGACCAGAAGTAGCACTCCGACCAGACCTTGCGCGCCGACTTGCCTTCGGTCAGGGAGATGATGAGGGCCACCGGCAACGTGTTTGCAAGGAAGAACAGTAAGGCGGCGATGACCAGCAACACAGGCGCACCGGTACCCAAAACACGCTCTAGGCGGTGATAGGCGAAATACGACAACGCGATCGCGTTCGGCATCATGCTGAAGACGTTGAACACGATCTGGGCCAAAAC
>Ga0335070_10010172_pt1 | contig 10997 bp, 6 predicted proteins | sample Lox_Sample_13_FD_206722 | JGI IMG/M metagenome (GOLD analysis project Ga0335070, IMG submission 206722) | Soil microbial communities from Loxahatchee National Wildlife Refuge, Florida, United States - Lox_Sample_1.3 | ecosystem: Environmental > Terrestrial > Soil > Wetlands | place: USA: Florida... | reverse complement strand
CCGCCCCCCACCTTGTCCCCCACCCCCGCCGGTGTTACCTTCGGCTCTCCCATGGAGCGCAAGGACCTGGAAGCGCTGGTGCGCCGGCTGGTGAGCGAGGTCGTGGACCGCCTGGAGAAGGCTGGCCCCACGCCCACCGCGGCGCGGCGCGAGGAGCCCAACCCATTGGGGCCGCCGCCCGCGGCCGCCACCACCGCCGCGCCGTTGCCCGCGGCGGGCGGGCCGGTGGAGGCCACCTGCGGGGTGGGGCCGACCTGCCCCGGCCTGGCCCCGGCGGCCTGCCTGGTGCCGGCAGCCGGCGCAGCGCCGGCAGCCGCCCTAGCGCCGACCGCCACGGCGCCCGCGCCCGCCGCCCCGGCCGCGGCCCCCGAGCCCGTGGCCGCCCCGCGCGACACCCGGGTGGTGCTGGGCGCGGACCACGGCGGCTTCCAGCTCAAGCGCACCCTGGTGGAGCGGCTGCACGCCCTCGGCTACCCGGTGACCGACGTGGGCACGCACGGTCCCGAGGCGGTGGACTATCCAGACTTCGCGCGGCAGGTGGCCGAGCAGGTGGCCTCCGGCGCCGCGCACCGCGGCGTGGTCATCGACGGCGCGGGCATCGGCTCGGCCATGGTGGCCAACAAGGTGCGCGGGGTGCGCGCCGCGGTGTGCCACGACCTGAAGACGGTGCTCAACTCGCGCGAGCACAACGACGCCAACGTGCTGTCGCTGGGCTCCGGGGTGGTGTCCCCGGAGCTGGCCGCGGAGATGGTGGAGACCTGGCTCCGGACGCCCTTCGCGGGCGGCCGGCACGCGCGCCGGGTGGACAAGATCAAGGCGATGGACGAGCGGAGGTAGAAGTTGGCGGGGGACCCCAGGGTGATCGAGACCATCGTGCAGGAAGTGCTCCGGCGGATCGGGCCGCTGGCCTCGCAGAGCAGCTGCGGCGACTGCACCGCCTGCGGGCAGTGCGCGCTCAAGCGGCCCGACGCGGTGCGCAGCCTGGTGGACCTGGGCGCCTCGCGCATCGGGTGCCGGCCGGGCCTGGCCCCCGCGCAGGTGACGCCGTCCCTGGCCTCGCTCATTGACCACACCCTGCTCAAGCCGGACGCCACCCGGGCCGAGATCGAGAAGCTGTGCGCCGAGGCGCGCCAGTTCAGCTTCGCCTCGGTGTGCGTGAACCCGAGCTGGGTGCCGGCGTGCCGCCCGCTGCTGGAGGGCAGCCCGGTCAAGGTGTGCACCGTGATCGGCTTCCCGCTGGGGGCCACCACCACCCAGGTCAAGGCGTTCGAGACCCGCCGCGCGATCCTGGACGGCGCCACCGAAGTGGACATGGTGATCCACGTCGGGCGGCTGAAGAGCGGCGACAACGAGTACGTGGAGCGCGACATCCGCGAGGTGGTGGAGCAGAGCGGCCCGCGGGTGCTGACCAAGGTGATCCTCGAGACCGCGCTGCTCACCGACGAGGAGAAGATCCGCGCCTGCCTGCTGTCCAAGGCGGCGGGGGCGGACTTCGTGAAGACCTCCACCGGCTTCAGCTCCGGCGGCGCCACCGCCGCCGACGTCCGCCTGATGCGCCAGGCGGTGGGCGGCAAGCTGGGAGTGAAGGCCTCCGGCGGCATCCGCGACCGGAAGGCGGCCCAGGAGATGGTGGAGGCCGGCGCCACCCGCATCGGGGCCTCCGCCAGCGTGAAGATCGTCTCCGAGTCCGCCACCCCGGCCGCCAAGCCGGTGACCGAGGGCCGCGCGGCTGGGGCCACCCCGTCGCCGTCCGGCAAGTCGCAGTACTGAGCCCCGCCCGCCCGATGCTGCGCTCCGCCCCCGCCCTGGCCCTGTTCGCGCTGATGCTGGCCCTGTACGCCTGGACCATGCCCAGCCGGGTGCAGGACAACCACGACGCCGTGGAAGAGGCCCACCTGGCCCTGATGCACGACGTCGCGCCCCGCCCCAACCACCTGCTGCTCACCCCCACCAATCAGGCCCTGGTGCGGCTGGTGGGCGCCGATCGCCCGGGCCGCGGCCGGCCGTTCCTGTGGCCGCAGCTGCTCAACACGCTGGCCGGGGCGGCCGCGGTGGCGCTCCTGTACCGCACCCTGCGGAACCTCGGCGGCGGCGCGGGGCTGAGCCTGGCCGGAACGCTGCTGATGGCCTTCTCGTGGGCCCACTGGATGCACAGCCGGGAGTCCGAGTCGGCGATGATCTCGCAGGCCTTCGCCAACGCCGCGCTGTGGCTGGCCTGCCGGCCGCGCGCGGCGCCCGGCCGGGGCGGCGCCGGGGGGCCGCTGGGCCCCGTGGCGGGCGCATTGGCCGCCGGCGCGGCGCTGGGCCTGTCGGTGCTGTACGCCATGAACTGCGTGCTGATCGCGCCGGCGTTGTTCCTGGCGGTGGTGGTGTGGGCGCCCGCCGGAGCCCGCCTGCGCGCGGCGGCGGCGCTGGTGGTGGCGGCGGTCGCGGTGGCCCTGCCCCCTTACGTGCTGGCCGCCGCCCGCATCACGAGCCCGCTCACCCCGGGCAGCTTCCTGCACTGGGTCCTGCACCATCCCAACGAGTCCAGCCTGTCGGTCAAGGACCTCTCACTGGTCAGCTTGATGCGCGCGGCCGCCGGGCTGGTCAACTACTTCACCGGCTACACCGGGGTCACGACCGCGCTGAAGCAGATCGTCAAGGGCACGGGCGCGCCGGCGCTCACCACCGAGGACTGGCTGCGCTTCGGGTTCGGCCTGCTGGTGACACTCCTGCTCGCGGTGCAGCTGCTGCGGCTGCCGCGCTCGGGGAGGGAAGCGTCCGTGGCGGCGGTGTGCTGGGTGGGGTTCGCGGGGGTGGCGGCGTTCAACGTGCTGTGGCTGGGGAGCGATCCCCAGTTCTGGCTGCCCGGGGTGCCGTTCCTGGTGGTCCAGGCGTGCGCGGGCCGGGCGGCCGGCGGCGCGCGCGGCGGCGGGTCCGAGCGGGCCGCGCCGCGGCGCGCCCTGGCGTGGGCGCTGGCCGCCTGCGCGGCGGTGCTTTTCGGAGTGAACTTCTTCTACCCGGTCCCGACGTTCGCCCACCGCGCCTCGGGGGCCGGGTGGCGCAACGCCGAAGTCCTGTCGCACATCGTGAAGCCGGGAGACCTGCTCCTGGACCAGGCCGGCTGGGGCAGCTACCTGCGCGGGTTCGGGCCGTACCGGGAATTCCACTTCATCTTCTCGCTGCACGCCAAGGGTCACTATTACCTGGAGGGGCTGGACCGGGCCGTCGACAGCGTCCAGGTGCGCGGCCGGAACGCCTACGCGCTGGGGGTGTTCGATCCGGAGATCGCCTCTTCGGTGGGAACATGGGAGCAGGTGCACGCCTTCACCGGCCTCTCCCGCCGGGACGTGCTGGATCACCTGAAGGAACGCTACCGCCCGTACCGGATCCACCCCGAGCTGTTCGACGGCATGCTGTGGAAGCTGGAGTCGGCGCCCGCGCAGAAGCTGAACCCGTCCGACTCGGCCCACGCCCAGAGGCCGCTGCCCGGGGGTTCCTGATCGAAGCAGAACCAGGCGGGGCTGGCTCGTCGGGGTGCGCGGAAGGTTGGCTTAACACCACGCACTGCGACATGGTTCTCTTGTTTGATCCTACGAGCCACACCTGCGGCCGGCCCGCGGCCGGCGACGGTGATCCAACCCGAGCCCCATCCGTCGGGTCTGATTCCTTGGGGCGGCGCGGCACCCTCGATGGGCGGCCGCAGACGCGGCGCGGACCATGGAAGGGGGAAGCGGCTGGAACATGAGCAGGAACATAAGATGTGAACTGGACTCCCGGGGCCACGCCCGGCCGAGGCCTCGCCCGGAAGCCCGGAGGAGCGCGCAGTGAATCTCAATCCCGAACAGATCAGATTATCCCCGGCGGTGATCCTCCTGGCGCACGGGAGCGCCGACCCGGCCTGGGCGGCACCGCTCCAGGCGCTGCGCGAGCGGCTCGCGTCGGCCGAGCCGCGCCGCCCGCTGCGCCTGGCGTATCTGGAGTCCGCCTCCCCCACCCTGCTGGAGGCCGCCCGGGACCTGGCAGCTTCCGGGGCGCACGAGGTGGCGGTCATCCCGGTGTTCTTCTCCTCGGGCGGCCCCCACCTGCGCCGCGACGTGCCCGCGCTGGTGGCAGAGGCCCAGCGGGAATGCCCCGACCTCACCCTGGAGCTGCTGGGTGGCGCGCTGGGGGAGGAGCGCGAGGTGCTGGACAGCATGGCCCGCGCCGCGCGCCGCCGGCTGCACCGCTGGCCGTCGGACTGAGCCGCCCGGCTCCGAATCGGACCGCGCGACCGCGGCGCGCGACCGCGGCGCGGCCGCGCCAGCGCCGATGCTACTTAAGGCTACTTGAAGCCCAAGCGATACTGAGGCGCCTTCTCATCAGCGCGTCCGCGCCGCGGGCGCGTCATTTCTGTTGCCCTCGCGGTGGGGTTGGTGTATCTTTCCGTGAACTCCTGGGAGACACAGAGAGATTCCTCACCGCCCACGACGTTCGAGGCGGAGTCCTGGTGGAATCCGAGCTCTCGAACGTACCGTAGCAGTTCCCGAGGCCCGACGATTTCGCATGAAGGTCCGCCGGCTTTTCGTCGCAGCTCTCGCCCTCCTCTCGCTCGTCGCGTCGCCGCTGGTGGCATCCGGAGCCGACGAGCGCAGTGTGCTCACCGGCAAGATCACCGACCAGGATGGCCGCGCCGTTCCGTTCGCCAGCGTGGCCGTGCCCGGCGCGCGCACCGGCGGGCTGTCCGACTCCGAGGGCCAGTACCGCATCGCCGGCATCCCCGGCGGCACCTACACCGTCAAGGTCAACTTCATGGGCTACGAGCCGGTGGCTGAGGAGGTCACCCTCGAGGCCGGCAAGACCTTGCAGAAGAACTTCCGCCTGAAGCAGATCGTGGTGCGCCGCGAGAAGGAGATCGTGGTCACCGCCGACCGGCCGCTGGTCGAGGTGCGCTCCTCGGCCACCGTGCGCGCCGTGAACAGCGACGACATTCGCAAGATGCCGGTGCAGACTCTGGAGCAGGTGCTCGAGCTGCAGACCGGGGTGAGCAAGACCAACGACGAGATCCACCTGCGGGGCGGCCGCGCCGACGAGGTGACCTACATCGTGGACGGCGCCAAGACCCGCGACCTGATCACCGGCAAGGGCACCGCGGGCCAGATCAGCGCGGGCTCGGTGGCCGAGGTGGGCGTGATCACCGGCGGGTTCGACGCGGAGTACGGCCAGGCGCTCTCCGGGGTGGTGCAGGTGCGCCTCAAGGAGGGCACCGAGCGCTACCACGGGCGGCTGGAGTACCGCACCGACCACTTCCTCGGGATCAACGGCCCGCTGAACTTCCTGCACTCGGACCGGCTGAACGGGAGCTCCTTCAACAGCGACGGCGCGACCATGCAGGTGGACGGGCCCGAGCCCATCACCCGCATGCTGGGGCTCAACAAGGAATCGCGGCTCACCTTCCTGGCCAGCGTGAACAGCGAGTTCAGCAGCACCTACCTCAACAGCATCGACGACGCCCGGGGGCCCAACGGCCAGGGGCTGAGCCTGCGCCCCGATTACCGGGACTCGTTCCTGGGCTTGCTGTTCAGCTACCCGGGGATGTTCTCCCCGCGCGCCGACAACAAGTGGAACGGGCTGTACAAGCTGTCCTACCGGCCGCGGCCCTCGGACAAGCTGTTCGTGTCGTTCAACAAGTCGCTGGGCATTGACGAGGGCTTCGGCCGCCACCTGGCCAGCGACATCACCGACGACCGCAACACCTACCCGTACCGCTGGAGCCACCGCTGGGACCACGCCGCGGTGGACGTGGAGGACAACTCCACCCTGGCCGGCAACTGGACCCACGTGTACGGCACCCAGACGGTGCAGCAGATCCAGCTCTCGCGCACCGTGGGCGTGCTGCACGTGGGGGTGCAGGGCAAGAACAACCTGGACGCCCCGTGGCGCGAGTACGTGGAGCCCAACGACGACATCTACAAGGTGTCCACCGACAGCCTCACCCGGCTCAAGGCCTACGACATCTTCGTTGACAGCGGCGACGACTCGATCTTCGAGGACCGGTACAGCCGCGAGACGTCGCTCTCCTACTCCATCAACCGGACCACGCGCCACCACGACCTCAAGATGGGCGCCGAGCTGAACCTCCAGGAGGTCCAGTTCATCGACATCGAGAACCCGTGGGACGTCGACCCGGACACGCTGGGCAGCAAGCACGACATCTTCCACGTCAAGCCGGCCACCGGGGTGGCCTTCCTGCGGGACAAGATCGAGTACGAGGGCTTCGTAGCGGACGTGGGGCTGCGCTGGGACGTGTTCATCCCGGGATCGGTCGCCGACGCGGCCATCGACTCGGAGCTGGCCGACTCGGCCTCCCGGCCCAACATCTCGCGGACGGTGGCCACCGGCTACCGCGACGAGACCTTCAACCTGTTCGGCCGGCGCGCCAAGGGGCACCTCTCGCCGCGCATCTCGGTGTCGCACCCGATCACCGACCGCGACAACTTCTACTTCAACTACGGCGAGTTCACGCAGTGGCCCGCCTACTACTACATCTATTCCAAGATGGGCTCGCTCTCGAGCGAGAACTTCCCGCAGATCGGCAACCTCAACCTGGATCCCACGGTGTCCATTCAGTACGAGCTGGGCGGGCGACATCAGATCTCGGACTACCTGGCGGCCAACGTGTCCTTCTACCAGAAGGACACGTACGGGTATCCCACGCTGGCCTACTCGCAGCGCAGCCAGGGGAACTCCACCGCGCCGTTCTCCATCTACCTGAACAGCGACTTCTCGCGCTCCCGCGGCATCGAGGTGGAGATCGAGCGCCGCCGCTCCAAGTTCTACTCGGCGCTGGTCACCTACGAGTACTCGACCATCCGGGCCAAGTCCTCCACCCCCAACCAGCTCAAGATCATCCAGGAGCTGGGCGGCGACACCCAGGTGGCGCGGGTGGGCGAGGAAGTGGCCTACTGGCACCGGCCGCACCAGGCCCGGCTGCGCCTGAGCTGCTCCACCCGGGACGAGGCCGAGCGGCCGAGGCTGGCCGGGCTGCTGATGCTGCCGCGGAACTTCTCGGCCACCCTGGACATGAGCCTGCGCTCGGGCCGGGCCTACACCCCCAGCGTGGTGCAGCTCTCGTACGACCCGAAGGACAGCACCGTGACCGTGAACGCCCTGGCGACGGGCGCGGCCTACTCGGCCAACGCGCCGATGGAGTTCACCGCCAGCCTCAAGCTGGACCAGCAGTTCTCGGTGTTCGGGCGCAGCATCCACGCCTCGCTGGAGGGCACCAACATCCTGAACAGCGGGCTGGCCAAGTTTATCGACCCGACCACCGGCCGCGGCTACGAGGACGGCAAGGGGCTGTGGGGCCACTACGAGGTGACCGACATCCAGAAGTACCGGCACCAGGAGATCGTGGCCAACCCCTCGGTCAACAACCCGCCGGCCAACTACCGGCTGAGCCTGAGCTATGACTTCTAGCGCGCGGCGCGCCAGGTGCGCGTGGATCGCGGCGGGGCTGCTGTTGCTGGCTCCGGCGCTGGCCCGGGCCCAGGGCCAGGAGCTGGGCGGCCAGCGGCGCGGCACGGCCTCGCTGGAGTTCCTCAAGATCGGGGTCGGGGCGCGGGCCGAGGGCATGGGCGAGGCGTTCGTGTCGGTGGCCAACGACCCCAGCGCGATGTACTGGAACCCGGCCGGCATCGGCACCATGCTGCGGCGGGAGATCCAGGTGAGCACCGTGGACTACCCCGCGGACATCCACTACAGCCAGATCATGGCGGTGCTGCCGTCGCAGGCCCTGGGCGGCTCGCTGGGGTTCATGATGGGCGGCTTCTCGGTGGACATGAACGAGACCGACGAGTACCACCCCTTCGGCACCGGCCGCACCTTCACCTTCAGCGACTTCGTGCTGGGCGCCGCCTACGCCCGGCGTTTCACCGACCGGCTGCTCATCGGCTTCGGGATGAAGTACGCGCGGGAGGACTTCGGCTCCCAGATCGACGCGCCGGCCACCGGGGCCATCCTGTTCGACATCGGCTCGGTCTACTACATCGGCTGGCGGAGCCTCAGGGTGGGGATGTCGCTGACCAACTTCGGCGGCGAGGCCGGGCCGGGCGGGACGTTCATCTCCCCCAACACGTCCATCCAGCGGGCGTACGACGCCTTCTCGCCGCCCACGATGTTCCGCTACGGGCTGGCGTTCGAACCGATCGAGCGGGAGAGTTTCCGCTGGACCACCGCGGTGGAGGCCTCGCAGGCCTCCGACAACGCCATCGAGTTCCGGGCCGGCACCGAGTTGCTGCTGGCCGGCCACCTGGCGCTGCGCACCGGCTACCAGATCCGCAACGACGCCTTCGGGTTCTGCGGGGGCGCGGGCTTCCGCGGGGAGATCGGCGGGCTGAACGGCCAGATCGACTACGCGTACACCGACGCCGGGCCGCTGGGCCACGTGAGCCGGCTGTCGCTGCAGGCGGCGTTCTGATGAACGTGGGAGCGTCCGCCCGCAGGCTCGCCGCGCTGGCCCTGGCGGCGGCCCTCCTGGCCGGGGCCGGCGGCTGCGGCCGCCGCTTCCTGGAGCCGAAGCAGTCCCCGAAGGCGCCGTACATCCCGCCGCCCGAGACGTTCATCCTGGTGGCCGGCTGGACCCAGCCCGCGTGGCAGCCGACCTGCGTGCTGCTCACCCACAGCGGCATCCTGCTGGTGGCCGAGGACAGCGCCCGGGTGCGCAACTACAGCTCGCTGGGCCAGCGGGGCCAGATCACCCCGATCGACATCTACCGCTTCAACGGGCTGACCAAGCCGGTGCAGGTGGCGGAGGGCAACTCGCACGTGTTCGTGGCGGACATGGGCGACGGCTCCAAGCAGCATCCGATCTCGGTCATGGAGTACGACCCGAGCCAGGGCCTGGACACGCCGATGGACCCGGTGCACGTGGTGGTGGACACCACCTGGGTGCGCATCAAGGGCGTGGCCTCGGACTTGCAGCGCAACCTGTACGTGTCGTGCGACGCGCGCATGTACATCTTCCAGCCCCCGAACCTGCCGGCGCTGGACACCGAAACCGTGGTGTACCGCTACCGGGCGCCCAACTACGACACGGCGCTGCGCGACACGGTGGCCCAGCAGGGCAACGGCGTCGGCAGCCTGCAGGACGCCCACCAGATCGTCTGGAGTGCGGGGGTGCTGTACGTGGCCGACACCGGCAAGGACGCCGCCCAGGCGCTCGACCCCAACCGCATGAACTTCGGCTTCTTCAAGGTGGACGGCACCGAGCCCGGCGGCCCCGGGGCGTGCAAGCGCCCCCAGGGCGTGGCCGCCGACGGCGTCAACGACTTCTACGTCGTGGACACCGGCAACCGGCGGGTGTTGCGCTACAACCTGGACGGCACCTTCGACCAGGTGGTGAACCAGTTCGGGCCGGACGGAATGCTGGCCCCGACCTCCGCCACCGCCGGGCTGGTGCAGTCCAGCCTGTACCTGTACGTGGCCGACCCGGCCGCGCAGCGCATCAACGTCTACAGGTTCCAGCAATGATCCGCCGGGCTGCCTTCCTGCTGTGCCTGCTCCTGGCCGTGCCCGCCGCGGCGCTGGCGGTGGACCACGCGGACGGCCTCAACCTCCAGACCCGTGAGGTCGCCGCGCAGGGCGGGGTGGGCGGCTACGGCTACCGCACCACCAGCAACAACCTGGTGAACATCACCTTCACCAACTACGGCTCGTGGGGGCTGGGCTACACCAGCGCCACCACCCCCAACTTCTCCTTCCCCGCCGGCGCCAACTTCGAGCACATGGTGCGCGGCGGGCTGTGGATCGGCGGCCGGGTGCTGTGCGACTCGGGCTGCGTGGACCAGATCGCGGTGTCCTTCGGCTCGGAGGACCAGAACGGCAGCGTGGGCACCCCGGTGACCGAGTTCACGCCGCTGCCCAACACCCCCGCCACGCGGCTGGTGGAGCTGAGCAGCCTGGCCAACAGCATCGTGTACAGCCCCCTGGCCGTTTCGGAGCAGGACCTGATCGCCCACTTCCGCGACAACCCCGGCACCCAGGTGGGCTCGGAGCCCCACGTGCCGCTCAACGTGGACGTCACCGAGGCCATCTACAGCTGGTCGTTCAGCTTCGCCGAGAACTTCGTCATCCAGCACTTCACCATCCGGAACGTGGGCGAGCTGCTGCGCAACGTGTTCATCACCCACTACACCGAGATGCAGAGCCTGAACAAGGCCGACTACCCGCTGTGGCCGAGCTTCCCCTCGGGCGCCGCGCCCTACGCCCACAAGTATTACCAGTACGTGCCCGCGTTGCGGCTGCTCAGCGAGCACTACTGCAACTCGGTGCAGTCGGGCTGCAACTTCGACCGCGTGCCGGCGGTGGTGGGCACCATGCTGCTGGGCACCTACCCGGACAGCCTGGGCATGCGCTTCGGCGGCGCCGACTCCTCCAAGGTGCTGACGGCCCGCTTCCTGACCCACGGCTACTCCGGCTCGCTGGGGATCGGCGACACCACCTACGGGCGGTTCACCGACCCGCAGAAGTACAGCTTCATGCAGCACCCCACCGAGATCGCCGACCAGAGCCAGGACCCCAACGACCCCTCGCAGTGGATCACCGTGGGGCCGATCCCGACCATGCAGAGCGGCGACTCCATCAGCGTGGACTTCGCCTTCCTGGGCGGCGCCTCAGCCGATCCGGCGGAGGCCGAGGCGCTGGTGGAGAAGGCGGCCCAGCACGCCCTGCTGGCGTTCAACCTGAGCTACAAGCTCCCCACGCCGCCCCCGTCGCCGCGGCTGTACGCCCGCCCCGGGGACCACACGCTGGAGCTGCTGTGGGAGGGCTCCCCGGACACCACCTACGACCCGACCAGCCCCACGGGCCAGGAGCGGGACTTCGAGGGCTACCGCATCTACTTCGGCGAGTCGGCCAACAACATGCAGCTGATCGCCCAGTTCGACCGCAAGGACACCACCAGCTTCAACACCGGGCTGGACTCGCTGCGGATGCCGCTGGACCCGCCGGTCGTGTTCAACCACACCGTGCACACC
>Ga0335070_10010171_pt1 | contig 10998 bp, 9 predicted proteins | sample Lox_Sample_13_FD_206722 | JGI IMG/M metagenome (GOLD analysis project Ga0335070, IMG submission 206722) | Soil microbial communities from Loxahatchee National Wildlife Refuge, Florida, United States - Lox_Sample_1.3 | ecosystem: Environmental > Terrestrial > Soil > Wetlands | place: USA: Florida... | reverse complement strand
TAAACTTCAGACTTTACGGATTCCTCATGAAAAGGTAGTTACCATCTACAATGCGGTCTTTGAAAAAGGAATTTCCAGTGGAGACCCTAATCTGGATATAAGGAGAGAATTCAAGATTACTCAGGGAGATAAGCTCATTGGAGTCATTGGAAGATTAAGTCCGGAAAAAGGGCAGATCTATTTTCTGAAAAGCTTTTCAGAGGTCACAAAAACCTTTCCCCGGGTAACTGCTTTGATTGTCGGTGAAGGGCCTGACGAGAAGAAGCTAAAGGATTTTTGTGCTCTGAAACAGCTCGACCACAAAGTTATTTTCACCGGCTACCAGAAGGACATCGCCTCGATTTATAAATCCTTGGATCTGGTGGTTCTGCCCTCTCTCTCTGAGGGGATGCCAAATGTAGCCCTGGAGAGCATGCTTCTTGGAAAACCGGTCATAGGAACAAATGCTGGAGGAACGCCGGAGGTGATCGCAGATGAGATGACTGGCCTGTTGGTGCCTCCTGAGGACCCTCCTTCTTTAGCACGGGCAATGCTTGAGCTTTTGAATGATGAAAAAAAGATGAAAATCTTCTCTGAAAAGGGAAGAGACTGGGTCTTGGAGAATTTCTCTTTAGAAAAAAGAGCAAAAAGATTAGTAGAGCTTTATCGAAAACTTCTAGCTTAGTATGGACCGAATTAAAAAAATCCTTCATCTCAATACTACCAGCTCCATTGGCGGAGCTGAACAAATGATTATAGATCTGGCAGAACAAACCAGCCTCGATAAATTCAGGACTTATGTGAGCGTGCTGCGGGAAGGAGAATTACTTTCCGAGCTAAGGAGAAGACATGTGAAATTTATCTGGCTTAAGGAGAGCACCCGGGTCTACGATTATAAGTTTCTGAGAAATATCGTGGAGTTGATTAGGCAGAATCGGATTGATCTTATCCACTCTCATACCTGGGGAACCGATTTCTATGGTTATTGGGGCTCTAAAATCTCAGGCATACCTATGATCTCAACCATTCACGATCGTTATTATATATTCGAGAAATGGACTCGGAGATTATCTTACCGGTTGTTCATAAACCACATTAAGAAGATCGTGGCTGTATCCAAAGACATCAAGGGTTTGCTTATCGATGAGCTTAAAATCAGCTCCCAAAAAGTGAGGTTGATTTACAACGGGATCAATACTCTTAAGTTTCAAACTGTAGAAAATCTAGATATGATTAGAGATGAATTAGACCTTGGCAGACACGATCTTGTCATAGGAAATGTCGGAAATCTGAGAGAAGTTAAAGATCACCGGACGCTGATCACCGCTTTCAGTAAAATAGTCCCCTTATTCCCCAGGTCAAAATTATTGATAGTTGGAGAGGGAAAACTTAAACCCGACTTGAAGAAACTTTGTGAAGAGCTGGGCTTGGGGGAGAGGGTTCTCTTCTTGGGTCACAGAGAAGATGTTCCTTTCATTTTGAGCTTATTGGATGTTTTTATCCTTCCTTCAGTTTCAGAGGGCTGCTCTCTTTCCCTCTTGGAAGCTATGGCCGCAGGAAAAGCAGTTGTCGCGACGAATGTTGGTGGGAACCCCGAGCTGGTGCTAAATGGTAAAACGGGCATCCTCGTTCCTCCATCTCAGCCAGACCAGTTAGCGGAAAAGATGATACATCTGCTTAGTAACGAGGATCTAAGAAAAAAAATGGGAGCGGAAGGCAGAAAAAGGGTCAAGCAGAAATTCTCCAGGGAGTCGATGGTAAAAAATTATGAAGAGCTTTATTCCCGGATACTGAGATGATTACTTTCTTCCTAATTTTACTATTTTTGCTGTTTTATACCTATTCAGGATATTTTATCCTCCTGAAATTCATATCCTTTTTTAGATTAAACCCTATTCAAAAAGGGGAATATCTGCCTGAAGCTGCACTGCTCATCCCTGTATTCAATGGCGAAAAGGTAATCAGGGATAAGCTGGAGAATTGCCTTAAACTAAATTATCCTAAGGATAAATTGAGAATATTTGTCGTCTCTGATTCATCCACAGACAGAACAGATGAAATCGTGCAATCATATTTAAATCAAGGAATAAAGCTTGTCAGACTGGAAAAAAGGGGAGGAAAAACCAGAGCATTGAATTCAGCTTTGAAAGACGTTCAGACAGAGCTGGTCTTTTTCACCGATTCCTCTACTTTATTGAAAGAAGATTCTTTGAGAAACCTAGCCAGAAATTTCTCTGATCCGCATGTCGGATGCGTAAGCGGAGAAGATCAGAGTGTTTCCACCACTTCAGAAAAGTCTGAAGCTGGAGAAGGGCTTTACGTAGGCCTGGAGATGAAGCTGAGAAGACTGGAAAGTCTAATCGGAAACCTTACCGGTGTGAGCGGATGTCTGTATGCCATTAGAAAGGACCTCGTCCACGAGATTCCAAACGATTTCATAGACGACTTCTATCTGCCGCTTCAGGTCGTGAAAAAGGGCAAAAGGGTTATCTCTGAGCCGGAAGCGATTGCTTATGTTACCAAAGTCGCAAGTTTTAAAGAAGAGTTCAAGAGGAGGAGGAGAACCACTTTGGGAGGTTTGGAGGTTTTCTTCTCAGAGCTTTCTTTATTGAATCCTTTTAATTATGGTATATTCAGCCTGGAGCTTTTGAGTCATAAGCTTTTGAGATGGCTTACTCCGCTCCTGTTTTTGCTTTTGTTCCTGACTAACATTTTCCTGCTGGGCACTCATCTAATTTTCAAACTAATTTTTCTCTTTGAGCTTATCACGATATTAATTACTTTGATCCACTGGCTTTTTTGGAATAACAAAAAATCAGCAGGAGTTTTTTCATATTTTGAATCGGTATTTTATTTTTATCTGGTAAACTTAGCGCTTTTTCTTGCCTGGGTAAAATTCATCACGGGAAAACGAGAAGTAATCTGGGAGCCATCCAAGAGGTGAATATTTCGACTCAAAGTATCAAAGTGATGGTCGGGTCCCCTGACCAGACCAGATGCAAACCAGTCCAAAGGACCTGGCTTGCACTAAAAAATCATTGAAGAGGAAAGTTTTGAGCAAAATCCTGATACTTCTTTATCATCGTCTCTTATCTAAGGAAGAGTACCTCTCAAAGATAAACTCCGAAGATAGGGTCTATCTGTCAAAAGAAGAGGATTTTGCCAGACAGTTGGAGTATTTGCATTCTGAAAAGTGGAATAGTGTCTCTGTAAATCAATTATTGGAATCTCTTAAGAACAAAACTTCTCTTCCGGAAAAAAGTCTGATAATCTCGTTTGATGATGGGAATCAGACCGATTACACCATAGCCTTTCCCCTGCTTGAAAAGTTAGGTTTCAAAGCTACATTTTTTTTGACCAGTGATTTTATCGATAAACCTGATCATCTGAGTAAATCTCAGATTCTCAAAATGAGCCAGGCAGGAATGGAGTTCGGCACGCACGGGAAAACCCACAAATTCCTGTCGACTCTGAATGAAAATGAATTGAAACTGGAGCTTTTGGAGTCGAAGAAATCGCTGGAAGAAATCACAGGCAAGAAAATCGAGCTTCTGAGCCTGCCTGGCGGTTATCATAGTTCTGAAGTGAAAAGAATGGCGCAGGAACTTGGCTATAAAGGAATCTGCACTTCTAAGTTCGGATTGAATGAAAATAATGCTGACCCTTTTGAGTTGAAGAGAATCTCCTTACGATTTGATGACCCCTTCTCGCAGTTTATCTCTATCGTTAATCAGGATAAAAAGTTTTATCTGACAAAGAAGCTGAGAGATAACTTCCTGAGCTTTCTCAAAGCTATTTTAGGGCCGAATAACTACTTCAAGCTCTGGAATTTTTGCCAGAGGATTTCTAACAAAAGTTCTTGAACCGATATTAGGTCTTTATTATTGCCTGGATAGGTGTTTTATGTTGTGTCAGGAGTTCCTCTCCTGACACCCTCTTTGACCGTCAGGAGCAGCTCCTGACGGAACAAAAAATTTTCCAGTTCCGAATGAAACCGTCACTGCAGTGGATAATTAAAGGTAAGCTGGCGCTTTGCTCCGGTTTCGATATTAATGATCCATAGTGTGCCGTTTTTATAACTGAAATCGGTAGAGCGATAGCTCAAATAAACGATCTCTTTGCTGTCTGGGCTCCAGCTAAATCCTTCATAGACCCCTTCAGTAGTTAGTTGGCTAAATCTACTTCCATCAACATTCATCAGATAGAGTTGAATTAAACCTTTTCCATAAGTCTGCAAGAGGAAAGCGATCTTCCTGCCATCTGGCGAAACTTTTGCCTCTGCTAAGCGATTTATCCTATCAGAATAAATCTGGATTTTGGATGAGTGGTCTATCGTTTCAATCCAAAGACCTGCTGCACCGTAAAGTAACCGTTGTCCATCTGGAAACCAGTCTGGTTGGCCGCCAAAGGCAAAGTAGCTCTTGATTCCTGAGCCATCCGTAGGGGATATCCAAACGCCTACTGTGTCACCTATCGTATTGCTGTAAGCCACCAACTTTCCGTCCGGGCTCAAGCTTGGGAAGAAATTGCGTCCAGTAAACGTTAGTTGAGTCAGAGTAGTCGTGTCAAATGTGGTCCCTGTGAACCACATCTTGTAAATCTGTGCTCCAGCTTCAAAAGCAATCCACTCACCATCTGATGACCAATCCGGTTCACCCAGTCCCTGGGGCAGCACTCTCCGCATGTTCGTCCCATTTGTATTAATGAGCCAGAATCCGCTTGAATCTATATCGAACTCATACATTACATCTGTCAGACAACCTTTATCATCATAGCTCAGAATTATTTGTTTAAGTGGGGTGTAATTAAATCCGATAAATTGTCCACTTGGGTGCCATACAGGACTACTGTACGGGGAAAGTGCAACGATTTTGAGAGAAGGACAAAGTGGTTTAACGGGGTTGGATTTGTTGCATGACACTCCCAGACAAATAAGAAGTGTCACAGCTATAAATTCAAGAGTTGTTCTAAACGATCTCATGGTTGCCAATCACCGTAGAATTAAGAGGCGTTTGCTGTTCAGGAGCAAATCCCCTACTTTTTTGCTTGAGACAGGCCCATGACGTTTTCAAAGGGCTTTCGTCAAAATAAATCAGAATGAATGAGCATCTGCATCATAAATGCATACGCAGATTTATTTCCTCCTTCTTCAATCTTGGTTGGTCTTATTGCCTCCATTATCAAAATAAATCCATTCCTTTAAAAATCAAGGGCTTTTTGAAAAAATCTTAAATTCCTGTTAATTTTCCTTGACAAACCTTCGATTATTTTTATTATAGACAGAGATTAAGGACTTTTATGAGAGGGGTAATGAAGAACTTGACAAGAAGCGGGATAGGCTGGTTTGTGATTTTTGCTTTTGTCGTGGGAATCGGTGCCCTGGTCCAGTCTGCGAATCTTCCCTGCCAGCCCTGGGGCAAGGTTTATTATAAGGGAAAACTGGTGCCGGATGGCTGTAAAGTTTCGGCTTACATCCAGGGCGTCAAGTATGCCGAGACCGAAGTAAAAGGAGGAGCTTATTCACTATCGATACCGGCAGATGACCCGACTACCTCCGTAAAAGAAGGGTGGGAAGACCAGGAATTCGCATCCTTGAAGGTCGAGGGTTATTCCGGAGCCACGACTTTCCAGATTTTGTCAAACAAGTTGATGCCTCAAGTCGATATAAATTTGACTACTATGGGAGTGCTTAACCTCACTACCTGGGGAAAGATCAAGGCGCTCTTTAAATGAACCTGGCTCGAAACTCCGGTTCCGGTTCTGCGTAAAAAAATTTAGGAGGAGAAGATGAAATTGACCACGCGTGAAGATAAAGGAATAGTGATTCTGGAGCCCAAAGGAAAAATCATGGGAGGCCCGGATGCAACCCTCTTGCACGACAAGCTCCATGAGCTGATAACTCAGGGAAAAAAGAAGGTTGTGATCGACCTGGCTAAAGTGGATTGGATGAACAGCACCGGCCTGGGAATATTGATCTCCGGACTGACCACCATGCGGAATAACGGCGGAGAGCTGAAACTGGCTAACGTAACCGAAAAAATCCAGAGCCTTTTGACTATCACCAAGCTCATAACCGTGTTTGAGACCTTTGATTCAGTTGATCAGGCAGTGGCAAGCTTCAAATAAACTCGCTTTTATCCTGGAAATACTTTTGTGAAGATCCAAAGGTAGGTCGATCAACCTACCTTTTTTATTTAAGAAAATGAAAAAGGTAATCCGCAAAAACAACCAGATAATAATCCCCAGCTCCCAGATCTATCTGGCTAGGGTGGATAGTTTCGTCGAGGGCAAGTTAAAAAAGCTGAAACTGGACAAAAACCAGCTGGCCGATCTGGCGATCTCGGTGACCGAGGCGGTCAATAATGCGATAGTGCACGGAAATAAAAAAGACCCGGAGAAAAAAGTCACGCTCCGGCTGATCTGCGAAAAATCCTGTATCTGCATAGAGGTCGAGGACGAGGGAAAGGGATTCGATCTCAACTCCCTCCCCTGTCCCATAACCGAGGAAAACCTGCTCAAAGAAGTCGGAAGGGGGATTTTCATCGTCCGGTCTCTGATGGATAAAGTCGATTTCATCTTCAAGCCTGATGGCGGTACCATAGTTCGTCTTACCAAATATCTGAAGAACAAGGAATAAGATGAATCTTCTGACTCTGGTAGCTTCGGTCTACCTGGTCTGCGGCATAGTCCTCTTTTTTCTGGGGGTTACCATCCTTTCGGAGGATTACCGGGGAAGGCTGAACCGGATAACCAGCCTGATGCTTTTCTTTGCCGGATCAGGTCCTGTTTTTGCCGCCTTTGGAACCATTCTTAAAGCCGGAGGCCTGGCTTCTACGACTTCGGTTTTCTATACCAATATCTTTTTTCTGTGGGAGCTTTTTTTCCCCCAGCTTCTGCTTTTCTCTCTGGTTTTCCCGGTTGAAAATCCATTTTTGAAAAAACGTCCCCGGGTTAAGATCCTGATTTTCACGCCTCACCTCTTTCGAATCCTTCTGGTTCTGTTTCTGTACCAGCCGCGCAATCTGATTAATTTCTCTTCTCTGGAAAATTTGTCCGGACCCTTGAGCGTGCTCCTTAATCCGGTAATCTATGTCCTTAAGTTCTTATCTCTGACCATCGAGATAATCTACAGATTTCATCTGCAGTTTTTCTCGGTCATAAACCTGACTTACCTTTTTCTGGCTGTCTTTTTTCTTTACCGGGGAACCCGAAACCTTGCCCAGAGCCGTCTGAAAAAACAGGCCCAGTTAGTTGCCTGGGGGATCAGGTCTTCCACCGGGCTTTATGCGTTTGCTTTTATCCTGCCGGTCCTGACCAATCTGAGGATTCCCGACACGCTCAGGTATGCGCTGACCATCTCAGCCCTCCTGATCGGGGCTGGCTCAATTGCCTGGGCAATAATCCGCTACCGATTTCTGGATATCAGGACCTTAGTCAGACAGAGTTTAGTCTATTCTCTGACCTCTGCTCTTCTCTTAGGAATCTATTTTCTTTTGATTACTCAGCTGAGTAATCTAATGCAGACCCTTTTAGGCCGCAGGGTCCCGATTTTGGAGATAGGGTACCTGATACTGGCGATACTTTTATTCCAGCCGATAATGGGCTGGATAGATGAGTTAGTGAAAAGATTGCTCCTTAGGGACCGGGCTGACTTCAGAATGATGATGGAGATGTTCAGCCGCAAGATTATCTCGATTTTGAATCTGGATGAACTTAACCGCACGATTTTTGACTCCCTGAAAAAAGAGATGTTGGTGGAGGAGGTTTACCTGTGCCTGTGCGATACCAAGAATAAGAGATTTTCACTTTTATCCGAGGAAAAAAACCTTTTCTTCCCGGAAGATGACCGTTTGATCGAACATCTCAAATCACGGGAACGGCCCTTTTTCCTGGATGAAGTTGAGCCTGAAATAAAGACTCCTCTTTTGCAAACCCTTTCCGATTCAGAAGTTTTTCTGATGGTGCCGATCTACAGCTCCGAGGAGTTCATCGGCTTTTTCGGCTTAACCAAAAAAATCATCGGTTTAAAATACACTTATGAAGATCTGACCCTTTTAAAAGTTCTGGCTAACCAGTTCGTGATAGCTTATAGAAACGCCCGTCTGTATCAGGAATCTCTGGAAAAACAGAGAATTGAGGAGGAGCTTTTGGTTGCCAAAAAGATCCAGCTCGGTCTTTTGCCCAAGGCTTTTCCAAAAGGAAAGGCTTTTGAGCTTTCTGCTTTTACCCAGCCTGCATACCAGGTCGGTGGCGATTATTATGATTTCCTGGAGAGGTCGGATGGTTCCTTAGGTGTTGCCATAGCTGATGCCTCGGGCAAAGGTGTGCCTGCTGCCCTGATGGTTTCCCTTCTGCATGCATCTTTAAGAGCAATGATGAAAAATAAATTCGAGCCTTCTGAAACTATGTCCAACATCAATCAGCTCATCTCCTCCTCAGTCTCTGAGGGAAGGTTTGCCACTATGTTCTACGGAGAGTTCAATCCTCTGACCAGAAAGCTTTCCTACTGTAATGCCGGGCATAACTACCCCATCGTCATCCGCAGAGACCAGAAAGTGGAGTTCCTGAAGGCCGGGGGACTGATCTTGGGAGCATTTCCAGAGGCGAGCTATCAGATGGAGCAGATTGAATTCGAGCCTGAGGACCTGGTCTTTCTTTATTCGGATGGGCTGACTGAGAATTTCAACGAAAAACAGGAGATGTTCGGCGAAGACCGACTTTTGGAGCTTCTTTTGGAAAACCGGAGACTTTCCACCGAGGAACTAAAGGAGCTAATAGTCAAGCAGGTCGAAAATTTTGCACACGGGATTTCTCTGTATGATGATTTCACGATAGTGATATTAAAGGTTCTAAATGGGTTATGAAAAAATCATCAAAAGATACCTTAACCATCAACAAACCAAAATCCCGCAGAAGCTGGTCAATTTCTCCTGTCACCCGTGTCAAGGAAAGCGGAAAGGTTTATAGGAGGAAAGGGAAGTTTCCTTCAAAGTCAAAAGAACAGGAAGATGACCTTTACTTCAAGTATCTGAGAAAAGAAGAGGATTACCGGTATTGCCCTCGTTGTAGTGCGGAGTTAATCAAAAAAAGAGTTGACCATAACCTGAGAAAAGTCTGCGCGGTATGCGGCTTTGTGTTATACCGTAATCCCGCACCTGCGGCTGGGGTCATCATCGAAAAAGAAGGGCAAATCGTTCTGGTCAGAAGAAAATATAATCCCTATGAAGGGTACTGGTGCCTGCCAGCAGGATTTATCGAATATGGGGAATCTCCGGAACATTGCGCAGTAAGAGAGGTAAAAGAAGAGACAAATTTAGAGATAAAGCTGACCACCCTTTTCAGAGTTTATTCGGGTTCGGATGACCCGCGTGTCCGTGCAGTCCTTGTAGTTTATCTGGGAGAAATCTTAAGCGGAGAGCCTTCACCCGGAGATGACGCCTCCGAAGTAAAGTTTTTTCCGATCGACAAGATACCTCAAAATATCGCCTTCCAGTCCCACCGCCAGGCATTGAAAGATTATTTCACCACATCATGACTGCGTAGGGGCGGAGTTTAGCTCCGCCCCAAGCTTTGGGATGTAGTTGCTCGATTTATCGAGCTGTAGCGTCCTCACTCCAGTCCTACGGATCCGTTCTAGGATGAGGACGGCAATACTTCCCCTTTTCGATGGGAGGGGATAATGGGGAGGGTGAATTGATGTCAACGACCCTTCTCCCACAAGCCGATAAAACATTACGGCTCGTAGAGGGGAGTAGGGATATTTTACCATTTCAAGAAAGAGGCAACACTACAGCCTTTTTCTCTCTTTTCTACACTTTTTTTCCATCCATTCTACCCTTATAAAAAAAACCAATTTGCCGATAAGAAGAAATGAATCTTTATTCCTTGAACTTTTCTTTGGTGGAGGAGCGGAATGGATAATTCAGGGGTCAACAAAAAGGACAAAACTGCCTTAGAGGAGATGGAAAACCTCTTTCAGAAAGTCCAGACTGCACACCCCCGTTTACAAAATAACACTTCTGGAAAATTTAAAAATGACGATTTGGAAGCCCTCCTGGAGGTCAGCCAGGCTATCAATTCCTCCCTGGTTCTGGATGATATCCTGCAGACCGTGATGAAAAAAGCAGTTTCTCTTTTGAGAGCGGAAAGAGGATTCCTGATGCTATTGGATGACAAAGGAGAGCTGCAGTTCAAGACCGCCCATAATATCACCAAGGAATCTTTGAACAAAGAAGATTTCAGGATCAGCATGTCGATTGCCAACAAGGTGGCAACCACCGGTGAATCGATCTACACCAGCGATGCTTTGAAAGACGAGAGGTTTTCCAAACAGAAAAGCATCCTGGAGCTCAAGCTGAAATCGATAATGTGCGTTCCCCTGAAAAGCAAGGAGAAGATCGTCGGAATACTGTATCTGGACAACTCCTCCAAGAACAACGTGTTCCTGCAGAGCGACCTCTATGTATTCGAGCTTTTTGCCGGGCAGGCGGCCATTGCTATCGAGAATGCCAAATTATATGAGAACCTTTTAGCCCTGAAAATATATAACGAGAATGTGGTGAGCCGCACCCCGATTGGTCTTTTGGTGGTTGACAATAACCTCTGGATAACCATAGCCAACCAGGCTTCAAGGGAGATCTTCAAAAAAGCCGGGTGGAGAGAGGACCTTTCGGACCTTTCCTTCAACCAGGTCTCTTTTCTGGATTTGATGCCGGAAGAAGAGAAGAACAAATGGAAAAAAATCTGTTACCAGGTGCTTTATACTGGTCAGCCCTATGAGGAGGCAAAATCCTTCCATAAGTTCAAAGATGAAGAATTAGTCTTATCGGTTAAGGTTAGCCCCCTGGAGAACGTGGAAAACAGAATAATGGGCTTGATCCTGGTAGTGGAGGATATCACCGACAAGGTACTTATGGAGAAAAGGCTGATCCAATCCGAGAAGCTGGTTGCAGCCGGGGAGATGTCTGCTTCCATCGGGCACGAGTTGAATAACTATCTTACCATAATTTTGAATAATGC
>Ga0335070_10010169_pt1 | contig 11000 bp, 10 predicted proteins | sample Lox_Sample_13_FD_206722 | JGI IMG/M metagenome (GOLD analysis project Ga0335070, IMG submission 206722) | Soil microbial communities from Loxahatchee National Wildlife Refuge, Florida, United States - Lox_Sample_1.3 | ecosystem: Environmental > Terrestrial > Soil > Wetlands | place: USA... | reverse complement strand
CCGCCATCGCGGTGATCAGGTTCCATCCCGGATGGCCGAGGTAGGGCTGGATCGGCGTCGTGTTGCGGAACAGGTTGTTTGGCGTCCACTGGCTCGTGTCGTCGCCGATGAAGCCATAGTAGTAGTCGAAGCCTTTGATCGGCCCGGTCGGCCAGTCGGTGAACGGGCCCGCCTGACTCGCCACCCACTGCGGCACGTTGTGGTCCTTGCCGTACCACGACGTGTCGTAGCCGTTCTGCCGCAGGATCTCGCCGATGGCGACCGCATCGCGCTTCATGACGCTGTCGTATCCGGGGTAGCCGGTCGCCTGGTCGACGACCACCCCGGTGCTCACCGAATGATGGTTCCGGCCCGTGAGCAGCGCTGCGCGCGTCGGCGAGCAGAGCGCCGTGGTGTGGAATGCGGTATAGCGGAGACCCATGTTGGCGACGCGATCCATGGCTGGCGTCGGGATGACGCCACCGAACGTGCTGGGTGCCCCGAAGCCGACGTCGTCGGTCATGATGAGGAGGACGTTGGGCGCGCCCTTCGGCGGCGCGATCAGCGCCGGCCACGCGGGCTTCGATTGCATCGCGTTGGTCTGGATGTCGCCGCGGAACGGCTGGGGCGGCGGCGGCAGATAGTGCCCGTCGATCGTCGTCGTCGCGCCCGGGGCGCCGGGCGGCATCGCCATTGCGGGAGCGGCCGCCGGCGGCTGCTGCGCCATCGCCGGCGGCAACGCGCCGCCGATCACCAGGAATGCGGCCACCGCGACCGCAACGAGCCCCCTCGACACCGCGTGTCCTGAAACAGTCGTCATGCGACCCCCCTCTGTTCGTCCTTCATGTTGGCGGTCACGAGCATCTCCGTTGTGCGACGCCTTGCCAGAATGCCGCGGGCAAGCGAGCCCCGGTCACGATGAGGCCCCGCTCACCGATCCGGTCTTCGCAGCAGAGCGATGTGATCCCTCGCTAACGGCTGGGCGAGAGCTTTGCCGTCAGGGTGCTGTTGTCGGATAGTACCGCCTCGATGCTCATGAAGCGGTCGCCGGCGGGGTTGGTCAGCAGCGTGCCCACGCCGCGCCCCTTCTCACCCTCCAGGACGAGGTGCCCCTCGCTGATCACGATCCTGCCCTTCCCGTGAGACCCAAACGTTTGGCGGAACTCGACGTCGTATGAGCCGTCCTCCCGAATCGTTAGCGCGACGTAGGCCGGCTCGAAGCTGGACCGGTACACCACACCCTTCCACGTGCCAGCCACGGACTTCACGTCGGACACCGCGACGGAGGTGAGCGGGCCGGCGCTGGCGCAACCGATCAGCGAGGCCGCGAACCCGACGACGATAGTGGCGGTGAAAACGGGCCAAATCGATCGAGTGCCCCTGGGTGTCATCACCGCGCTCCTCTTGTTCCGGGTAAGTAGCTATCACGATCGAACGTCAATGGAGCCAAACCATGTTTGATCACAGATTGTAGCTGATCCAGTCGGCAGCACCTTCCGCATGAGGCCCGGGTAGAGGGATGCGTCGCGGTCCAGCGGCTTCGCGAGCTTGGCCCGTCCCTTGGGCTGCGACTCGGACCGCCGGAACAGGCCAATGGTGATGTCGCTCAGATCGGCCTTCGTCAGATCGAGAGCCGCTGTGGCCAACAAGGGGTGCTCGTTCCTTTCAACGCGCCGACCTTCCCCATCTTCGATGGCCCCTCGCGCGCGATGGGCAGCGCCCGTGCCATCCGCGACGCGGTTCGCTCGCTCGGCCTCGAGGTGCGAGCGGGCCGCTAACCGCCAGCCGTGGCTGGTTGCGGGGCCGGCAACTACCTGATGCCACGGGAGCGTTGGCATCCCACCCGGCGAAGGAAGTCGCGCTACGAGGGCTGGAGAATGATCCGACGCGACTGGAGCAGTTTTTCGCCCCTCAGCTCGCCGATCTTGGCACGGGCCAGCGTGAGCTCGCGCTCCTCAGGATCAAGTCCTCAATGATCAATACACCTGAGCCGCCCCGGCCACCGGCCTATTGCGCCGCCGGCAGGGACCGCGAAAGGATCGACAGGTTCTGCGGAGTCACGCGGATTGCACCGCCGCGAGGACTGTCCAGGTCGGCGATCAGGAAGAAGCAAATGGACACCGCGATCGGCACGAGCAGAAATGCGAGCCAGTCCGTACGACGCGCACGATACCCGATCAGCCAGCAACTGCCGATGCCGATAATCATCACCAGGGCCCACGCCGCGACCGGGATGCGGTTCAGCCATGCACCCTGACAGCTTCGCTGCGAGTTGATCACGTCGTTCACGCCGGAAACCAGCACGCCCAATAAGTGGGCCGGTCCGCCTATTGAGAACCAGAATATCGATCCCCTTCGTATGTCCCAGCGTGAGCGTCGCTTCGAGGCGCCTTCTCGCAAGGGCCGCGAGGACGGAGAACTCTCCCGCCACCGCGATATAGTTCGCTGCCGAGATCCGATCGCCTCGAGGCCCTCGTTTAGCCACGTCATGAATGCTCACATGTGCACGCAACTCTGCTCAAGCATTCTTCGTGCGGAACTCACTGAGCCGCCCATGGAATCGCTCCGCCGATCACGAGGAGGCTGGTCTGCCGGAAGACGCTCTTGGACAAGCACAGTGACGACGGGTGCGTTGGGTGACAATTTGGAGGCCATTTCGGTGACAGTCGGACATGACCGTCACCGAAATGGTTGATTTGTTGGCGGGCTCGACGGGACTTGAACCCGCGACCTCTGGATTGACAGTCCAGTGTGCTAACCAGGCTGCACCACGAGCCCACATCGGGACTTCAAGAGGTTACACGACGTCTGCCCGCTACGCAACCGTCGGCTGTGCCGAAACTGTGCTCATCAGCATGGTCGCGGATACTGCAGCCACGTCCCCGGAGACAGCGGCCCTTGTCACAGGGGGTCTGTCTATGCGCACAGCCGAGGGCGATAAGGGTCGCGAGCGTGGAAGCTTTGCGCCGGGCCGCGGGATCGGCCGCGGGGAAGAGCCAAATCGCTCAGTGGACCAGGAACGCTGCGACCGCGATCACGGACACGATCATCACCGCCCGGGGCCTATCGGCTACCGCCACCGCGCTCGATCATCCGCCCGGAAGTTGGATGCCGCCAGCGGAATCTCTCGCGTCATCGGTCTCGCCCCTCCATGCGCGGACGGAAGCCGTCCGGCGTGGCGCAGGGCTCGCCTTCGCGCGACGCGCGCGACGCTGTGGGCCGCGCTCTCGGTCTACTCGAAGGCTTCCTTGTTCTTGCTGTAGATGTAGCCCGCGCCCATCCCTGCCGCTCGTCCAACCGTCATACCGAGGGCCGCATTACCCCCGATGGCTCCAATCGCCACGCCTCCCACGGCGCCCACCATGCCTCCTTTCATGGTCGTCTGCTGAGTCTCCGTGCAGCCGGCCACCACGAGGCCCATCAGCAAGATCATTGCCGCCGCACCCTTGATCAGCGCTTGCATGGCCATGTCTCCGTGAGGAACCTGAACTCCGTTTCGACGGGCGCCTCGTTCATGTACTGCGGGTGCGCTTGCGCCCACCCAATGAAGGCGGTTATGGCCTCATTTCGCGAGGGCGGTGGGTCGGGCGGACAGACGAGGGGCCTGGCCTTCGGACCCGAGATGGTAGCGAGATAGTAGTGGAAGGCACCCACAAGATAGCCGTGACAGAAGTGAAGGGCCTCCTTGTGGCGCGCATCCTCGGCGGAGACTGTGCACAGGTTGAGGAGATTCCGGGTCGTCTTGACCTCGAAGTCTCCGTCGATGACCGCTCCAGCGACACCGGGCACGGCCAAGGCTGCGCCGACGAGCAGCGAGACCAGCGTACGGTTCACGTGGTGCCGACTCGCCGAGCCATTGCTCGCATTGAAGCACGGAGCGAGCAACCCGCAAATGGGAATCACTTCGTCCGCCCGGGCCGGCAGCGACTGCGGAATCGTGAGGCCGAGATCTATCGCGCCATCGCAGTTCTTCCCGGTCACGGGTCGCGGACGTACGCCAGGGAATCGCTCGAGTCGAAGTCGTGATAGGCATTTCGATAGACGATGACTGTCGCATCAGCCCCCTTCGACTCGAACCACTTTGCATTGTCACGTCACGGCGCGGCCGGTATGTCGCTGTCCTGCCTACCGAGCAGGAGGAGCATCGGGCCTTGGTGATGCGCTCCGACATGTACCAGTCGCTGCCGGAGGGGTAGAAGGCGACGGGCAAAGCAAAGCCCATTCGGGCGAGCTGGTCAGCCCACCAGAGCTCACGCGCTTCCAACAGCCCCGACGTCGCCCGGCTCGTCGACCTCGAAGCACGCACGCGATTCTGGCTGTCGCGTCACGGCGGGGACTCTAGCAGGAGGGGCTTGAAAGCCGCAGGTCGTATATTGTATACAATCTCTCCATGCGAGCCCGGGAGCGAGCGGTAAAAGCCCCCTCATTAAATAAGGCCCCCGCTCCGCCAGACGCCGGCGGGCTCTTCCCCGCCCTGGCGCAGCACCAGACCCTCGAGGAATCGGCCTACCAGGACCTTCGCCGCGCCATCGTCGAGGGGCGCTTCGCCCCGGGCGAGCGCATCGTGGCCGCAACGGTGGCGGCCGCCGCCGGCATCAGCCGCATTCCGGTGATGCAGGCGCTGCGCCGTCTCGAAGCCGACGGCTTCGTGCGCATCACCCCGCACAAGGACGTGGTCGTCCTGGGATGGGCGCGCGGTGAGATTCGCGAGCGCTTTCTCCTGATGGCGGCCCTCGAGGTGCTCTGCCTGCGCGAATCGGCGGGCAAGATCACGCCGGAGATCCGCGGGCGGCTGCGAGCTCTGCAAAAGGACATGGCCTCGGCGCGAATCCAGCAGGATGTCGCCCGCGCGGCCCAGGCAGACGGCCGGTTCCATCACCTGCTCTGGGAAACCGCGGGGCTACCCCAGGTCCTCCGCATCCTCGAGAATCTCTGGGACCGCGGCGAGTACTACCGCCTCCCCATGCACGCCCGGCGCGGGGGCTTCGCCAGCGAGTCTCTCGGCGAGCACGAGCTCATCCTCAAGGCGCTCGATGCCGGCGATCTGGATCGTGCGGTCAAGGCCGTGGAGTACCACCGGCTTTCGGCCATGGAGCGTCTCGAGCGTACGAGCTGATCCCACGCCCCCCTCACCCTCCCCTCTCCCCCGATGTGGGAGAGGGGATTACGTACAGGAGGCATCGATATGAAGCGCCTTCGGCACGCTCTCGGCGGTCATCCTGCTCGCGATGATCCCGACGCTGGTGGTCTTCGTGCTGTTCCAGCGCCACTATGTCCGCGGGGTCAGCGAGGGAGCTTTCGCCGGTTTCTGGCCAGGCGCACCACGAGCCTCGGCAGCACCGCGAGAAGTGCCAGCGCGGTGAGCGCGATGAACACCTGCCAGGCCGTCTTCGACAGAGCCTCCTGACCGGCGAGGGCCTCGCCGCCCGCCCAGCCGGCATAGACGTACACGGCGGTGGCCGGCGCCATGAAGATGAACGACGCCAGCGCATAGGGCACCAGCCGGATGCGGGTGAGCCCGAGCGCGTAGTTGAGCAGGTTGAAGGGAATGACGGGCACCAGGCGCATGAAGGCGACGAATTCCCAGCTGCCCTTGTCCACGCCCTGCTTGATCTTCTTGAGCGGGCCGGAAAGTCTCTCCTCCGTCCAGTCGTGCCCGACGGTGCGCGCGGCCAGGAAGGCAACGGTGGCGCCGAGGGTGGCGCCGACGAGCGCATAGACCGTGCCCCACACCGGCCCGAAGACAATGCCCGCCGCCAGATCGAAAGGCAGCCCCGGCACCAGAAATGCCGGCCCGACGGCGTAGAGGAGGATGAACACCACGGGTCCCCACGGGCCCAGGCGGGCCACGAAGGCTTGAATCTGCGGCACGGTGAGATAGCTGCGCCAGAAGAAAACACAGACGATGCCGGCGAGCAGCACCGTCAGCAGGATCAGCCGCCTCACCGCGACGCCGCGAGCTCGAGGCATGCCGCCATCATTGTCGGGCCTCGACGGTGAAGAAAGCAACACGTGCGCGTGAGCGCTTGACACCTTCCGCACTTGCCCCTAGAGTCGCTTCATCCATGAAGCGCTTCGGCGTGGTGGCATCCTGCGCGGTCCTGGTCACAGTTCTTCTCGGGATCAGCTCGATCGAGGCACAGCCTCGTCAGGGCGGCACGCTCCGTGTCGCGTTCCGGGCGGAGGTCTCGACCTTCGACCCGTTCAAGGGCGCCTCCGGCACCGACCACATGTATCTCTACCCCGTCTTCGACACCCTCGTCCGCTTCGACGACAAGCTCCAGCCGCGGCCCGGGCTCGCGGAATCGTGGGACACGCCGGATCCGAAGACGCTCGTGCTGCGGCTCAGGAAGAACGTGAAGTTCCACGACGGCACACCGTTCAATGCGGAGGCCGTCCGCTTCAACCTGCTGCGGGCCCAGGACAAGAACGTGTCGAGCCTGGCCTCGGAGCTCAGCAATGTCGAGGCCGTGGAAGTCGCCGATGCGTACACCGTGCGGCTCAGGCTCAAGCGTCCCGACGCCTCGCTGGTCCTCGCCTTCACCGACCGGGCGGGCATGATGGTCTCGCCCACGGCGATGCAGAAGCTCGGCGACCAGTTCGGCCGCACGCCGGTGGGCGCGGGCGAGTACAAGCTCGTCAAGTGGACACCGGGAGACTCCGTGCGCCTCGAGCGCTTCCAGGACTACTGGGAGCCGGGGCGCCCCTACCTGGACGGCATCCTCATGCGCATCATGCCCGACGGCGACACGCGGGTGAATGCGCTCCGGAGCGGCCAGGTCGACTTCATCATGGAGATACCGACGCAGGATTTCGCGTCGCTCAAGGGCGAGAAGGGCATCAAGACCTACGAGGGGCCGTCGCTCGCCTACTGGCGCATCTTCCTCAACATGGGCAAGCCACCCCTCGACAAGAAGGCCGCGCGCGAGGCGATCAATCTGGCCATCGACCGGGGCGCTCTCGTGCGCACGGTGATGTTCGGGCTCACCGAGGTCTCGGTCACGCCGTTTCCGTCCGTCTACTGGGCGTCGAATCCCGCGCTCAAGCCGTGGCCGTACGATCCCGCCCGGGCCAAGGCCAAGCTCGTCGAAGCGGGGCTGCCCAACGGCTTCACCTTCGACATGGTGCTCGAGCCCGCGCCCGAGCACGTGCGCCGCGCCGAAGCCATCCAGGCGCAGCTGGCCGCCGTGGGCATCAAGGTGGATCTCAAGCCCATGGAGCTCGCCAAGGGCGTGCAGGGCTACTTCCGCGGCCAGGAGTTCATGGCCGCGAACTACCGCTGGACGGGCCGCCCCGACCCCGACCAGTCGGTGCGCGGGATGTTCCACAGCACGGGCTTCTACAATCCCGGCAAGCTGCAGGTCGCGCGGCTCGAGGAGCTGATGGATCAGGCCAAGAGCGTCTACAAGCTCGAGGAGCGCCGCGCGCTCTATCAGAAGATCGACGAGATCATCCAGCAGGAGGCGGTGGACGTGCCGCTCTACGTCGCCCCCGTGCTCGAAGCCATGTCGACCAGCGTGGAGGGGTATCAGCCGAACCTCCTCGGCAAGCCCGCCTTCCGAGGAGTCTGGCTCCGCCCGGGCCGCTAGCGTGGCCGCCTTTCTCCGGCGGCGGCTCCTGGCCGTCATCCCGCTGGTCCTGCTGACGACCTCGCTCGTCTTCTCCCTCATCCTGCTGCTGCCGGGCGACCCCGCGGTGGCGCTGGTCGGTCTCGAGAACGTCACGGAAGAACGGCTCGCCACGGTGCGCGAGCGGATGGGCCTCAACCGGCCGCTCTACGTCCAGTACGGCCTCTGGCTCGCGCGCGCGGCGCACGGCGATCTCGGCACTTCCCTCCGCACGGGTCAGCCCGTGACCGAGGCGCTGCGTGATCGCCTGCCCGTCACGCTCGGGCTCGCCGTGGCAGCGACGGCGTTCGGGCTCATCGTGGGATTTCCGCTGGCCGTCATCGCGGCCTCGAAGCGCGGCGGATTCACGGGCAGCTGCGCCAGCGGCATCGCCGCCTTTGGAGTGGCGGTGCCGAATTTCTGGCTCGGCTCGATGCTCGTGCTGGCGCTCGCGCTTCATCTGCGGTGGCTGCCGGCCACCGGCTACGCAAGCTGGTTCGACTCGCCCTGGGACGCCATCCGTCACGCCATCCTGCCCACGCTCACGCTGGGCGCCTCCGCCGTGGCCGAGATCACGCGCCAGCTGCGCTCCGCGCTCCAGGACACGCTCACCACCGACTACGTGCGCACCGCGCGCGCCAAGGGCATAGGCGAGCGCGGCGTGATCTGGAAGCATGCGCTCCGGAACGCGCTGATCCCGATGATCACGGTGTCGGGGCTGACCATCTCGCGCCTGGTCGGTGCCACCGTGGTGGTGGAATCCATCTTCGCCCTGCCGGGGCTCGGCCGCCTCAATCTGGAAGCCGTGCTCACCCGCGACTTTCCCATGCTCCAGGGCGCGGTGCTGGTCATGGTGCTCATCGTCATCGCCGTCAACTTCCTCTCCGACGTGATCTATGGCTGGGTCGATCCCCGCATCCGCCTTTCCTGAAGCTGGCGCGGTGGCACGGCGCTTCAGACGGAGCCGCGCGGCGGTGGCGGGCGCCTGCTTTCTGGTCGCGGTGATCGGGGCGGCCGTGCTGGCGCCGCTGGTGGCGCCGGCTGACCCACTCAAGCAGAATCTCTCGGACGCCCTGGCCGCGCCGTCCGAGCGGCACCCGCTCGGCACCGACGATCTCGGCCGCGACGTGCTGACACGCCTGCTGTACGGCGCGCGGCTCTCGCTGGGGGCGGCGTGCCTCGCGGTGGCCATCGCGGCGCTGTCCGGTGTGCCCGTGGGGCTCATGGCGGGGTATGCGGGCGGCGCGCTGGACGATCTCCTGATGCGCCTGGTGGACGCGGTTCAGGCCTTCCCCGCCCTCGTGCTGGCCATGGCCATCGCCGCCGCGCTCGGCCCCGGGCTCGTCAACGTCATGGTCGCCGTCGGTATCGTCTATATCCCGCGCTTCGCGCGGCTCGTGCGCGGGCAGACGCTGGCGCTCCGGGAAGAGCTCTTCGTCGAGGGGGCGCACGCCGTGGGCGCCTCGCACGGTCGCATCCTCGTCCGCCATATCCTGCCCAACCTGACCGCGCCCATCATCGTGCAGGTCTCGGTGTCGATCGCCTTCGCGCTGCTGGCCGAGACGAGCCTGAGCTTCCTGGGCATCGGCATCAAGCCGCCCACGCCCTCGTGGGGCGCCGACGTGGGGCGCGGCTATCGCTTCATGCGCCTGGCGCCCTGGCTGGTCTTCATGCCGGGGCTCGCCATCCTGCTGACGACGCTCGCCTTCAATTTCCTGGGCGACGGCCTGCGCGACGCCCTCGATCCGAAGCACACGCGAAGGGAGACTGCGACATGAGCTGGGACGAGCGGATGAAGGACTTCGAGGCGCGCCGCGAGCGTGCGCGGGGCATGGGCGGGCCTGAGCGCCTGGCGAAGCGGCGCGCGGAGGGGCGGCTCAATGCCCGCGAGCGGATAGACCGGCTCGCCGACGCGGGCTCGTTCATGGAACTCGGCACCTTCAACGTCTCGGACATGCCGGGCGACGAGGACAGAACGCCGGCCGATTCCAAGGTCGCGGGGATCGCCCGCATCGACGGCCGCGCGGTGACCATCTCGTCCAACGACTTCACCGTCATGGCCGCCACCTCGAGCCGCGTGGCCTCGCACAAGGAGGCCGAGCTGAAAGCCTTCGCGACGAAGCGCGGCCTGCCCATCGTCTATCTCGCCGAAGCCGGTGGCGCGCGCATGCCCGACATCATGGGCTCGGCGGGCATCGCCTCCTTCGGGAACTCGACCTACTACGGCACGCGGCGGCGCCAGGTGCCCATGCTGACCGCCGTGCTCGGCCAGTCGTATGGCCTGCCCACCTGGAATGCCTGTCTCTCCGACATCGTCGTCATGTGGACGGGCGCCTCGATGGCGGTTTCCGGCCCGCGTGTGCTCGAGCTGGCCACGGGCGAGCACGTGTCAGCCGAGGATCTGGGCGGCGTCAAGGTCCACGCGGAAGAGACCGGCTTCGCCGATCTCACGGGCGAGACGGATGAAGAGTGCCTGGATCTCCTGAAGCGGGCGCTTGCCTTCCTCCCCTCGCACGCGGGGCTGGCACCGCCGCGCGCCGCCGTGCCGGATGGCTCGGGATCCCAGATGGCCACCATCGCCGATCTCGTCCCCGAGTCGCGCTCGCGCGCCTACGACATGCGACGCGTGATCGAGCGCCTGGCCGACGGCGGCGAGATCTTCGAGCTCAAGCCGCGCTTCGGCCGCGCCATCATCACCGCGCTCACGCGCGTGGGCGGCCGCGTGGTGGGCGTGGTCGCCAACCAGCCCATGTACAAGGCCGGCGCCTGCGACGCCGACGGCTGCGACAAGGTCATCTCCTTTCTTTGCCTCTGCGACTCGTTCAATATCCCGCTGCTCTTCCTCCACGACATCCCGGGATTCTTCATCGGCAAGGAGGCGGAGCGTCGGGGCGTGCCGGGCAAGATCATCAACTGGATGGAGGCGCTGGGCCAGGTGACGGTGCCGCGCATCTCCATCATCGTGCGCAAGACCTATGGCCAGGCGTACTTCAACATGGGCGGCGGCGACTACTCCGACCTGCTCCTCGCCTGGCCGACGGCGGACATGTCGTTCATGGACCCGGACACGGGCGTCAACGTCGTCCACGGCGCGGCCCTTGCCGCGCTCGATCCGGCCGAGCGTGCGGCCAGGCGTAAAGCGCTTCTCGAACAGTGGGAGTGGGACACATTGCCCTACGGCGCCGCGGCCCGGCATCTCGTCCACGAAATCATCGCGCCGGCGCGCACCCGCGATGTGATCATCCAGTTCCTTGATGCCTGGGAGTCCCGTGGCACAATCGGCCAGCATCATTTGGCTAACTGGCCGACGAAGTTCTAGCCGGTGGGAGCGTGCCGGCAATCGCCGGTCGGCGAGGGGCGGGGCTTCCCTCCCCAGACCACGCTGCGTCGCATTCCGCACCACCACTCTGGCCC
>Ga0335070_10010168_pt1 | contig 11001 bp, 7 predicted proteins | sample Lox_Sample_13_FD_206722 | JGI IMG/M metagenome (GOLD analysis project Ga0335070, IMG submission 206722) | Soil microbial communities from Loxahatchee National Wildlife Refuge, Florida, United States - Lox_Sample_1.3 | ecosystem: Environmental > Terrestrial > Soil > Wetlands | place: USA: Florida... | reverse complement strand
TTTTGAACAACAGTCCCCCGGACGACCGCAACTTATGAGCCACACTCACGTCTCGGCTCTTGTCCACTGCGTGAAGCGCCGGCTTCTCAGGTGTCCCTCCCGCACATCGTATCGTCCTGCGCAGACGATGTGAGCGCTCGCCTCATCCATTAACCCGGCACAGTACTGCCTCATCCTTGACTCTACCAGTCCGGCCTCATCATTAATTCGGTACAATAGTGCTGTCTGACCCGTTATTGATCATGAAATCTTGGGCGCGCGCTCTGTTAGTTGTCACATTCAGTTCTCTTCTGCGCGCCCAGTCTCCCTCCGCCGCCATTGCCCTGGAGCAGCAAGGCAAGCTGTCGGAGGCGGCCGCGGCATGGCGTGTGATCACCAAGCAGAATCCTAGAGACGCCGCGGCGTTTGCCTCGCTCGGCGTCGTGCTCTCCAAAGAACAGAAGTACCGAGAAGCCGCAGCCGCCTATCGCAAGGCACTCGCCCTCAATCCGAAGTTGCCGGGAGTGCAGTTGAACCTCGGCTTGGCGGAGTTCAAGCAGGGCAACTTCTCAGCCGCCGTCGCGCCGTTCAGGGCTGCGGTTGCTGCAGACCCGGATAGCCTGCAGGCCCGCATGCTCCTCGGCTTCAGCTACTACGGCGCGGGAAAATTCGCCGATGCGGCGAAACATCTTCAAATTGCGGCTAAGGCCGATCCTTCCAACACGGAACTGCATCACGTGCTGGCACAAAGCTGCCTCTGGGCGAAACAATATGACTGCGCCCTCGCCGAGTTTCGCCAGCTCCTGCAACAAGATCCCGATTCGGCAACGGTACACATGCTCACCGGCGAAGCCCTGGATGGCCAGGGTAAGACTCCCGAAGCCATCGTTGAATTCCAGGCCGCCGCCAAGGTTGCCCCGCAGGAACCCGGTGTTCATTTCGGACTTGGTTTCCTCTATTGGAAGTCTCACCAATACGACGAGGCGAAGCGTGAGTTCGAAAGCGAGTTGTCTCTTGATCCTGACCACGCGCAGGCACTGGCTTACCTTGGCGATATCGAGATGAAGCGAGACAATCTGGAGAACGCCTTAGCCCTGCTCGAAAAGGCCGTGCGGCTTAAAAACGACATTCGTATCGCCTACGTGGACATGGGCGTAGTTCTAGCCCAACAGAAGAAGTACGAAGAAGCTCTGATCGCGTTGCGGCGGGCGGTGGAACTGGATCCTGCCAATCCCGATGTCCACTATCGCCTGGGACATGTGTACCAGGAGATGGGCAACACGGAGGAATCGAAGAAGGAATTCGCCAAAGTTCGGGAACTGCGCGAACAGGCCGACGAGCTGTTCCGCAAAATGTCATCCTCACCACCCTCCCTAAATCAACCGGAAAAAAAGTAACGAAGCAATCTCTCTGAAGTTCTGCTTAAGTCGACAGAGGGCTGCCGGAGTCAGGCGCTCGCCCGACACATCTTTCTTGCCAGCGGACGCCGTCCCATCGCGATGTTCCGAAGGTGCCGGCCGGGACGGATCCGCCGCATGTTGGCTGGCAAAATGCTTCTCTACAGAAGACCCGAGCCGCACGCTAAACAACCGTTAATCCGGTGAAGACCGGAGGTGGCCTCGAGTGCTCAGTGCCGAACTCCTTCCTCCCCCTTGAGCCCACACCTCCGTGTTCAAGTCCGGCGACCAGCGCGCCGATGGGGCCAGCAATACAGATATGGGCGATTTCGACGACATCGTTAAAGAGTTCTTAGTTGAGAGTCACGAGAACCTGGACCGGCTGGACCGCAATCTGGTCGAACTGGAGAAACACCCGTCGGACCAGGAGATCCTGGCTGACATCTTCCGCACCATTCACACTATTAAGGGGACCTCAGGATTTCTGGCTTTCAACAAACTGGAAGCGGTAACCCATGTGGGCGAGAACCTGCTAGCGCGGCTGCGGGACGGCGTCCTCAAACTCAACCCGGAAATCACGACCGCGTTGCTGGCCATGGTGGATGCGGTTCGCCAGATGCTGGCCAGCATCGAAGAGTCAGGCAACGAGGGCGAACGGGATGACCAGGGACTGGTTTCCACCTTGACGCGCTTGCTGCAGCCAAGCAAGGCGTCAGGGGCTAAGGCCGCGGCTGCTGCAGCGAAGACCATCCCGGAAAAGCCTGCAAGTACGCAAGCCGAAAACAGGGCCAGCCCGCCTGCGGCTGAGGAGGGGGAGCCCCCGTCGATGGCGACGGTGGGGGCTGCGGCCGCGGGCGGGACAAACCAGCCGGGCGCGGTGGCGAAGACACAGGCGGCGCCCGGCGCCGAAGCCAAGCAGGCAGCCCCCGTCCAATCGGCGACGGACAGCACAATCCGGGTGGACGTGAGCCTGCTCGACCAGTTGATGAACCTGGTGGGCGAACTGGTGCTGGCGCGCAACCAGATTCTGCAATTCACCAACACCACCGAAGAGAGCGGTTTGGTGAAAACCAGCCAGCGCCTCAACCTGATCACCAGCGAGCTGCAGGAAGGCGTAATGAAGACGCGCATGCAGCCGATCGGCAACATCTGGAGCAAGTTTCCCCGCACCGTGCGCGACGTGGCCCTGGGATGCGGTAAGCAGGTGCGCATCGAGATGGAGGGAAAGGAGACCGAACTCGATAAGACGATCATCGAAGCGATCAAAGATCCGCTCACCCATCTGGTGCGGAACGCGGTGGATCACGGGATTGAGCGCCCCGAGGTGCGCAAGGCGGCGGGCAAGGACCCTGAGGGACGGCTGTTTCTGCGCGCGTTCCACGAAGGGGGCCAGGTCAACATCGAGATTTCTGACGACGGCGCCGGCCTCGACCTGGAGCGAATCCGCAACAAGTCCATTCAAAAAGGGCTCGTCACGGCCGATCAGGCGGCACGGATGAGCGACCGTGAAATCACTAATCTGATCTTCCTGCCGGGATTCTCAACCGCCGAAAAAGTCACCAATGTGTCCGGACGCGGCGTCGGCATGGACGTTGTGAAGACGCACATCGAGAAGATCGGCGGCGGCGTGGACGTGCAGACGAAAGCCGGCCAGGGCTGCACCGTGCGCATGAAGATTCCGCTCACCCTGGCGATCATCCCGGCCTTGATTGTCACCATGGGGGGAGATCGATACGCCATCCCGCAGGTAAGCCTCGTGGAACTGGTGCGCTTGGAAGGAGAACAGGGGCACAAAAGCATTGAGCTGGTGCACGGCGCACCCGTCTACCGGCTGCGAGGAAAGCTTCTGTCCCTCGTGTATTTGAAGCGGGAGTTGGGAGAGGCTGCCCAGGCGCACGAAGGCTCAAAGGCACAATTCGGCGACAGGGACCAGCGGGACTTGCTGGATTTCGCTCAGGTGCGGCAGAAACACGCGCAATGGCTGGAGCGCCTGCGGCAGGTGCTGGATGGCAGGATCAGCATGGCGGTCGCAGAAGCTGGCTCCCACGAGCAATGCGCGCTGGGAAAGTGGCTGTATTCGTCAGGCTTGAAGGAGTACAGGGGCTACCGGGAAATGCAGTTGCTGGAGCGCACCCACAAACACTTTCATGAGGTGGTGCGAGAGGTTGTAGCGCGCAAGGTGAACGGAGAGGCCACCCAAGCGGAGCGCGAGTTCACCCGGGTGGGCCCGGTTTCGAAAGAAGTCATCGACTTGTTGAGCACGGTGGAGAGGAGAGTGCTGGAGAGCCGCAACGTCAACATCGTTGTGCTGCAAGCTGACGGGCAGCAGTTCGGCTTGGTGGTGGACGAGGTCAACGACACCGAAGAAATCGTCGTTAAGCCCCTCTCCCGGCAACTCAAGCACATCAGCGTCTATGCCGGGGCAACGATCATGGGGGACGGCAAGGTGGCGCTGATTCTGGATGTGTTGGGTCTGGCGCAGTGTTCGCGGGTTCTGGCCGAAGGACGGGAGCAGGTGCTGGAAGAAGCGGTGCCTGTCGAAACCGGGACAGGCGGACAAAAACAGAAGCTGGTTCTATTCACGGGTCGGGCGGGATCCCGCATGGCGGTGCCCTTGGACATGCTGGCCCGCTTGGAGAACATTCCAGGCGCCCAAGTCGAACGGTCCGGCAACCAGTGGGTCACGCAATACCGCGGGCAGATTCTTCCACTGATCCGAGTCAGCCACGCCCTCGAGGAACGGCGGAAACTACCGCCCGGCGCCGACACCTTGCCTTTGCCGACACCGGCCATGCTGCAGGTTCTGGTCCTCGAACACGAGCGCCGGTCCTTCGGTCTGGTCGTGAACCAGATACTGGACATCGTCGAAAGTACGCTGGAGCCGAAGTCTCCTCCGACCCGCGCTGGCGTGCTGTTTTCGTCGGTCATTGCGGATCGGGTTACGGAACTGCTTGACGTTCCTGCCATTCTGCGCAGCGGGGAAGCGCACGAGCTGGGCGAGACGACGGCGGCGGGGAGCTGAATTCATGTCACACGGGCGCCAATTCTGCACGTTCTATCTCGACCAGCTGCTGTTTGGGGTGGAGTCCCAGAAGATCCAGGAGGTCGTTGGCTACCGCGAATTGCGGCCGGTGCCGCTCGCGCCGGATGTGGTAAGCGGCCTGATGAACCTACGCGGGCAGGTAGTGGTGGTGGTGGAACTGCGGCGTCAGCTGGAACTGGCGGAGCGGCCCGAGGGCACGCCGCCGGTCTGCCTGGTGGTGCGCGCTACCGGAGGCGAAGTCTGCCTACTGGCCGACGAGGTCGGCAACGTGGTGGAAGTCGAAGACGACAGCTTCGAGCTCTCGCCGGAAACCCTGTCGCCGAGATTGCGTTCAGTGATTCTGGGGGTGCACAAGCTGGAACACCAACTGATGCACGTGCTCGACACCGACCGGGCCTGCGAGGTGGAAACGCTGACAAGAGGTAGAAGTAGGGAAGCCTGAATGTCGTCATTGGAGGTTGGCCGGCGGGCTCAGGTTTTCGGCAACCCGCCACGCCGCGAACCGGCTGTTGGCACAAGGGAGGAGAGTCGTGAAGGCACTTGGCAATCTGCAGATCCGGTGGAAGCTGGCGATTCTGATCGGCGCGACGATGGTCGCCCTGTCCATATTCGCCCTGGTTTCTTTCAACACGTTGCACATCGTTGAGGTCAACGGCCCACTGTATGAGCAGATCAGCATCAGCCGGAACGTAGCCGCCGATGTGACTCCGCCGCCGGTCAATGTCATGCAGATGCGGCTTTTGGTGTATCGCGCGTTGTTCGAGACTGACCGCACCAAACGCGAGGAACTGATCGGCCAGATGCACCAGGCCCAGAAAGACTTTGAGGAAGCATATGAACGTGACGTCAAGAGCCTTCCCGAGGGGAAGCTGAAGGCGGCGTTTGCGGGTCGGCTCCGCCAGACTGCGCAGGAATACTTCGGGGCTCTGGAGCAGAGCATGATTCCGGCATTGCGCCAATTCGACGCAAAGAAAGCAGACGAAGCGCGCGCCCAACTGGTTGGAATCGGCAACCGGAATCAGCAGGCGATCAAGGAAGTGGTCGAGCTTGCCAACGAGGAGAACACCCGTCTGACCCAAGAAGCAGCCGCCACGGTGCGATCGCGGACCTGGCTGATGCTGCTGGTGAGCCTCGCGTCGTTCACCTTCATCCTGGTGGCCGCCTATCTGATTGGCCGTAGCATTTCCCAGCCTCTCAACACGATTGCCGACCGGCTGAAAGATATTGCGGAAGGCGAAGGGGACTTGACCAAAATCGTGGATCTGGAGGGTTCAGACGAAGTGGCGCAAACCGCGAGATCCTTCAATCGGTTTGTCGCAAAACTGCGCGAGATGATCGCCGCAATCGCCCAAAACGCGGAGCAAGTAGCGGCCTCCAGCGAGGAGCTGTCAGCGACCAGCCAGCAGATCACGGCCAACTCGGAAGAGACAACTGCCCAGGCCAAGGTCGTCTCTGAGGCGGGTACGCACGTCAACAGCAATCTGCAGACGATCGCTTCCGGGGCGGAGGAGATGAACTCGACCATCGGGGAGATTGCCAAGAACGCGACCGAAGCGGCGCGGATTGCCGCCGAGGCGGTGCAGACGGCGGAAACGACCAACCAGACAGTAGGCAAGCTGGGAGACTCGAGCGCAGAGATCGGGAAGGTGATCGAGGTCATTACGTCGATTGCACAGCAGACGAACCTGCTGGCGCTCAATGCCACGATCGAAGCGGCGCGGGCAGGAGAAGCGGGGAAGGGATTTGCGGTTGTGGCGAACGAGGTGAAGGAGCTGGCAAAGCAGACGGCGAAGGCGACGGAGGAGATCAAGCAGAAGATCACGGTGATTCAGGAGAACACGGCGGGAGCGGTGATGGCCATCGGGGGCATTCGCGAGGTGATTGACAAGATCAGCCACATCTCGACGGTCATCGCGACGGCGGTCGAGGAGCAGAGCGCGACGACGGGAGAGATGGCGCGGAACGTGTCGGAGGCGGCGCGAGGGGCATCCACCATCTCCAGCAACATTGCGGGAGTGGCGGAGGCAGCGCAGAACACGTCGACGAACGTGGGAGAGGCGCAGAAGGCGACCGAGCACTTGGCGCGCATGGCCAACCAGCTACGCGACATGGTGGGACGGTTCAAGGTCGGCAACCAGAGTTTCCGGGAGGCCGGGGCGACCCAGGCGCTCAAAGCGAAAACAGCTGCCGCGGGGTCTCACTGAGGATGCTCGTCGCTTGCACGAGCAACTGCTCGTCAAGCGACGGGTTCGGCCCGTTCAGTCTGGGTCGTCGGACAGAAGTTAAGAGGAATCAAGTCTCATGCCGCCGATTCGTGTGCTGATCGTCGATGATTCGGCTGTAATACGCAAACTGCTAAGCGACGTGCTGACATCGGATCCGGAGATCGAGGTCGCGGGCACCGCGGCCAACGGCAATCTGGCGCTCGCCAGTATTCCGCTGGTCAAGCCAGACCTGGTAACGCTGGATATTGAAATGCCGGGCATGGATGGGCTGGTCACGGTAGCCGAGATCCGAAAGCTCAATTCCAAGCTTCCGATCATCATGTTCAGCACGCTGACCGAACGCGGGGCATCGGCCACGCTGGATGCGCTGGCGCGGGGCGCCAGCGACTACGTCACCAAGCCAACCCAGAGTGCCAGTGCCGCTGTTGCACGAGAGCGGATACGGGAAGAACTGATCCCCAAGATCAAGTCGCTGTGTCCGACGCGGGCATCGCACGCCGCGCCGGTGTTGGCGCCCACAAAGGCCATGCCGCGTGTCCGCAACCGCGTCGACATTGTGGCCTTCGGCACTTCCACGGGAGGGCCCAACGCGCTCCTTGAGGTCATCCCGAAATTCCCGGCCAGTTTTCCGATACCGATCGTGATTGTGCAGCATATGCCTGCCGTGTTCACGCGCTTGCTGGCGAGTCGTCTCGACAAGCTGGGACGCCTTGCGGTGCACGAAGGAGAGGAAGGAAGGAGTCTGCAGTCTGGGCAGATCTGGATCGCGCCCGGCAACTACCACATGACGGTGGCGCGCCACGGGCCGGAAGTGGTCCTGGCCTTGAACCAGGAGCCCCCCGAGCATTGCTGCCGCCCTGCAGTCGACGTGTTGTTCCGTTCCGTGGCCAAGACATATGGTGCCAACGCATTGGCGGTCGTGCTCACGGGAATGGGAGCGGACGGAACGCGAGGAGCGCGCGTCATCCGAGAGGCAGGAGGGGAAGTGTTCGTCCAGGATGAGGCCAGTTCCGTGGTGTGGGGCATGCCCGGGAGTGTGGTCGAGGCCGGACAGGCGGATCGCATTTGTCCGCTTGCCAGCATCGGCGGGGAAGTGGTCCGGCGAGTGACTTCCAGCCGGATGGCGCACGCAGCACGCGTCCCGCAAGAGAGATGAATCGCAGAGAAGAAGCTGTGCCGGGTCCGAACTCGGCGAAAGACAAGACAATGGCAACCGAAGCCGCAAAAGCAAAACCGGAAGCAACTCCGCAGGCCGTCCCGGCGGATCCGGCCTATTTGAAGATCCGAGATCTAATTTACCGGGTCTCAGGCATCTACCAGCCCGAAGAGAAGCTCTATCTTTTGGTCTCGCGTTGCGCCCGCCGCATGAGCGCCGTCAGCGCAAAGACTCCATCTGAGTATTTGGAGCACCTCACGACGCTCGGGAATCGCGAGGCTGAACTGCGGCTTTTGCTGAACGAAATCACCATCGGCGAAACCTATATGTTCCGTAGCCCGCCGCAACTGGAAGCTCTGCGCACCGTGGTTCTTCCGCAGGTGATGGAAACCAAGCGTGCCATGGGGTTCAAACGCCTGCGCTTCTGGAGCGCCGGTTGCTCCACGGGAGAAGAACCGTACACCCTGGCCATGTTTCTGCTTGAAGAGAGTGAAAAGCTGCTTGCCGGCTGGAGCTTCGACATTCTGGCCACCGATCTGAACGACAATGCTCTGCAAGCCGCCATGGCCGGAGTCTACGGGGACTACGCCCTGCGCCACACCACCGAAGTGCTGCGCCGAAAATACTTCAAAGTCCATGACGAGAAGAGACTGGAGGTGACCGATCAACTGAAATCACATGTCCGTTTTGACCGCGTCAACCTCAGCGACGACAGTAGGATGTTGTTCCTGAAGGGCATGGACGTCATCTTTTGCTGCAACGTGCTCATCTATTTCGATCTGGCCTCAAAACGGCGCGTGGTGCAGCATTTCTATTCCAATCTCCTATCCAATGGTTATCTCTTCCTGGGACCTGCTGAATCGCTCTTTCAGGTGAATGACACGTTTCGGCTGGTCCACTTTCCCGGGACGACGGGGTACTGGAAGGCGCCTGCCAACAGCCCCGCTGGAGGCAAGCCATGAACGCAGAGAAATGCCAACAACTGCAAACACAGATCAAGACGCTGGACTCGATCTATACGGCTCCTATGATCCTGCAGCCACTCTTGGAATTGCTCCGCCAACCGGCCGAAGAGATCAGCTTCGAGAAGGTCACCAAGCTGGTTTCTTGCGACAGCGCGATTGCGGCCCAGTGCCTGCGCTTGGCCAACTCTCCTCTCTTCGGGTGTCGGCAGGTCGAGACCGTGCGCTCTGCCATCATGGCTCTTGGTCTGCAGAAGGTGCGTTCGGTGCTGTTTGGTTTGTGCATGAATCAGATTCTCCCGAAAGACAAGTGGGTGTTCCAGCCGACGGCGTTTTGGCGCCACTCGCTCGGCTGCGCGCTGGTCACGCAAAGAATGGCGCAACGCATCGGCTACGCAGAGCCCGAAAAGGCTTATTTGGCGGGCTTGCTCCATGACCTGGGAGTCATGGCTAACTCGCTGCTCTACACCGCGGATTTTCGGAAATGCTTGCAGTTGGCCGGCGAACGGCGCCAGCCTCTTCATCTTTGCGAAGAAGAAATCCTTGGGTTTACGCACTGCGAGAGCGGAAAGCTGCTTGCTGAGCACTGGCGCCTGCCCGCCGATCTGTGCGAGGTCGTCTGTGCGCATCACGACGTGCAACTCGCGCATACGGCGCAACCCTTGGTATGCCTGACTCACCTAGGGGATTTGCTCTGCCGGGTGCGCTACCTGGGTTACGGATACGACGAGGTCCTTGGCGTGGAACTGGGCGGCGAGTTGGCCTGGAAGACTCTGGTCGGAAACTATCCGGCACTATCTAACATGGACCTGCAGCGTTTCACCTTGGACATCGATGGGGCTATGGACCAAATTGTAGCCACGGTCGATGCCGTGTTCGGGACGGAAACCGCCGCCGCTCGCGTGTAGAAAACAGATCACGGCAAGGCTGCCACCAGTCGTGCATAGCTTCTGAGCGATTCTCAACAAGGATCTGCAGTTTCCGGTCGCGTCTTGATGATCCGTCGCTCCTCGTTTGTTCGTCCTCCGCCACAAGAGCTTTTACAGGCGCTTTGCTCGGCTGTGACCATCCTGCTGTGGGCATTCTCAGATTTCTGGCGCAGCTTTCTAGACAAGAAAAAAGCGCCCTGAACGAAAACGCTCAGGACGCCTCTGGCAGCCCTCCCCCAGAACTGCCAAACCACGTGTCGATCCTATGTCCGATTGGCCCGGCTGTAAATGTCACTTCCGTAATGTCATCGGTGGAGAAGGGTACTAACGGAGTAAGCACCCCCGTAATCACGGGCAAGCGGGTTCTACATGCCGCTACTTGACTGAAAACAAAAGAGACAAGACGTTTGGTCGCGCTTTTGAGAGCCTTCGGTTACTTCGTTCTATGGAAGGATGACAAGGTTGTTCTTGTCCGACCTTTTGGCCCTATCACTTCCTTGTCCAGGTCTTTCCGGAGTCCGAGGTTGTCCAGACTTCTCCGTGCTGGAGGAAGAGAACGATCTCTGCTGCGGAGTGCACTTCAATACGAATGATGTCGGCCTTGAGCGGCTGGTCTCCGACCGCAGGTTGCACCTGCATCCAGGAAGTGCCGCCGTCGGTGGAGTGGAACAGCGTCCCGGCTTTCCCGCCTGCCCAGATGTCGTTGGCATTTTCGGCGTGGCACAGCAGCGGATGATCGGCATTCAGGACCGTGCTCCAGGTCTTGCCGTGGTCGAGCGAGCGCTCCAGCTTGTGGGAAGAGATCCTCCACTCTCCCGGAACGGACAACATCGCAAGCCCCGTGACATTGCGTCCCACCACTGCCAGATTCTGGACAGGAGCCGTGCTGACTTGCGACTGTACCTCCCCCGTCGTGGTCTCGACCGCGACGTTAGCCGACGAGACTTCCGCTGATGCCGGTGGTTTGCTCTTTACTATGGGGGCTACCTCGGCCCGAGCCATCACCGTTTCCGTTCTCGCTGCCGTCGTCTCCATCGCTGGAGCGGCAGCTTCGACCGTGACCGTCTCTGCGGTTTGCCCGACTGATAGCTGGGCGAGAAGCGTGCCACGATCTTGCGGGCCGAGCGCAACATCCCGGGTTGCGGTTCTGAACCCTGAGGCCGAAAGCTGAACCTTGTAATCATCCGCTGGAAGGGCGGAGAAGCTGAATCTCCCACTGGCATCGGTTGTTGCGGTGCGAGTTTCTCCCGTGGAAACTCGACGTGCCTCGATTTTGGCTCCGGCCATCACCGCTCCCGAGGGATCCGTGA
>Ga0335070_10010167_pt1 | contig 11001 bp, 7 predicted proteins | sample Lox_Sample_13_FD_206722 | JGI IMG/M metagenome (GOLD analysis project Ga0335070, IMG submission 206722) | Soil microbial communities from Loxahatchee National Wildlife Refuge, Florida, United States - Lox_Sample_1.3 | ecosystem: Environmental > Terrestrial > Soil > Wetlands | place: USA: Florida... | reverse complement strand
GAAGCCAACTCTCCATACTTGAACGCGCCATGATAGCGCTTGAAGCCGCCGATGAAGGTCGCCACGGTGCTCTGGGCATTTTCCGGGCTGATCCGGCCGGTCGAGACCAGCGGGGCAATGGTTCCGATGCCATCCGGACCGGGAAGCCTTGGATCCTTGACGCCACTTTGAATGTGCACGGACCAGTCCACCGCCGGATGCTCCGTACCAAGCGCATAGGCAAGATCAAAGCGATCGAGGTCAAAAGCGACCAGGTAGCAAAGCGCCGAGGCCTCAACCCGGTCGAGAGAGTTGACCGACGTTTCGCGATCTTCCAGGATCGTTTTGTCAATCAACTCGGGCGCGATAAGACTAACGTAAATTCCGGGATTCCCGCTCGCTGGATACCATGCTCCGGGGCGCAGCCCGGCATGGTCCGAAACTTCCAAAGCGATCCCGAGGCCGCTGGGAGTCAGCAGCCGGTTTGCGTATTTCGCATCAATGACGGCAGGGAGCGGGGCACCTTGCATGTCGCCATTTACAGCGGCGGAGCCGCCATTTCCTTCGTTACGCATTTCTGCCGTTTCACGGTGGCTGTCCGCCAGAACGTGATGAAAAACTGTGATCACTTTCTCTCCGCCCGGTACTCGGTCTCGAAAAACTTCGGCCGCGGCCTCCAAACTGGTTCGACGCCCCTTGTCCGGGTTTCTCAGGTATAGGCGGTTGTCACACAGCGGCGCGTAGATCAGTTGCGAGTTTCTCGCCTGTTCCAGGGAGCCGTCTCCAAAGAGGTTGCAGTGATATCGAGTCTTTCCCTCCGAAATCTCGATTCCAAACGGATAGTTCGAGCCCAGAGCCAACTTGCGAGAATGCGGTTCGGAATTTTCTAAATGATAGGAGGATTCGGAACCGCCTTGCCAGGCAACCTTGAGCAGATACCACGCGTTGATGCCTGGGTTAAGGTTGATCAGAGTAGCCGTTCCCTCGGCACCCTTGCCCGATTTGACATGGCTCGAACTTGTCTGTCGAAACTGCTGCAGCTCCACGATGGTCCTAGGAACGATGGTCCTAGGCTCGGCGGCTGCATATTTCGCTGCCTGGTTTTCAGGTGGGACGACTCCTTCATTTCTAACACTCCGGCCTGGTGCTGTAAGCAAGATGAAGAGGCAGGCATATCCCAGGACACATAGGAGCCGCCCTACCCCGAGGCCGCGTATCCAATGGGTTCGCATACTAGGCCGCCAGCAACGTAGTACCCAGCATCAGCGCGATCAAAATGCAACTTGTCCGGTCGCGCAGCGCGAACACCAGTGGATCGTCGATCATTTTGCCGCGATGCGCCACCAGCCACATACGACCCACCCAATAGAGGAGCAGCGGAACTAGAAACCACATAAATTCCGGTCTTCTGTAAAGAGCCTTGGCCGCGCTACTTGAGATGTAAAGCGCGAGCACTAAAGCCGCCATGTATCCGCTGGCTGTTCCCTTTGACGCCAGCAATTCTGCATCACTGATTTCATAACCTCGTGCTTTGGCTCGATCCCCATCGACGCCTCGCATGACTACGAGTTCGTCATAGCGCTTCACGAAAGCCAGGCTGACGAACAAGAACATGGAAAATGCCAACAACCAGGGTGATGGCCAGATCGCGACTGCCGCCGCGCCTCCCATGATTCGCAGGGTATAGAGACCGGCTAGGACAAGGCAGTCCAGAAGAGCTACGGTCTTTATGTAGAAGGAATAGGTGAGTGTCAGCGCCAGATAAAGCAGCACAGCTCCCACTAAGAGTCGCGAACCAAATGCCGCCAGAACGCAGCCAAGAACAAGCAGGGCAGGAATCATGACGAGGCCGTAAGAAAGCGGCAGTCGTCCCGATGCAAACGGTCGCAGGCGTTTTCTCGGATGGTGGCGGTCGGCCGATAAATCCAGAAGATCGTTAAGGAGATAACCAGTTGATGCGCAGCAACAGAAAGCCGCGAAGGCAAGGAGGGACCTTAACATCAGCGCCGATTCATTGAAGCGGTGGGCGGCAAGGACGGGCACGAACACGAGAAGGTTCTTCAGCCATTGCTGAGGCCGCAGAGCTTTCAGATATTCAGCGAGGCTCGGGCGGCTATCGTCGAAGACGCTCTCGACTGCTGCCACTTTTCCGGCGGCTCGTAGCAAGCGCGGGTTCGGATTGACCACAATCGCCTTCCTCGCCGAAGCCCACACTGGAAGGTCGACGCTTCCATCGCCGGCATAATCGAAGCCTCTCTCGCCAAGTTGGCTCACGAGACGCTCTCGCTTGCATTCTCCGGAGAGATTGGCGTTTCCATCACTGGCCAGCACGGAATCGAAAAGCTGCAGATGGTCTGCAACCTGCTGAGCGAGTAGCTCGTCGCTGGCCGTTGCGAGAACAATCGAGCGACCCTTGCCACGCTCGATCCGGAGATGTTCGAGAAGGGCTGTGCGATACGGGAGCAACGCGGCATCGAGCCGGACCCGGCTGGCGATTTCGCGTTTCAGATGCGCTCGCCCCTTGAGCAGACAGAAAGGCACGGCGAGTGCGGCGAGCGGCGCTTGCCGCAACAGGCTGAAGAAGGACTCGAGTAATAAATCTGTCTTGAACAACGTGCCGTCGAGATCCACCACCAGCGGCGGCAACAGGCTGGAGGGCGCGGAACGTACTGTGCTCTGTGGTTCGGAGACACGTGCCGGCGCATCGGGCTCCATGATGCTCGGCACAGTCGGAGCCGACGAGAGGTCTGGCGGAGGATAGTTCAGTCCGGACATCAGGCTGCCTTCCGTGTGCACTCAAGGTTCCAATCTGAAGTAAGTTCATGAGGTGGGAAGCCACTTCTTTTCCGAAGAGTTAATTGGGGCCTCAATCCAAACGACAGAGCTTCCCGCCCTATTCGGAACGTCGCCGCCGCTGCCCTTTTGCGGGCACTGCGCCCCAATCAAGGCAGGCTACTTCATCTTGCCGGAGAAGAAGCATCCCGATAAGCCCTTCTGCGAGCAGCGATGTCAGTCAGCTGCACCTGCTGTTGACGCAATCGCAAACGGTATACTGCCCGTACTCCCCGCCCGCTTGGCATTTTGCTTCGGTTCGTGTTTGGCATGACGGTTGCTTCCGTAGATGCTGAGCGAAGTGTCTGCCAGTACAGGTAGCCAGACGAACTCTGACATTTGCGGCAAGTCACCGTCGTATGCGGTACTGGCCGCACCTCGCCGAATGGCAAGCTGAATCCCTCTCGCAAAGGAGAGGTATGCCGCGAAAAGGATGGAGACTACTCATGAGATATAAAGGCCAGGTGTCCCGCCTGATTGCGTCCACCGTGATGTTCGTGGCGGTTGTCGGGATATCAACATTTGCGCAGAATGGCAAACTCAACATTCACGTCACCCCCAAACAGGCTTATGTCTTCTTGGACGGCCGCGCGATCAGTGAAGCGAGCAAACACCACTCCTTCAACCTTAGCGCTGGCGACCACAAGATCGAACTGGCCAATTATGGCTATCAACCAGTGACCCGCACAGTTACGATCACTGCGGGTAAGACCACCGATCTCAAGGTAGATCTGGAAGCGGTGGGCAAAACCGTCTCCGGGCCTTTTGGCGCGATTGCGATCAAGGGCGCTGACCGGGATGCCGTGCTGCTGAACGGTAAGACGCCCGATTTTTTCGTCGGCCACGGCGACGAGTTTGATACCGACTTTTTGTGGTGGAAGCAGGAGCTGGTTGTCCCGCCTGGCACGTACCAAGTGACCGTCCAAAGCGGAGAAAAGGACGTCTGGGCGGGTTCGGTCGACGTGCCTTCTGACCAGCGCGTGATTGTGGATATCCCGAAGGGCGTCCGCAAGACTACTCCCTGGAAGCGCGGCGAAAAGCTCGGCACAATACCGCGATTCAAGGTAGGCGAGGCCAGCGCGACCGTCGCCGTAGCCAAACCGACTGCGGAGCTGTCGGCAACGACGGCGCAACTCAACTGCGGGGACGCCTCGGAACTGAAGTGGACCTCCACCGACGCTCCTCAGGTTGAAATCACCCCGATCGGGGGAGTCGCCGTCTCCGGAGATCAAACAGTCCAGCCTAAACAGACGACTACCTATCAGCTCACCGCTGTGGGGCCTGGTGGAACGGCGACTTCCAGCGCGACGCTCAACGTGAACACCGCGGTCCAGGCAGATCTGACGCTTTCACCGGCCGAGATCCATTACAAGCGCGTGGGGGACGAGGTTGTCGAGGATGACAGTACGGCTCTGAATTGGACGGCCTCGAACGCTTCCGCGGTGTCCATTGACCCTGTGGGTGCAGTCGATTCCAGCGGCAGCCGGACTCTGACGATCACTCCGCAAAAGAGCGATCCCGGATCTGTGGATGAGACCGTCACCTACACACTGAAAGCAACCAATGAATGCGGCGGAGCCGAGACTCGAACCGTTGCCCTGCATATTGTGGGCACGATCGAGCCAGGAGCGCTTGTGATGCGCAGTGTTTACTTCCCGACTGATCGGCCAAAAACACTCAAATCTGAAGCGGCCCTCCTCCCGAGCGAGCAGGACACTCTCAAGACGATTGCCGAAGAGTTCAAGAAGTATCTTGCTTTCAAGCCGGACGCGCACCTGGTGCTCTCTGGTCATGCCGACCGGCGCGGACCGCAAGCCTACAACAAACCACTTTCAGCGCGGCGCGCAGAGCTCGCCAAACGCTTCCTGGTTGAACAAGGCGTGCCCGAAGCGAACATTGACACTCAAGCATTCGGCAAGGAAAACAACCTGACCGAAGATCAAGTCAAACAACTGTTGGACCAGGACACTAACCTGAGTGCGGAAGAGCGGCAAAAGGTTGTCAAGAAATTGGGCAACCTTGTGCTGGCTTACAACCGCCGCGTGGACCTCACACTAAGCTCCACCGGGCAAGAGTCAGCCCGCGTCTATCCGTTCAACACGGATGATTTCGCGAGGCTGGTTGATCGCAATGGCCCGAAAAAAGGAAACGGTGTGGTACTGGCAGCGGAGACGGAACGGACCGGGGACTAACAGGCGAAAACCTAAAACTGGGCGGCCACTCTCTGGCCGCCCTGCTTGGTTCTTTCCATTTCAAGGAGCCAAAGGCAGCCCTGGTTAGTTCATTGATAAGCAAGGAAAATTAATTGCAGAATTGGAGAGGATAACGCGATGAAGTCCAAGCTGAGTTGCGGATTGGTCATTGCAGTGTGCCTGCTGGTGTCGATCGCATCAGCCGATTCTTTGAAACTGAAAAACGGCAGCCTGATCAAGGGCAAGTTCACGGGCGGAACCGAAAGTGAAATCAGCTTCCAGGGGGGCTCGTCGATACAGACATACAACATCGCCGATATCGCTTGGCTCAAGTTTGATTCCGAAACGGCGGCCAGCGACATGCCGACGCAGTCGGAGAGTTTGCTTCGCAACGAACCGGGGACGGTAGCTGGCCCGAAAACACCCAGTTATGTCACTATCCCGGCAGGAACGCGTATTTCTGTGCGCACCATCGATCGCATCGACTCCACTAAAAACCACGTGGGAGATCGCTTCGAGGCTACGCTGGCAGAACCGCTGATGGTGGACGGTAATGTGGTAGTGGCCAAAGGGGCCGACGTCTATGGCCGGCTGGCGGAGTCAAGAAAGTCAGGGACATTTACTGGCAGATCCGACCTTCAGTTGGAGCTAACGGGGATTGTGGTGAATGGGCAGACGGTGCCGTTGGTGACGGGAGAATATGAATTGGTCGGCAGTTCGCGCGGGGCAAGCACCGCGAAGAGAACGATCGGCGGAGCGGCGGTGGGATCAATCATCGGGGCGCTCGCCGGCGGCGGCAAAGGTGCGGCGATCGGTGCGGGCGCCGGCGGCGGGGCTGGAGCAGCGTCGGAAATAATCACCAAGGGAGACCAAGTGAAGGTGCCGAGCGAGACCTTGCTCGACTTCACGCTGCAACAGGAAGTGTCGATACCGACCTCCCGGAGCTGATTCCTGGCAGGTTAGCGAGAGGCGCGGGAACTGCAACACGCAAGCGCATTATCGATCATCGTTGCCAGAAGCAATTGGATTTGAGAAAGCGGCAAACTTCGTATGCCCGGTCAATCAGCCCTGCGAAAGCAACCCGCAGCCCCGCAGCCCACGGAAGAAGTTCTCTCGTGGGGCCGTTACCCGAGAATCGCGCACCGTTACGTCCACAAGCCGGCGTGGAGCGATCAGGTTCCGGAAATTCTCAATGCCGCCGCGCCCGGCTCCCTGCTCCCCTATGGCCTTGGCCGTAGTTACGGAGATTCTTGCCTCAACGCCGGTCGCGATCTGATTGACTGCCGACGTCTCAACCGCATCCTCGGTTTCGACGAATCGACGGGCATGCTCCGCTGCGAAAGCGGCGTCAGCCTCGCCGATATTCTCGACGTATTCCTTCCGAAGGGATGGTTCCTTCCCGTCACGCCCGGCACGAGCTTCGTTACCGTCGGCGGAGCTATTGCCAACGACGTTCACGGCAAGAACCATCACTGTGCGGGAACCTTCGGTGCTCACGTCCGTCAAATCGCATTGCATCGCTCGAACGACGGTCTGGTGGTCTGCAATTCCGAAGAAAATTCCGACATGCTGCGCGCCACCATCGCTGGTCTCGGTCTGACGGGCGTAATTGCCTGGGCAGAGATCCAACTCAAACGCGTCGCTGGGCCCTGGATTGACGCCGAATTGCTACCCTTCCACTCCCTGCGCTCATTCCTCGATCTCAGTCGCGAAAGCGATGGCCGTTTTGAGTACACCGTGGCCTGGCTCGACTGTTTTGCCGGGAAGAACCCGCGCGGCGTCTTCTTTCGCGGCAACCATGCCAACGATCGTGGCAAGGAATTCCATCACAAGCGCGGCCCGAAACTGCCCTTTGCGCTGCCGGAATGGATGCTCAACCGTTACACTGTCAAAGCTTTTAACACCGTTTACTATACGTTTCACGCGGCGAAGAAAGGCGCGAGCGTTGTGGCCTACGACCCCTTTTTCTACCCGCTGGATTCCATTCGGCAATGGAACCTGCTCTACGGCCGGCAAGGTTTCCTGCAATATCAGTGCGTTATTCCGGAAGCGAACCTCGAAGCCTTCGAGGAGCTACTCGATCGCATCGCGCTCTCTGGCATGGGCTCTTTCTTAGGTGTGCTGAAGCAATTCGGCTCGGCGGCCCCGGCGGGCATGCTCTCCTTCCCGCGGCCTGGACTCACCATCGCGCTTGACTTCGCCATGCGCGGCGAGCGCACGCTCAAACTCATGCAGTCACTCGATGAAGTCGTTCGACAAAGCGAAGGAGCGATCTATCCTGCCAAAGACGCTCGCGTGAGTCCGGCTATGTTTGAAGCCTCATTCCCACACTGGCGCAGCTTTGTTCCCTACATGGACCCAAAGATATCGTCCTCGTTTTGGAGACGTGTAACTGGGGCGCAATGACGCTTACCGCACAACCCACAACGACGAATCCAGCGTCCGCGCCCGCAACCGGCAGGAACGGAGCTGCAAGGAAGAAGATCATTGTCCTCGGTGCCACTTCCAGTATCGCGCTCGAAGTCCAGCGTTTGTTGGCCCGCCGGGGCTGCGAGTTGCTCCTCGTGGCTCGCTCGTCCCAACGCCTCGCCGAAGTCCAGGCCGACTTAGTGGTCCGAGGCGCACGAGGAGTCTTGACTTATTCAGCGGACTTAGCTTGGATTCAGCAGCACGCTGCCATCTTCGATTTTGCCCGGCGCGTGTTTCCCGATTTTGACACCGTGCTCCTTGCTTACGGTTCAATGCACGACCAGAAGGATTCCGAAACCTCGGTTGACGCTCTCCTCGAAGAATTACAAGTCGACTTTGTCAGTGCCACCGCGATCCTCACGCTGTTCGCTACCGATTTGGAACGCCGCGGCGCCGGGTGCCTCGCCGCCATCACCTCCGTTGCTGGAGATCGAGGACGCCGCTCCAACTATGTCTATGGTTCCGCCAAAGGTGGCCTCTCCCTCTTTCTTCAGGGACTGCGCAGCCGCCTCTATCCTGCTGGCGTCCGCGTCATTACCATCAAGCCTGGACCGGTGCAGACCCCCATGACCGATCACATGCCCAACGCCGCGCGCTTTGCCGATCCCGAGCAGGTTGCCCGCGACATAGTACACGCCCTTGAACGCCGCTCTCCTGAAGTCCTCTACACCCCGAAAATCTGGCGCTACATCATGACCGGCGTCCAACTGGTACCCGAAACCATCTTCAAACGCTTACCGTTCTGATAATTCCAAATGAATCCAATGTTGACGCGATCATGACCGCTGAGTTTTGTCGCATCAATCTGAAATGCGACCGCGGATTACGTGTGGGGCGACGGAGCGTATCAAGGACAGGGAGAAGCGATGCGGCAGGCGGCTCCGCCGGCGCAGGATATGACCAGCCGCCGAGTGCAGTATAAGAACTTTGTGGACGAGTTACAAAAGGCGAAGAACCGGGTGAAGGCGCGAGTACGAACGAAAGTAGAACATCCGTTTCGGATGCTGAAGCGCATCTTCGGCTTCGTGAAGGTGAGATACCGGGGGATCAAGAAGAATCACCAGCGATTGTGCGCCTGCTTCGCGCTGGTGAACCTGTATCTGCACCGCAAGCGACTGGCAGTGGCATAGGCCGTAGTGTGTCTGCAATCCGCGTGAATGGCGGGTTTTAGCAAGATCGCAAGGAATTCTGAGAAAATCTGCTCCCGGTGCGGTCTTGCACCCGGCCCGCACCCAAAAGCGACAGGTTGCTCAGAGGTTCCCTAATTCACGGCCGAACAGTGACTTAGGAGCCTGCAGGTGACGAGCCATAGCATGACTTGACCGCATTCGGACAGCGGAACGAATGTGGGCATGTGGGGTTTATGGAGTCGCTCGAAGTTCTAGGGTGAGGGATAGAGGATAGTGATCTGACGCCGAAACCGACCGCCAGATCTTCGGAGACACTGGCGCAAAAGGTCCCCGAGTCAGAATCCAGTCAATTACACTGCTCCGGGCGAACGAACGCGATCGCGCGGTGCGCAGTCGCAGATCCGCGAATGGATTCTGAAAGCCCCTCTCATTGACCCATGCATTGCCGGGTTTAGTCACGTCAAAATTGAAGTCGCCGGCTACAATGACAGGTACATCCGAGCCGTACTTAAGCGTTTCGTTTAACACGTCAGCCAGTTGCGAGCAACGCAGGTCATCTCCGCCGCGGCTCTCCAAATGCAGGTTATAGATGGCAAACATTGTCTGCCCTATAGTGGCGTGGCTCAGGAGTGCCATGCGCCCACCCAGCCTTCTCTGAAACGGCGGCAGTGATGGGATCCACCAGTTGGGGTGCCAGTAAGTCGATTGTCCGCAGAATCGAAGTACACGGCTATCGCAAAGCGGCCAACGCGAGAGAGTCGCTTGTCCGTGATGGGCTGGCGCGTCGGGGGAGCCTTGGGCTAACTCCTGAAACTCGATACCGAACGCATAGTTCATTCTCAGTTTCTGTGCGAGATATTCCGCTATATTGCGGCGTGCGGTTCGTCGCGCATGCTTGTCTACTTCTTGCAGAAGGATCAAATCGGCATTCGCATCGACAAGAAATTCGGCAATTTCATCGAGCCGGCAACCGCGAGCAATGTTCCAGCTCAAAACCCGAATTATCCCGGGGTGGGAGAGGCTCTGTCGCGGAGTAAATGAACCTGTCTCAACCTGCTCAATTGACATAATCCTAACCCTACCCACTCTCCCAGTCTCTGTGCACTCGCGTGTCAGTTAACGGCTGGAACGGTTCTGGAACCAGGAGCCGAACGAGGCTGCTTTCCGAAGAACGTGATCGAGGAGTAGAGCCCGATCAGCCAAACCACGTTGGAGCCGAGCGCCGTTGCCACGAACGCCACTTTCGTGATGTTTAGAAGCGCGAATCCAAGAAGAGCATACGGGAAAAAGCAACGGCGGATGACGAACTCACAGTGACGTCCCAGGTAGAGCAAAGGATTGGTTTTTCTGCTTTCCGCCTCTTTCTGCCAGATCGTGAGGAATTTGTCGGGTTGAGACCCGGCGAACTGTTGCCTGAGGAAACCGACAGTCAGAAAGCTTGTAATGGCTCCAAAGCCAAGCAAAGCGCCCCATGCCAGATAAGATCTATTTCCTAGAGTCCTCGTCAGGCCCAGCGACATTCCCCCAAAAACGAACAGGTAATAAAGGTAGTCGCAAACGGTTTCCAGCCAGCAGCCGAAGTCGGACGACTGGAGCTTGATACGAGCGACTTCGCCGTCGCAACCGTCAAGGATGCTGGCCCAGACCGATAGGACCGCCCCGAAAAGCATGTTCCAATATCCTCCGAGCCCAAAGTAGACTCCGGAGGCGAAGCTCACCAGCAGCGTGAATAGCGACACCATGTTCGGCGTGATCGGGGCCTTGATGAGCTGTCGGCTGATGGGGATCGAGATCCTTCGGTTCATGCGGGCGAAAACGCCATCAGTGGGTTTTACCAACCAGGTGTCGAGCTTGCGCTCGGCCGTCAACTGGTCCTCGGGATTCACGACCTCCTGCCATGAGCTCCATGGCACCGGCTTTTGTATAACAGAGACGTTCGACGTCATCCAAGACTCGATTTGTTGCAGGGTGTCAGCCTTCGTATCGCACTCGCTGGCGAACTCGAGAGCGGCCGATTGAGAGAGCGCATAGATACCGACGAACTCGGGGCCAGTGGCGAACGCGATGGCGCCATTCGCATTCTTCCAGTCGACGGCGCTTTGCAGAAGGGCGGGCTGGTATGTTCTGTCTCCCCGAAGCATGACTATGTGGTTCGATGTAGTCGCGAGGCTGCGTAGCAGCAAGGAAAAGTCTGTTCCTCCTCCAGATTCACACCATTCTACGGACTTGGGCAGGCGACCGGTACGGTCCAGTTCTTTGCGGACCCTCGGCACACTGCCTGGATCCACGCACACCAGAACTCGGCTCGGCTGGCGGGCCTGGATTGTCAGGATGTTTCGCAGCAGTACCGGAAGGGTTCCGACTCGAACCAGCGCCGGCACGAACGCGTCGTTGACTTT
>Ga0335070_10010166_pt1 | contig 11003 bp, 9 predicted proteins | sample Lox_Sample_13_FD_206722 | JGI IMG/M metagenome (GOLD analysis project Ga0335070, IMG submission 206722) | Soil microbial communities from Loxahatchee National Wildlife Refuge, Florida, United States - Lox_Sample_1.3 | ecosystem: Environmental > Terrestrial > Soil > Wetlands | place: USA: Florida... | reverse complement strand
AACGGGCATCCCAAGGAAGCCTGGCGCGGATGGCGCTACACCTGGGACGTCGAATATCAATTGCTCGGGGCGGCAACGCTCGGTCTGCTGCCGGCGCTACCTCGGACCGTGCCGGTCAAGAGTCCAGCGGTCGGTTCGTTCGAGCTGCTGACGGAGGGTAATGCCCGGGCATGGCGATCGCAGAATCCCAACACCGCCTTCGACCGCATGACGCAAGCCGACGCGGAATGGATGGCCCGTCGAATGGCTGCGGTGACGATCGACCAGCTTCGGGCGGTGGTGGCCTCCGCGGAATTCACAGATCCGGTGGATGGAGAGGCTGTCCTGGAAATGCTCCAACGGCGGCGGGAGCGGCTGCTGGAGGCATGGAGGCGTGGGGGCTTGTTGGAGGACGTGGCCGGAGGTTAGAATCCCCGCCGATGGACGCGGGACCGTTCGGATGAACGACATGGGGGCACGGACGAAGGGAAGCGTTGCCGTGATCGGCAATCCTGTACTAGTGCGACGCAAGCTATCCGAAAACCTCAAGCGCGTTCGCGAGCGCATGGAGGCGGCGTGCAGCCGGGCCAAGCGCGATCCCGCCGGGGTGCGCCTGGTGGCGGTCACGAAATACGTGGATGTCGACGTCGTCCGCCAGGCACTTGAGCTGGGCATCGCCGACCTGGGCGAAAGTCGCGCCCAACAGCTCAACCAGCGGGCGGGAATGATTCACGAGTCCATCGAACGGAAGAACGTGCTCTCCGGGCGGCGGGAGGCGGGCGCGGTGCGGCCCCGCTGGCACATGGTGGGCCACCTGCAGCGCAACAAGGTCAAGCTGGTCGTCCCCTGGGTGGAGTTGATCCACAGCGTGGACAGCCTGCGCCTGGCGGAAGATTTGCACAAGCAGGCCGTCAAGGTCGGTCGTGTCGTGGACATCCTGCTCCAGGTCAACACCAGCGCCGAACGTTCCAAGTTCGGGATTGCTGTCGGAGCGGTTTCCCACCTCGCCGAGCATTTGGCCGCCTGGCCCGGCATCCGGTTCTGCGGTTTGATGACCATGGGCCCGCTCGGCGCCACGCCCGCCGAGGTTCGCTTGTGCTTCGAACGCCTCCGCGACATCTTCGAAGACCTGCGATCCGATCGTAAGGTAGGGGCGCAGTTCAAAGAGCTTTCCATGGGCATGAGCGGCGATTATGAAATCGCCATCGAAGCCGGCGCCACCATCATCCGCGTGGGCTCGGCCCTCTTCGAGGGTCTCGCCACGAGGACCGAGCCCGACCACGAGGAACCGGAGGAGGACGTCTGAGAGCGGCGGGGCAATCCCCGCGGTCCGAAGCAGAGCCAGGCGCGACAACCGGCTCGCCGGTGATGAGAAGCTGCGTATGAATGCGATCCTGTGGGCTTGGTTCGTGATCACGGCCGCGGCCGTGTTGGTCTGGACCAGCCGTCACTTTCAGCTCAGCAAAGCCTCTCGGGCCATGCCGCCGCTGGACAGCAGCATGTACTCCAATACCAACGGTACGCTCCCGACCATCAGCATGCTGGTCGCGGCCAAGGACGAGGAGGCCAACATAGGCACCTGCCTGCAATCGTTGCTTCAACAGGACTACCCCCATCTGGAGCTCATTGCCATCGATGACCGCAGCGGTGATCGCACGCCCGACATCATCGACCGCCTGGCCGCGGGTGACAAAAGGCTGTCCGCCATTCATGTCAAGCAACTGCGGGAGGGCTGGTTCGGCAAGAACAACGCCATGCGTGAGGGCGTGGAGCTCGCCGAGGGCGAGTGGTTGTGCTTCACGGACGCGGATTGCGAGTTCACGTCGCCCAGGGCGCTGACCGTCGCCATGCGCTACGCCCAGGAAAAGCGCGCCGACTTCCTCTCCGTCCTGCCGACGCATCAGGCCAACAGTTTCTGGGAGCGCCTGATTCAGCCGGCCTGCAGCGGCATCCTTATGATCTGGTTCAATCCCTTAAGGGTGAACAATCCGCGATCCGCCGCCGCTTATGCCAACGGCGCCTTCATGCTCATGCGCCGCTCCTGCTACGAGAGAATCGGCGGCCATGAGCCGGTCAAGACCGAGTTGAATGAGGACATCCATATGGCCCGCTACGCCAAGGCGGCGGGCCAGCGCCTTGTGGTCGTGTCAAATCAGGATCTCTATACCGTTCGGATGTACGCCTCGTTGAAGCAAATCTGGGCCGGCTGGAGCCGCATTTTCTTCGGGTGCTTCGGCACCTTGCAGCGACTGCTCCTGTCGGTCCTCGTCATCACCATGTTCAGCATGCTCCCCTGGATCGGGCTGGTCAGCGGGCTGGTTGCGATCCTGACGGGTTCGGCGGCCTGGCCCGGTTGGCATTACTTTACATGGCTGGCCGGCGCGGCCTGTCTGGCCCAGATTTCCGTCATGCTCCGCTTTTACGCTCTGAACCATTCCGGACCACTCTACGGCCTCCTGTATCCCGTCGGCGCGGTCTTCGGCCTGGGGGCGTTACTCAACGCCATTCGCCGCGTGGGCGGACGCAAAACCACCACATGGCGCGGCACAACTTACCGCGGCAGCCGAGTAGCGACAGCGGCCGAAACACAGGCGTAGCATCCTCTTCGCGGCCGCTTAGCCGGGCTGCCGGCCTTCGACAAAGTCGAGGTTCGATAATTGGGCGATGGCCGAGCCAAGTCGGTCGTTCCTTCTCTCGCTTTTTCCACTGGACGAAATCCCGTCTGCGGCCACTAGTACAGTAGATGGCCATCGAACAGATGAGAGGTGCAGGCGTGGCGGCTTCGGACGGAACACTGGTCCTCGGTGTGCGAAACGGCGACCTGTCGGCATTCGCCGAGCTCTACGACCGACGGGCACGTCTCATCCGCGCGATCTGCTACGACGAAACGCGGCACCTCCAGACAGCGGCGGATCTGGCGCAGGAAGCTTTCCTGCGAGCTTACAAGAACATCGGTCGCCTGCACGACCCGAACCGCTTTGCCGGCTGGCTCGTCGGCATCGCCCGGCAGGTATGTCGGGAATGGCGGCGAAAAAAGCGACGCGAGCAGAGCGGGCTGGCCGGTTGGGCCGATCGGCAAAACCAGGCCGAGCACTGGCGAGAGCCGCCGGAACAACGCCTTATCGAGCTACGTGATCAGATCGCCGGTTTGATGCGGCACGAACGGAAGTCCGTACCCTCTCTCACGGACAAGGAACGACTGGTCCTGCACGTGTACTACCTGCAGGACCGCAATACCGAAGAGGCCCGGGCGATCCTGGGCTTGTCGAGATCGGGTTTCTATCGCGTGTTGTCGTCCGCGGTCCAGCGGTTGCGGCAGATACTGCACATGCAGGAGGTGCGTCCATGAATTGCCCCCCCACGCAAGACTGGGACCTGCTGGCCATGGAAGCCTTGGCCGACGAGCAGGCGGCATCTCTCTTCACGCACGCCCGCGAGTGCCCGTCCTGCCGCGAACTCTACGCCGCCGCCCGACGCGAGCATGTTGATCGGGTGCGGATGTATGAGGCGTTCGATCGCGACCACGACAAGCTCCGCGAGCAACTGATGGCGACACTGCCCGCCGGCGCGCCGCAGCGATCCATCCTGGATCCACTGGCGCGCGGATGGGGTCGCCTGGGAGACTTTGCCATGAGTTTGAATAAAACGACCGGCCGCCGCGCGGCAGCCCTGCTGATCCCCGTCGCGGCCGTCCTGTTTATCGCCCTGTTTGTCTTTTCGGCAGGCCAGAAGAGCGCGTTTGCCGCGGCGATTGAACACTTGCGGCAGGCCCGCACAATTGTGTGCCGCGTGACGATGCCGGAGGGCATTCAGATGGAGGGGACAACATTTCAAGGAGAAGGCACCTTGCAGTTCTCCGAGGAATTCGGCAGCCACTTCGAAATAAAGGTGAACGACATGGTCGTTTCACAAGAATATGCACCACCCCAGGGGCCGGTGATCGTTGTGCAGCCTGCTACAAAGACCTGGATCGAGATCGGCACCGACCAAGTAGCGGGAGCAAGCCTCGATGAAAGGAGTCCGGAGGCATTCTTGCAAGCCCTGCGGAAGCTGACGGACGATAGCGCCATCGGACTAGGTGAGGAGACCATTGAGGGTCGTGCAGCCACCGGTTACCGCGTGGCGGGCGAGAAACTGGGTTTTCCCCCGCCGAGCAAGGCGAATGCAGAGCCCGCTTACGCGGAGTTGTGGGTGGACACGCTTACCCAGTTGCCGGCCAAGCTGCTTGTAAATATGCCGATGGCGGAGGGGGACAAGCGGCTGAGGCTGGTTTACGACCGGTTCGGATGGGATGCGGCGTTGGCGGCGAGCTTATTCCAGCCCAATATTCCGGAGGATTATCACCGAGTCGATGCCAAACTGGCCCGGCCGGACGAGACCGCACTTGTGAACGCCCTCAAGCGCCTGGCCTACTTCACGGGGCGGTATCCCCCTGCCCTGACGCCGACCTCCATACTGGGCCGGCTCCACAAGATGGTTACCGAGGAGAGGCGGGCGGAGTTTGAGGAGCTGGATCGCTCCGGAATGGTACAACTGGGCATGGAGATCGGCGGCGGCACGATGTACTACATGAAGCTTGTCCGCGACGGCCGCAAGCCGGAGTACTTTGGCGACGAAGTAACACCCGACGACGCGAATGAGATCTTGTTGCGCTGGCAACTCGACGACGGCAAGGTCCGCGTGATCTACGGCGATCTGCGGGCTGAGACGCTGCCCGCGGAATAGCGAGCCACTCCGACAATGTGTTGAATCACGCCGTGGCGAGCGGCCGATCACCAAGATCGTCTGCTCGCCGCTCGTTTCCTGCCTTCCTCGAAGCTCACATCGTTCATCGAGACACGCTGCCCCGGCGTGCTTCCGCACCGGACTCGGTCGGACGTCGCAGCCGGGGTGAATCTCGCGCGGCAGCCCAGGAAGAGATCACAAGTAGAGCTGGAATTCCGCGTGAGATCCGACGGGCTCACTCCGTTTAACCAACAAGACGTTGCCGACTTGCGTCAATCCTTGTTGTTGACCACGGACCTCAGACATACCTCTTATCGTGGAAGGAACCTATGGACGCGTCATCCATGAGCCGGAAAGAGTTCTTGTCCGCTATCGGCAAGGGCGGAACCTGCTCGTGCCTCTGCGCGATGTTTTGCGCCGCCGACCTCGCCTCGGCGAGCGAACCGCCGACGGATACGCCATCGTCACCCCCCGACAGGCGGATAAAGAAACGGATGGAATTCGTCGACCAATGGGTACCGCGGTTCTTCGGCGTGATGGACGAGACGCTGGACGAGGCTGACCGGAAGAAACTGATGATGGCCAACGGCAAGGTCTGCCATCGAGAGTACCTGAAATCAATAGGCCGGAAGATCACTCCAGTACCTTTTGAAAAATGGGCGGAGGCGGTCAAGCAACGTGTGACCGACGGCTCATTCCGCGTCGAAGGGCGGGTCGTGTATTTCCAGTATATGTCCAGCGCGGAGACGGGCCTGCCGGCAGCGGAAGGTGCCTGTCTGTGTCCCCTGGTGGAAACGAAGCCGGCCGGTCTGTCGGGCACCTACTGTTTGTGCTCCCTCGGCTACGTGAAGGACCTGTTTGAGCAAACTCTCGGTACGAAGGTTGACATTGAACTGGTCGACTCAGTGCTGAAGGGCGGCAAGCGATGCAAATTCAAAATCACTGTGCCTTAGTCGCGGTAAACCTGGTTCTGGCGCTCTCGTTGGGAGCGTCACAGCCGACCGACTCGCAGACCGGCTCAAAGCCGCAGGCCGACGCGCCCGTCGTCCCGCCTTCCGCTACGGCGCCCGCCGGCAAGCCATCCGCCGAAACCACAGGCTACGTGGAGGTGGACGGCGGCAAGCTGTACTACGAAGCCGCCGGAAGCGGGCCGGCTGTTGTGCTTATTCACGATGGCCTGCTCCATAGCGAGGTGTGGGACGGGCAGTGGGACGATTTCTCCAAGGACTACAGGATTATTCGGTACGATCGCCGAGGATATGGACGCTCCCCCGCGCCCGGGGCGCCCTATTCAAATGTGGAAGATCTCCTCGCCGTCCTGCGAACGCTGGACGTCCAGCGGGCCACGCTGATCGGCTCGTCGAACGGAGGCCGACTCGCCATCGATTTTGCCTTGACCTACCCCGACATGGTGGCCACCCTCGTCCTCGTCGGCACGCCGATTGACAGCATGGGCTACTCAGCGCACTTCATTCAGCGATCCTATGCGAACCTCGCCGCCGACGAAGAAGCCTCCATCGTCAAATGGGTGGAAGACCGTTACATAATTGCACCCACGAACAAAACTGCTCGGGAGCGAGCCCGCAGCTTGCTGAAGGCCAACCCTCAAGATTTCAATGACGAGAAGCATCAGTATGTGAAGGCCCCGGGGCAGGATGTGCTGGCGAATCTGTCTCGCATCCGTGTTCCCACATTGATCCTCGTCGGCGCGGAGGACATCGCCGACATCCACGCTCACGCCGGTGCGATCGAAGCAGGCATCCCTGGTTCCCAAAGAGCCGTCATCGCGAACGCCGGCCATTTGGCCTATCTCGAGCAGCCAGAGGCCTTCAACGAGGTCGTCCGGCAGTTTCTATCGCTTACCGCCCGGCCGACGAAAGGCGGCATCCGGCAATACGAGAGCGGCTTCGCGCCGGTTGACGGCGGATTCCTGTATTACCAGGCGATGGGGAGAGGCGAGCCGCTCGTGCTCATTCACGGCGGCAGCATCGACCACCGGATGTGGGACGGTCAGGTCAGGGCCCTTGCCAGGCGATATCGAGTCATCTTGTACGACGTCCGCGGGCATGGCCTGTCGAAAGGGCCGCCCCGAAGCTACCGCGACGAGGAAGATCTGTATCGGCTTCTCAAGCACTTGGGGGTTCGTCGCGCCCACGTCCTTGGCTTGTCGCTGGGAGGCCGCATCGCCATCGATTTCGCCATCGAACACCCGGATATGGTTGGCTGTCTGATCCCCGTCGCTCCCGGTTTGAGTGGATACCGCTTCGAAGGAGCGGACTTCGCCGAGGACCACCGGCGACAGGCGGAGGCGATACAATCAGGAGATTACGAGAAAGCTCGCGAACTCGTGTTGCGATCATGGACCGACGGCCCGCAGCGATCACCAGACCAGGTTGATCCGAAGGTTCGTCAGGCCGTATCCGGCATGTTGAAACACGGCATGGCGCCCGGCAGGACCATGGGACGCTCCTTGCCGCTCAAGCCACCGGCGATCGAGCGTCTGGGCGAAATCCGCGCTCCGACGCTTGCGGTCGTGGGCACGCTGGATATGTCCGACATTCTGAAGATCGTCGATCGGTTGGTCGCGGAGATCCCCGGCGCGCGTCCGGCCACGGTCGACAGCGTCGCCCACATGGTCAACATGGAGCGGCCCGACGAGTTCAACCGGATCGTGCTGGCATTCCTCGAAGAGCATAAGATCACGCCGAAAGGCGGAACCGCGCCACCGGAAGCGTCGTCACAGCCGGCCCAGAGCGATCTGGCTGTCGCGGAAAGCGTGGTTTCAGAGCTTTATCGGAGGGTGACCTTCAAGGCCGACGAATCGCCGGACTGGGACAGCGTGCGGGCACTGTTCGATCCTGAGGCGGTCATCGTGCTCCGCACGGCTCGCGACAAGACGACGGTGTTCTCACTGGATGGTTTCATCGACGATTTCGTCCGCTTCATCGAGCGATCCGACGCCCAGCGCAGGGGCTTCTCCGAAAAGATCATCCGCACGAAGCCGATCGTGTACGGCGACATCGCCCACGTGCTCGTTCTGTACGAGGCTCGGCTCGAGGGCACCGACCGGCAGCCGCAGCGCGGCGTTGACAGCATTGAGCTCATCCGCAGGAACGGACGTTGGTGGATCGTCGCAATAGCCAATGAAATCTGCACACCCGAGCGGCCAGCGCCGCCGGAGCTGCAGGATTGAACACCGATCATGCTCCCGACGACGTGGGCTCCCGCAACCGAACTGATGACCGGGCGGAAGCGCTGATTCCGAATCCGACCGGCGGTTCCGATGACGAGGCCCTCCGACTCCAGCGGCTCGCTCGCCAGGGTCCGGCGGCGAAGGCATACCCGTCGACAGGAGATTGGGGCAGGGCTGCAGTGACCGCGCGGATCGGCCCCCTGGCCAACCTCACAACGGCTGCTCCGGTTGGTCGAAGGCGCGGAGGAACTCGACGATGCGAGTGGTGATGAAGTCGTGCGTGATCTTGGCCCGCTCGATGATGACATCATGATCCCACTGCACGGGGTTCGCCCAGCGGGCGTCGACCTCGATATAGAGTTGGCTCACGTCTTCGACCAGGGACTCGATCTTGACTTCCGCCTGCCAGTTCGGCTTGTCCTTGCCCGGCAAGGGCGGCAACAGCATCTTCAGGCCGACAGCGTGAACCGGACGCCCCAGCGGCCCCAGGCGGGCGTCCAGGCGAAGGCAACGTTGTCCGAGGAACACCCGCGCGTCGCCGCCCTCGGCCTGCGCGGTCAGCCGAATGACGATGCCCGAGCCGATGATCAGTCGAGGATTGAACACGGCCGCCACGGAATCGAGCCCCATCTTCAGGTTGTCGAAGAAAACTTCCAGCGGGCCAGTGGGGAAAAAATCCTCGAAGTTCATCAGATCAGGGTGGATCGACAGCTTCAACTGGCTTCTCGGATCGCCGTCGGTTTGCGGGCTGACGAGAAACCAGCCCGTATCCGTATATTCCTGCCGCCGCCAATCGAAACCTTCGCTGCACTTCATCTGGAATTGCTGCTTGTGCTGCTTGTCCAGCAGCGCTGGTGGGGCGAAGCGGATGCCGACGTGCAAGCCGCGCGTCTTAATTGTCTCCGGGCGCATGGTTCTCTCCAGCCTCCGGCCTGTTGCAGGAACTAAAACCGCATCGGACGCATCATGCGAGGCGCCTGAGCGTCACTCACGTTCGAGCGACGGCAGCCGCCTCTCGCAGCGGCCGTCTCACTGCGAACTGCCCGGCTGCGCGCCCGGCGCCGGCGGCGGCGAACTTGCGGGAGCCTGAGCACCGGGTGGCGACGGGTTTGCCGGTGCCGGCGGCTGTGCCGGTGCAGCCGCCGCAGGCGTGGTCCCGCCGGCCGGTTGGGCCGACGCTGGCTCCTTGGGAATCGTGTAAGCCTCCGCCTCTGTCCCTTCAGGAATGGGTACTGTCATCAATGGGGGCGGGAAAACAACCGGCTTGGACCACTGCTCCAGGTGAGCCAACCGGTAATCCGCCTGCCCGACGAGGGCGGTGTGGAGATAACTCTTGTCGTCCGCGATCTTCTTGTACAACTCGCGGGCTTTCTCCATGTTGCCCTGATCTTCCGCCAGCACGCCGAGGGCAATGATGGCCTGCCCGGCGGCGATCTTGTCGTCTGGAAACCGCGACAGAATCTCCTGATATGCCTCCTGGGCCTTCGCCGCCCAATCCACCGGCTTGCCCGCAGGAGCCGAGGTGGTCGCGTCTTTCGGTTCGGCGGCAGGCAGGGTCTTTTCGCGCATGGCGGTTTCAGCGACCTTCAGCAGCGCCGCCTCGGTCAAAGCCGGCGTGATGTTCTGGGCGGCCACCGCCCCTAGTTCGTCGACAGCCTTGCTTGCGTCTTCACCGGCGTTGGCCTTGTCGATCTCCTCCCATGCCTCCATCTGTCGGTCGCTCTGCCATTTGGCGTATGCCAGGCTGGCCCCCACCACCACCACCACCACCACAGCGGCGATGGTCAGCAAGGCTGCGTTCCTCTTGATGTACTCGCGAACAGCATCCAGCTGATGCGAAAGCTCATTCGTTCTCAAATCTTGCCGTCTCTCGGTTCTCATCGTTCACCAATTCTCCGCGAAGCAGTATGCCGAACTACTGTTCAGGCTTGATAATCACCCGCACTTGTGTCACTGAACTCCTCGAACCGTCCGGCACGCGCTCGATTCTGACTTCGCACCTCTCGAGATCCTTGCGAAAATTCAGCACGTAAACGGAATTCTGCAGTTTCTCGTCCAGGAGGTCCCAGCCGGTGGTGGGCATATAGTGCAGATAGAAATTCCGGGCCACCAGCGGCTGCTGCTTGCCGCGGTAAACGTCCCTTATCTCACGGTGCCCGGCCTTCGACGTATAGTTCGACTTCCGTTCCTCCCTGTCGAAACCCGCCGGCACGGGCACATCCGGCACGTACGGCTGCGGTCGGGCCTCAAGGACTGTCGGCGAGGCCGGCGTCGGCTCCTTGTTGCAGACGCCAAGTGCCACTATCCCGCCCAGACCCAATAAGGCTACCCCCACCCACAGGGGCATGCCCGACCGATGCCAACTCACTAGCGTGGCCATAGTTACACCACCGGCGCCCCCCTCCCAGCATCCGGTTCCGTCCTACGCACCGCCCAAGCGTAACAGGCCCCGTGGGCGCTGTCAAAGGCGATCGAAAGATCCTAGCCGGACGGGCGGGACAATCACGAGACACTCTGAATCGGCCGGTAATACACGTCAAGAGAAGCAACAACTGGGCGAGGGGCTCCCAACGCCCGTGTGACCGGCTGTATCCGGATCAGGGATACCTGGAACTAGCGGGCCTGCGGATCCGCAGGCATGTGTTTACAGAACGGTGAAGTAGGCCGACACCGCATAATCGAACAAGTCCGCCGTGAGCTTCAGCGGCTGTCCCAGGTAGAGGCAGCGGTTCCGGACCTGCAACGTGAGATCGCGCGCCTGGCAGCACCGGAACGGCCGACCCACCTTGCGGTAGTGGGCCTCGATCAGGTGATCGAGGGCCGCCTTGCTGTCGGCATTCATGTCGAAGCCCATCTGGGGCCCGACGAACTCAAAGAGCTTGCGGAACTCGGCCTCGCTCGGGTCGCATACGTTGATCTTGTAGGGGATGCGGCGGAGGAAGGCCTCGTCGCACAGGTCCCGCGGCTCCAGGTTGGTCGAGAAGATGATCAACTGATCAAACGGAACGCGGACTTTCTTGCCGGTCGGCAGCGACAGAAAATCATACCGCTTTTCCAGGGGAACGATCCACCGGTTCAGCAACTCGATCGGCGGCATTCGCTGGCG
>Ga0335070_10010165_pt1 | contig 11004 bp, 11 predicted proteins | sample Lox_Sample_13_FD_206722 | JGI IMG/M metagenome (GOLD analysis project Ga0335070, IMG submission 206722) | Soil microbial communities from Loxahatchee National Wildlife Refuge, Florida, United States - Lox_Sample_1.3 | ecosystem: Environmental > Terrestrial > Soil > Wetlands | place: USA... | reverse complement strand
GGGCGTTGCCGCCGTGAGCCAGCCTGGCGCGCGGCGCATCAGGATCGACGGCCGGCGGCGTTTCAAGGCGCTCCGGCGGCGGCGGCGCGGACGCGGGCGCGCGACACGAACGCCGCCAAGCCGCGCGAAGGGTTCGCGCCAGCCGTCTTCGTCCTCGACCAGCAGCGGCAGACCGAGCACGGCGCCCCAGCTCCGCCAGGCGGCCGTCACGTCATCGGCTTCATCGGACAGGAACAGCGGCAGCGCGAGGCCGGGATCCTTGTGCGCCAGCACGATGGCGACGTCGCCCGCGACCAGGCGCAGGCCGACGCCGGCAAAGGCTTCGACCGGCATATTGAGCGCCATGCGCATGCCGGACAGCGAGCGCCGCACCACGACCCGTTCGCGGTGAAGCTCGATCTCGCGCGCCCCGCCATCGGCTGCGTCGTCGCCCGCCGCATAGCGCACCGGCAGGGCAAACGGGTCGAGCCGTAGCGCGCGGCCCGACCCGGCCGGGCTTCCGCCACTTCGCATTTGACGCCTCAAACTCTCCCGGCGCCGGGCTTATTCGCCCGGTCGCTCACGGGAGAGAATGGCGCAAACGCGTCGGAATCCGCTTAATGTTCGGGGTTAATCGATCGTAGCGGGCGCCGTTCCGCGCGCCATGATTGACGGGGTGTTGCCAGGCATGATTGACGAGGTGTTGCAGCAGTCCCGCAAAATGTTCGGAACAGCCGTTGCGCCCGCGCGAATCTAGCGCCATTTGTCCTGGAGCATGATCTTTTCCGAAAACCGGTTCCCACTTTTCGGGATCATGCTGTGAAGCCCATCATGCGTGCCCCAACCCCTTCGCTCTTCGACCAAACCGCCCTGCTCGACCGCGCCGAACGGCTGGTGAAGGCGGCGCTTGGCAGCGGCGCCGATGCAGCCGACGCCGTGGCATTGCGCTCGCTGTCGCTCGGCATCGAGGTGCGCGACGGGGCAGTCGAGGAATCAGAAAGCGCGGAAAGCGACGATTTCGGCCTGCGCGTGCTGGTGGGAAAACGTCAGGCGGTCGTCTCCAGCAATGACATGGCCGGCGGCGACCTTCAGGCTTTCGCCCAGCGCGCCGTCGCCATGGCGCGCGCCGCGCCGGAGGACAAATTCGCCGGCCTCGCCGATGCGGCGCTGCTGGCGCATGAATTTCCCGATCTCGACCTGAGCGATAACGAATTGCCGAGCGTGCAAAAGCTCGAAGCCATGGCGCGCGCGGCCGAAGCCGCCGGGCTTGCCGTCAAAGGCGTCGCCAAATCGGGCGGCGCTTCGGCCTCGGCCGCGGTCGGCGGCATGGTGCTGGTCGCCAGCAACGGTTTCCGCGGCGCCTATCTCGGTTCCAGCCACGGCCTGTCGATGACCGCGATCGCCGGCGAAGGCACCGGCATGGAGCGCGACTACGATTATTCTTCCGTGCGCCACGCTGCCGATCTCGACAGCGCCGAGACCATCGGCCGCAGCGCGGGCGAGCGCGCGGTGGCGCGCCTCAACCCGCGCAAGGTTTCCACTCGCAAGGTGCCGGTGGTGTTCGACCGCCGCGTGGCGGGCTCGCTCGTCTCGCATCTCGCCGGCGCCGCCAATGGCGCCTCGATCGCGCGCAAGACCAGCTTCCTGCGCGATAAGATGGGGCAAAAGTTGTTTAGCGACGGCATCCGCATCATCGACGATCCGCTGCGCAAGCGCGGCCTGCGCTCGCGCCCGTTCGACGGCGAGGGCGTGGCGGGTAAGAAGCTGGCGCTGGTCGAGGATGGCGTGTTGCGGTCCTGGCTGCTCGATTGCGCGACCGCGCGCGAGCTCGATCTCGCGACCACCGGTCACGCACAGCGCGGCGCATCCTCGACGCCCTCGCCGGGCGCGACCAATCTGCATATGGACGCCGGCCGGCTGAGCCCGGACGACTTGATCGCCGATATCAAGGACGGCTTCTGCGTCACCGATCTGATCGGCATGGGGACCAACATGGTCACCGGTGACTACAGTCGCGGCGCCTCCGGCTTCTGGATCGAGAACGGCAAGCGCACCTATCCGGTGAGCGAAGTCACCATCGCCGGCAATTTGCTCGACATGTTCCGCACGCTCACGCCGGCCAACGATCTCGAATTCCGCTACGCCACCAATGCGCCCACCTTGCGGATCGAGGGTCTCACCGTTGCCGGGCAATGAACTCCTCAACAGGTTCGAAACGGTGATACGCGAAGCGGGCGAGATCGCACGCGCGACCTCGCGCACGCCCTTCAAGCGCTGGACCAAAGGTCACGACCATTCGCCGGTGAGCGAGGGCGACATCGCCGTCAATAATTTCCTGCGCGCGCGGCTCGGCGCGCTTGCGCCGGAAGCCGGCTGGCTGTCGGAAGAAACCGAAGACCACCTGCCCGACCGCGCCATGCCGCTCGCCTGGATCGTCGATCCGATCGACGGCACCCGCGCCTACATCGACGGGCGCGCCGATTGGACCATTGCGGTGGCGCTGGTCGAGAACGGCGCTCCACAGCTCGCGGCCGTTTATGCGCCGGTTACGGAAGAAATGTTCTTGGCCGCCCGTGGACGCGGCGCAACCCTCAACGGCCGGCGCATTCACGTCAGCGCGGGCGCGGGACTATCCGGCGCCAAGCTCGCCGGTCCCCGACGCTATCTCGAGCGGCTCAGCAGCCTGAACCCGCAAATCGCTGCGCAGCCCAAGATTTATTCGCTCGCGCTGCGGCTTGCCCGCGTGGCGCACGGGGAACTCGACGCCGCCTTCGCCTCGCATGGCAGCCACGACTGGGACCTTGCGGCGGCCGATCTTTTGGTGCACGAAGCCGGCGGCGTGATGACCGACTTTGCCGGACGAGGGCTCACCTTTAACCGGGCGCATGTGGTGCACGGCGCGCTGATCGCCGCCGGACACGACCGCCACGCCGCATTGATCGAACTGGTGCGCAACCGCATGGCCGAGTTCGCGTAGTTTGCTTGGCGCATGATCTTTTCCGAAAACCGGTTCCCACCTTTCGGGATCATGCGCTAACTTGCGCCGCAAGCCGGTTCAACTCAGCCGCCGGGGCTTCTTCCAGGGATCAAGCCATGTCCGAAAAAGTGCCCGCGAAAAAACCGCAACTGCTGCATCTGGTGCTCGGTGGCGAACTGACAGAACTGGGCGGCAGCGAATTCCGCGATCTCGACAAGGTCGAGATCGTCGGGCTCTACCCGAATTACGCCACCGCCTATGCCGCCTGGAAAGCGAGGGCGCAGCAGACGGTCGACAACGCTCAGATGCGATTTTTCATCGTCCACCTGCACCGCCTGCTCGACCCCGACAGCGCGGCACGGTCGCCGCGCTGAATGCCGATGCCGTCGCTCAAGCGTCTCACCGCCTCGCCTGCATTTCAGGAAGCCGTCGGAGCGGCGGCCGCGTCCTACCTGCGGTTTGTCTGGCGCACCAACCGCGTCACGCTTGAGCCGGTGACCATCTACGACAGCGTGCAGATGCCCGCGATCATCGCGATGTGGCACGGCCAGCATTTCATGGCGCCGTTCATCAAACGCCCAGAGCGCGGCCACCGCGCCAAGGTGCTGATCTCGCGCCACCGCGACGGAGAGATCAATGCGCGCGCGGCGCTGCGGCTCGGCATCGGCATTATCCGCGGCTCCGGCTCGCATGGCAGCGACTTCCATCGCAAGGGTGGCGCTGTGGCGTTTAACGAGATGCTTCATGCGCTGAAAGAAGGGTGGAACGTTGCGCTCACTGCCGATGTGCCGAAGCTGTCGCGTGTCGCAGGCCTCGGCGTGGTGAAACTAGCGCAGCATTCCGGCCGGCCGATCTATCCGGTGGCGATCGCCACCAGCCGGCGCATCGAGTTCAACAACTGGGACCATAGCGCGTTCAATCTGCCGTTCGGGCGGCTCGCCATGGTGGCGGGCGAAGGCATTTACGTTCCGCGCCACGCCGATGACGCGGCGCTCGAATTGAAGCGGCAAGAGGTCGAGCGCGCGCTCAACCGCGCGACCGCGCGCGCCTATGAGCTCGTCGATCGCGGCAAACGGGGACAACAGTGAGCGACAGGCTGCCGGCCGCGCTGCGCGCCTACCGGCTGCTGTCGGCGGCGGCGGCGCCATTGGTGCCACTGATGCTGTCGCGGCGATTGAAGCAAGGCAAGGAGCACGGCGGACGGATTAACGAGCGGCGCGGGATTGCACGCGTGGCGCGGCCGGACGGACCGCTGATCTGGCTGCACGGCGCGAGCGTCGGCGAGCTGGCGAGCGTGCTGCCGCTGGTCGAACGTCTGCGCGCGCGCGGCGTCGGCGTGCTGGTCACCTCCGGCACCGTGACCTCCGGCGGGCTCGCCGAGCAGCGGATGCCGCGTGGGGTGATCCACCAATTCGTACCGCTCGACGTGCCGCGCTTTGTGCGACAATTCATCGACCACTGGCGCCCGGATCTCGCGCTGCTGGTGGAAGGAGATCTGTGGCCGAACATGATTATCGAAGCCTCCGCGCGCGGCATTCCGCTGATCCTGGTCAATGCCCGCGTCTCGGAGCGCTCGTTCCGGCGCTGGAATTATTTGCGCGCTGCGATCGTCGATTTATTGCAACGCTTCGATCTTTGCCTTGCCGGCACGCTGGCTGACGCCGAGCGCCTCACCGCCTTGGGCGCGCCGCGCGTCGAGACCGCCGGCAACCTCAAGCTCGACGTTCCGGCGCCGCCCGCCGACGATAATAAATTGATGCAGTTGAAGGACGCGATCGCCTTGCGTCCGCTGATCGCGGCGGCCTCCACGCACCCCGGCGAGGAAAGCGCGGTGATCGACGCGCACCGGCGGCTGCGCGCCAGTTTTCCCGGCCTGCTGGCGATCATTGCCCCGCGCCATCCCGAGCGCGGGCCCGGCGTGGTCGAGCTCGCGGCAGCGGCGGGCTTGAAGGCGGCCTTGCGTTCGCGCGGCGAGCGGCTCGATGCCGCGACCGAAATCTATGTGGCCGACACCGTCGGCGAGCTCGGCCTGATCTATCGCCTGGCGCCGGTCGTTTTCATCGGCGGCTCGCTGATCAAGCATGGCGGGCAGAATCCGATCGAGGCCGCCAAGCTTGGCGCCGCGATTTTGCACGGGCCGCATGTGTTCAATTTCACCGAGATCTATGACGCGCTCGACGCTGCCCACGGCGCCGAATTGGTTGTCGATGGCGACCGGCTGACGGCCGCCTTCGGCGCCTGGCTCTCCGATCCGGCCGCGCGCAAGCGCGCCGCCGATGCCGCGAAGGCGACGGTCGAGTCCCTGGGCGGCGCGCTCGATCGCACGCTCGCAGCGCTCGAGCCTTATCTCATGCAGCTGCAATTGCGCGGGCGGGCGAACCATGCGTGAGCCTGACTTCTGGTGGCGGAAAGCGGGCCTGCGCGCGGCCCTGCTTTCGCCGCTGGCGGCGGGCTACGGCGCCATCGCGGCAAGCCGGATGGCGCGGGCCGGCGAGCGGGTTGGCGTGCCGGTGCTATGCGTCGGCAATTTCACGCTCGGCGGTGCCGGCAAGACGCCGACGACAATCATGCTGGCGAGGATGCTGGCGCAGGCGGGCGAAAAGGTGTTCTGCCTGAGCGGCGGCTATGGCGGCAGCGCCGCCGGGCCGAAGCTGGTCGACGCGCACGCCGATACGGCGGCGCAGGTCGGCGACGAGGCGCTGCTCTTGGCGCGCGCGGCGCCGACGATCGTTGCGCGCAATCGCGTGGAAGGCGCGGCGTTGGCGCGGGCCAAAGGGGCGAGTGTCGTCGTGATGGACGACGGCTTGCAGAACGGATCGATCGCCAAGGATTTCACGCTCGCCGTCATCGATGGCCGGCGCGGCATCGGCAATGGCAAGGTGTTTCCCGCCGGGCCGCTGCGGGCGCCGCTTAAGGCACAACTTGGCCGTACCAATGCGCTTCTGGTGGTGGGCGGGGACGGCGGCGCGAGCGATGTCGTGGCTGCGGCCAGGTCGGCCGGCCTGCCGGTGCTGCACGGGAAGCTTGTTCCGGATCCCGCCGCGGTCACGGCGCTAAAGACAAATAAAGTGCTGGCCTTCGCCGGCATCGGCGATCCGGAAAAATTTTTCGCCACGGCGGCTGGCGTCAGCATTTCGATTGCCGAGCGCAAGGTTTTTCCTGACCATCACTGTTATACGGCGGAGGAAGCCGCCGCGCTGGTGATGGATGCCGAGCACGAGAGCCTGACGCTCCTCACGACCGAAAAGGACCACGCCCGCATGACCGGCGATCCGGCGCTTTCGGCTCTGTTCGCGCGCGCGCAGGTGCTGCCGGTGACGATGGTGCTGGACGAGATCGATGAACTGCGGAAGCTGGTGACGGACGCGCTGGGGCCTTGAGCCTATTTCGCCCGCGCGTATTGCGCGCGATGGCGTTCGAGCACCGCCTCGGGCGAGGCATAGGCCTCCTGCAAATCGACGCTCCAGTATTTGAGCTCCTCGAGCGGGATCGCCTGCCCGGTGACCGCGCAGCGCACATAGGCGCCGGGCTTCACCACGCGGAAATCGCCGTCGAGATATTTGACCTCGGCCTCGCCGTTCATCGGCGAGGAGCGGTCGGAGCGGTTGAGCAAAGAAGGCCTCCAAGTCTCCCGGATCGGTCAAAGATAGTGCTTCGCGGCGACGAGCGAAACCCCGCTTGCCTCAGGAGCCGAACAGGCTGCCCTGCCCGCCGCCCTCGCCGCTGCGCGGGCGCGGTTTTGCCCGCGGAACAGGCTGCGGTTTCGTTTCTTTGGCCTCGCCATCCGCCACCGCGCCGACGCGGCCATCGGCGAACTCGATGTCGAGCCGCATGCCGGAGGCGACGCTGGCCGCCGCGTGCAGCGGGCGCCCTTCGCCGTCGCGCACCAGCGCAAAGCCGCGGCTGAGCACGCCGCGATAAGAGTAAGCGTTCAGGAGCTGCCCAGCGCTCTGGAGCCGCTGGTTGCGGCGGTCGAGATAAACCCGAAATGCACGCCCGCGCCGCTGATCAAGGCTCGTGACGATTTCGGCTCCGCGCGATAGTCGCGTTCGCAGCAGCCGCGGCAACGTGCGTCAATTGGCGATGGTGGATCTGCGCATTGGCGATGAGCGCGCGCGGCAGCCGGTCGGCGCAGGCATCGAGCTGCTGGCGCGGCACGCTGAGCAGTTCGTTGAGCGCGGGCAGCGCGCGAGAAAGCATCGACAGCTCCTTGCGGCGCTGCTCCATATTGCGTTGCCAGCACGCTAACGCGCGCCGCGCCTTGCTCATGAGCTCGGCGATCAGATCGGCGCGCACCGGCACCGCCTTCTCGGCGGCCGCCGTGGGCGTTGGCGCGCGGTAATCGGCGGCGAAATCGATCAGCGTGAAATCCGTCTCGTGGCCGACCGCGGAGATGAGCGGGATCATGCTGGCGGCTGCCGCGCGCACTACGATCTCCTCGTTGAACGACCACAGGTCCTCGAGCGAGCCGCCGCCGCGGGCGACGATGATCAGGTCCGGCCGCGGCAGCGGGCCGCCTTCCGGCAACGCGTTGAAGCCTTCGATGGCGGCGGAGACTTCGGCGGCCGAAGTCTCGCCCTGCACCCGCACCGGCCAGACCAGCACGCGGCGCGCAAAGCGGTCTTCCAAACGATGCAATATGTCGCGGATGACGGCGCCGGTCGGCGAGGTGACGACGCCGATGACGTTCGGCAGGAACGGCAGGAGCTGCTTGCGCGCCTCGTCGAACAGGCCTTCGGCGGCGAGCTTCTTCTTGCGCTCCTCCAAAAGCTTCATCAGCGCGCCGATGCCGGCGGGCTCCAGCGTGTCGATGACGATCTGGTATTTGGAGGAGCCGGCGAAAGTGGTGAGCTTGCCAGTGGCGATGACGTCGAGCCCTTCCTCCGGCTTCACGCGCATGCGCGCGAAGGTGCCCTTCCAGACCACCGCCTCGAGCACGGCCTTGTCGTCCTTGAGGCGGAAATAGCAGTGGCCGGAGGGCGAGGCGCCCTTGAAGCCGGAGATTTCGCCGCGCACCCGCACGTAGCCGTAGGCGTCCTCGACGGTGCGCCGCAGCGCCGCGGACAGCTCGGAGACGGTCCATTCCACAACGTTATTCAGCGCAGGCTCTGCCATTCGGGCCGAATCTCTTGCGGGGGTGAGCACCCATGCTACACCAAATGGCGATTAGTCCCTAAAGGCCAACCGCCAGCCCATGAACATCCTGATCCTCGGTTCCGGCGGGCGCGAACACGCGCTGGCTTGGAAGATCGCCGCCAGTCCGCTGACGACCAAGCTCTATTGCGCACCCGGCAATGCCGGCATCGCGCAGGAGGCGGAATGCGTCGCGCTCGATCTCGCCGACCATGCGGCGGTGATCAAGTTCGCGAAGGAGAAGACAATCGATCTTGTGGTGGTCGGGCCGGAAGTGCCGCTCTGCGCCGGCATCGTCGACGATCTCGAAGCTGCTGGCATCAAGGCCTTCGGGCCGACCAAATGGGCGGCGCGGCTGGAAGGATCGAAAGGCTTCACCAAGGATCTGTGCAAGGCCAACAAGATTCCGACGGCGGCCTACGAGCGCTTCAAGCACGTGCGCGAGGCGAAAGATTACGTGCGCGCGAAGGGCGCGCCGATCGTGGTGAAGGCCGACGGCTTGGCGGCCGGCAAGGGCGTCGTCGTCGCCGAAACCGTCAAGGAAGCCGAGGACGCCATCGACATGATGTTCGGCGGCGGTTTGGGCCAGCCGGCCTGGGAGATCGTGATCGAGGATTGTCTGGTCGGCGAAGAGGCCTCCTTTTTCGCGCTGTGCGACGGCGAGACCGCCATTGCGCTCGCCTCCGCGCAGGACCACAAGCGCGTCGGCGACGGCGACAAGGGGCCGAACACCGGCGGCATGGGCGCCTATTCGCCGGCACCGGTGATGACGGCCGACATGGAAAAGCGCGTGATGGACGAGATCGTTCTTCCGACCGTGCGCGCGCTGAGCAAGGCCGGCGCGCCGTACAAGGGCGTGCTGTTCGCAGGCCTGATGATCACCAAAGATGGCCCGCAGCTGATCGAATACAATGTCCGCTTCGGCGATCCGGAATGCCAGGTGCTGATGCTGCGGCTGATGTCGGACCTGGTGCCGGCGCTGCTTGCCGCGCGCGACGGGCAACTGAAGAACTTCGACTTGCGCTGGTATAACGACGCGGCGCTCACCGTGGTGATGGCGACCAAGGGCTATCCGGGCGCCTACGGCAAGGGCTCGGTGATCGAAGGGCTCGAAGACGCCGCGCAGGTTGAGGGCGTCGAGATTTTCCACGCCGGCACCGCTACTGACGGAACGCGCATCCTCGCCAATGGCGGGCGCGTGCTCAACGTGTGCGGGCGCGGCAAGACCGTGCACGAGGCGCAGGCGCGCGCCTATCAAGCCGTCGATCGCATCAAATGGCCCGAAGGCTTCTGCCGCCGCGACATCGGCTGGCGGGCGATCGCGCGCGAGAAGGCATAGCATCCACTATAGTTGCGTGAGGAGGTCCGATGCATCCCGTTTTGCGGCTCTATGAAGATACGCTGTCGAACACCGAGGCCATCGAATTCCGGCTGCCGCCGCTGCCGCGTTTCATCTTTGTCGTGCACGGCAGCGCGACCATCGGCGGCAAGGCGGTGAAGGCGGGCGAAGGCTGGCAAGGCTCCGGCGAGGTCTTGGTCAAGCCGGGCGCCGATGGCGTCACCTGCTGGCGCTGGGAATTGGCGCGCGGCGATCAGGGCTCGACCACCGCCAATGCGCCCGGCATGCGGACGCAAGAGAAGCTCAGCGCGTTTCTGGAGACACTGCCGAAGGGCGAATTGCTCATGCGCGGCGACAGCGTCGCGTTCCCGCCCGGCGGCTGCGCCTACACGCACGTGCACCAGGGGCCCGGCATCCGCTGCATGATCGAGGGCGGCATCCGCATCGACACGCGCGGACGCTCGACGTCGTACGGACCGGGCGGCGCCTGGTACGAAACCGGCCCCGACCCGGTGTACGCGCAGGCCGCCGAGGATAAGCCGAGCCGTTTCATCCGCGTCATGATCCTGCCGCGTTCGTATCTCGGCAAAAGTTCGATCCAGTACGTCAAGGACGAAGACAAGGACAAACCGAAGACGCAAGCATACAAGATCTACGCCGACGCACCGATCGAGTTCGAGGCGAGGAAGTGAGCATCGACCGCCAGCAGGCCTTTTCCGGCACCAAGGAGGCCGCGCCGGGACTGCGCATGGATGCGGGGCGGCTGGAGAAATATCTGGCGACGCAGATCAAAGGTTTCGCCGGCCCGCTGACGATCCAGCAGTTCAAGGGCGGGCAATCCAACCCGACCTATTTTCTGGAAACGCCGTCGCGCAGCTACGTGCTGCGGCGCAAGCCGCCGGGCAAACTCTTGCCGTCTGCGCACGCGGTCGATCGCGAATACCGCGTCATCCACGCGCTGTATGTGCAAGGCTTTCCGGTCGCGGAGCCTCTGCTCTATTGCGCCGACGAGACAGTCGCCGGCACGGCGTTCTACGTGATGAGCTTCGTCGACGGCCGCGTGTTCTGGGAGCCGCAGATGCCAGGCTCCAATCCGGCCGAGCGCGCCGCGGTCTATGACGCAATGAACGCGACGATTGCGCGCCTGCATTCGTTCGAGCCCGCAAAGATCGGCCTGTCCGATTTCGGCAAAGGCGAGAATTACGTGTCGCGCCAGGTCGAGCGCTGGTCGAAGCAGTACCGCGCCTCGGAAACCGAGACGATCGACGCGATGGAGCGGCTGATCGAATGGCTGCCGTCGCACATTCCGTCGGCCGGACCGGCGCGGCTGGTGCATGGCGACTACCGGCTCGACAATTTGATCGTCGCGCGCACCGCGCCGAAGATCGTCGCCGTGCTCGATTGGGAATTGTCGACGCTCGGCGATCCGCTCGCCGACTTCACCTATCATCTGATGGCCTGGCACATGCCGTATTCCGAAAGCGCGGCTGGCACCGCGACGCTGGTCGGGCACGATCTTGCCGCGCTCGGCATTCCATCCATGGAAGATTACGTCGACGATTACGTCGTTCGCACC